>Ga0335085_10017647_pt1 | contig 10276 bp, 8 predicted proteins | sample Lox_Sample_45_FD_206712 | JGI IMG/M metagenome (GOLD analysis project Ga0335085, IMG submission 206712) | Soil microbial communities from Loxahatchee National Wildlife Refuge, Florida, United States - Lox_Sample_4.5 | ecosystem: Environmental > Terrestrial > Soil > Wetlands | place: USA: Florida...
GGCCCTGTGGTGCTGAAGTGACCAGCGGTACGCCGATCCCGCCGCTGCCCTCATCCGCTGGAGTGGGTGGAGCCCGGCGCGAGTGGGTGGAGCCCGGCGCGAGTGGGTGGAGCCCGGCGCGAGTGGGTGGAGCCCGGCGCGAGTGGGTGGAGCCCGGCGCGAGTGGGTGGCTTAGCGTGGGGGATGGGACGGGGGAGCTGGCCGCGGTATGTGGCGCTCGGGGACAGCCTGACGGCGGGGCGGGATGATCTCGGGCCGGAGGGCACGCGGATCGGGTGGGCTAGGCGGCTGGCCGGGATGCTGGGCGAGCGGACGGGGGTGCCGTGCACGCTGGCCAACCTCGCTCGGGACGGGGCCAGCGTGGAAGCGGTGCTGGCGTGGCAGTTGCCCTCGCTCGAGCCCGCCACCGCGGTGGAAGCATGGCGGCCGATCTGGTGAGCGTGACGGTGGGGATGAACGACATCCGGGATCCGGAGTTCGAGCCGGGGCGGTTCGCGGCGGCGGTGGGGACGTTGCTCGACGGGCTGGCCGGGACGGGAGCGACGGTGCTGACCTGCACGCTGCCGGATATGGCGGGGATGCTGCCGCTGCCCGTCGGCCTGGTGGAGGTGGCGCGACAGCGGCTGCGGCAGGCCAGCGATGTGATCAGGGAGGAGGCGGGCCGCCGGGACGCGACCTGCCTGGACCTGTGGACGATGACCGGGGCCGCCGACCCGGGGCTGTTCGGGGCGGACCGGATCCACCCGAACACCAGGGGCCACCAGCTCATCGCCGACGCGTTCGCCGCCCAGCTATTCAGGGGAACACCAGGGGGCGGCACGGTTAAGTCATTACTGATGTCGACGGACCTACGGGTGGCGGCCGGAGCCGGAACCGCTGGAGCGGGAAGGCGTGACGGCGGGCGCCGGGACGCGCTAGCGCAGGTCCTTTTCCATGTACACCCGCTGGTAGCCGTCCTCGGTGCGGCGGCCGGTCTCGCGGTAGCCGAGGCGGGCGTAGATCGCCTGGTTCTCGGTCATGACCTCGTTGGTGTACAGCCCGAGGCGGTCCAGGCCGCGCTGCCTGGCCTGCTCCTCGGCGAACTCCAGCAGGCGCCGGCCGAGACCGGCGCCCTGGGCGGACGGGTGCACCGCGACGTTCGCGACGTGCAGCCGGTCACCGTGCTCGGTGAGCTCGATCAGCCCGGTCACCGGTTCCCCGGTCACCCAGAGCTGGCCGGACTCCACCTCGGCGGCGTAGTCGGCCAGCATCGGGGCGGGTGGCCGGTCCATCCGGTCCAGGTACCGGGCGTAGGCGGCGCCGACCACCTCCCTGATGGCGGGCAGATCCGCCGGGGTGGCCAGGCGTACCGGTGTCACGGGGGCCTGGCCTCAGAACGCGATGGCCGTGGGCACTTCGAGGACCCGGCCGGTGACCTCGGGGGCGTCCGCGGAGAGCAGGGACGCGACCAGGTCGGCGACCTGGGCCGCGCTGCTGAAGCGGCGCAGTGCGATCGTCTCGGCTACGTCGGCCCGGTGCTGCTCGGGCACGAGCACCCCCGCGTCGCGGATCCAGGTCCCAGATTCGGGGGTCACCGCGTTGACGCTGATCCCGAACCGGCGGGCCTGGCTGGCCAGGGCCCGAGTGAACCCGGGCACCCCCGGCCTGATCAGCGTGTCGTGCCCGTCCCTGGTGTGGTCGTACTCGCCGCAGACCGAGGACACCGCGATGATCCGGCCCTCCCGCCGCCTGGTCATGGCGAACACCGCGGTCCGGCACAGGTGGAACAGGCCGTGCAGGCTGGTGTCGATGAACGAGCGCCATTCGGCCTCGGCCACCAGCGGCAGCGGGCGCTCCTGGGTGAGGCCGGCGCAGCAGACCACCGCCTGGGCCGGGCCGAGTTCGGTTTCGGCCAGCTGGAACCAGGAGCTGACCTCGGCGGCGTCGGTGAGGTCCACATCGGTGCCGGTGACCCGGACGCCGAGTTCCCAGGCGTCCTTTTCCACCTCGCGGGCGGCCGGTCCGTCGTCGAGATAGCTGAAGGCGATGTCCCAGCCGTCCGCGGCCAGCCGCCGCACGGTGGCCGCGCCGATGCCGCGCGAACCTCCGCTCACCAAGGCCACGCGGCCCGCCGCGGTATAGCCGGATTCCTCGCTCACCCCTGCCTTCCTCTCCCCGCCCCTGGACCTCGATTCCACCCTGATTTCAGGCATCGTAACGGCATCGCCACCACCGAAGTTAACAGGGGGTGAACAACAGGTTGCGCATGTCGGGCCCGGTGTTTTCGAGCTACCGCCGGGGCCGATGGCTTAGCCTGATCCGCGTGGAAATGCTGCGCATCGGAACCCTGGGCACGTCGCGTATCTCCCAGGCCGCCCTGATCGACCCGGCCGCGGACGTGGCGGGGGTGACGGTGGCCGCGGTGGCGGCCAGGGACGCCGCCCGGGCGCAGCACTACGCGCTGCGGCACGGCATCGCGAAGGCGTACGGGTCCTACCAGGAACTGCTGGACGACCCCGACATCGACGCCGTCTACAACCCGCTGCCGAACTCGCTGCACGGGCCGTGGACGCTGCGGGCGATCGCGGCCGGGAAGCACGTGCTGTGCGAGAAGCCGTTCACGCAGAACGCGGACGAGGCCGCCCAGGTGGTCCAGGCGGCCGAGGACTCCGGTCTGGTCGTGATGGAGGCGATGCACTACCGCTACCACCCGCTCATCGCCCGGCTGCGCGAGGTGGTGGACGGTCTCGGCCCGGTGCGGCACCTCCAGTGCTGGACGAGCTTCTCCATCGCCGATCCCGACGACATCAGGTACGACTTCGCGCTGGGCGGCGGCGCGCTGATGGACGGCGGCTGCTACGCGATCGACGTGCTGCGGCTGCTGGGCGCCAGTGATGGACAGAGTGAGCCGTCGGTGACGGCGGCGCTGGCCGACCCGGTCACCGACGAGCCGGACGGGGCGGCGGCCGACCGGTCGCTGGCCGTCCGGCTGGCCTTCCCGGGCGGGGCGACGGGCTGGTTCGACTCCACCTTCACCAGGGACGGCGAGTTCCGGGCCGACCTGCACGTGATCTGCGAGGACGGGGTGGCGCACCTGGACAACTTCATCTTCGCGTGGGAGGGCCGGCTGCGAGCCACCCGGGGCGGCACGGTGGTGGCCGACGAGACGGGCGGCGGCGACACGACCTACGTGTACCAGCTGCGCGCCTTCGCCGCCGCGATCGGCGGCGGCGAGCCGGTACCGACCTCGGCGGCGAGCGCCGCGGTGACGATGCGGATCATCGACGACGCCTACCGCGCGGCCGGGCTGGCGGTCAGGCCCGCGGACGCGGGGGCATGAGCACGGTCACCGCCGGGCAGCAAGCGGCGCGGTTCGCGGCTGATCTGATCAGGTTCGACACGACCAACCGGGGTGGCCGCGACGCGTGCGAGCGGCCGGCCGCGGAGTACGTGGCGGAGCGGCTGAGTGAGGCCGGGCTCGAGCCGGTGCTGCTGGAGTCGGCGCCGGGACGGGCGAACGTGGTGGCTCGGGTCAGCGGCGCCGGGGGCGCGGCCGGGGAGGAAGCCCAAGGAGCGCTGCTGCTGCACGGGCACCTGGATGTGGTGCCCGCGGACCCGGCGGCGTGGGCGGTGCATCCGTTCTCCGGTGAGGTGCGCGACGGCGTGCTGTGGGGACGCGGCGCGGTGGACATGAAGAACGCCGACGCGGTGCTGCTCGCGCTGGTCAGCCAGTGGGCGCGGGAGGGCCGGCGGCCGCGGCGCGACGTCGTGCTCGCGTTCACCGCAGACGAGGAGGACACCGCCGAGTTCGGTGCGCGCTACCTGGTGGAACGGCACGCGGAGCTGTTCGCGGGCTGTACCGAGGCGGTCGGGGAGTCGGGGGCGTTCACCTTCCACGCCGGGCCCGGGCAGCGGCTCTACCCGGTCGCCTCCGCCGAGCGGGGCACGGCCTGGCTGAGGCTGACCGCGCGAGGCCGGGCCGGGCACGGCGCCAAGCCGAACGAGGCGAACGCGGTGACCCGGCTGGCCGGGGCGGTGGCCAGGATCGGTGCCTACCGGTGGCCGGTCCGGCTGATCCCGACCGTGCGCGCGGCGATCGAGGCCATCGCCGCCGCGGCCGGGACGGCGCTCCCCGACGGGATGCTGGACCGGGCGGCGGCCGGGGAGCTGACCGCGGACGAACTGCTCGGGCGGCTCGGGCCCGGCGGGGCCCTGGTGGCCGGGACGGTGCGCAACAGCGCCAACCCGACCATGCTGGCGGCGGGTTACAAGCTCAACGTGATCCCGGGCGAGGCGACGGCTTACGTGGACGGCCGCGTCCTGCCCGGCACCGAAGACGAGTTCCGCGCTGTCCTGGACGAGCTGACCGGGCCGGACGTGACCTGGGAGTACGCAAACCAGGAGATCCCGCTGGAGGCGCCGCCCGGCGCCCCGCTGATGGACCGCATGGCGCGGGCGCTGCTGGCCGAGGACCCGGGCTCGGTGGTGGTGCCCTACTGCATGAGCGGCGGGACCGACGCCAAGCAGTTCTCCCGGCTCGGCCTGACCTGCTACGGCTTCACCCCGCTGGTGCTGCCCGAGGGCTACGACTACTACGCCATGTTCCACGGCACCGACGAGCGCATCCCGCTGTCCGCTCTGGAGGCCAGTGTCCGAATCATGGATCGGCTCCTGACGTCAGTGTCGGGCTGACCGCGAAGTTTCTGCGGTTGACAGGAATCTCGGGGGCGGATCGGGGGCATGGCTGATTCTGACTGGTGAGGGGCAGGAGGTAATCAATGGCCTTCGTTGAGATACCGCCCGGCGCGCACGGCACGATCAGCTTGCTCGGGGGACGGTTCCGGCTTGACGAGCGGATAAGCCTGGACGACCAGGTCTCAAGTCCGTGTGGCTCCTCGTGGGAGGCGCGCGGGCTTTCTTTGTGGAAGGCCACCGACTCACTTCTCGGCCGGCCGGTCACCATCTACCTGCTGCCCCGTGGTATCCCGGTCCCCCGCACCGTGGTCGAGGGGATCCGGTCGGCCGCCAAGGTCACCGACACGCGCATCGCCAAGGTCTATGACACCGACTTCAACCCGGACTGCCCGTACATCGTGACCGAGTGGACGCCAGGCACCCACCTCGAAGACCTGCTCCGGTCCGGGCTGCCGAGCCCGGCACTGGCCGCGGCCATGATCGCCGACGCGGCGGACGCAATCGCCGTCGCGCACCGGGCCGGACGGCCGCACCTGCGGCTGACGCCGCGCGCGCTGCGCTGGCACCCCGGCCAGGGTCTCAGGATCACCGGCTTCGGCATCGACGCCGCCCTGTGTGGACCAGCACCGGGCGGCCCGCAGGACCCGCACGCCAACCCCATGACGGCCGACACCATGGCCCTCGCCCGGATGCTGTACGCGCTGCTCACCGGGTACTGGCCGGGAGACGGGCCGACGCCGTTGCCGCCCGCGCCCTGGCACAAGGGACAGGTGTGCACGCCGCGCCAGGTCCGCGCCGGAGTGCCCGCGGTGCTGGACGCCATCACCTACCGCGCCCTGCTCGGCGAGGCCGCCGACGCCCCGCTGCGGGCACAGACGCCGGCCGGGCTGGCCATGGCGCTGAGCATGGTCCAGCGGCCGTCCCGCCTGCTCGGTGCGCCCGAGTACGGAGTGCACGAGGAGGACGAAGCGGCTGAGGGCCCCGGCGTGGCCGGCGTTACGTCGATACGGCACGCGCGGCGCGCCCGGCACGCCCGGGCCCGGACCGGGCACGGGCTGAGCACACTGCTGCGCCCGGCCTTAGACGACAAGGCCTGAGACGGGCGGCCGGGCCTGAGGCGGCTGGGCGTAGCTCGACGCGGCCGCGCCGGCCTCAGCCGGACGCGAGCAGCTGGCGGATCCGGTCCTGGCCCAGGGCGAGCAGCAGGGTGGGCAGCCGCGGGCCGGTGTCCTTGCCGAGCAGCAGCTCGTAGAGCAGGACGAACCACTCCCGCTGGGCGGCCTTGATCTCGGGGGTGGGCGGGGCGTCGAGGGGCAGGCCGCGCTGGAGCTTGGGGATGCCGTACAGCAAGGTGGTCAAGGCGGGGAGGGACCAGAAGTCGCCCATTCGTTCGTTCAAGATCTTGATCTCGGCGCGTTCGGGGTCCGTGAGGTCGGCCAGCCGGTCCAGGTCCGGCTCCGGGCGGACCACGGTCCGGGCGGCGGGGTCCATGTACCCGGCCACCCAGGCCTCGGCGCGGTCGAGCCGGGGCCGCACCTCGTCCAGGGTGGCCACCGGATTCTCGGCGGTCAGGTCGCGCACGATGCGGAGGATCTGCGTCTCGTCGCCGGCCGTGATGTCGGCGACCGAGGCCAGCGTGCGGAACTGGAGGGGGCGCGGCGTGACCGGCAGCGGGCCCTCAGCGGTGCCTTCCGCGCGGCGGTAGGCCGGGACGGCCCCGGGCTCGGCGGTGCCGTCGGCGAGCTTGCGGGTGAGCGCGTCCCACTCGTCGTAGGTCCGGCCCACCTCGGCGTCGAAGGCGATGGTGAAGGACTGCTCCGGGCGGCGCCGGGCGTACAGCCAGCGGACCAGCGGGGCCTCGAGGATCTCCAGCGCGTCGGCCGGGGTGGGAGCGCCGCCTGACGAACTGCTCATCTTCGACGAGCCGCCGGCCGTGCCGACGAACGCGTACCCGAAGTGCAGCGGCATCTCGCCGCCGAAGATCTCCTCCACCAGGTGCCCGCCCACGGTGAAGCTGGACCCGGGCGAGGAGTGGTCGACCCCGGCCGGCTCGAACGTCACCCGCTCGTAGGCCCAGCGCATCGGCCAGTCGACCTTCCAGACCAGCTTGCCGGCCACCTCGGCGATCGGCAGCGGGCCGAAGCTCGCGCCGCAGGCGCAGGTGTAGGTGATCGCGGTGGTCGCGTCGTCGAAGCCGGTGACCGTGGTGTCGTCCCGGCCGCAGGACGCGCAGTACGGCTTGAACGGGAAGTACTCGCCCTTGGCATTGCGCGGCTCGTCGTCGTCCGGCTCAGCTGATCGCTTGGTCTGGTACCTGGCCAGGACCTCGCCGATGTCGGCCCGGCGCCGCATCGCGAGGATGACCTGCTCGGTGTAGGCCCCCGAGGTGTACATCTCGGTCTGGCTGATCTCGGTGACCAGGACGCCGAGCCGGGCCAGCGACTCGCGCAGCGGCTCCTTGAAGTGCTCGGCCCAGCTCGGGTGCGCGCCGCACGGGTCGGGCACCGCGCTCAGCGGGCGGCCGATGTGCTCGGCGAAGGACGGATCGAAGCCTGCCGGGACCCGGCGCAGCCGGTCGTAATCGTCCCAGGACAGGATGTGGCGGCACGGCGCGCCCTGCTTCTTGACCTCGTCCGCGACCAGGTGCGGGGTCATCAGCTCGCGCAGGTTCCCCAGGTGTACAGGACCCGACGGGCTGATGCCCGACGCGCAGGTGGGCGTCTCGCCGGGGTGCCTGCGCTCTGCTTCGGCACGTACCTCCCCGGCCGTGCGTGCTACCCAGTCTTCGGCCGCAGCCACGGGACATGCCTCCTCGATCGTGTTGTCGCAGGCATCAGGGTAGCGCGGCGTCCAGGTTCGCCTGAACGGTCTCGGTTAGCGGGTGGCCGGGGCCCAGGTGCTCGCGGCAGTCGGCCAGGGCTCGCTCCAGCATCGTGACCACGTCGGTGAGCCGGCCGGCCAGGTAGTAGGCGGTGGCCAGGTTGCAGCGGATGGTCAGGGTTTCCTCGTCGCCAGGGCCGAGCACCTGCTCGCTGTCGGCCAGGGCCCGCTCGTACTGCGGGATCGCGTCCGGGAGGCGGCGGGCCTGCTGATAGCAGGCGGCCAGGTTGGCCCGGGCGATCAGGGTGTCGCGGTGATCGGCGCCCTGGATCCGGACCCGTTCGGCGAGCGTCCGCTCGTAGTGCGGCAGGGCGGCGCGGAACCGCCCGGCGCTGCGGTAGGCGTAGGCCAGGTTGGCCCGGGCCGCGATGGTCTCCACGTGGCCGGCGCCCTGGGCCCGCTCACGGTCGGCCAGCACTCGCTCGTACTGGGCGACGGCGTCCTTGTGCTGGCCGGCCGTCCGGAACGCGGTGGCCAGGGCGGCGCGGACCGCGATGGTCTCGGGGTGGCCGGGTCCGTGCACCATCTCCAGGCCCGATAGCGTCTGCCGGTACTGCGCGATCGCTTCCTTGGTCCGGCCGCTGCGGGCGAGGAGGGCGGCCAGCCGGGCGCGGGCGTCCAGCGTGGCGGGGTGGCTGGCGCCGAGGTTTTGCTCGGCGTCGCTGATCAGGCGCAGGTGGGCGGCGATGGCCTCGTCGGGCATGTCCGCCGCCTGGCAGGTCGCGGCCAGGCTGGTCCTGGCGTCCAGGGTGAGCTGGTGGGCCGGGCCGAGGACCCGCGCGGCCTCGGCCGCCGCGACGTGGTACGCGGCGATGGCGTCGGCCGGGCGGCCGGCGCTGGCGAAGGCGTGCGCCAGGTGGGCGCGGGCCGCGATGGTCTCGGGGTGGTCGGGCCCCTGGTTCCGCTCGCGTTCGGTCAGCGCGGTCCGGAACACCTCGATAGCCTCGGCGAACCGCCCGGCCGCCTCGTAGGCCGCGGCGAGCCGGTCCCTGGTGGCCACGGCGTCGGCGTGGGCGGACCCGAGCAGGATGGTGGCGGTGGCCGCCATGGACGTCCAGTAGGCGATGGCCGATTCCGGCAGCCCGCTGCGCTCCAGCGAGAGACCGGCCCGGAACAGCAGCGGGTGGGCCTCGGGCTTCCACAGCACCTCGTCGTCGCCGTCCCGCAGCGCCGCGGCGCAGGCCCGGAGCGCTTGCTCGAGTTGCTCGTCCCGGTTGTGCTTGGCGTCCGTCTGGGCCCAGATTTCTGTCAGGGCGTTCGCGGCGGCCAGCATGACCTGCTCCAGGTCGGTATCGGGCAGATAGGCGCGGACCGCGGCCTGCACGCTGGCGTGCATCCGCAGCGTGCCCAGGGCTGGCTCGGCTCCTGGGGCTGGCTTGCCTGCTGGGGCTGGCTCGTCGAGCGTGACCAGGCCGGCCCGGGCCAGGTTGCCCAGGGCCACGCGGACCTGGTGCCGGTCCGCGTCGCTGCCCGTGCTCGGCCGCCCGGTGATATAGCCGCAGGCGGCCGGGCTGGTCAGCACCGCGCCCGGCACGCCGTGGTGGTCGAGCATGGCGGCCAGCGCCAGCGCGGACCAGGCCAGCCCGGCGGGCGGCAGGTCACGGGCGGCGTCCACCGCGATCGACCAGACGGCCAGCGTCGGCGCGGACACGGCGGCCACGGCCTTCATGTCCGGCCGCCGTTCGGCCAGCAGGGCGCGGTACGCGGCGCAGTCCAGTCCGTGGGCCCGCATGACCGCGCCGGCCTGGGCCAGCGCCAGCGGCAGCCCGTCGAGGTCCTCGATCAGGTCGCTGGCCTGGAACCGCGGGCCGAGGCCGTCGCCGAGCCGGGCGGTGAGGTACTCCATGGCTTCCGCGGTGCTCAACCCGGAGACCGGGATGAACCGGACGTCTTCTGCGCTGCTGGCGAAGGCGCCCGCGGGCAGGCGCGTGGTGATCAGGACCCGGCCGGCCGGGCCTGCTGGCCACAGCTCGCGCAGGTCACCGGGGTCGGCCAGGTCGTCAAGGACCATGGCCCAGGGCCGCCGGGTCCGGTGCAGCCACGACACGAAGCGGACCGCGGCCGCCTCCGCGCCCTCGCCGTCATCGGCCGCGGGGCCGGGGTCGACGAGGTCCGCCGCCTGAGCGAACCCGCTCACCACGGCCTCCCGGCGGGCGGCGTTCACCCAGACCAGGACCTCCACCGCGTGGCGGTCGAGCAGCGCGTGACAGAAGGCCACGGCGAGCTGGGTCTTGCCGGTGCCGCCCTGGGAGACCGGCGCCGCGTAGGTCACGTCCCCGTGGACCAGCACCGCGGTCTGTCCCGGGCTCAGGTCCAGGCCCGGTTCCACGCGCGGGAAGAAGCCGTCCGCGCGGGGCGGCACGGCGCCCGCCACCAGCACATCCGGTCTGGGCGGCAGTATCGCGTGCACGGACATGACAGTCCCCCTCCCGCCCACCATGGTGGTCCCGATTCGGGAGGAAATCCGTTGCTTTCTTGTGATGTAAGAAAATTTTCTTGTTCGCGAGGGGCCGCACCGGGACCGGGCAACCCGCACGATGGGATGAGGTCCGGCCTTTTCTCCGGTGACAGAGCTTTGCGGGGGCCTCAGAGCTTTGCGGGGGGCCTCAGAGCTGGGCGGGGCCTCAGAGCTTGGCGCGGTTTTTGGTGGTGAGGATGATCTGGGTGACCAGGTAGGGGGTCAGGCCTAGCTTCTGGGCGATCTCGTCGGGGCGGAGGCCTT
>Ga0335085_10017649_pt1 | contig 10276 bp, 8 predicted proteins | sample Lox_Sample_45_FD_206712 | JGI IMG/M metagenome (GOLD analysis project Ga0335085, IMG submission 206712) | Soil microbial communities from Loxahatchee National Wildlife Refuge, Florida, United States - Lox_Sample_4.5 | ecosystem: Environmental > Terrestrial > Soil > Wetlands | place: USA: Florida...
CCTCGATGCCACGCCGGGCGGCGGGGCGACCGAGCGCGCCGGCGCGAGCGGACGGCTCTGAGGCGGCTGGGGCCGCTGGGGCTGCGCGCGGGACAGGCGTGCGAGCCGCACCTCCTCCTCCTCGCGGCTCACCACGAGTGGCGGTTGCCCGGCGCGCTGGCGTGCCTCGTCCTCCGCGCTGTAGTAGAGCTGGAAGGTGGCGAGCCCGCGGACCACCAGCTCGCCGCGCTGGTTCTCCGCCCACAGCTCGAGGTCGATGGCGTAGCGTCCGCCCTCCTCGAAGCGGCGGTCGGCCACCCTGCCGCGGGCGGTGAGCACGTCACCGGGCCACACGATCTTCACGAAGCGGGCGTTGAACCTGCGCAGCCTCGCCCCTCGCACCCAGTCCGTGCCGAGCTCGGCGAGGAAGCCCATGGCGATCATCCAGGGCACGAGCGCGCTCGGGAAGCCGGCCTGCCGGGCGTGGGGCTCGTCGATGAAGAGCGGGTTGAAGTCCTGCGCCGCGCCCACCCACCGCGCGATCTGGAGCCGGTCCACCGGCGGCTTCACGAGCGGCGGCAGCTCGTCGCCGATCTTGACCGCCTCGAAGTAGAGCTGGCGTGCCGTCAGCATGGCGCCCCTATCCGCGTCGGAGGATGAACGTCGCGCGCGAGCGGAACACCCAGTCTCCGCGCTCGTCCCTCCCCTCGTCCTCGATGACGAGCACGTCCATCGGCCCGCTGGCGCCCGGCCTCTCCTGGACGTCGGCCACCCGCGACACCACCGTGACCCGCTCACCCGCGAGGAGCGGGCGCGCGTACTCGAAGCCCTGCTCGCCGTGGAGGATGGAGCGCGTGCCGAGGTCGAGCGAGTGGCGGAAGCGCTCGTTGGCGGTGATCGCCACCGGGAACGTGGGCGGGGCGACGATGGACGCGTGCCCGGCGGAGCGGGCCGCCGACTCGTCCTGGTAGATCGGGTTCGGATCGCCCAGCGCGTCGGCGAAGCGGCGGATGGCGCTCTTCTCGATCTCGTGGATGGCCGGCTCGCTCTCACGGCCGATGAGGGACTTGTCGAGCATGGCTCTCCGTTCACCTCCCGGCGGGCAGGTCGAGCACCGTGAGGAGCCCGTGCCGTTCCATCACCGCCGGGACTGCGTTGACCACCGTGTGGGCGGTGGCGAGTTCTCCGGGGAGGCCCCCCTCCACGGTCAGCTGCAGATGTGCCTCGGCGTCGATGGTGATCTCGTCGCGCGGGCGTTCGGCACCGAGTGCCAGGACCACCTCGAGCCGGACCACCTCGCGCTCCTCGGCGAACACGCGTGCGGTCTGGTGGACGCCCGCCACCCGCCCCGCCTCCAGGGCCGGAGGACCGGGATCACCCTCCTCGGCCACGAGCGGCTCGAGCTCCTCGTCCACCTCGTACTCCTCGAGGCCGAGGCAGGACTCGGCGACCATCGCCGCCGAGTGCGCCAGTCCGACGTGGCCGATCTCTCCGCGGTCGGCCGCCGCGTCGAACGCCTCGGGGGTGAGCCCCACGCCCACCTTCCTCTGCAGGCCACCCCGGCGCGTCGACACGTCCACCACGCGGACGCCGTGGACGTGGCGGACCTCGCCCACGGTCTGGGCGAGCAGCGCGGGCAGCCGGTCGAGGGCGAAGCCGGGGTTGACGCCGGTGCCCACCACCGCCACGCCGTGCTGCTCGCAGAGGGCGTCGAGGGCCCTCGCCTCGTCGCCGTGCTCGAGTGCGGGGAAGGCCAGCTCCTCGCACGTGGAGACGGCGTGCCACCCGGCCCGCACGATCTCCTGGATCTCGGGCAGGACCTGGTCCAGCCGGCTGCCGGTGGCGTGCAGCACGGCGCCGCTCGGGTGGCCGGCGATCGCCGGGCCGAGCTCGGCGGAGACGCGGACGTCCGGGGCCGGCGCGTCGAGGACCTCGCCGAGCGAACGGCCGGCGAGGGCCGGGTCGCGGTCCACGGCGCCGACGACCGTCAGGCCGGGACGGCCCAGCGCCGCCCGCGCGATCGCCCTACCGATGTGTCCGAGCCCCATGATGACCACGGGGATGGATGGACCCGCAGCGCCCACGCGCCCTCCGGCCCTGCCGCCGTCGGATTGCCGGATTCCCAGAGATTCCGAGGCCTTTATAGTGCACGGTCGGAACGTCTATCAATGAAATCCGGCTGTTTGGCCCCCGACATCCCCGCGCGTGACGCCGGAAAACGTCCGCTTTACCGGTTGTGGACGCGCCGCGTCACGGCCCGGGCGACCAGGCGGCCGCCGCACGTACTCTCCGTACGTTCCGGGGCGCTAGGAGCGCAGCAGCCGCTCCAGGAACTCGCGCGCGGCCGGGACGGACCAGTTCCTCGGACCAACCACGTAGGACACGAGGCGCCCGCGGCCGTCCACGATGTAGGACTCCGGGAACTTGAGGTCGGGGCACTTGCCGCGCGCCGTGCAGTAGTAGGCCTGGGTCACCTTCTGGTCGGGGTCGAGCGCGACGGTGACGCCGATCCGATCCGCGCCGCCGAACGGCGGGGCGGCGAAGAACTCCCGGATCGGGCCGGTGCTCTCGTCCACGGAGACGGCGATCATCTCGAACCTGCCGGGGTAACGCGCGGACAGCTCGCGCCCGAGCGCGAGCATGCTCGGCATCTCGTCCCGGCACGGCGGGCACCACGTCGCCCAGAAATTCAGGAACACCACCTTCCCGCGGTAGGCCGAGAGCTCGAAGCGCTTGCCGTCCAGGGTCGCCAGGTTCACCGGCGGTGCGTCGACGTCCGCAGGGGTGACGTCGAAGGCCGCGGTCCGCGCGGCCGACAGCTCGCCGGGCTGGACGAGCAGCACGTCCACCGCGCGCTGCGCGACGAGGAGCGCCACCGCCGCGAAGACGGCGAGGCCCACCCACACGCGCAGTCGGTCCGAGGAGGGCGCGGTGATCGCCATGGCGGGCTTTTACACCGGTCCCCGGCTTGCCGCCAGCGTGTGGGGCGGGCGAGACTCGACCCGATGCGCGGCCTCATGGGCAGCTTCGCGGCCTTTCCGCTCACGGACCTGGTCACGCACCTTTCCCAGAAGCAGGCCACGGGCATGCTGACCTGCGAGCGCGGAACGGTGCGCAAGACGGTCCATCTGCGCAACGGTCGCGCGGTCGGTGCCGCCTCGAACGATCCGCGCGAGTACCTCGGCCAGCTGCTCGTCAACTTCGGCCACATCACCGAGGACCAGCTCGCGAAGGCGTTCAAGACGCAGGAGGAGACGAAGATCTTCCTCGGCAAGGTCCTCACCATGGTCGGAGTGGTGACCTCCGACGTCATCCGCGACGTGCTCGCCATCAAGATCCGGGAGACCCTGCTCGACGTGTTCCTGTGGGACTCGGGCGTCTTCTCCCTCGACGACGTCGCGCCGCCGGTCATCGACGAGCTCGACGCCGTGATCCCGCTGTCCGACATCCTCCGGGAGGCCGAGTTCCGGGCCACCGCCTGGAACGCGTTCCGGGGCGAGTTCCCGACCGGCGCCGCCGCCCTGGAGGTGGAGGAGGCGAAGGTGCCGCCGGCGCTCCGCCCGGAGACGGTGGACGGGCGCATGGTGGCGCTCGCCCGCGAGGGCAAGACCATCGACGAGATCGGGCTCTCCCTGCACGCCACCGACTTCCAGCTCTACCAGCGTCTGTACGCGCTCGCCCGGCAGGGCGTCCTGCGCGCCTCGCTGGCGCCGGCGGCCCCGGTGCCCACCGCCGCCTCGGCGTCCTCGGAGCTCATGGATCGGGCCCGCCAGATGCTCGCGGCCGGGCGGGCCTCCGACGCCGAGCTGGTGGCCGAGCGGGCGGTGGAGCTCGCGCCCACCTCCGACTCGGCGCGCGCGTTGCTCGCCGAGGCCGAACGGGCCCTGCTCGAGCAGCTCCGGCTGGAGCTGCTCGCCCCGCCGCGCACGCCGCGGCTCGTCGTCGAGACGGACGGGATCGCCCGGCTCCGCGTGGGGGCGGCGGACAAGTACCTGCTCTCGCGCTGCGACGGCCGGCGCGACCTCTCGGCGCTGGCCCGCCTCGCGCCGATGCCCGAGCTCGAGGTCCTGAAGGCGATGAAGCGCCTGGCGGGCGCCCACCTCGTGGAGCTGGAGTAGGGAGCGGCCGAGCCGACCTCCTGCCCGGGGACTCTTCCCCGTTCAGCGGGCGGCCATGCGCGTCGGGCCGGCGGAGCCGGCCTCCGACACCCGCGCCCCGTAGTAGATCTCGAGCGCCTCGCGGGCGAGCTGCGTCGCGCGCACCCGCCAGAGCCGGTCGTTCACCACGTCCACCGCGAGGGCCACCTCGGGCGCCGGCGTGCCCGCGTAGCCCACGAACCACGAGTGATCCCGGTACGGGTCGCGCTCGGCGAGCGATCCGGTCTTCCCGGCGATGGCCACTCCCCGGAGCACCCGCGGAACGTGGCTGCCGAGGGCCCGGTGCGCGGTGCCCTGCGTGACCGTCGCCTGCATCATCTCGGCGAGCCGCGCGGCCACCCCCTCGTCCACCACCCGCCACGGCGCCGGCCCGGGCGGAAGCACCCCGCCCGCCAGATCGTCCACGAGGCGCGGCGGGACCAGCATCCCGCGGTTCGCCACCAGCGCGGCGAGCAGCGCGCCGTGCAGGGCCGACATCCGCACCTGGCCGAATCCCGCCGCCGCCTGGGCCACCTCGAACGGCTCGTCGCCGATGAGGGCCGGCGAGGGCTCCACCGGCCTCTCGAACGGGATCGCACCGTTGAAGAGGAACCGTTCGGCGGCCGCGCGCAGCGCCTCGGCGTCGAGGCCCCGGTCGGCGAGCTTCGCGAAGACGGCGTTCGTCGAGCGGCCGAAGGCGGTGTTGAGCGAGGCGCAGCGGCGGTCGCGGCGCGGGTCATCCTCGAGCAGGCCGGGCTGCAGGCGGTGCCGGCCGCCGTGGTAGCAGACGGTCGCCTCCGGGTCGATCCCCGCCTCGAGGAGGGCGGCGGCGGTCACGAGCTTGAAGATCGAGGCGGCCGGCGAGAGCGGCGTGAGGGCGAGATCCCGGCGGCCCGGCTGCGCGCGGGAGTGCTCGGCGAGCGCCAGCACCCGGCCGCTCGCCGGCTCGAGCATCACCACCACGCCCCACGGCATGTTCCACGACGAGAGCTGGCGCTCGAGGCGCGCCTGGAGCGTGGGATCGAGGGTGAGGACGGCCTCCGCATCGCCGATCGGCGCGACCCATCGGCCGCGTGCGAGGTCGAGGTGGGCCAGCCCCAGCGGCGGCAGGGGCGTGCCCGCCGACGCCTGGACGGCTTCGACCGGCGCCGGGACGGCCGGGGCGGCATCGGGTTCGGCGGGCGCCGGGGGCTGCGCTGGCGGAACGGCCGTCCCGGCCTCGACGGCGGCACCGGCCGGCGTCGCATCCGGAGCGGCGGACGAGGACGGCGCCGCAACGGCGGGGGCGGGCGTGGCAGCGAGCTCCGGCGTGGAGGCCGGCGTCGCGGGCGTCGAGTCGGCCGGGTCGCCCGCGCGGCCGGTTCCCGCGCTCGCGGCGAGGCCGGCGAGCAGGAGCGCGCTCGCGGCGAGGAGGAGGTGTCGGGCGTCCGGGAGGCTCATCGGGCGAATCACGGCGAGTGTGCCCGACGGGCGGGGTCCCGTCAAAGAGGCACCCCGGCGCCCGGGTGACCCCGGCACCGAGGCTCCGGTCTTCCGGCCGGCCGGCTACCGCCTCGTGCGGAAGACCTTCCGGGCGGCCATCTTGCGCGACGCCTTCCTCGCGCCCGCGCGGCGAGCGGGCTTCGCCTTCCTGGCCGACGCCTCCTTGAGGGCCGCCTGCGCCGCCGCGAGCCGCGCGATGGGCAGCCGGTACGGCGAGCACGACACGTAGTCGAGGCCGATCTCGTGGCAGAAGACGACCGAGGCGGGATCGCCGCCGTGCTCGCCGCAGATCCCCATCTTCATGCCGGGCCGCGAGCTCCGTCCCTTCTCGACGGCGATCCGCATGAGCTGGCCGACTCCGTCCCGATCCACCGACACGAAGGGATCGACCGCGTAGATCTCCTTCTCCAGGTACGCGGCCAGCACCGGGCCGGTGTCGTCGCGCGAGAGGCCGAAGGTGGTCTGGGTGAGGTCGTTCGTGCCGAAGGAGAAGAACTCGGCGGTCCTCGCGATCTCGTCGGCGGTGAGGGCGCCGCGGGGGATCTCGATCATGGTACCGACCGAGTACTTCACCTTCTGGCCGCGTGCGGCCAGCACCTCGTCCGCGACGCGGTGGACGATGGCGGCCTGGTCGTCGAGCTCCTTCTTCGAGCCGACGAGCGGGATCATGATCTCCGGCTCGACCTTCACGCCCTTCGCCGCGGCGTCGCAGGCGGCCTCGAGGATGGCCCGCGTCTGCATCTCGGTGATCTCGGGGTAGGCGATGCCCAGGCGGCAGCCGCGGTTGCCCAGCATCGGGTTCGACTCGTGCAGCTCCTCGATGCGGTCGCGGATCTTCGCGAGCGGCTTCCCCGTGGCGCGGGCGAGCTCGGCCTGGCCCGCCTCGTCGTGGGGAAGGAACTCGTGGAGCGGCGGGTCGATGGTGCGGATGGTGACCGGGCGGTGGCCCATGGCCTCGAAGATGCCGCGGAAGTCCTCGCGCTGGAGGGGCAGGAGCTTCGCCAGCGCCGCGCGCCGATCCGCCTCGGTCTCGGCCACGATCATCTCGCGCATCGGGCCGATCTTGCCCTCGCCGAAGAACATGTGCTCGGTGCGGCAGAGGCCGATGCCCTGGGCGCCGAAGGCGATGGCGGTCGTGGCCTGGTCGGGCTGGTCGGCGTTGGCGCGGACCTTGAGGCGCCGGGCGCCGTCGGCCCAGGACATGATCTTCGCGAACTCGCGGTAGACCGGCGCGTCCTCGGGGGCCCGGGTCTTCTCCACCAGCACCTGCACCACCTCGGACGGCTTCGTGTCCAGGCGGCCCTCGAGCACCTCGCCCGACGTGCCGTCGATGGAGACCCATTCGCCCTCTGCGAAGGTGCGCTCGCCCTTCTCGGTCGCGACCTTCATCTTGCGGGCGTGGTAGTCGAAGCTGATCGCCTCGCAGCCGACGATGGCGACCTTGCCCATCTGGCGGGCCACGAGCGCGGCGTGGGAGGTCATCCCGCCGAAGGCGGTGAGGAAGCCCTCGGAGGCGGCCATGCCGCGGATGTCCTCGGGGCTCGTCTCGTGGCGGGCCAGGATCACCGCCTCGCCCCGGGCGTGCCAGGCCGCGGCGTCCTCGGCGAAGAACACGAGCTTGCCCGAGGCGGCGCCCGGGCCGGCCGGGAGGCCCTTCGCCAGCAGCTTGCCGGCCTTCACCGCCTCCTTCTTCCGGTCGGCGTCGAAGATCGGGCGGAGCAGGTGGTTCAGCGCCTCGGGGTCGATGCGAGCGAGGGCCTCCTCCTTGTTGATGAGCTTCGCGTCGGCCATCTCCACGGCGATGCGCACGGCGGCGAGGCCGGTGCGCTTCCCGTTGCGGGTCTGGAGGACGTAGAGCTTCGCCTGCTCGATCGTGAACTCGATGTCCTGCATCTCGCGGTAGTGGCGCTCGAGCTTCAGGCGCGTCTCCTCGAGCTGCCTCGCCACCGCCGGCCACTTCGCCTCGAGCTGGGCGATCTTCTGCGGGGTGCGCGTGCCGGCCACCACGTCCTCGCCCTGCGCGTTCACGAGGAACTCGCCGTAGAACTCGTTCTCGCCGGTGGCCGGGTTGCGCGTGAACGCCACGCCGGTTCCCGAGTCCTCGCCCATGTTCCCGAACACCATCGACTGCACGTTGACGGCGGTGCCCCACGACGACGGGTAGCCGTACATCTTGCGGTAGGCGATCGCCCGGTCGTTCTCCCACGAGCGGAAGACCGCCAGGACCGCCTCGACCAGCTGGCGGAAGGGGTCGTCGGGGAAGCCCTGGCCGGTGCGCGCCTTGATCTCGGCCTTGAACTCGGAGACGAGCTCGCGGAGCGCGTCCGCGGGCAGCTCGGAATCGTACTTCACGCCGCGGGCGTGCTTCTTCTTCTCGAGGATGACCTCGAACGGATCGCGGTCCTCCTTCTTCTCGGGCTTCAGGCCCAGGACCACGTCGCCGAACATCGCCACGAAGCGGCGGTAGCTGTCCCAGGCGAAACGCGGATTGCCCGAGCGCTTCGCCAGCGCCTCGATGGTCTGGTCGTTGAGGCCCAGGTTGAGGACGGTGTCCATCATGCCGGGCATGGAGACGCGCGCGCCCGAGCGAACCGAGACGAGGAGCGGGTTCTCGGCATCCCCGAACTTCTTGCCGACGAGCGCCTCCGTCTTCTTCATCGCCCCGCGGATGTCGGCCTCGAGCGCCTTCGGCAGCTTCTTCCCCGAGCGGTAGTACTCGGTGCAGACCTCGGTGGTGATGGTGAAGCCCGGCGGTACCGGGATACCGATGTTGGACATCTCGGCGAGCCCCGCTCCCTTGCCGCCGAGCAGGTCCTTCATGTCCTTGTTGCCGTCCGCCTTGCCGCCACCAAACGAGAAGATGCGCTTCTGGGGCATCGGTCCTTCTCCGTGCTGGGTCGGTTCCGGAGCCCGGGTCCCGGCTCCGTGGGGCGTGGTGATACCACTCCCCGGTCCTGCCCGGAACAACGTCGCGCCGTTCCGTCGCACGCCGGCCGGACAACCGACCGCACCTGACCCGATCGGCCGACCGCCTTGCGCTGGCGCAAGCGGACGACGGGTCAGCCCACCCGCAAGCCCTCGATCCGCGCCTCGTCTCGCTCGGGCTCCACGAGGTGCTCCTCCACTTGGTCGCCCTCCCGCCACTCGACCGTCACCGAGGGCTGGTCCTTGCCCTTGCCGTAGCGCGCCACGATGCGGCAGGCGAGCACCCGCTCCTCCCAGGTCGGCACGCCCTCCACGAGCGCCACCGGCCCGAGCACACCCCTCGCCTCCACCCGGGCCCGGCCTCCGACGTACCTCTCGAGGAGCACGTTCTCGACCTCGGTGCGGCCGACCACGAGGAGGGCCCGCGGCGAGAGCCGGAAGTGGCGCCCGGTGGAGAGCAGCACCACGTCGTCCCGGTCGATGCGCCGCGCCGCCCCGGCCGCCTCCCGGGAGTCGAGCAGGTCGAAGAACTTCTCGGCGAAGCTCTCGTCGGTGAGGTAGCAGCAGCCGCCCGCCGGCTGGGGCCAGCCGGCGATGCCGAGCTCCCGCGCGAGCTCCATCTGGCGCTTGCGGGACCGGCCGCTGATGTCGAGCAGCCGCTCGCGATCCACGATCCCCTCGCGCTCGGGGAGGGTCGGCTCGAGCAGCTTCGCGGAGAGCGGCCGGAGCAGCCGGCCGTCGAGCCCGCTCTCGCGCTCGATGATGCGCAGGGTGTCGCGCCTCTGGCTCTTCGGGCGCTGGCCCAGCACCTCGCCGGTGAAGACGAAGTCGGCGCCCTCGGCGAGCATGATCTCCCGCGCCTTGCGCATCATGAAGACGCGGCAGTCCACGCAGGGGTTCGCGTTCGCGCCGTAGCCCCAGCGCGGCTGCACCAGCATGTCGAAGTAGCCGGAGCCGGAGATGTCCACGTACTCGACGTCCACCTCGAGCTGGGCGGCGGCGCGCAGGGCCTCGTTCTCGGGGATGGTGCCGTCCGGCCGGCCTCCCTTGCGGCGCTGGGTCTCGGTGATGCAGAGGCCGGTGTAGAAGTTGACGGCCTTCACCTCGATGCCCTGCCGTCGCACGAGGGCCACGGCGAGCGTCGAGTCGAGCCCTCCCGAGATCATGGCGATGGCCTTGCCCGGCACGTCCTACCTCCGCTTCCTCACCCAGCTCCGGAACGACGCACCGTCGCGGAACGTGCCCAGGTGCTCGTTGCGGGTCGCCTTGCACCACATCGGCATGTCCGTCCGGACGCCGGGGTCGGTCGCGACGACGCACAGGACCTCGCCGGTCGCGAGCGCGCGGATCGCTCGCGCGGTCTCCACGATCGGATACGGGCACAGCGTACCGGTCGTGTCGATCGTGCGTGCGGCGGCGGGCATGGCCGCGATGTCCGGTGCGTCCTGCATCGGCGCATCCTCTACCGCCTTCCCCCTCGGCGAGGCAACCCGGCGGCTTGCCCGGGGATTCGGCCCGGCGTAGGTTTCGCCGCGATGCGTTGCCCCCGCCCCCGAAGCGCCCGCGCCGCCCTCGCGCACGGCGCCGCCGCCTGCCTCGCGCTCGCCCTCGCCGCGGTGCCGGCGTCCCCGCGCGCCGAGGTTTCCGGACCCGTCGTCCACGTCTCGCTCGCGGGGGGCGGCGAGCTCGGGCTCGACCCCGGCGAGAAGGGCGGCGTGTTCGAGATCGCGGCGGCGGGCGGCTGGGAGGTCGGG
>Ga0335085_10017650_pt1 | contig 10276 bp, 11 predicted proteins | sample Lox_Sample_45_FD_206712 | JGI IMG/M metagenome (GOLD analysis project Ga0335085, IMG submission 206712) | Soil microbial communities from Loxahatchee National Wildlife Refuge, Florida, United States - Lox_Sample_4.5 | ecosystem: Environmental > Terrestrial > Soil > Wetlands | place: USA...
ACGGCGACGCGCTAGCCTGCCGCGCTCTCGACCTGTTCATCGCCTGCTATGGCGCCGTCGCGGGCGACCACGCGCTGGCGGTCACGGCCCGCGGCGGCGTGTATGTCGCCGGCGGCATCGCGCGCCAAATTCTCGGCCGGCTCAAGGCCGGCGGTTTCATCGAGGCGTTCAACGCCAAAGGCGCGCATGCGCACATGAATCGCAGGGTTCCGGTCCGGGTCGTCACGACGGAGCGCCTCGGCCTGCTTGGCGCCGCGCTGATCGCGGCGCGAGGCCGATAGTCCGGGGAAATTCCGCCGCGCCGGCGTCCGGACCGGCGTGACAATTGTCAATGCCGGTCCGGCTCCGACGGTTATGCTCTGCTTGAGCAGACAGCTCAGCCAAAGGAGGTTTGCCATGCCAACGGTACAAACTCGCGCGCCTAAATCCAAGGCGACGTCGAAGACCGCGGCGGCGCCGAAGAATGCAGTTCGGGCGCCGACGGTCGCGGCGAAATCGATAAAGGGCAGCGCGGAAGCGCAAACGACTTCCATGCCCGCGCTCAGTGCGCAGGAGCGGGAAAAGTTCATTGCGCAGGCCGCCTATTACCGCGCCGAAAAGCGCGGCTTCGCGCCCGGCTGCGAACTGCAGGACTGGATCGAAGCCGAGGCGGAAGTGCTGCGGCTGATCGGTCGCGGCTAGTTTCCGCTGCGACGCGATGCCGATGGCGGCGCGGGTCGGTAACCCTGCCGGGTGCGCGGGAGCGCAGCGTCGATGATCGCGGTCGAGGCCGGCATCCGCGGTCATATGGACGGCTTTGACGAGGGCGGCCAGGCGGTCGGACGCGCGGGCTATGAACAGGCTGGCCAGACCAGGCTCAGAAATCTGGCCCACGACGCGCTCGCCATTGTGCTCGCCGGCGGCCGCGGCTCGCGCCTGGCTGAACTCACCGACTGGCGTGCCAAGCCGGCGGTGCCTTTCGGGGGCAAGTTCCGCATCATCGATTTTGCACTGTCCAATTGCGTCAATTCCGGCATTCGGCGCATCGGCATTTGCACGCAATACAAGGCGCAGAGCCTGATTCGGCACGTGCAGCGCGGCTGGAGCTTCCTCGACGGCCGCTTCGACGAGTTCATCGAACTGCTGCCGGCACAGCAGCGCGTCACCGCCGACTGGTACCGCGGCACCGCCGACGCCGTGTACCAGAATATCGACATCCTGCGCCGGCACCAGCGGAAATACGTGCTGATCCTCGCCGGGGACCACGTCTACAAAATGGACTACGCGCGCATGCTCGCCGACCATGTCGCCAGCGGCGCGGTCATGACCGTCGCCTGCATCGACGTGCCGCTCGCCGACGCCGGCCAGTTCGGCGTCATGACCGTGGCTGAGAACGGACGCATTACCGCCTTCGAAGAGAAGCCGCACCTGCCCGCGGCGATGCCGGGCCGTCCCGATCGGGCGCTCGCGAGCATGGGTATCTACGTATTCAACGAGGCGTTCCTGTACGAGCAACTTATTCGCGACACCGAAGATGGCAATTCCAGCCATGACTTCGGCAGGGACATTATTCCGTGGCTAATCGGATCGGGTCTGCACGTGCACGCGCACCGCTTCAGCGAAAGTTGCGTCAACATGAACAAGGGCAGGCCGTATTGGCGCGACGTAGGCACGCTCGACGCCTACTGGGAAGCCAACATGGAGTTGACGCGGGTGGTGCCGGACCTCAACCTGTACGACGTCGACTGGCCGATCTGGACCTATCAGGAGCAACTGCCGCCGGCGAAATTCGTGTTCGACGACGATAACCGGCGCGGCATGGCGGTCGATTCGCTGGTGTCCGGCGGCTGCATCGTCAGCGGTTCGAGGGTGCGGCGCTCGGTGCTGTTTTCCAACGTGCGCGTGCAGGATTTCTGCAACATCGAGGACTGCGTCATCCTGCCCAACGCCGAAATAGGCAATAATGTGACCTTGCGGCGCACGATAGTGGACACGCGCTGCCGCTTGCCCGATGGGCTGACCGCGGGCCTGGATGCGGCGGCGGACCGCAAGCGTTTTCATGTCACCGAGCGTGGCATCACCATGATCGTCCCGGAGAGCCTCGGCCAGAGGGTGCACCACCTGCGCTAGCCGGTAACGGAACTCCCGCGGGATCGAAATGGGGGGAGCGCCCGTGCCGGCCCCGCGCATTGCCGCAGACCAGGAGGCAGACGCAGGTGAAGCTTCGTCGACACGCCGATCTCCGAGCGGATCGCCCGGCCACGAATCAGACTGTGAGCAATCGATGAACCCTTCCCGCACGCTGGATCTGGTACTCATGTGGCATATGCACCAGCCGGATTACCGCGATCACGCGAGCGGCGAGTTCATGCTGCCGTGGGTGTATCTGCATGCGATCAAGGATTACACCGACATGGCCTGGCACCTGGAGCATCACCCTGGCGTGCACGCGGTGGTCAACTGGGTGCCGGTGCTGCTCGACCAGCTCGAGGACTACGCCGACCAGTTTCAAGGCGGCAGGCTGCGCGACCCTTTGCTGCGGCTGCTGGCGCGCGACGAGGCGCGACCCTTGAACGGGGACGAGCGCGTGCTGGTCGCCGAGCGCTGCCTGAGCGTCGAAAGCCTTGGCATGATCCGCCACTACCCGCATTACAAGCGATTGTTCGAGCTGTATTGGTCGTTCGAGGCGAAGGGGCAGGCGGCGCTGGCTTATCTGTCGGACCGGTTCTACTACGACGCGCTCGTATGGTTCCACCTCAGTTGGACCGGGGAGACGGTGCGGCGCGAGTCGGAGCTGGTGACGCGACTGATGGCAGTCGGCGAGCTTTTTACGCAGCAGCAGCGCGGCGATTTGTTCCGCTTGATCGGCGAACTCGTGGACGGCGTGGTTGGGCGCTATGCGCGTCTGGCCCGGTCCGGGCAGATCGAGCTCTCGACCACGCCGCATAATCACCCGCTGGCGCCGCTGCTGATCGATTTCCAGTCGGCACGCGAGGCCGAGCCGAAAGCGCAGCTGCCCGAGGCGGCTGACTATCCAGGCGGCCGCGGGCGCGTTATCGCGCAGTTGCACTCCGCGCTCGAGAGCCATGCGCGCAGGTTTGGCGCGGCGGCGTGCGGCCTTTGGCCGGCCGAGGGTTCGATTTCCGAGAACCTGCTGCGCATGCTTCGCGGAAACGGCCTGGGTTGGGTTGCGAGCGGTGAGCGGGTACTCGCCAACAGCCTGCGCGCGGCCGGGCAACCGGCCGAGAGCAAGGCCGGCTACCTGTACCGGCCCTACCGGCTGGCAACGGCTCCGGATCTGGCGCTGTTCTTTCGCGATGACCAATTATCCGATCGAATCGGTTTCGAGTATCAAAAATGGTACGGCAGCGACGCTGCGGCCAATTTCGTCGGCGAACTGGAACGCATCGCCGCAGAAGCCGGCGACGGCGAGCGGCCGCTGGTGAGCGTGATCCTGGATGGTGAAAACGCCTGGGAGCATTACCCGTACAACGCCTATTATTTTCTGAAGGCGCTGTACCAGTCGCTGGAAACGCACGCGTTCATTCGTCCGACCACCTACGCGGCATACCTGCGGCAAAACACGGACACGGCCGGCGCCGCCGCGCCCGCAGCGACGCATCGGCTCGAGCGGCTGGTCGCGGGAAGCTGGGTCTACGGCACCTTTTCCACCTGGATCGGCTCGCACGACAAAAACCGCGCCTGGGATCTACTGTGCGCCGCCAAGCAGAGCTTCGACCTGGTCAGCGCCAGCGGCCGCCTGGACGCGCAGCGCAGCGCCGAGGCCGAACGCCAGCTGGCCGATTGTGAAGGCTCGGATTGGTTCTGGTGGTTCGGCGACTATAACTCGGGTGCGGCGGTAGCGAACTTCGACCGCTTGTACCGCGCGAAGCTCGCCAACCTGTATCGGGTCATCGGATTGCCGATTCCGGCGGCGCTGGCTGAACCGATTTCGCATGGCCACGGCGATCCGGAAGGTGGCGGCAGCATGCGGCGCGGGAGCGAAGGTTGATGCCGCCCAGGGTTGCTTGCACATGGAATTCGGTAGCGGCGAATAGAGGGGCTTGAGCGGGCGCGCGATTTTTCGCCGGGGATGACAACCCGGTCGTGCCCACCGCCGGATTAGCGCGCAGGGGGCGTCGCCCGCGGCGACGCAGGCTGCGTGTCGCCGCCGACGTAGCCGCCGAACCAGCGCGCCGCCAGCCGCGCCACTTGCTGCAAGCACCCGGGTTCGTCCAAGTGCGTGCCCGCGTCGCGAATCACCGCCAAATCCTTCTCGCAATTGAGCTGGCCGAGCGCGAGGCGGTTGAGTTCGAGCACCGAGCGGTCCTCCTCGCCCACGACCAGCAGGGTCGGCGCGCGCACCCGCGCCAGCGCGTCCGGACCGGCGAGGTCGGGCCGCCCGCCGCGCGATACCACCGCGGCGACGCGCTCGGGCCGCTGCGCGGCGAAGTGCAGTGCGGCGGCCGCATCGCGGCCCGCACCGAGCAGCCCGAGCGCAAGTTTGTTCGTGTCCGGCTCCGCCGCAAGCCAGTCGGCAGCGCAGGCGAGGCGCGTGCCGAGCAGCGCGACGTCGATACTGAGCGCATGCGCGCGCCGTTCGTCCAAGCCGAGCAGATCGAGCAGCAGGATGGCCAGCCCTGCGCGCCGCAATTCCCGCTCGAGGTGATCAGCGTGCGGCGACCGGTGGCGCGCGGCGGTGTCCCGCGCCCACAGCACCATGCCGCGCGGATTGCGCGGAAGCTGCAATACGCCCGCAAGCCTGGTCTTGCCCGATGCGATCAGCACCGGTTCGCTGAAAAATTCAGAACTGATCACAGCTGGATCTTTGGGCTGCGCGCCCTTGGCGACTGAAGCCGCGCAGGCCGCTTTGTCTGCAAGCGCCGCTTTGGCAGCGGGGAAATGACGCTTGCCGGGTTGCTGGCCGGCACCGGATGGAAATCTAGCTGATCGCAGACGCTGCGTTGTGCGTTTGATCAAGCGAAGATAATTTTGCGCGTGGGCGTCGCCGGCCTGGCGGCCGCGGCGCTTCCCGTTTGAGCGCTGGCAATCAGGCGCGACTGCGGTTGCGCGCCGCGCGCGCGTACGCGCGCCTACTGCCGGGCGTTGGCGACGATCTGGTGCATCCCTTCGACGTCGACTATTTGCAGTTCCTTGTTGTGCACCTTGATCAACCCTGATTCGTCGAACTTGGACAGCGCGCGGCTGACAGTTTCCTGGGTCAGGCCGAGGAAACTTCCCAGGTCGAGCCGGGTCATGCGCAGGTTGAAACGGGTGTCGGAGTAGCCGAGGTGCGCATAGCGCTCTCCCAGCATCAGCAGGAACGCGGCGACCCGGGATACGGCGCCGAGCGAGCCCAGCAACCACATCTGCATATGCTCGCGCGCCAGCTGCCGGCTGAGCAGGCGATAGACGAACTGCTGCATCGCTCCGGCCTTTCCACCGAGGTGGGCGAGCCGCGGGAACGGGATGATCGCGACTTCGCTGTCTTCCAGGGCCACCGCCTCGGTGCGGTAATGCTGCGCTTCGATCCCGTCCAGGCCGAGCACTTCGCTCGCCATCGGAAATCCCAGCACCTGGTAGCCGCCGTTCGCGTCGAGCGACACGATCTTGAACGTGCCCGAGCGGATTGCGTAAATGGGGCCGAAAGGATCGCCGGCGCGGTACAGGGCTACTCCCTGCTGGACCCGGCGCAGCGTGAAATTCACGCCTGGGTCGATCGTGTGGTCATCCAGGCTGATCTTCAGCAAAGCCGACAGGTCCTTCAGGCTCAGCGATGCCGCCGCGTGCGGCGCGCCGCCTGCTTTCTGCATGTCCTGCGCGGAGCCTCGTTCTTGCATCGCTAGGTGTCTGCTATCGGGCGCGGCATGGCTCGGCTTCACTTTGGAATTTTCTCCCGTGACTTCGACGCCGGGGTTCCCCGGCTCGATTGAAGTCTAGGCCGATAGCCGGAACCACGATATCGGTTAGAACTGAAACTTGGCTACCGTAATTACGGTAGCCAGGCGGCAAGGGAGAATGCCGCCCTGTCGCCTGCGGGCGGTCTGCTCAGATCGAGACCAGCCCCTCGCGTATCGCGTATCGGGTCAGCTCCGCCACGCTGTGCAGATCGAGCTTGCGCATGAGGTTGCGCCGATGCACTTCGACCGTGCCGGTGGCGATGCCGAGCACTGCCGCGATCTGGGCCGAGGTCTTGCCGCCGGCGAGGAGCTGCAGCACCTCGCGCTCGCGCCTGCCCAGGCTCTCGCCTTCCTTCCCCTGCGGCCGGTTCTTGCGCAGGCGGTCGACGACGGCGGCGGCCGCCTCTGGGTAGAGATAGGTCTCACCCCGCGCCACGGCGCGAATCCCGCGCAACAGGTCCTCGCTACCGGCGGACTTGGCGATGCAGCCGCGAGCGCCTGCCTCGAACATCTGCAGCACCGTGCGCCGGTCTGCAGATAACGACAGGCCGAGAACCTTGACGCGCGGGTCTCGGGAACGCATTCGGCGGGTGGCCTCGATGCCGCTCATTCCTTTGAGGTTCACTTCCATGACCACCACGTCCGGCTCGAACTCGCGCGCGAGCTCGAGCGCTGCCGCTCCGTTGTTTGCCTCTGCGACCACCGTCATGTCGCCGGCCTTTTCCAGGATCGTGTGCAGCGCTTCGCGCAACATCCTGTGGTCGTCCACTAGCAACAGTCGTATGCTCATCGCGGCGGCTGTTTCCTCTGGCGCGGCCGGCAGGGCGGCTGCGGATTCGTCGGCAATGCGTTACAGCAGCCTGCACACTTCGTCGAATGCGGGACGCGGGTTGCGCGGCATCACTTTCGCGGCGTCGCCGACGCCGAGGTTGCACAGGAAATTCGACCTGATGCCGGTGCCGGCGAAAAATTCGGCGTCCACCTTGGCATTGTCGAATCCGGACATCGGCCCGCAGTCCAGTCCGAGCGCGCGCGCGGCGAGGATGAAGTAGCCGCCCTGCATCGATCCGTTGCGGAACGCGGTCTTCTCCGCGTGCGCCTTCTTCTCGTTTCCCGCGAAGATGCTGCGCGCGTTCTGGTTGTGCGGAAAAAGTTTCGGCAGCAGTTCGAAGAATTCGGTGTCGTACGCGATGATCGCGGTCACCGGCGCGGCCATCGTCTTGTCGACGTTGCCGGGACTGAGCGCGGGCTTCAGCCTTTCCTTCGCCTCGCGGCTGCGCAGGAACAAGATGCGCGCGGGATTGCTGTTCATCGTGGTGGGCGCCCACTTCATCAGGTCGTAGAGTTCGCGCAATTGCGCATCACTGACGGGTTTCGGCTGCCAGCCGTTTTGCGTGCGGGCATTGCGGAAAATCAGATCCATATCTTCGGGGCTGAGCGTCATCATCATCGTCTAGTCTGGGATCAAACGCTGATTATAGGCGAATGCGATGCAGGCGCAGGCAGCGCGCGGCGCGGCAACGCTGACCTGGAGTCTGGCCAACGCGTGGCGTCGCTGCCGTGTGCGCTGCCCGAGTTCGGCTCGCGACAGAGCGATTCTTGTAAGAGGCCATTTCAGAATTACCGAAATGGCCCGCGATTTAGGGGAGCATGAGGGGATGTCCCGCCGTCTTGTTGCAGACCCCAGGTCGTTTCTGGGCGATTTGCGTTGGCGAGGTGGGAAGCAGTCGCGGCTAGGGCAGGCGGGGTAGGACGGCATTGCGACCAGCAATGCCCCAATATATTAACATATTACTTTCGATATATATTTTATCATGTTGTTTTATAACACATTTATTTTTCCTGAAACGGCTAGCGGAATCGCTTTTAAGCCGTTGTCTCAATTGGAGAAATCTTCAATTTAGCCCTTGACCTGCGCAGTTAACTCCTCTAAAGTGGGGAATAGTAGCTTTTAGTGGGAAATTATGGGATTTTCCGCTCTGGCCGCCTAAATCAAAAAGAGGGGGGACGATGTTTCAAGGTGCGGCAGCCTTAAGCCTCGATGCCAAAGGGCGCCTTACCGTTCCCTCGCGCCATCGCGATGCGCTGCAAGGCGCGGCCGCCCCGGCGACATCCAGCCTCGTGCTCACCGCCCATCCCGACGGATGCCTGCTGCTCTATCCCGCCAGCGCATGGGGGCCGATACGGGCGCGCGTCATGGGCTTTCCCGCGCTCGATGCGCGCTTCTCGGTTTGGAAGCGCCTGCTGGTGGGGTTCGCCGAAGAAGTGGACATCGACGCGGCCTGGCGCGTGCTCATCTCGCCCGAACTGCGCCGGTTCGCCAATCTCGAAAAAGCGGTGATGCTGGTCGGGCAGGGCAGCCATTTCGAAATCTGGAATCAGGACACCTGGGAAAAACAATTGCAGCAGTTGACGGCGCAGACCCAGCTGCCGCCGGGGATGGAAGATTTTGCTCTGTGACCGCTCTTGCGGCTGAAGATGCGCGCGGCGCGGCGGCGCAGGACGCGCACCAGACGGTGCTGCTGCGGGAGGCGGTCGATGCTTTGGCAATACGCGCGGATGGGATCTACGTCGATGCGACCTTCGGGCGCGGCGGACACAGCCGGCTGATCCTCGAGCGGCTGGGCGCGCGGGGGCGCCTGGTCGCGCTCGACCGCGATCCGCAGGCGGTTGCGGCTGCAACAAGAATAAGCGACGCCCGCTTTTGCGCCGTGCATGCGGGTTTCGCCGAACTGGCCGGAGTGCTGGCGCGCCTCGGCCTGGAGGGTGTGGATGGAGTGCTGCTCGACCTGGGGGTGTCTTCGCCGCAGCTAGACGACGCCGCGCGCGGCTTCAGCTTTCGCCGCGACGGCCCGCTCGACATGCGCATGGACACGAGCCGGGGGCAAACCGCCGCACAGTGGCTGGAAACGGCCAGTGAAGCCGAGATCAGGGAGGTGATCCGCGATTATGGTGAAGAACGGTTTGCTAAACAGATTGCAAAGGCGATTGTTGCTGCTCGGCACAGGGCAACTTGCCGCTATCGTGGGTACGGCCGTCCGCACGCGGGAGGGCAACAAGGACCCGGCGACGCGTACCTTCCAGGCTGTACGGATTTACCTCAATCAGGAGCTTGCGCAGTTGTCGCTAGCTCTGCCGCAGATCCTCGACCTGCTGCGACCCGGCGCGCGCCTGGCGGTGATCAGCTTTCACTCGCTCGAGGACCGCATCGTGAAGCGCTTCATGCACGACGCGGCGCGCGCCGATGTGCCGATACGCCTGCCGCTGCGCGAGCGCGAACTGCCGCGTCCGAGGCTGCGCCTGATCGGCAAACCGGTGCGGGCTTCGGAGCGGGAGGTTGCGGCCAATCCGCGCGCGCGCAGCGCCACCCTGCGCGTCGCCGAGCGCACCGGGGACTGAGTTGGCACGGATCAATCTCATTTTGCTCGCACTGCTTACCGCCTGCGCGCTCGGGCTCGTGACTTCGCAGGACAAGAACAGAAAGCTGTTCGCCGAGCTCGAGCGTGAACAGGAACGCGCCAAGCAGCTTGACGTCGAATGGGGGCAGCTGCAGCTCGAGCAGAGCACCTGGGCGATGCACGCGCGCGTCGAAAAGATCGCGCGCAACCACCTGCGCATGAGCGTGCCCGACGCGACGCGCACGCAGGTGGTGGTGCCGCCGGCGGAGGCGCGCCAGTGAACTACGCCGCCAGCCCGGTACTCGCGCTGCGCCTGCCGCTGTGGCGCTCGCGCATGCTGCTCGCGCTGATCGCCGGCGGCTTCCTGGTGCTCGCCGGCCGGGCAGTCTACCTGCAAGGCCTGAACAACGATTTCCTGCAGCAAAAGGGCGAATCGCGCTACAGCCGCGTGCTCGACATCAGCGCCAATCGCGGCAAGATCACCGACCGCCACGGCGAGGCGCTCGCCATCAGCACGCCGGTCAAATCGGTATGGGCGATTCCGGAAGAGGTGCAATATTCCGCGCAACAGCGCGCCAAGCTTGCGGCGCTGCTGGAAATGCCGCCGCGCGAGATCGACAAGCGCCTGGGCGAGTCGAGTTCATTCGTCTACCTCAAGCGCCAGATTGCGCCGGAGCTCGCCGAGCGCGTGGGCGACTTGCACATACCGGGCTTGTTCCAGAACCGCGAATACCGCCGCTATTACCCGGGCGGCGAGGTGATGGCGCAGGTGCTCGGCTTCACCGGCGCGGACGATGCCGGCCAGGAGGGCATCGAACTCGCATTTCAGTCCACGCTCGCGGGCAAGTCCGGCAGCCGGCGCGTGATCAAGGACCGCCTCGGGCAGATCGTCGAGGACACGCAATCGATCCGCGAGGCGCAGAATGGCCGCGACCTGACGCTGGCGCTGGATGCAAGGCTGCAGAACCTCGCCTTCTCGCAGCTGAAGCTCGCCGTCGA
>Ga0335085_10017652_pt1 | contig 10276 bp, 9 predicted proteins | sample Lox_Sample_45_FD_206712 | JGI IMG/M metagenome (GOLD analysis project Ga0335085, IMG submission 206712) | Soil microbial communities from Loxahatchee National Wildlife Refuge, Florida, United States - Lox_Sample_4.5 | ecosystem: Environmental > Terrestrial > Soil > Wetlands | place: USA: Florida...
GTCGTCGCAGAGCAGCAGGATCAGGTCCAGCGGCGCTTCGGGATCGTCGGCCAGCCGCTCGGCCAGCGCGATGCGGATCGCCATCTCGACGTCGCGGGCCAGCCTTTGCAGGATTTCGCGCATCAGGCCGCGCTCGCGCTCGGACAGAAGCGGGCCCTGCGTGCGGTAGAGCGAAGCCACGGCCATGTAAATTTCGCCGCGCGGCGTGCCTGCGGGGTCCACCGCCAACGCCGCGAGCCTGTTCATGTCGCTCATGTCCAAAGCCGTCAGCCCCACTTGCATACCCCGATGACGGATGTGCCAACCCCGCGGGAATGGTAAGCAAAGGGCGTTAACAGCGTGTTAAGCTAACTGTCCGGCAACCAAGCGAATCTGTCATGGATTGGGACACGCCCTTCATTCTCGCCATCGACCAGGGCACGACCTCGACCCGGGCGATCCTGTTCGACGCCGCAGCGCGGCCGGTGGCGCGGCACGCCATCGAACTGCGCCAGATTTATCCCGCCAATGGCTGGGTCGAGCATGATGCGGAGGAAATCTGGCTCGCCACGCTCGCCTGCTGCCGGGTGGCGATGAAGGGCGTGGCGCCACAGGACATCGCCGCCATCGGCATCACCAATCAGCGCGAGACCACGCTTCTGTGGGACCGCGCAACGGGCAAACCGCTGCACAACGCCATCGTGTGGCAGGACCGGCGCACGGCCGAGGCGTGTGCGGCACTCAAGAAGGCCGGTCATGAACCGGACGTGTCGGCGCGCACGGGCCTCCTGCTCGATCCCTACTTCTCCGCGACCAAGGCGGAATGGCTGCTCGACCATGTGCCCGGCTCCCGCGCGCGTGCCGAACGCGGCGAGATCGCCTTCGGCACCATCGACAGTTGGCTTATCTGGAAACTCACCGGCGGCAAGGTCCACGCCACCGATGTGACCAATGCCTCGCGCACATTGCTGCTGAACCTGAAAGATCTCGATTGGGACGCTGGGATGTTGGCGCTCTTCGACGTCCCGCGTGCGATGTTGCCGGAGGTGCGGGACAGCGCGGGCGATTTCGGCACCGCGGATGCGGCCCTGCTGGGCGGGGCCATTCCCATCCGCGGCGTCGCCGGCGATCAGCAGGCCGCCGTTGTGGGGCAGGCGTGCTTCAACCCCGGCGACGTGAAATCGACCTACGGCACCGGCTGCTTCGCGCTTGTGAATACCGGCGGCAAGGTTCCGCACTCGCAAAACCGGCTGCTCGCCACGGCGGCTTACCGCGTCGCGGGCAAGACGGCCTATGCCATCGAGGGCAGCATCTTCATTGCCGGCGCGGTGGTGCAATGGCTGCGCGATGCGCTGGGCGTGATCCGGACCGCCGCGGAGGTCGAGGCGCTGGCGCGCACCGCCAAGCCGGCCGAGGGCCTCTATTTCGTGCCCGCCTTCACCGGCCTTGGCGCGCCCTATTGGGAGCCGAACGCGCGCGGCGCCATCCTGGGGCTGACGCGTGACGCCGGCGCCGCGGAAATCGCGCGCGCGGCGTTGGATGCCGTCTGCTACCAGACGCGCGATCTGCTGGGAGCCATGGGCAAGGACATGGCCGATGCGCGCCTCGGCAAGCCCGCCGCGCTCAAGGTCGACGGCGGCATGGTCGCGAACGATTGGTTCTGCCAGCGCTTGGCCGATCTCACCGGCCTGCCAGTGGACCGCCCCGTCGTCACTGAAACAACAGCGCTAGGCGCGGCCTATCTCGCCGGTCTCGGCGCAGGATTGTTTCGTGATTTCGCCGACATCGCCAGGGGCTGGGCGCTCGACCGCCGCTTCGAACCGGCGCTTTCCACAGGCACCCGCGACGGGCTCTATGAAGGCTGGGTGAATGCGATTTCCCGCGTCCGTTGACGGTTTGACACACCGCCCACGCCCGCCGCACTCTAGCGCATCGCCATTCGGAGAGACGCCATGAACGCCATGGACAGGATGAGAGTGTACGCGCCTGAGAACCACGCGGTGAATTCGTTGGAAGGCAAAGTGAGCGCGGAGGAATGGAAACTGCGCGTCGACCTCGCAGCCACCTATCGCCTCGTGGCGCTGCACGGCTGGGACGACATGATCTTCACGCACATCTCCGCCCGCATCCCGGGGCCGGAGCATCACTTCCTGATCAATCCCTACGGCATGCTGTTCGAGGAGATCACGGCGTCGAGCCTGGTCAAGATCGATCTCGACGGCAACAAGGTCGAAGAATCGAATTATCCGGTGAACCCGGCGGGCTTCACCATCCACTCCGCACTGCACATGAACCGCGACGACGCACACTGCATCATCCATCTGCACACCACCGACGGCGTGGCGGTGTCCGCGCAGGCCGATGGCTTGTTGCCGCTCGATCAGCACGCGATGGTGATCATGCGGGATCTCGCCTATCACGACTATGAAGGCGTGGCGCTGGATCTGGACGAGCGCGAGCGCCTGGTGCACGACATCGGCGGCGACAAGCACATCATGATGTTGCGCAACCACGGCACGCTCGCCTTCGGTAGGAGTTGCGCGGACGCGTTCCTGCGCATCTACTATCTCGAGCGCGCCTGCTCGATGCAGGTGTCGGCGATGTCGGGCGGGGCGAAGCTCAACATGCCCAATCAGGGCGTGCCGGAGAAGACGGCGATGCAGGGCACGATGGCGTTCGAGGGGATTCTTGGCGGGCTTGCCTGGCCGGCGCTGATTCGCAAGCTCGACCGCATCGACCCGAGTTACAGACACTGAACTTGCCGCGCGTTTTCCCCCTCGCTTGCGGGGGAGGTGGTTTGGCTGAGCGAAGCGAAGACAAACCGGAGGGGGCACATTGATCCCCCTCCGCCTCGCTCGCGAAGTACTCGCTCGGCGCCTCCCCCGTAAACGGGGAGGAAAATCTAGGAGCATTGAAGGTACATGAAGTTTGGAATTGGGCAGCCGGTGAAGCGCACGGAAGACATCCGTTTCGTCACCGGTCACGGCGAATACACCGACGATCTGCGCTTCGAACGCGAGACATTCGTGGTGTTCAACCGCAGCCCGCACGGGCACGCGAAGATCAATTCCATCGATGTGTCGCAGGCAAAGGCCGCGCCTGGCGTGGTGGACGTGCTCACCTATGAAGACGTCGAAGCCGCCGGTGTGGGCCCGATGCCGTGCCTGGCGCCGTTTCAAGGAAGCGACGGCAAACCTGCCCGGCCCTCGCCCAAACCGTTGCTGGCCAAGAACAAGGTCACCTTCATCGGCGAAGCGGTTGCCATGGTGATCGCGGAAACCTACGCGCAGGCGATGGACGCGGCCGAACTGGTAATGGTCGATTACGAGCCGTTGGGTGCCGCGGGCACGCTGGAAGCCGCACCCACGGGCCCGCAGATCTGGGAAAGCGCGCCCGGCAACGAATCCTTCGATTGGGTCGCGGGCGACAAGGCCGTCGTGGACGCCGCATTCGCGAGCGCGGCGCACACGGCCTCGGTGGACCTCACGCAGAACCGCATCAGCGCCAATCCGATGGAGACGCGCAACGCCATCGGCCTTCACGATGCGAAGACGGGTCACTACACGCTCTACACCAACAGCCAGGGCTCCGGAAATCTCCGGATGATGATCAATCGCGGCCTCAACTTCGGCACGCCGGAAACCGTGCGCGTGATCACCAAGGACGTCGGCGGCGGTTTCGGCATGAAGGGCTTTCTCTATCCCGAGCAGGCACTGGTCATGGTGGCAGCGAAGAAGGTGGGCCGCCCGGTGCGCTGGAGCGCGACGAGGACGGAGTCGTTCCTCGCGGACGACCACGGCCGGGACATGCAAACCACCGCCGAGATCGCGCTCGACAAGGACGGCAAGATCCTGGCGATGCGCATCACCGGCACGTCCAATCTCGGCGGCTATCTCTCGTCCTTCGCGCCGTTCATCGCCACGCTCGCCGGCGGGCGCATTTTCGGCGGGGTCTATCGCGTGCCGGCGATCTATTGCCACGTGAAGGGCTATTTCTCGAATTCCGCGCCCGTTGACGCCTATCGCGGCGCCGGACGGCCCGAAGCAGCCTATCTGATGGAGCGGCTGCTGGATGTGGCCGCACTCAAATCCGGCATCGACCGCGTGGAGCTTCGCCGCCGCAATTTGCCGGCGCCGGAGGAGCTGCCCTACAAGAACTGGTTCGGACTTGCGTTCGACTCCGGCAACTACCCGCACATGCTCGCGCAAGGCCTCGAGCGTGCGGACGTGGCGGGCTTTGCCGAACGTCGCAAGCAATCCGAGGCGCGCGGCAAGAAGCGCGGTCTCGGCATCGCATACTATGTCGAAATCACCGCGGCCGTCGGCAGCGAGCCGGCGCGCGTCGCCTTCACCGACAATGGCGCGGTCGAGGTCTTTGTCGGCACGCAATCGAACGGGCAGGGGCACGAGACGGCATTTGCGCAAGTGGTTGCGGAGCGGCTGGGCGTGCCGTTCGAGTCCATCACGGTGAGGCAAGGCGACACCGATTGGGTGAATGGCGGCGGTACCGGCGGCTCGCGCTCCCTCAATATGTCCGGCGCAGCGTTGCAGATCGCCTCGGACGAAGTGATCAAGAAAGGCAAGACCGCGGCGGGGCAGGTGCTGCAAGCCGGCGGCGCGGCGGTCACCTTCGACATCGTTGAGGGCATCGGCCGCTTCAAGGTGTCCGATTCCGATCGCGCGATGACCGTGGGCGAGCTCGCCGTCACACTGAAGCGCGAGCAAGTGCCGGGCTTCGAAAAGGGACTCGACAGCGACGGTACCTATGCTGGCCAGGCGCCGACCTTTCCGAACGGCTGCCACGTCTGCGAGGCAGAGATCGATGCGGAGACGGGCAAGGTCGATATCGTCAGCTACAAGGTGCTGGACGATTTTGGCCGCGTCATCAATCCGATGCTGGTCGCTGGCCAGGTGCACGGCGGCATCGCGCAGGGTCTCGGCCAGGCTCTGCTCGAGAACATCGTCTACGAGCCCGATACCGGCCAGCTCCTGACCGCCACGTTCCAAGACTACGCCATGCCGCGCGCCGACGACATGCCGGACGTCGATTTCGCCTATGAGGAGATTCCCTGCAAAACCAATCCCATGGGCGCGAAGGGTTGCGGCGAGGCGGGCACGGTGGGCGCGTTGCCGGCGGTCATGAGCGCGGTAGCCGATGCCATCGGCGTGGCGCACATCGACATGCCCGCCACGCCGGAGCGGGTGTGGCGCGCTATTCAGGCGGCGTAGGCGCTATTTCGCAGGCAGGGCGGGCGGCGGAGTTGCAGAAGCCTGCTTCGCCCGATAGTCCGCGATGGCTTTGGTCAGCGCGTCCTTCTCGTCGCAACCGTCCGTGCAGATCTTGGTCAGCGCGGCAAGCTCGCGACTGGCGTCGTCGGGCCTGTGCATGACCAGGTACATCTCGCCCAGATATTCGTGCGTGCGGTGATTGTCTGGATCGTCCTTCAGAACTTGATCGAAGCAACGCATCGCGTCCGAATAGTCGGCCAGCTTGCCAAGCGCGTAGCCCTCATAGGCCAGGACGTTGGTGTTGCCGGGCCTCCGGCGGAGCGCCTCATCGAGATAGGGAATGGCCCTGGCATATTCCCCTTCGTCGATGTAGCGCTTGGCGGTGTAATAGGGATTTTCGTCCATGGTCGGCGCCCCCCGCATCGGACCGCCCACGCCAACGGGCTCCCAGTTGCTCTCGTCGCCGTGCCAATCCGGATGGACCTGCTGCGCGAGTGCCGGTGTGACGCAGATCAGCGCCACCGCCGCCAAGGTCGGCCAAATCGCCGTTCGTTTCATTTGGGGCCCTCCCTTTTGAGAATTTCGCGCCATCGCACGCGGCGCGTCAACCGTCAATCGCTATGGTTACCGCGCCGGTTTGACTTGCCGCATGGATTAAGACGACAGTCCTCCGATGTCCGACCCCAATATTGCCCGCCTCGACGAGCCCCGCCCGCCGCGCCGCAGGCCGGAGAGCCTTGCCAAGCTGCGCAGGGCCGCGCGAAAGCTGTTCGTCGAGCGCGGCTATCACGGCACGCGGCCGCAGGACATCGCGCGCGAGGCGGGTCTTGGGCACGGAACCTTTTATCTGCATTTCCCGGACAAGCGCGCCTGCTTTCTCGCCTTCGTCGATGACGCGCGGACGGAACTGGATGAGTTCCTTCGCGCACGGGTCAGCGAACAGCAGTCCTTCGAGCAGCGCATCGCCAACACGCTGACTGGCATCTTCGACTATGCCGAAAGCCATCCTGGTGTGTTGACCGCCGCGATGACCGACGAGGCGGTGATCGACGCCGAAGGAACCCAAACCGCACCGCTGCTTCAACGCTGGGGGAACGATTGGGCAAACTTCGTGCGCCAGGGCGCGCGCGAGGGCCAGGTCGCGGGGGACTACGATTTCGACGTGATCGGACAGGCCATCCTCGGCGCCATTCACCAGACGGCGTCGGAGGGTTGGCGCACGGGCCGCAGCCGCAGAAGCGTCATCGACAACCTCACGCGCTTTCTGGTCCGCGCGCTGGCGCCTTAAGCGCCGGCGCATTGACACGACGCTACAACTGACAAACTATCAGTCTTAGCGGCGCGCTTCGATGCACGGGCCGGGACCGTCGGGATTCGCTCGAACGCAAGGAATTGGAATGATCACGGATTTCAAAGGTAAGACTGCCTTCGTCACCGGCGGAGCCAGTGGCATCGGGCTTTCCATGGCCCGCGCCTTCGGCCGCGCGGGCATGAACGTCGTGTTGGCGGACATCGACGAGAAGAGAGCGCAAGCCGCCGCCGAACGTCTCGCCTCCGAGCAGATCAAGGCGCATCCCGTTCAATGCGACGTCGCCGACCGTGGCGCCGTGCGCGAAGCGGCGCTCAAGGCAATCGCCGCATTCGGCAAAGTGCATCTGGTTTGCAACAATGCCGGTGTTGCCATGGGCGGCCAGTTCGGCTCCGTCCGGCCCTCGGATTGGGATTGGATCATCGACGTCAATCTCAAAGGCGTCATCTACGGCACAGAGACGTTCGCGCCGCTGATTCTGAGCCATGGCGAGGGCGGCCACATCGTGAACACCGCGTCGATGGCCGGATGGGTCAGCCCACCGGGGCTTGAGCCCTATTGCGCGACGAAATACGCCGTGGTGGCGATAAGCGAAGGCTGGGCGGGCCAACTCACGCCGCAGGGCATCGGCGTATCGGTTCTGTGTCCGGGTTACGTCAAGACGAGCATCATCGACAGCGGCCGCGCGCGGCAGGATCGTTACGGCGGACAACAGGCAGTGGACACGGGACTCGCGCCGGTGCGCGAGGAAGCCAACAAGCTGGTCGAAGCCGGCATCGATCCCGATGTCGTCGGCAATCGCGTGCTGGAAGCGGTGAAGGCGGGAGAGATCTACATCTTCACCCATCCAAATATGCGAGCTGTCGTACAGATGCGGTTCCAGGCGGCAATGGCCGGCTTCGATGCGGCAGACCGGAGCGAGGCGCTGAAGGCGGTAAGGAATTGGCCGCCGCTCACGCTGGCACCGGGGCAGGAATAGGAGCCGGCATTGCGCTTCGGAATCTTTTACGAGCATCAGCTTCCCCGCCCCTGGAACGACGGCGATGAGTTGAAGCTGTTCCAGGACGCACTCGATCAGGTCGAATTGGCCGACAAACTCGGCATCGATCACGCCTGGGAAGTCGAGCACCATTTCCTCGAGGAATATGCCCATTCCTCCGCGCCCGAAATTTTCCTGGCCGCGTGCTCGCAGCGCACGAAGAACATCCGGCTCGGCCACGGCATCGTGCTGATGCCGCCGGGCTACAATCATCCCGCCCGCGTCGCCGAACGCATTGCCACCCTCGATCTCGTCTCGAACGGCCGCGTCGAATTCGGTACCGGCGAATCTTCGGCGGCGCTGGAACTCGGCGGCTTTCGCGTGCCGGTCGAGAAGAAGCGCGACATGTGGCGCGAGGCGACCGAGCAATGCCTCAACATGCTGGCGATGAATCCCTATCCCGGATTCAAGGGCGAGTATTTCGAGATGCCGTGCCGCAACATCGTGCCCAAGCCGGTGCAGCGGCCGCATCCGCCGGTCTGGGTGGCGTGCTCCAACCGCGAGACCATCAAGCTTGCCGCCAGGCTCGGCATCGGCGCGCTCACCTTCGCTTTCGTCGATCCGACGGAAGCCAAGCAGTGGGTGGACGATTACTACCGCATCTTCCGCGAGGAGTGCGTACCGATCGGCCATACCGTCAATCCCAACATCTGCATGGTCACGGGATTTTCGGTTCATCCGAACCGCGACGAAGCGCTGCGTCGCGGCCTCGACGGCTTCAAGTTCTTCGGCTATGCGCTCGGCCATCACTACATCTTCGGCGAGCACAAGCCCGGCCGCACCGACATCTGGAAGAATTTCGAAGCCGTGAAGGATGCGATGCCCGCCAACGCCGGCGCGGGCGGCATGGGCACGCCCGGCGAGATGCGCGCGCATCTGCGCAAATTCGCCGAAGCGGGCGTCGACCAAGTCGCCTTCATCCAGCAAGGCGGGCGCAACAAGCACGAGCACATCTGCGAGGCGCTGGAATTGTTCGCGCGCGACATCCTGCCGGAGTTCAAAGCCGCCGAATCCGATCGCCAGAAGAAGAAGGCGGAGGCGCTCGCGCCTTATGTGGAGAAGGCTCTTGCGCGCAAGCAGCGCATGAAGGAATTGGCCGACGACGAGATCCCGAATGTGCTGGCGCTCGGCCGTCAGATTACGCAGGCCGATCCCAAAGTGCAGGAGGGCACGCGCCACTGGTCGCAAGCCGGCGCCGTCCCGCTCCAGGACCCGGCAAAGAAGCGCTCGGCGGCTGAGTGAAAACGTCAGTCACCTGTCTCTTTGGTAATGCGTATGACTGCGCTGCGTCACGCGGAAGCCAACGCAGTGGATGTACTTCGGGTCCCTAGCCCGATTAACCTCGGGCGTCATTTTCGAACATGGTGATACACAAGTTTGTGGTGAAACATTATTCGTCGATCCGTAGGTTGAATCCTAATTTGACATGGGGAGTGCCCCGAAAGTCTTCGTTGCCGCCGATGAAGGCTTCAATCTTCTTACGGAACTCATGTAGCGGGTATCATGGAAACACTGACCTGGGATGACTTTCGTGTGTTTACGGAAGTTACCCGAAGCGGCAGTTATCGCCGCGCTGCCGCAAAGCTGAGGGTAACCGAACCAACCGTCTGCCGGTGCGTGCGCCGATTGGAAAGCCAGCTGGGAACGAAGCTCTTCAGTTACGTCAACGGCAGTGGGCAGTTGACCGCGGAAGGCAAGCGCGTGCTCTCGCATGTCGACAATGCGGAGTATTCGCTAAAGCAGGCCGCGGCAGTGGTCGAGCGGGCCACGGCCGGTGTCGGCGAATGCAGAATTCTGGCAGGCGACGGTCTGGCAACCTATTGGCTGCCGCAATTTCTCGCGCGCTTTGTCGAAGTCTATCCCAACGTTCGACCGTTGGTTTTCACGGCGCGGGACCGATAGGGCCAAAAGCCGCCGCTGTTCGATCTTCGCATTCAGTATGTTCAGTCGATGGAACAGGACTTTGTGTGCATTCCGCTCTGCACAGTTCACTTCACATTGTTCGTGACGCGCAGATACACCGAACAATTTGGTGTTCCGACGACAGAGAAGGAGTGGAGCAAACACCGACTGATTGATTTCTTCGACGATACCAAGGACGTCGGTCTCCTAGAGGGATGGCTCGGTCTAGGATATCAGTTCGCGTTCGCAAGCAATTCGAATGGAACAGTAAGCGAATTTATTCGCCACGGCGGCGGGATTGGAATTCTCCCGGCCTATGCGGCCCTTATGGACCAGGACGTGCTGATGGTCTTGCCGGAAAAGAACTTCTCTATGAAGCTGTTCTTGTCATTTGATCGCGCGGCGGCGAAGAAGGTAGTTGTGAAAACTACTATCGAGCTTCTGAGAAGTACCGTTTTCGACGCCGAACCCATGCCGTGGTTTGCCCCTGATTTTCACAGGCCCGCGGCCGATTGGCCCTCGATCTACAATCGGGCGCTGAAGCGAGCTGCCGCGGACATTCGCGTGGCCAATGCGGTTCGCGGCATCCGCCTGGTGGGAAACCGATAGCATAGATAGGCGTGACCCGGTCGCCGCCGGAAGGATATTCGCCGCCTAGCAGGCTGATTTCGCGCATTTTACTACCGGTGATGGCAGAATCGTTATTGCACAACTTAGTTCTTTCAGAATGATTCGCGCAATCTCGCGTTCCTGAGACACAGTACCACCCGAGTAAAGTTGACGAATCAACCAATAACGGGGCCGGTCGGCAGTCCCCGT
>Ga0335085_10017653_pt1 | contig 10275 bp, 9 predicted proteins | sample Lox_Sample_45_FD_206712 | JGI IMG/M metagenome (GOLD analysis project Ga0335085, IMG submission 206712) | Soil microbial communities from Loxahatchee National Wildlife Refuge, Florida, United States - Lox_Sample_4.5 | ecosystem: Environmental > Terrestrial > Soil > Wetlands | place: USA: Florida...
TCGCCGACCCGGCGCATCCGCGGCGGCTTGTCACCGTGCACGGATCAGGCGACGCGGTCTACACGGTGGCGTTCGCGCCGAACGGCAAGACCGTCGCCGCGGCCAGCCTGGACAACGTGGTCCGGCTGTGGCAGGTGACTGGGTCCGGCTCTTCCGCTGCCGGGCTTTCCGCCGTTGGCTCGCCCCTTCGGGACATGGCCAGCTACGCCATCGGGCTCGCGTTCTCCCCCGACAGCAAGACGCTCGCGGTGGGCAGCGCGGACAAGACGGTGCACCTTTGGGACGTGGCGAACCCCGCGCACCCGGTGCTGCTCGGCCCGGCGCTGACCGGGCCGTCCGGATACGTGTGGGCGGCGGCGTTCAGCCCGTCGGGCCGGACGCTCGCGGTCGGGGTGACCGACGGGAGCGTCTGGCTGTGGAACGTGGCTTCCCCCGCGCATCCCGTGCTGATCGCCACGCTGACCGGGCCGGCCGACCACGTGTACGGGCTCGCGTTCTCGCCGTCCGGTGCGCAGCTGGCCGCGACCAGCTTCGAGGGCACCGTCCACCTATGGGACACCAGTCCTTCCGACGCGCTGACCGGCGTCTGCGCCGTCACCGGACAGCAGCTCACCGAGGCGGAATGGGCCAGCTACGTGCCCGGCGTGCCGTACCGGGCGCCATGCCCCTGACGGTCCTGGGGTGCCTGGGCCGTATGGGCCCGCCGGGGCCGCCGGCCTCGGCGGCCTCGGCGGGAAAGATCGTTTAGCGAATGCCCGTGTCATTTCCGGGGTTGTGTGACCCCGGAAATGACACGGGCATTTCTATCGGCGGGCGACGTTAAGCGTATCCTGCCGTCTCAGGGCCCAGGCGCCGCGGTCACGGTGATTGAAATGTGCCGGACGGTATTCGCGTGACTTGCGAGATTCATGATGCGAGCGGCCCGGACATCGGTGACCATGATCACGGAAACTTTGATCCTGACGGAAATAAAGTGCGTTATCCAGGCACAAAATTTCCGTTGTACTCGGAATTTCCGTGATCAGATCATGCTCGCGACAGCAGCCTGCTGGTGCCACCGCAGCCAGTACGGCCCGTGATTCACCGACGACCGATCAGCTTGGATACTGACCTGCCTGGCCGCCCATAAGGCAGGTGGCATAATTTCAGGGTGAGCGCGCGCGATCGGTTCGAAGACGACGAGATTGATATTGCCGCCCCTGATGCGTCTCGCGAACTGACCATCACCGAGCAATCCGCTGATCGCGCGCAGTCGATCCGGCCGAGCGACCCGAGGAGCAGGGGCGAGGCCTATGCCGAGCTGCGGCAGCGAGTTGAGGGCGGATGGGAGCCGCGCCAGTTTCCGGCGCCCAGCGCCGAGTTGGGGCGCTTCGACCCCGAACGGGCGGCGCTTCCGTTCATCAGCATCGACGCCGCAGCCAAGTACATACAAGAACACCGGAGCGCGCGGCCCTGGCTTGCGGCTGCTGACCCGGCATCGCCGGAGGCTCGCCGGATCCTCGCGACGGCAGATGCTGGCGGCGGCCACGGGCACATCCGCCATGAAGGCTGGGTGACCGAGGAGGCCAGCATGAGGCGTGCCGCGTATCTAGAGGATCCCGCGCAGCTTGACCCAGGCAAGCGATACTTGGGCATAGACGGCCTCCAGCTCGACGATCAGCCTCACCGATGCAGAAGCACCTCGACCAGGATCACCGATCCAGAGGCCTTCGCAACCGCGTTCGCCCGAGGAGTTGAGCACCCTAAAGTCCGGGAAGCGCTGGACATGGCCTTCGATCCGGAGAAGAAGCCTAGTGGGGTGACCGTGCCAATAGCGGACCTACTTGGTCGAGACGGGCACCGCTACTGCACGGGGTGGCGGCTTGAGCCAGCGGAAGGAAGCATGAAGACCGCACGCGCTAACCGAGACGCCTGGCTTACGGCACGAGAAGAAGGACGCGAACCAGACATCTCACAGCCGCAGGCGCGGCCAGTGACTACCTTCGAGGGCGGGGTAATGACGTTTCTGTTCGAGCGCAAGGACGCTGAGAAGCGATACGCGATCGCGACGATGTTTCCACGGCCCGCTGATGACACGCCGCGGACCAACAGGCCGGAACTAACTGAAGGGAGGCGGTGATGGCATCGTTTTACTGGGAACGGCATCCGGACGGCCCCTTCGCCACGCTCATCGCGGTCGCAGCGACGTACCTCGACCCGGAGAACTACGACCTTGACTCGTTGAAAAAGCTCGCACGACGTCAGGCCGACGAGGAAATGCAAGTATTCAAGTCCGAACTCCGCCAGGCTCTGCGGGATCCCGGTCAGCTGCCAGATGACGAACTATCGGAGGCCGTCGAGTACGACGACGGGAGTGACGAGGCATTCCTGCGCCGCCTGTGGCGCGAACTCTACGGAGACGAGCCGATTGACGCGTTACACGACCACGGCTTGTGCCCTTACCGTCTGTCCCAGGGATTAGCCTGTTGACACATGACGGTGCGGAGCCCGCTTGAGCTGACGCGGGAGCAGGTTCTGTCGTTCAGGCAGCGGGCGGGTGCGCTGACCGAACGGCTCCCGCCCGGCGAGGAGTCGCTGCGCCGGGCTGCGTGGGCGGGACTGCAGGACAGCATGCCGCGGGCCGCGCAGTTGTCGATTCACGCGCGGGTCGCGCAGACGACGCCGTCGGCGTGGGAGGACCCGTCGCTTGTGCAGTTGTGGGGGCCGCGGTTCAGCGTCTTCATCGTCGCCGCCCGCGACCTCGCGGTCTTCTCTCTGGGCACGCTGCCGGACGACGCCAAGGGACGGCTGCGCGCGCAGGCCACCGCCGCCCAGCTGCATGCGTTCCTCGACGGCGCCCGGATGAACTACGAGGACGCCGGGCGCGGGCTCGGCCTGGCCAACGCGAACCTGCTGCGGTACGCGGCGCCGACTGGCACCGTCCTGATCCGCTGGGAGGGAGCACGGCGGCCGGTGATCTGGACCGTACCGCCGCCCGACGTTGATCCCGTTGCCGCACGGCTCGAACTCGCCCGTCGCTACCTGCACGTGTACGGTCCCACCACGGCGGCCGCCTTCGGCCAGTGGGCGGGCGTCGGCTCGCGATCTGCCATCGCGGCGTTCGAGACGCTCGGATCGTCGCTGACGCCGGTGCGGACGCCGGTGGGCGAGGCGTGCATCCTGGCCGAGGACGAGGCGGCCTGCCGGGGCGATCCGGCACCCGCGGCGCCGGTGCGGCTGCTGCCAAGCGGCGACTCGTACCTGCTCCTGCAAGGCGCCGACAGGGAACTGGTCGTGCCCGACGCCGGCCGGCGCGGTGAGCTGTGGACGTCGCGCGTCTGGCTGGGCGGGCTGCTCATCGGCGGTGAGATCGCCGGGACGTGGCGGCGGGCCGACACGGTGCTGACGGTGCAGGCCTGGCGGCGACTCACTCCCGCGGAACGTGACGCGGTGGCGGCGGAGGCGGAATCGCTGCCGCTGCCCGGCATCACGCGGCGCGTCTCCGTTCGCTGGGCCGAGGTGCAGCAGGCCGTCCGGTAGTGGCCGTATCGGGCGGGAGGAACCGCGTGAGCGCCAAGCGTCCGCGCGTCATCCGAACTGCCGCGTGGCTCCGCCCACCGCCCCGCGAAGATCATTCCGGCGATGAACTTGCCAGAACCGGGACTATAACCCCGGTAATGAAAAGGGCAATGGTCTAAACGATCTTGGATCCAGCCGCTTTGCGGAAGAAGCCCGCGCAGGCGGTGCCCCAGATGAGGACGGCGACGCCGTAGATGCCGAGAGGCGCGGCGGCCGAGGGGCCAAAGGCGGCAGCGGCGATGGCGGCGGCGATGGCGAAGTCGCGCATTGAGGTGGTGAGCAGCAGGGCCGCGGCGACCGGGCGAGGCGATCGCACGGCAAGCAGACGGCCGAGCAGCGCGGTGGCGGCGAGGAACAGCAAGAGTGCCGCTGCGACGGCGGCGTAGCCGGCGGAGAAGCGGACCTCGGACGCGACCAGGGCCACCAGGGCGGCGACAGCGGCAAGCGCAACGCGGGTCGCGGCCCGCTCCGCGCGCGGTGTCGCGAGGAAAGCCATGCCGCGCGAGGCGGCGGCGGCCCAGGCGCGCAGCGCCATGCCCGCGGCCAGCGGCAGGGCGACGACGAGGGCGAGGTTCTCGATGACGCCGGCCGGGGAGAAGGCCGCGCCCGGCACGAAAAGGGTCAGGATCGGGGCGGCGAGCAGGACCGTCGCCAGGGTGGAGCCGATGAGCACGCCGGCCGCGACGGCAGCCTCGCCGCCCGCCAGGGCGGTGGTGGCGACCGAGGCGATCTCGCACGGGGCCAGGCCTGTCACCAGGACGCCGTCGCGCAGCGGTCCCGCGGGGACGAGCCAGGACACCGCCCAGGACAGGGCGGGAAGGACGGTCACGCCGAGCACGATGGCGAGAGCCACCCGTCGCCAGGCCGCGGCGACGCGGCGCGGGGCGGCCGGGTCGATGGTCAGCGCGGTGGCGAAGACGAGCAGGGCGAGCAGCGCGTCGATGCCGTGGTGCGCGGCGAGCCAGGCAAGGGGGCGCTGCACGGTCAGCCCGACGATCGCCGCGAGTAGGACGGCGGCGAGCTCGGGATAGGCAGCCAGGGCCTTGCGAGCCCGGGACAGCAGCGACGGCAGCGACGGCACGCAGGCGATCATGCCAGGTCAGCCCCCACCCAAAGCAACCCCGTCCGTTGCAATTCCACGACCCATTTCGTTCTTCATCTGGGATTGTTATACACCGTCGTGCTTTTATTCACGAATGAGGGACTTCGTGCGCAAGAGCGTCATGTCCGGGGTGGTCGCGGCGGCTGCCCTGCTCGGCTGCGCCGGGCCGGCCGTCGCCGGGACGGTGACCATGGGAACCGCCGACTCAGGGAATCTCCTCGGCTATGGCACCGGCCTGTCCTGCGCATCACCGGCGGCTTGCCTATCCGTCGGAACAGACGTCAACGCCAAGGGAAGCAGCATCAAGCCGGCCGTCGAGCGGCTGCACGCCGGGACCTGGAAGTCCGTCCCTGTCAAGACGCCCAAGGGGGCGCTGTCCACCATGCTGACCGGCGTGTCGTGCAAGTCCGCCACGTACTGCCTGGCGGTCGGGGAGACGGATTCGATTTCCGGCGGTTCCCCGTACGCGCTCAGGTGGGACGGAACCGCGCTGACGCCCATCGCCGGACCGCCTATGCCCAAGGCCGACACCGGGGGCGTGATCAGCGCCGTGTCTTGCGTCGCGGTAGGGAAATGCGTCGCCGTCGGAACCGGGTCGAACAAGACCACCGACGCGTCGGTCCAGTTCATCTGGACACTCAACGGGACCAAGTGGACGCTGACCGCGAAGCCCGCCGCGAACCAGAGCACGGACACGGAGTACACCGGCCTGAATTGCCTGTCGCTCACGTCCTGCGTGGTCATCGGCGACTCGGTCGACCTGACCAGCGGCGCAGATACTCCGGCGGCCGCCAGCTGGAACGGCACGAAGTTCACCAACCTGAAGGCGCCGCAGCTCACGGGAGCAAGCGACGCCACGTTCGACGCCGTTTCCTGCGGCTCGGCACGCAGCTGCGCCGTGGCCGGTCAGGCGTACACGGACAGCACGGACACCGACTCCCTCGGCTTCGCCGAGGTGTGGAATGGCGCGACCTGGACGGTCACCAAATGGAGCGGCTCAACCGGCGACACCATGACGGCGCTGCTCGACGTCTCGTGCCCGCTCGCCATCCGCTGCATCGCGGTGGGCGTGCACGGCACGGCCAAGACCGCCGCCGCCGCGGCGCTTGCCTGGAACGGGGCCAAATGGACGGTGCTCAAGGTGCCGGGGGCCGGCGCGGGGAAGGCGGCCCTCTTCGCCAGCGTGAGCTGCCCGGTCAACGGCAGGTGCGTGGTGACCGGGGAGACCGGCAAGGCGGGCAGCGCTAATGCCGCGGTTACGCCGATCGCCGGGTACTGGAACGGCCGCGCATGGCAGTACGGCCCGATGTTCCCTGCCGCTTGACCGGTGGCTGAGCAGTTCTTATCCCCGAACGGGTGCGTGGCTTCGCGTTCACGGGAACCACGCACCCGTTCGGGATGACTGGCCTGTTTACTTAGCGGCGACGAGCCGCCAGGACTTGCCGTTCCAGAAGGCGGACAGGCCGGTGCCCGCCGACTGCCCGTACGGGCCCGCGAGCCCGACCGCCACGCAGAACGACGCGGACCGGCACGTCACGGCGTCGAACAGAGTCGCCTTGCCGCCGCCGGGCGGGGTGACGGGAGTGGACGTCCAGCCCTTGCCGTTCCACTGCGCGGCGGCCGCGCGGCCGGTGTTGCCGCCGTTGGCGTCCGGGTTCCAGTCGATGTAGCCGGCCGTGAAGCAGTGTCCCGCCGCGTAGCAGGACATGCCGACGAGCCAGGGGTTCTTGGTGCCCTTCGGCCAGACGATCGGCGCGCTGCGCGCCCATGCCGTGCCGTTCCAGGTCTCGATGAACGAGCCGGTGCCGCCCTTGGACAGCGACCCGTTGCCCGCCGTAACGCAGCTCTTCGCCGTCGGGCAGGACACGCCGGCCAGCGCGACGTCGAAGACGCCCTTCGGCGCGGCAGCCGGCTTGAGGTAGGACCAGGCCTTCCCGTTCCACTTGCCGATCAGCGCCGCCATCGACCCGGACGAGTTGGCGGTGCTTCCCGTCGCGGCGCAGAACGTCGCGGTCGCGCAGGACACGCCGGTGAACTCGCTGAGCATCGCGTGCGCGGGGGCCGTCACCTTCACCGGCGTCCACGACTTGCCGTTCCACGCGTCGGCGATCGGCGCGCCGGTTCCCGAGATCGTCTCGTGGCCGCCGACGGCCAGGCAGTTCGTCGCCGACAGGCAGGAGACCGAACTGAGGAAGCTGCCCGAGACACTAGACGCCTTGGCCGGGGTCCACGTCGAGCCGTTCCAGATGTCGGTGAGCGCGAAGGGGGCGCCTGCCGTGGTGGTGAAGTAGTCGCCGACCGCGACGCAGAACACGCCGGATTTGACGGCCGGGCAGGTCACGGCGTTGAGCTCGGCGTGCTTCACCCCGGTGGGGAGCTTGACCCCGATCTTCCGCCAGCCGAGCACCGTCCATGTCTCGGCGAGCGGTGTCTCCGTCGCGAAGTTGGCACCGACGGCGATGCAGTTGCTCGTCGACGGGCAGGCGACTCCGCCGAGCTGGTCGTCGGCCGGCGCCAGCTGCGCCCTGGCCGGCCCCGCACTGGCCGGCCCCGCGCTGGCCGGCACCGCGCTGGCACTCCCCGATACCGCCACGCTCGCGGTCACCCCAGCCAGTGCCACCGCCAGCGCGGCAAGCGTCCTGACGACTCCACGACCCATGTTTCGTCCTCCCCGGAAGACGGCTCAGCGGTGCCGCCAGGCCGCGGCATCGCCCGCCATACGACGACGGCGGCGCCACCAATGGTGACACCGCCGTCGTGCGCTGCGGAAGGGACCCCTTATTGCTACGGGCTTTGCGTTGTCTTGCTATGCGGCCTTGAGCTTCCAGGCCGTGCCGTTCCAGTAGCCGGCGAGCGGCTTGCCGGCGGTCGCGCTCGACTTGCCGTACCGGCCGATGGCCACGCAGTCGCCGGTCTTCGGGCAGCTCACGCCCTCGAAAGCGGTGATGATGCCGGTGCCGGCACTCGGCACCGTGAGCACCGACCACTTGGTGCCGTTGAAGGACAGCGCGGCGGCATGGCCGGTCTTCTGGCTGCCCGTCAGGCCAACCGCGACGCAGCTGGTTGGCGAAGTGCAGGACACGCCGAACAGTGCGGCGATGGTTGCTCCCTTCGGCCCCGTCCACTTGGTGGCGGTCCATGCCGTGCCGTTCCACACCTCGGCGAAGCCGGTCAGGGCCGTGGTCTTGCCGCTGAGAAAGACGTTGGTGCCGACCATGGCGCAGTGGGCCGGCGAGGAGCAGGACACGTCGGCGACGATGCCAAAGTCGAGGCTGACGGCCCCCGCCTCCTGCGGCGTGAACGCCTTGCCGTTCCAGGTCGCGAGCAGCAGGCTCTCGGTGAACGTGGTGCCGCTGACCGGGGTGGTGGTACCGGCCACGACGCAGGAGGTGAGCGAGAAGCAGTGCGCGGCGGTCAGCTGGGCTTCCGTCCCCTTGGCTCCCGCTGTCGCGGCCTTCCGCGCCCAGCTCTTCCCGTTCCAGGTCCAGATGAGCTGGAAGCTGCTGCCGCTCGAACCGAACGCGGACCCGATCGCGACGCAGCTCTTGACCGCCACGCAGGAGACCGCGGCCAGAGCGGTCAGGTCCGAGCCTGACGGCATCGGCGGCGCGGTCACCAGAGTCAGCGTGGTTCCGTTCCAGGTCCAGGCGGCGGGGTGGGTGTTACCCGCCTGGTCCGCATAGGCGCCGACGGCAAGGCAGTACGTGGCTGCCTTGCAGGACACCCCGGTCAGCGCCGCGTCGGTCGCGCCCTTGGGTTCCTTCACCGCGACGGACTTCCACGCGGTCCCGTGCAGCGCCTCAGCCACCGGGGTCGTCTGGTCTCCTGAGCTGTCGGTCACCATGCCGACGGCGAGACACGCGGTCGGTGAAGCGCAGGAGATCCTGTCGCCGATGCTGTCTATGGCGACCGAAACGGTCCCCGCGGAGCCGGCGGCCGGGCTGGCCAGGCGAGCCACGGTGGCGGGGGCCGGCCTGGTCGCCGCCGTGGCGGAGACTGCCGGGACGACACTGCCGAGCACCGCCGCGGCGGCGACAAGCCCGGTCATGACGATTCTGCGCACGTAACGCCTTTCCAAGAGATTCAAGGGCAGCGCACAGAATGCCACGATTCAGGACAATTGTCAGGAAACTTTAACGAGTCTTCACCAAGGTGTTGAAGAGACGGTCCAGGTCGGCGGCCGGGTCGCTGGTCACGCCGGCGTGCACCGGGCCCGGCTGGACAATCGCGGAGCGCGGCGCGGTGAGCCAGCGGAACCGCTCGCCCAGGGTCTGCTCGGCGAGCGGTCCCTCGGAACAGGCGCGCTCGAAGGCGCGCAGCGCGGCCTTGACGGCGCCGATGTCGGCGCTGGGGTCGAGGGCGGTCAGCCGCGCCTCGTTCAGCTCGATCCTGGTCTTGAGGAACTTGTACGTCTTGGAGTAGACGATGACGCCCGCGTTGACCGACTCGCCGCGCTCGATCCGCGGCACGACGCGGATCAGCGCGTACTCGAAGATCTCACTCATAGCCTGATCACCTCGGAGACGAGCGGCGCGCGGTTGAGCAGCTGTGCGACGTAGGCGTCCGCGCCGCGCTCGCCGAACCACTCGGCGGGCACGTCGCCGGTGACCTCCGCGAGCAGCTCTTCGGTGATCTTCGGCGCCAGCCTGTCGTGCGCCTCGGCGAGCCGCTTGGCGCGGTCCTTCACGACGTGCTGCCGCGCGTCGAACGGCTTGTCCGGCGCGGCACGGGCCCAGTCATGGTGAAAGTACAGCGCGGCGCCGTGGTCGATCAGCCAGATGTCCTTGTGCCAGACGAGCAGGTTGGGGTTGCGCCAGGTGCGGTCGACGTTCTGGATCAGCGCGTCGAACCAGAGCAGCTCGCTGGCGAAGTCCTCGTCCGCGGTCCAGCCGAGCGGGTCGAACCCGGCGCTGCCCGGCAGGTAGTCGACGGCCAGGTTGATCCCGGCGCTGGCCTTCAGCAGGTCCTGGATCTCCTGGTCCGGCTCGCTCTTCGCGATCCGCGGGTCGAGCTCCGCGAGGGCTAGCTCCGGGGTGCGGAAGCCGAGCCGCCTGGCTAGCTCGCCGCAGACGATCTCCGCGACCAGGGCGAGCGGTCCCTGGCCCGCGCCGCGGAACTTGAGCACGTAGGTGCCGAGGTTGTCCGCCTCCACGAGACCGGGCAGGCTGCCGCCCTCCCGCAACGGGGCCAGGTAGCTGGTGACCGTGACACGTTCAAGCACCGCGCCAGGGTACCGGGCTGCCGCCTGCCATGGCCCCTGGGGTTCAATGGTCGGGTGGCCGAACCCGAGTATCCCGAGCGCCTCGCGGGGCGCGTGATCGCGATCGACCCGGCGGGCCGGGTACTGCTGTTCTTCTACGACGACCCGCCGCCCAAGGGACGGCACTGGACCACGCCGGGCGGCGGCGCCGAGGACGGCGAGGACTTCCACGCCGCCGCGCGCCGCGAGCTGCTCGAGGAGACCGGCTGGGCCGACGTGCCCGTGCCGGCCGAGGAGGTGCACGCCGAGTCCAACGTGCAGTGGGCCAACCTGCGCGGCACCCCGACGCTGTGCCTCCAGCACGACCACTACTTCATCGGCCGGGTGCCCGAGGAGGAGCGGCAGCTTGGCGCGG
>Ga0335085_10017654_pt1 | contig 10275 bp, 9 predicted proteins | sample Lox_Sample_45_FD_206712 | JGI IMG/M metagenome (GOLD analysis project Ga0335085, IMG submission 206712) | Soil microbial communities from Loxahatchee National Wildlife Refuge, Florida, United States - Lox_Sample_4.5 | ecosystem: Environmental > Terrestrial > Soil > Wetlands | place: USA: Florida...
ATCGGATGGCCGTTGCCACTGGTCCCGTTCAGCCTCAACGACGTTCAAGCGCGAAAGAGTATTGAGACCCTGGTAAGCCGTATCGACGAGGAAGAGCACCGCAATGGCGCACAGAAGAAAAAGGATGAGTTTGACGCGGTAGCTCAATCGGCTAAGAACTGACCGCGCAGGGAAGCATCTGAATCGCGTTTCACGTGCAGTTTCGTTCTCTCCTTACTTCGCAACCGGCAACTTTTGGTCAAGTGCGATGTTCAACATCAGAACGTTGACGCGCGGCTCGCCGAGAAAGCCCAGATCAGCTCGATCCGTAAACTGCGGGATCAGTTGCGTTACCTGATCGGCGGAAGCACCGCGTGCCTTTGCAACGCGTGCCGCCTGTATCTCGGCATTAGCGGGGCTAATCTGCGGGTCCAGGCCCGACGACGAAGCCGTCACGGCGTCCGGTGGAATCGGCACCTTCGCGCTGAAGATCAACGGTGTCTTGTCATCATTGAATGCCTTGATCAACTTTACGTCATCGAGGTCACCGTGCGCATCTTTGAACTGGTCAAGAGGTACCGATGATTCATAAGGGATACCGTTGTCGATGCAGTAATGCACGATGCGATCCTCAATGCCGTCGAAATCGACGACCTCGTTGCCTTTGTCATCGGTTTTGGTCGTGCCGTGGAGGAGCTTGGCGCTGGTTGGGCCCAGGTTCGTGCCAGAACTTGCGGTCGCGTCGTACCCACTGCCTGCCGCTGACGGACGTGGATGAAAATACTCAGGCTTGGCGAAAGGCTGGCCGATGAGGCTCGATCCGACAACTTTCCCATTGACACTCACCAGACTGCCGTTGGCCTGCTTCGGAAACATCAGCTCCGACAGGCCGGTCATCACTGCAGGGTATAACAACCCAGTAAGAACTGTGAAGATCAGCGTCAAACGAAGTCCAGGTCCAAGTTCCTTAATCATGTGCTACTCCTTATTCTAGTGGGCTCCAAGTAAAGCCCGCATGCTTACGCTAGGTGCAGCGCGACGATGATCTTGTCAATCAGCCAAATGCCGGGAAATGGCACGATGATTCCGCCGAGGCCGTAGATCAGAAGGTTCCGGCCCAACATTTGGCCAGCGCTCACGGGCTTATACCGCACACCCCTAAGTGCCAACGGCACCAAAGCAATAATGATGACCGCATTGAAGATGACTGCCGCGAGTACCGCGCTTTGGGGCGAGTGCAGCCCCATGATATTCAGCTTGTTGAGTTCGGGATACATAGACGCAAACATCGCCGGAATGATCGCAAAATATTTGGCAATGTCGTTGGCGATCGAAAAGGTGGTTAACGAACCGCGGGTAATCAGCAATTGTTTTCCGATGGCCACGATCTCGATCAGCTTCGTCGGATTGCTGTCAAGATCGACCATGTTGCCCGCCTCTTTCGCTGCCATGGTTCCGGTATTCATGGCCACGCCCACATCGGCCTGAGCCAGCGCCGGCGCGTCGTTGGTACCGTCACCAGTCATGGCCACGAGGCGCCCCTCGGTCTGCTCTTTGCGGATGTATTCGAGCTTATCCTTTGGAGTAGCCTGCGCGAGGAAGTCATCCACACCAGCTTCTTGCGCGATGGCAGCGGCGGTCAGAGGATTATCTCCGGTGATCATCACTGAGCGAATCCCCATGGTGCGCAGCGAGGCAAGGCGATCCTTCATCCCACCTTTCACGATATCTTTGAGATGAACGATGCCAAGAACTCTCGCCCCATCGGCCACCGCGAGAGGCGTGCCGCCATTTCTGGAAATGCGGTCAGACGTCTCCTGAAGAGCGGGAGGCACCTTGCCGCCGGCCTCCTTCACGAACTGCGCTATGGCGTCAGTCGCGCCTTTCCGCAGCCGGCGGCCGTCCATGTCAACCCCGCTCATTCGGGTATACGCGGAGAACGGAATAAACTGAGCGTTATGGTCGGCGACTTCGCGACCGCGGAGACTGTATTTCTGCTTGGCGAGCACGACAATTGAGCGCCCCTCCGGCGTTTCATCGGCAAGGCTTGATAGCTGAGCTGCATCTGCCAGTTCGCTTTCGCTTGCTCCGTCGACCGTTATGAATTCGACTGCCTCTCTATTGCCCAGAGTAATGGTCCCGGTCTTGTCGAGAAGGAGCGTATTCACATCGCCTGAAGCCTCTACCGCCTTTCCGCTCATGGCCAGAACGTTGTGTTGCATCACGCGATCCATTCCCGCGATGCCAATGGCAGAAAGCAGTCCGCCGATAGTCGTCGGAATTAGGCACACGAGTAGGGAGACGAGAACAGCAACCGTCGGGGCGCTACCACTGCCGACCGCTTGGATTGCGTATTTCGCATAAGGCGGCAGGGTTGCAACCGCGAGCAGGAAAATTAGTGTTAGGCCAGCAATCAGGATGTTCAGAGCAATCTCGTTTGGAGTCTTCTGGCGCACTGCGCCTTCGACCAGAGCGATCATGCGGTCCAAGAAGGTCTCGCCGGGATTCGAAGTAATCCGGATCTTGATGTGATCCGACAGCACCTTCGTACCGCCCGTCACTGCGCTTCGGTCGCCCCCCGACTCCCGGATAACGGGAGCGCTTTCCCCGGTTATGACGGATTCGTCCACGCTGGCGACACCGTCGACGACCTCGCCATCTCCTGGTATGAGATAACCTGCCTCGCAATAGACCACATCGTCGGCGCGCAACTTTGAAGCCTGCACCATTTCAAACGCGCCATTTGGCAAAAGCTTCCGGGCCATCGTGTCAGTCTTGGTCTTGCGCAGTGCATCGGCTTGAGCCTTGCCGCGCGCTTCCGCCATAGCTTCTGCGAAATTGGCGAACACGACCGTGAACCACAGCCACAATGCGATCTGACTACCAAAAAGAAGGCCACCCACGCCGGTAACTGCATCCTTGATCACGTAGATCGTCGTTAACGCCGCTCCGACCTCCACGACAAACATCACCGGGTTCTTGGCAACCATTTTTGGGTTGAGCTTTACGAATGCTTCCTTTGTCGCACGCCGCACAATTTCCGGATCAAACAACGAGCGAGCCCGGACGCCTCTCGAGATGAGATGCGAACCGTCCTGCTTCGTTTCCTGCTTGCTCTCCACCGGAGGAGCACTGACAGTAGACATTGTTAACTCCTCATTCGTGATGACATTTTAGTGGTGGGCTCCAAGTCGAACCCACACGTTTAGAACAACTTCCCATTCAGCATCTGCAAGTGCTCAACAATCGGACCTAAGGAGAGCGCGGGGAAATAAGTGAGCGCGCCCACAATGATGACGGTTCCGATAAGCAGAACTACATAGAGCGGACCATTCGTCGGCAATGTGCCGCTGGTCACGGGCACTAGTTTTTTGGTGGCCAGGCTGCCGGCAATGGCGAGAGCCGGAATGATGAACAGGAATCTTCCGACCAGCATGTCAAGACCAATCGTCAGGTTATACCAGGGCGTGTTGGCGTTGATTCCGGCAAACGCGCTGCCGTTATTGCCCGCGCCGCTCGAGTACGCGTACAAGATCTCAGAGAAGCCGTGCGGCCCTCCATTATTTGTATTCGCGTTAGCCGCCCCGGGCGGGTTCCAGTAGCCGCCTTTCGCAAACGATCCCACCGAACTGAGAGCAGTAAACCCGAGAATGCAGAGAGAAGTAGCAAGGATGGCGATGATTGCCATCTTGACTTCTTTTTGCTCGATCTTCTTGCCCACATACTCAGGCGTACGCCCAACCATCAGTCCTCCAATGAAGACCGCGACGACGGCATAAATCAGCATGCTGTAGAGACCGGCGCCGACCCCTCCAAAGATCACTTCGTCAGTCTGAATGTTGAACAGCGGAACTAGCCCGCCGATGGGCGTGAAGCTGTCGTGCATGCCGATCACCGCGCCGCAACTGGCATCCGTGGTCACGGTGGCAAAAAGCGCTGTCATCGGATTGCCGAACCGGACTTCTTTCCCTTCCATATTCCCGCCTGGTTGGCTACCCGTATAGGTGCTTTCCACTCCCATTTTGGTCACCATCGGATTTCCGCTTTGCTCGGCCCAATAGCAGATGAAGGCGCCAGCGAGAAACATCGCGGCCATGGCTGCAAAGATTGCCCAGCCTTGGCGCGTATCGCGCACCATCTTGCCAAACATGTACGTCAGTCCAGCCCCCAGCGAAAAGATCAGCATCATTTGCAGCAGGTTCGCCAATGGCGTCGGATTTTCGTATGGGTGGGAAGAGTTTGCGTTGAAGTACCCGCCGCCATTGGTTCCCAGCATTTTTATGGCTAACTGCGACGCTAGGGGACCTTGCTCAATGACCTGGGTCGGGCCTTCCATGGTCGTAACCGTAGCAGGACCCTTGAAATTTTGGATCGATCCTTGCCAAACAAAAAACAGCGTCGCCAGAATACAAATTGGAAGCAGGATGTAGAGCGTGCAGCGAGTTACATCGACCCAAAAATTTCCTATCGTCTTCGCGGTATGGCGCGCAAACCCACGGATCAATGCAACGGCAACGGCAATGCCCACCGCGGCGGAAACAAAATTCTGGACTGCGAGAGCCGCCATCTGCGTTAGGTAGCTCATGGTAGTGTCTGGCGAATAGGCCTGCCAGTTCGTGTTCGTCATGAAGCTGACCGCGGTGTTAAACGCCAGGTCCGGAGTCATCCCGGTCGCGTTTTGCGGCGCCTGCGGCGTCGAAAAATGCATTGGGTTCAGCGGCAGATACCCCTGCAACCGCTGCAGCGCGTACACGAAAAGGAAGCTGAAGATACTCAGCGAGATCATGGATGCGGAATACCTAATCCAGGATTGCTCCTCATTTTCGCGCACTCCGCCCAGCCAATAAATCAGGCGCTCCAGCGGGCGAAAAACAGGATGAAGAAAAGTCCGTTCGCCCTCGAAAACCCGGTGCATAAAAATGCCAATAGGCTTTGTAATGGCGACCACGATGGCGAAAAAGATCACGATCTGGGCAATGCCGAGTACAGTCATCTCATCACCTCAAAATTTTTCCGGCCGAAGCAGGGCATACATTAAGTAGACGAACAGACACACCGCGACGATTCCCGCAATCGCGTATTCCATCGAATCCTCCTAAAGACGTTCGGACGCTGTGGTAAAGCCCCACAACAGCACGAAAAAGACGATCACAACCGCGACATAGAAAAGATCTAGCATGATTCACCTCGCCTCCGCCTCGAACAACGCCACGTGATAGCCTGCTTGGGTATAGCGCGGACCTAATAAAAATCATTTCTCGCACGTTTTCTCGCTGAAGTTCGCCGATGCCCTGGAACCGGGCCCGCAATACGGATGCGCAGCGTAATCGACCCGGCACAGACAAAAGATGCGGCAGTGACGGTGACTTCTATGGCGAAAGAGGTGGCCGCCCGAGCACGCCTACGACCTTGCATTCTTACGGAATCCACCAGTTCTGAAACCAGTTTGGCATTTGGAACTTCGCCGAGCTGGACTGGCAGAGCATCCTGTCCAGGCAGACCTAAAAATAGTGGCGTCCTCAAGTTCCTTGCCAATAGAACCGCCGTTCGAAGCACCGCCAAAACATCCTGCCGGTCTCCGATTAGAGTGACTCCCATGAGAGCCGATGAATTTGGGGAGACATCGTCCATAGAATTAGAAGGCACTGCCATTCTGGGAACGATTGGTTGAGTTAGAGTCTCCGCCTTCATTGCAGATCCGATTTCGTTCCTCTCGTCAGGCCGACAAAAACAACTCGATGACCTTTGGATCGAAGTGCGCTCGCCATCCTGCTTTCTGCCGTGGGCCACCAGTGTTTCCGCCCACAAATGACGACCAAGGAGTTTGGCCCGAGCACCCGCAAGAGGGTGTCGATCTGATCGCGGCACAGGTACACGTGAATGCTAGGCTCGAAAACACCCAGCTCCTGGCGGCGAACCAACTTGGAAAGAAGGCGTTCGGTAAAATGAACAGGAACTGGCGGCTTCCCAAGAGGCAATGCGTACGGCACGACGATCGCGGCTCGTACTCGGATGCATGCTCCGAGATCCCGTGCCGATGATCGGGCGGTCTTCAACGCAGCTACCGTGGCTCGCGGATCGGTGAAGATGACGTTAACTTCGAGCCGACGCGGCAGACACCCCTCGGCGCCCTCGCTGCGTACCGATGGTGGCCATGGGTTCGTGATCGTGGTGCTGATTTGATTCATTGCTGCTATCCACTGCGCATTCTGCAGTAAGGGACATAAACAGCGCATAAACGGGTTCTAACAACGGCATAAACCCCTTCAGTCAAATCAGCTGTTGGGGGGAGTCTTCAGTGTGGGAGGTGAAAGCGGTAGCCGGCCCAAGCATCGGTAACGAGAAAGCGGGGCTTGGAACGATCTGGTTCGATCTTCTTGCGCAGCCGGTTAACGAAAACCCGCAAATACTCCAGTTCGTTCCCGTAGTCTGGGCCCCAGACGGCTTGCAGCAGCTCGCGATGAGCAATGGTCTTGTTCGGATGCATGAGGAAGTACGAAAGCAGATCAAATTCCTTCGCCGTAAGACGGGAAGTGCGGCCACGCACGGTTATCTGCCGTGAGGGAAGATCGATTTCAACACCTTCCAGCCTGAGCTGTAGTAATCCCGCGTCGTCGGGAGCCTGCGGCAGCCGCCGCAAAGTCGCCCGGATCCGGGCAAGCAGCTCTGGTGTGCTGTAAGGTTTAGTTACATAATCGTCGGCGCCAGCATCGAGCGCTTCTACCTTGTCTTGTTCTGTGTTGTTAACGGTTAGCATGACGATTGCAATATCAGAACTAGAGCGGATGAGTCGGCAGGTTTCCATTCCACCGCCTCCGGGCATGTTCATATCCAGCAGCACTAGGTCGAAGGTTTCCGATCGCAACTTGTCCAGGGCCTCTTCCCCGGTGCGTGCATCGCCCACCTGGTAGCCACGGGCAGTCAGGGTAGCCTTCATCGCGCGTCGAATCTGGGGATCATCGTCCACGACGAGGACGCGGCCGGCGCTCACTCGGCACTCTCCACCGGCGCGACCGGCAACGAAAAGCAGAATTCTGAACCTTTGCCGGGGCTGCTTTTAACCCAGATTTCCTCACCGTGGGCACGAACGATCTCGCGGGCAATCGCAAGCCCCATGCCTGTGCCCTTGAGATGTTCTCCTCCACTGCCACGATAGAACTTGTCGAAGATTCGTGATTGTTCCTCCAGGCTGATGCCGGGCCCTTGATCGGTCACGTGAATGATCACACCCCTCTCGCTGGCGTGTGCCCCCACGACAATAGGGCCACCTTGTGGGGTGTACTTTACCGCGTTATCGATCAAATGGGCGATCACCATCTCTATTAGTTCGGCGTCGACCCGCACCAAAGGCAGGCCCTCTGCCGCCTCCACCTTGAGCTCTCTTCCGTCGGTTAGAGACTTGGTCTGCCGCAGCGCCGCGGCAAGCAAAGATCTTGGAAAATGAATCCCCCAATTCAATTTGAACTTGCCACCCTCGATACGGGCTAGTTGAATCGCTTCAGTGACCAGTCTGTCGAGACGGTCCACCCCCTCATCGGCAATTGTGACCAATCCGCGCTGCTGCTGTGAAAGCGGTTCCCCGGGATTTGAAAGCAAATCAGTCGTAACAGCTTTTATCGACGTGAGGGGAGTCTTGAATTCGTGAGCAATCGCATCGAGAAGGGTGGATTTTAGCTCCTCGCTTTGGCGGGCAACTTGAGCTCGGTTGACCTCTTCCTGGGCCCGTGCCTTTTCTAATCCCACGGCCACGAGATTCAAAAGAGACTGCAGAGCAGCATCCGACATAAAGGCATGTTTAACTGCCAAGCTCCCGATGGGTTCCCTTCCGAGTCGGATTGGCGTTATAAGAATTTCGCCACTTTCCTCGTGTAGCACGCTGGATCGGACTGCTGACTCGCGCAGTTTAGCGTCAATGTTAAGAAGGATTTCTGGGCCGGCCACATAGACTTCATGGCTGCTGCGATCATACAGCGCCAGGGCCGGGCACTCAAACGCTTGCGCGATTTGGTGCGCGATCTGCTTCGCCGTGGGCTGCGTGGTATCGGTGAGCAGTATGGCACAGCTCAGGGTGTACAAGCGTTCCATCTCGCGCTGCCGGTCCAGCGCAGCTTTTCTTTGTCGTTTCAATCGAGCTGAGAGCTGACTGGCAGTAAGGGCCGTAGCTAAAAAGGCAAATAACGCCACCCAGTTTTGCGGATCGGCGACAGTGAATTTCCCAACGGGTGGGAAAAAAAAGAAATTGAAGCACAACATGGAAACCACGGAGGACACGCTTGCTTCCAGAAGTCCTCCCAACGTAGCAATCACGAGGATCGCGACGAGATAGGAAAAACCCACGGTCGTGGCGTTCACGTGGATCAGACGAAAGAACACAAAGGTGATCGCCGCGACAAGGCTCATCGCAACCAAAAGGTGCAAAGTCAGGCGTCCGCTTCTGCGCCATAGGCTTTCAGAAACGAAGTTAGTGCTTGATCCGGTCGAAGCGACCATGGTATGAGGATACCGCTTTCTCACTGCGCAATGTTCATGGGGCGGGAAGTCCTTCGATCAGCGGATTTATACGTTATCCTCGGCTGAAGGCGCCACAATGGTTCAATTGTGCCTCGCGGTAACCAAAAGCATGAGAAAAATGACGATAGGAATCTCGCGAGCATGATGTACGTCAAGATGCTTCTTGTCCATGAGGAACACCGTAGTTCCCAGTCTCGCAATTCGGTGCGTTCGGCTATGCCGATCTGGTCAAGGTGCTGCAAGTCCGAAATCATCAGATGCGCGTTAGGGTAGCGCTTGGCGGGATCGCGTTCCAACGCGCGATACCTCCTGTAGCTGCGGGGGATGCTGGGATCGATTTCCCGCGGAGACACGGGATTGTTCAGTAGACGGTCGTTCATGATGAGTAAGGGATTGTCCCGGTACAGGGGACCCTGCCGGTCAGCATTTCGTACAGCATCACGCCCAGGGCATAGATGTCGCTGCGTGCGTTGCCGCGCTTTCCCCTGACTTGCTCCGGGGAGATGTAGTCGGGCGTGCCCATGGCCGGGGAAAACTTGGCAAAAGTCAGGCGCCGCGAACCTACGTTAAAAGCGATGCCGAAATCGATCAGTTTGATGTTGTCATCGGCGTCGATCATGATATTTTCCGGTTTCAGGTCGCGGTGGACGACGCCCTGTTGGTGGATGTAGTCGAGGGCTTCCGCGATCCTAATTGCAATTTTAACGGCGCGCTCGAGGGACACATAAACGAGAGAAAAGGCGAGTTGGGGCCATCGGCCCCGACGCCAGGGGATTGACTTAAACCTACCGCTTGGGTGCCCGATGATGGCGACGTAAGGATCTGTTGCCGGTTTCCCTTTCCCAGGCACGCAGCGAAACTCGTGACACAAGGGGAAAGCCGGACATAAACGATTAATGTGAGGTCGGCGCGATGTAAAGGGTTGCAGCGACTCCCTGCCAAGACACGGCAGCTGTTCGTAAAAAAAATGGTTGCGGGCTCGGTTGCAGGCGTGGTCATAGCCAACTTAACCTCAGAACATAAAGCCGACCTCAACCACACCACGGGGTTGGTTAGGGTTCGTGCCGGTAGGACTAAAGACGTCGCCCGGCGTGAAGCTGGTGGCCCGAACAAACGAAAGATCTCCCCGAGCGAAGAAACGCTGGTATTGAAAGGTTGGTGTCAGCGTGATCGACCAGCCCGCGCTGCCCGGACCGTACATCAGGTTGACGGAATTTGCTGCGGCGCTTCCCGTGCTCGCGATGTATTCCCCGCGACCTGCGAGCGAAAACCCGTGTTTGAAGGTATGACTCAATAGCACTGCACCGCCGTTGGTCGATGCCCCGCGCACGACGCCCACAGCAGGATTAGTCGGCACGCTACCATATTGATAATACGGCTGAACGATCCAGCTTCCTTTCGTGAACGTGTAAATCAGGGCATACATACTGCCGTTGTTCTGCGCGGGTGTCGCGAGCGTTTGAAAGGCTGTTTGCCCGAGATTCCCCATGCCTATGAACGACAAGCTATGGGGCCCGTTGATATAAGTTAGGGAGCCGCTCAGCCACGAGTAGCGGTTGGAATAGTAACCGTCATTCCAACTCAGCGAGGCGGTGAATTTGCCCAAGGTCTGATTCACCTGGATTCCGCGAGTAATTGCATTTTCCTGGTTCCACAACAGACCACGCTCGATGTTCATGTTCTCGAAATCGAAGGTGTACTCAGCGCCCATCAATGTCGGCAGCGCTCCGACCAGAATGGAGGTGTTCTTCGCCGGTGCAAGTTTCACGTATGCAACGGGCACGG
>Ga0335085_10017655_pt1 | contig 10275 bp, 7 predicted proteins | sample Lox_Sample_45_FD_206712 | JGI IMG/M metagenome (GOLD analysis project Ga0335085, IMG submission 206712) | Soil microbial communities from Loxahatchee National Wildlife Refuge, Florida, United States - Lox_Sample_4.5 | ecosystem: Environmental > Terrestrial > Soil > Wetlands | place: USA: Florida...
AAAGATGCGGCCGAATCCGGCGGACCATCCCGAATACCAGCCGGAAGTGACGGTGCTGGTTCCGGCGTACAACGAAGAGTCGGTGATCGTGGACACGGTGAAGTCCGCCCTGGCCTCGAATTATCCGAAGCTGCAGATTCTGGTGATCGACGACGGCTCGAAGGACCGGACGGCGGAGCTGGTGCGGACGAATTTCGGGCGAGACAGCCGCGTGCGGCTGCTGCTGCAGCCCAATCGCGGCAAGCCGGCGGCGCTGAATCATGGACTGAGCGAGGCGCTGGGCGAAATTGTGGTTTCGATTGACGCGGACACGATCATCGATCCGGAAGCGGTGCCGCGGCTGGTGCGACATTTTGTGGATCCGAGTGTCGGTGCGGTGGCGGGCAATGTGAAGGTGATCAACCGCAACCGGTGGATCACGCGGTGGCAGGCGCTGGAATACATCACCAGCCAGAATCTGGAAAAGCGCGCGTTCGATTTGCTGAATTGCATTCCGGTGGTGCCGGGAGCGGTGGGCGCCTGGCGCGCGGATTTGCTGCGCAGCCACGATGGATTTTCGGGCGACACCGTGGCGGAAGATACGGACCTGACGTTGACGATCCGGCGCAACGGCTGGAAGATTTTGTACGACGAAACGGCGATCGGGCGGACGGAAGTGCCGGAGACGGTGGATGCGCTGGTGAAGCAGCGGTTCCGATGGACGTTCGGCACGCTGCAGGCGGTTTGGAAGCATCGCGACACGGCGGGCAAGGCGCGGTACGGTACGATGGGATGGATCGCCATCCCGAATATCTTTCTGTTCCAGATTCTGCTGCCGCTGGTTTCGCCGGTGATCGATTTGCTGTTCCTGCTTTCGCTGGCGCTGTGGGGGCTGGGTCAGCTGAAATTCGCGCGGCTGCCGGAGCTTTGGACCACGCAGGACGTGGAACGGTCGCTGATTTTCTTCGCGATTTTCATGTTCATCGATTTGCTGACGTGCGTGATCGCGTTTGCGCTGGAAAAGGACGAGGATTGGACGCTGCTGGCGCCGCTGATTTTGCAGCGGTTTTATTACCGGCAGATGATGTATGTGGTGCTGTTCAGCGCGCTGCGCGAGGCGCTGCGGGGCAGGCCGGTCGGTTGGCGCGGGGTGGAGCAACATCCGCCGCCGGCGGCGACGCCTCCGCCTGCGGCCGTGGCGCGGACATAGCACTTCCTTCCATGCAAAGTTCGCCTTCGCCGCGCGATTGAGGTTGGCCTTCGTTGAGCCTTGCTCGCCAGAGCACAGACAAGAGTGTCTGTGCCACTTAAACCATCTCCTGCGCGCTGGCTTTGCTAATTTCGCCGGGATTCTGTTAGGATTTGGTTGTTGTTGGGCTGCACCTCGATTTGGGGGCGGCACCGGAGGACAACATGAGCGCTGCACCTCGTGCGGAGCATGGGAAAATCACCGTGCCCGCGATCGCTTCCCGCAAGCTGCATTTTCCCGCTGGGCTTTCCAACGCAAACCCCGACGCAAGAACTGAATCGCATCCGAAAATCACGTGTCTGACGGCGTACGACTATCCTACGGCGCGGCTGCTGGATGAGGCCGGAATCGACATCCTGCTGGTGGGCGATTCGCTGGGGATGACGGTGCTGGGCTACGACAGCACGCTGCCCGTGACGCTGGATGAAATGGTGCACCACACGCGGGCGGTGCGGCGGGCGACGAAGCATGCGCTGATCGTGGCGGACATGCCGTACGGCAGCTTTCACGTGTCGCTGGATGAATCCGTGCGCAACGCGGTGCGGCTGGTGAAAGAAGGCGGAGCGGAGGCGGTGAAAGTGGAGGGCGGCGAGCGGCGCATCGAGCTGATTGCGCGGCTGGTGGAAGCGGAAATTCCGGTGATGGGGCACGTGGGGCTGACGCCGCAATCGGTGAATGCCACCGGCGGATTCCACGTGCAGGGAAAAACGGGCGACGCGGCGCGGCAGGTGGAGCGCGACGCGCGCGCGGTGGAAGCGGCGGGGGCGTTTGCGGTGGTGCTGGAATCGATGCCGCGCGAGCTGGGGGCGCGCATCACGGAAAAGCTGCGCATTCCGACGATCGGGATCGGCGCGGGGCCGGATTGCGACGGGCAGGTGCTGGTGATTCACGACCTGCTGGGACTGGGAGACGGGCACCGGCCGAAGTTCGTGCGTGCGTATGCGAATCTGGCGGAGGAGATTTCGCGGGCTGTGGGCGCGTTTCGCGATGACGTGCGGGCGGGGGCATATCCCTCCGATGCGGAGTCGTATCATTCGACGGCGGAGATGAGGGAGCAGGCGGTCGGTGTAAAGTCGCGGTGAACCTCAGGGGCTGAAGCCCCTTCGCGGGAGTGCTCGCTTCATGCCGGAGCTTCCCTCGGCTGCGCTCGGGACAAGGAAGCTCCGACCCCCTAAAGACCGTCACATGATTCACATTCTTGCTTGTTGCGGAAGTTGTCGGAGAGATTCTTCGACTGCGTGATCCGACGACCCGCGGGAGCGGGTCGACAAGCCAAACCGTCGGATCACTCCGCTCAGAATGACGGGCTACTTTAGAAGCGCGACGCTGTGTCGAAAGGATGCGCTGCGATGAATGTCGAAGATTTTCGGCTGCTTTGTGATTTCAATGCGTGGGCGAACCAGCGGACGCTGGAATCGTGCGCGGCGCTGACGGCGGAACAGTTCACGCGCGATCTGAGCTCGAGTTTCAAATCCGTGCGCGACACGCTGGCGCATCTTTCCCGCGCCCGCGGATTTTCCCGATCTGGAAACGACGCGGCGGAAATTCACGGAAATCGACAGCAACCTGGTGGACTACGCGGCGTCGCTGAACGCGGACGACATCCAGCGCGTGATCGAGTTCAAGACCATGGCCGGCGCGGCATTCGCGCAGCCGCTGTGGCAGATGTTGCAGCACGTGGCGAATCACAGCACGTATCATCGCGGGCAGATCGCGACCATGCTGCGGCAGCTGGGCTCGAAGGCCACGAGCACGGACCTGATCGCTTTCTACCGCGAACGCGGCGCGGCCAAAGCGGGCGCGTGATTCCCTCCTGATTCGGCCGGCATGGAATTAATTCACACTGTGGCGTGGATGAAGCAGATTGCCGCCGAAGCGCGGCGCGGCGAACGCCTGCTCGGGCTGGTGCCGACGATGGGGGCGCTGCACGAGGGGCATTTGTCGCTGGTGCGCGAGGCGCAGCGGCAATGTGCGCCGGTGGTGGTGTCGATCTTCGTGAATCCGACGCAATTCGGTCCGGCGGAGGATTTCAAGAAATATCCGCAGACGATCGAGGCGGATCGGGCGGCACTGCAAAAGCTGGGCGTGGACTATATTTTCGCGCCTCCGGCGGAGGAGATTTATCCGGCGGGGTTTCGCACGACCGTGAATGTGGACGGGCTGAGCGAGCGGCTGGAGGGGCGCTCGCGGCCGGGGCATTTTCGCGGCGTAGCCACGGTGGTGCTGAAGCTTTTCGAGATCGTGCAGCCGCGGATGGCGTTTTTCGGGCGCAAGGATGCGCAGCAGGCGCGCGTGCTGCAGCAGATGGCGCGCGATTTGAATCTGGACGCGGAGATCGTGGTGTGTCCGATCGTGCGGGAGGCGGATGGGTTGGCGATGTCGTCGCGCAATGCGTATTTATCGGCGGCGGAGCGAAGCGCGGCGTTGGTGCTGTCGCGATCGCTTGAGCGGGCGAAGCGCGAGATCGAGAATGGCGAACGCGACGTATTGCGACTGGCGGCGGCGTTGCGGGGCGTGATCGCGGGCGAGCGCGGAGTGGATCTGGATTACGCGGAGATCGTGGATGCGGACACGCTGGAGCCGGCGATGACGCTGCGCAAGCCGGCTTATATTTTGCTGGCGGCGAAGGTGGGGGCGACACGCTTGATTGACAATGCGTTCGTCGAGCCGTCCGGAGATTCGCTTTTCGTAAGCGTGTAGCCGCAGCGCGGATGCGCTGGCCGCGCGACAAGTCTTGCTCGCCGGAGCACAGACAGAAGCGTCTGTGCCACTGACGGCAAGAGCGTCCATGCCACTTTACTTTGTGGCGGCTTTGGCGGTCGCGGGCTGGCCGGCTGAGCGAATGGCTTCGAGGACTTCCGCGGCGTGGCCTTTGGGCGTGACTTTCGGCCAGATCTTACGGATTTTTCCGTCGGGGCCGATCCAGAAGGTGCTGCGCACGATGCCCAGAAACGATTTTCCGAAGAAACTTTTCATGCGGCGCGCTTTGTAGGCGTCGACGACCTCGAATTCCGTATCGGCGAGCAGCGGGAAGCTCAGGCTGTAGCGGGTCTTGAATTTCGTCTGATCCTCGGTGGAATCCGCGCTGCAGCCCACGATCGCGGTGTTCAGCGATTCGAATTCAGGGAGCGCTTCGGTGAACTCGACCGATTCGTGCGTACAGCCGGTGGTATTCGCCTTGGGATAAAAATAGAGGACGAGGTTGCGGCCTTTGTAATCGGCGAGCGAGATTTTGCTGCCGTCGTCACAGACGACGTTGAATTTGGGAGCGGCTTCGCCTTCTTTGAGCATTTGTTTTCTCCAATTCCATTTGACGCGCGAATCAGGATTCCGCGAGCACGCGCTTGAGGATTTCGTTGACGGCCTGCGGATTGGCCTGGCCGCGGGTTTCGCGCATCACCTGCCCGACGAAGAATTTAAAGACGCCTTCGTTGCCGGAGCGGTATTTCGCGAGGTTGCCGGGATCCCTGGCAACGATTTGGCGCGCCACTTTTTCGATGGCCGAGGTGTCCGAAATTTGCGCCAAGCCTTCGGCGGCGATAATTTCGGCGGCGGGCTTGCCGGTGTCGAACATGGTGGCGAAAACTTTCTTTCCGCTGGCCGCGGTGATCGAGCCTTTGTCAACCGTGACGAGCAACCCGGCCAGCGCGGCGGGCGTAACCGGGCTTTCCGTGATGTCTTTTCCGGCGTCGTTGAGGCGGCGCAGCAGTTCGACGGAAATCCAGGCAGCCGCGGATTTCGCGGATGCGCCGGCTTTCACGGTGGCTTCGAAATAATCCGCCATGTCGCGCGTGTCGGTGAGCACGCCCGCGTCATAGGCGGCGATTCCGTAATCGGATTGGAAGCGCGCGCGCCGGGCCACGGGAAGCTCGGGCATTTCGCGCATCGTTTTCTCGATCATCGCTTCGTCGACGGAAACGGGCAGCAAGTCCGGATCGGGGAAATAGCGGTAATCGTGCGCCATTTCCTTGGAACGCATGGGCTCGGTGCGGCCCGCGGCGACATTCCAAAGGCGCGTTTCCTGCACGATGGCGCCGCCGGATTCGATCAGCGCGATCTGGCGCTCGATTTCGTGCTCGAGGGCGTGGGCGACGTAGCGGAACGAATTCAGATTTTTTACTTCGACCTTGGTGCCGAACTTCGGCGCGCCGCGCAGCCGAACGCTCACGTTCGCGTCGCACCGCAGCGAGCCTTCCTCCATGTTGCAATCGCTCACGTCCGTGTATTTGAGAGTGCGCTTCAGGATCGTGAGGTACTCGTGCGCCTCGGCGGGCGCGCGCATATCGGGCTCGGAGACGATTTCGACCAGCGGCACGCCGCAGCGATTGAAATCGATGTAACTCCAGCGATCGGAATCCGGGAAACCTTCGTGGAGGCTCTTGCCGGCGTCGTCCTCCATGTGCAGGCGGGTGATGCCGATTTTCTTTTTTACGCCGCCGGTTTCGATTTCGAGCGCGCCCATGGTGGCGAGCGGCAGCTCGTACATCGAAATCTGGTAGCCCTTGGGCAGATCGGGGTAGAAATAATTCTTGCGGGCGAATCGCGAGCGCGGCTGGACGGTGCAGCCGATGGCGAGCGAGGCGCGCAGGGCCAGCTCCAGCGCGTGTTTATTGAGCACCGGCAGTGCGCCGGGCAGGCCGAGGCAGACCGGGCAGGTGTTGGAGTTCGGCGCGGAGCCGAATTGCGTCGAGCAGCCGCAGAACGCTTTCGTCTTCGTTTGCAGCTGCGCGTGGACTTCGAGGCCGATGACGGCTTCGTACTTGGCCATCACTTCCGGCGCGATGCCCGGCGCATCCTGTGCGGTTCGGCTCATTGTAGGCGGACGATTATAGCATCCGGCCGAGCGGGGCGCGGTTGGTCCGCTGGGTTGCAACGGACTCGCGCGCCCGGCCGGCCGGACATCGGTGTTTCACATCTTCAGCGTCGCGACGGTATTTCCAATTTGATGCCGGAGACGAAGTTAAGTCGCAGGGCCGGGAAGCCGAACGATTCCTCGTATTTTTGGTTGAGGAAGTTGTTCAGGCGGCCAAACACGGAGGCGCCCATCGGCAACCGGAACGAAAAACCGGCATTGGCGTCCACGTAGCCGCCGTTCTTGAAAAGGCATGGCAGGTCGAGCTCGCAGGCGAACGTGCCGTCGTTGGGTTCGATATCGAGCACCGGCCCGCGGATCGAGGCATTCGAATTCAGCATCAGCCGGCGCCAGGTCCAGGTGACGTTGTAGCCCGCCGAACTGCGCGGGCGCCGCTCGAGAGGCTGGCCCAAGACGAACGGAGGCTGCACGGCGAGCGATCCGGTGAGCGCGAGGATCGCCGTGTTGAGCCAGGTGTACTCGCCCGCGATTTCGAGCGAGCGAATCGGGCGCAGTTTGAAACTGCTCTCGATGCCGTAGGCGCGCGATTTCGCCAGGTTCGCCGACTCAAACGTGCTGAGGTTCGAGAAATCGCCGCCCAGGGTAACGATCTGGTCGCGGTAGCCGTTGTAAAAATAGGTCACGTCGAGCGTGGCGCGATCGTGCGCGAAGCGCTGCTCGATCCCGGCGTCGACGCTGATGCTTTTTTCGGGCTTGAGCGAGGGATTATCGGTGAAGGCCAGCTCGAATCCATCCGGCGCGCGAATGCCCGTGCCGAAGCTGCTGTGCAGGCGCGTGACGCCGAAAAATCCGTCGTCAGACTGGTGCGCCAGAAACGCCGCCGAGATGCGCGGGTCGGCCTTTGTCACCGTGTTGGCAGGAATGAACGGGCGGCCGGCGTCGGTTTCGTCGGCGGGAATGCTGCCGGTGGCGATGGCATCCACGCGCACGCCCGCGCTGATAAACCAGCGGCTGCCAGGATTCCAGCGATTTTCGGCGAAGAAGGCATAGGTGTTGCGCGGCATGGTGAAGCGGTCTTCGTCGGCGTTTGTGATGAAGGTGTCCTTGAACGTCTCACGGTCGTATTCGAATCCCGCGACGAGAACGTCCTTCGGCGAGAAAGTGATCTCGCTCCGCGTATTAGCCGTAAGCCGCAGGCTGTCTGAAAACGAATCGAACTCGCTACCGAAAGGCGATGGAAAAAAGAATCGATCGGTTGACAGACTCACGGTGCTGACTTGCTGGAAGTTGCTCGACACCTGCTCGGTCTCGCTGACCTGGTAGCCGAAGGTGTTCTGGTTCGTGATGGTCGTGGCGTTTCCAAGCCCGGGATAGAGGCCGTCGGGATCGGACCCGTAGGGCCCGGGATTCAGGGCCGAGCCCGCGTCACCGAAAAAGTGAGCGACGATCTTCCGGCGCGGACTGCGAGAATAGCTGAGGCTGACGAACGAAGAATTGTTCCAGTAGGAATCGTCGATCACCGGGCCGGTGGTTTCGACGCGCGAGAAATTGTAGGACCAGCCGAAGCCGCCCATCGATCCGGCGCCGCCGGTCGTCAGCCGGTTGTAGTCATAGCTGCCGCCTTCGCCTGAAAAATTGAAATGCGGCGAGCCTTCACCCGGTTCGGTGACGATGTTGATCGCGCCGGCCACGGCATTCATCCCGTAAAGCGCGCTCTGCGGCCCGCGCAGCACTTCAATCTGCTCGACGCCTTCGGTGGGGAGCGGTGAAAGATCGAAGCCGCCGCCGAAATCGTTCATCGGAATCCCGTCGATCATGATCAAGTCGTAATTGGAGTTGCCGCCGCGGATGAACGCGCTGGTGATCGCGCCCATTTGTCCGGTGCGGTTGACGGCCACGCCGGGAACGTTGCGCAGCGCGTCGGCGACGGTTTCGGCGCCTTGATTGTCGATGTCGTCCCGGGTGACGATGGTGGCGGACGAGCCTATTTCAGGGGCCAGCGCGCCGCCGAGCGAGGCGGAGACGATCACCTGCTCCTGCACGGCGCTCAGCTTCAAATGTAAGTCGCTGGCGAGATCCGCGCCGTCCTCGATCTGGATGCCGGATGCGATGGAGGAAAAACCGGCCACATTGCAGACGATGGTGTAATCGCCCGGCTGCAAACTTTCGAAATGAAAGTCGCCGCGGGCGCTGGTGCGCGTGGAGGCAGACACGGTGAGCCCGCCGAGCAGCGTCACGTCGGCGTCGGGCACGGCGCGGCCGTCGGGATCGAATACCGTGCCGTGAATCGACGCGCCACGATTGGAACTGGGCGCTTGAGCGGAAATCGAGCGCGGGAGCAGCAGCAAAGCTGTGAAAAAAAGCAGAGCGGAAATTCGCAGTCTCATTTTTCCTCCTCTCCCTCTCGCGCGGGAGTTGAAGGTTGTCCCGGCGCTTCCGCCTGGCGGCGGACGCACGCGGGATTGAGACTCCGCCGGTCTCCTGGCTTGGCGATCGGTTCCGAAATTCGCGGAACCTCAGCGCAGCCTTCCCAAGCCGTCCTCGAATCCGAGCGGATTCGAAGTGCGGCCCAGTGGCACGCGCCGAACTACATTCGCCTTACAGTCGCGCGGCGGCGACGGATTTGCACCGTCTTCCCTTACGCGGAGTCTTCGGTGATTGTGGACGGCGATTCGATTTTGGAGATCGCCGCTTGTTGTGAGCCGCTCCTTCAGGGGCCAAAGCCCCGTCAGCGTAACGGCGGGTAATGCCGGAGCTAAAGCTCCGGCCCCCTAAAAACCGTTTGCACCATCATTTCCTCTGCCCGAGAAAGCTGCCATGACAGCCCTTGCGAACCGATTCGCACAGAGACTCAATAGTTCGCGCCCAGGATAACGCGAGGCCTGCCCCCGGCGCGCATTTCGACTTCGAGCGGAGCCTCGAATACTTCCTCCAACAAGGCCTTTTCGTAGACTTCCGCCGGAGTGCCGACGCGCAGGCACTTGCCCCGGTGCAGCAGGACGATGCGATCGGAAAATTCCGCGGCCAGGTTCAGTTCGTGCGTCACCACCAGCACGCTGTACCGGCTTTCATCCGCCAGCCGCCGCAAACGGCGCAGCAATTCGACCTTTCCGCCGATATCGAGGTGCTGCGTAGGCTCATCGAGCAGCAGCAGCGAAGGCTGCTGCGCCAAGGCCCGCGCCAGGATCACGCGCTGCTTTTCGCCGCCCGAGAGCTGATCCATCCATCGGTCGCGCAGCTTGTCCGCTCCCACCTGCCCAAGCGCGTTCGCGGCCAGCAGGCAGTCTTCCTCGGATTCGAATCGCAGGCGCTTGCCGTAGGGATAGCGGCCCTGCAGCACGTATTCCCACACGCGCAGCGGAAACAGCAGCTCGCTTTCCTGCTGCACCAGCGCGATGCGTTGCGCGCGCGTGCGCAGGTCGAGATTGCTTACTTCGGTGCCGTCGACTTCGATGCGGCCGGATAGCGGCTTTTCGATTCCCGCCAGCAGTTTCAGCAGGGTCGATTTCCCACTGGCGTTGGGGCCCAGAATCGCGACCAGCTCTTTTTGCCCCGCCTCGAAACTTGTCGGACCGAGCGTGAATTTCGGCGCGGAGCGGTCTGTGGCCGCGTAGGCGTAGCTGGCTTGCTCGACTCGAAGGCGCACGCCGGGCTTGTGGGCGTCGATGGGAGTGGCCGTGGATGTCGCGCTCATCGAACTCTCCGCCGCATCAGGTAGATGAAAACAGGCGCGCCGGCCAGCGCGGTCATCGCGCCGACGGGCAATTCCGTGGGGCTGACGATCGATCGCGCGATCGTATCGGCCACCACCACCAGAATCGCGCCGCCGATGGCGGAGGTGGGAATCAACAAACGGTAATCGGTGCCGAAAATCATGCGCATCACGTGCGGCACCAGCAAGCCAACGTAGCCGATCGCGCCGCTGACGGACACCGCCAGTCCGGTGAGCAGCGACGCGGCGACATACACCACAATCTTGACGCGGCCCACATTCACGCCCAAGTGACGGGCCTCCTGCTCGCCAGTCAGGATCAAATTCAGGTCGGAAGAGGTCGCGTAGATCGCGCCCGCCGCGACGATGAACACGAAAAACAGGGCCTCGAACCACGCCGCGGGATTCACCGGAAGCGTGGACGCGAGGTCGCCCATCAGCCAGAAGGCCATGCCGCGCAGGTCGCGGCCGCTGAGAGTGGTCATCAGGAACATGATGATCGCCGAAAGGAACGACGCAGCA
>Ga0335085_10017658_pt1 | contig 10274 bp, 9 predicted proteins | sample Lox_Sample_45_FD_206712 | JGI IMG/M metagenome (GOLD analysis project Ga0335085, IMG submission 206712) | Soil microbial communities from Loxahatchee National Wildlife Refuge, Florida, United States - Lox_Sample_4.5 | ecosystem: Environmental > Terrestrial > Soil > Wetlands | place: USA: Florida...
GCAAGCACTACCTGCGGCGGGTGGTGGCCAACGCCTCCTTTATGGAACAGCTGATCGAGGATCTTCTGACTCTTTCTCGAACCGGCCGCCGGGCCCAGAAACCCGAGCTCGTCGACACGGGGCGACTGGTTCAGGAGGTGTTGATTCAATGCCAGGAGATGATCCAGAAGCGCGGGGTGTCGGTCAAGATTCATTCTCCGCTGCCGGAGGCGGTCTTCGATCCGATTCCATTAAGGCAGGTCTTTATGAACCTGGTGACGAACGGGATCAAGTTCCTCGGCGCCCAGCCCGCTCCATCCATCGAGATCGGGGGGAGCCGGGGAGAAGGTTATGTCGAGTATTTCGTCAAAGATAACGGAATCGGGATCGAGCCCCGGTATCATGAGTTGGTTTTCGGCATCTTCCAGCGGCTTCGGGAAGTGGAGGTGGAGGGGACGGGGGTGGGTCTGGCCATCGTCAAGAAGATCATCGATTCGGCGCGCGGCAAGATTTGGATCGAGTCCGAAAAAGGAAAAGGGGCCAGCTTTTTTTTCCGAATCCCTTCTCAAGAACCCCTGACGGAGATGGAGTCTTAATTGATCAAACAAGCGATCGAAATCCTTCTGGTCGAAGACAACCCGGACCACGCCGCGCTTACGTGCCGCGTTCTTCTGAGCGGGAACGTCCTGAACAACGTTCACTGGGTCAAAAACGGGCAGGAAGCGCTCGATTTTCTGTTCCGACGGGATGGGTTTAAGGATGCACCCCGTCCCGGGCTGGTCTTGCTGGACATCAACCTTCCGAAAGTGAACGGGCTCGAGGTTCTTAAAACGATCAAGGAGACCGAGGAACTTCGAACGATCCCGGTTATTATGCTCACGACCTCGGAGCGGGGAGAAGAGGTGCACAAGAGTTACAACATGGGGGCCAACAGTTTCATTGTTAAACCGGTCAGTTTTAAGGAATTTTCAGAAAAGATCGGTTCGTTGAAACTGTATTGGTTGGTGATGAACCGCGGTCCCGAGAGAGATCTTTCTTAGAGCCGAGGAATTCTTTATGCCGTTGGAATCGAAACATCTGCTCTTGGTTGAGGACAGCCCCGATCAATCCGAGTTGATCCTTCGCGCCTTTCGTCGAGAAGATCCCACATCCCGGATAACGATCGTGGAAAACGGCCCGGCCTGTCTCGGCGCCTTGGATCGGGAAGCGTTTGATGCCGTTTTGCTGGATTACAGTCTTCCCAAAATGACGGGTCTCGATGTTCTGCGCCGAATGCGGGAGAAAGGAATCACCCTTCCCGTGATCATGATCACCGGACAGGGCGATGAATCGATCGCGGTGGAGGCCATGAAAGTCGGGGCCGCCGATTATATTATCAAGGAGAAAAATTACTTTGAGACCCTTCCGGCGGTGGTCGAAAACGTCGTCCGAAAACATCGGCTTGAGACGAACATGCAAGCGTCCTCCTTGAAGACCCGCCGCCTCTATGAGATTTCCCTCTCGATCATGAAGGAACGAAAAATCGAAGTGTTGGCGCAGCGTCTGGTTTCGGGGGCTAAGCGGCTGTTTCAGACGGAGGGGGCGGTCCTTTTGTTGATCCATTCCGGGACGTCCGAAATCCACCAGGCCTTCTCGGAGGGGATCGACCTTTCAATGGGTTCCCTGCCGGTGGCGGTCTCATCCGCGGGAGTGTTCGGTCTGGCCTATACTGAAAAAAAGCCGTTCGTGATCGAAACGGCGGATGAACATTCTCTTTGGGCGTCCACGCCGGCGCACCGGCCCCCCCTGCGCCAGATCCTCTCGGTTCCGCTCATCCAACCGGGGGATCGCATCGGAGGGGTTTTGACGATAGGAAACAAACGGAATGGTGAACCGTTTTCTTCGGAGGATGTGGACATCCTATTGACCCTGTCCGTGCACGCGGCCGTGGCGATCGATAACGCCCGGTTCGTGGTCGAAATGGAGAAACACGCCTCCACCGACGGCCTGACGGGATGTCTCAACCACCGGGAGCTCCAAGGGCATCTGGATCAGGAGGTGGAGAGGGCTGCCCGATACGGTAAAGAGTTCTCATTCCTGATGATCGACGTGGATCACTTCAAATTCATCAACGACGGCCACGGTCACCCCGCCGGGGATGTCATGTTGAAAAACCTGGTCGGGGTGATTCAAGACCTCATCCGGCCGGTGGATCTTCTGGCGCGCTATGGCGGGGAGGAATTCTCGGTCATCCTTCCGGAGACGAACCGGGAGGGCGCCAAGAGGGTGGCCGAGCGGATCCGGGAGACCATCGCCAAATCCCCCTTCTCGACCCCGGAGGGTCGTCCGGTCCATCTGTCGGTCAGCATCGGAATCGCGACCTTCCCGCTGGACGCGAATACGCGATCGGGATTGATCAACGCGGCGGATCAAGCCCTCTTTACGGCCAAGGGAAGCGGACGAAACCGAAGTTGCTTTTACAGCGAGACGCCTGTTTCGCTGAGTCGCAAAGATCAGTCCCGACTGGCCAAGCTCCTCCAGGATCGGACGTTGAAGAGCCTGTCCGATTTGGCCGCGGGGATCGACGCGCGGACCCCTTATTACCGTGACCATAGCCAGAGGGTCCTGAATCTGGGGACGCGGATGGCGGAGGCCTTGCATCTGAGCGAACAGGATGTTCGTAGCCTGCAATGGGCCAGTCTCTTCCACGACATCGGAATGGCGAGCGTGCCGGAGTCGATTCTGAACAAATGGGGCCCCCTGACTCCGGAGGAGCGCGATACGATCCGTGCCCATCCCCGCCTGGCCGAGTTGTTATTCAGAGGATCGAATCATTTAGAATCCGCTCTGCCCGTGGTGTTGCACCATCATGAACGGTATGACGGCCAAGGATATCCCCAGGGATTGGGTGGTGAGGAGATCCCCTTTCTGGCGCGCGTCCTCAGCGCCGTCGATACCTACGTGGCCATGGTTTCGATTCGTCCCTATCAGCCCCGATTGACGCGAGAGGAAGCCGTCGCGGAGTTGAGGAGAAACGCCGGAACCCAACTCGATCCTCACATCGTGGAAATCCTGATCGGACTCTTGAACAATTCAGACGATGAGGAGTCGGTGCCTTGAAAACCGGATGAGTCGAGGAAATCGGTCCAAAACAAAACCGCCGGCGGGTCGTAGGAGAAGGGCCTGCCGGCGGTTGTTTTTCGGAGAGGCGGGGCGTCCGCTCCGAACCGAAGCGATGATCTGCGGGCTAGGGTGAGAGGGTCAGCGTGCCTCCGATGAATGTCCCGCCGGTATCTGGAATCGTGACCGTGACGCTGCTCGGACTCAGCGTAAGCCCCGACGGCACCCTCGGTACGGTGATGCTGTAGGTTCCCGGGGCCAGGTCGTCCAGAATGTAGGGCAGCGTACCGCTCGATGCGAATGTCACCCCCACCGAATTCACGTTTTCGCCGTCCATCGTTGCGCTTACGATGATCGTGGCCGGAAGCGTGAGACTGTCCGGAACGCTCGTGAGGGTGAGGTTGCCGGTGACCGTGCCTGCCGTCCCGTTTGTCGGAACCAGACTTCCAAGTCCCGCGTTTGTGAAGTTGATCGTCTGCATACCACCCGCCGTCAAGGCGAAGTCCTGGCTTGCAACGACATAAAGCTGGTCGTCATTGGGGGTGTCCAGCGTGAACTTTCCCGCCGCCGCGTTGTCGGCGCTGTAGCCGATCGGCAGCGGGCCGAACGCCCCGAACCAAGGGGCGTCGGTGTTTAAATCCATGCTGAAACTCCCATCCGCCAGCTCCACACGATTGCGTCGGATCTGATACGGATGGCCGTTGATCTTCTGGCGGACGCGGGCGTCGGCATCGGTGGGGTCGATCGCGCCCGTCAGGGTGCCGATGTTTGCGGACGACGGAAACGGGGTCGTCTGGCCGGCGGAGCTCAAGGCGGTCGCTTCCTCTGCCGTTACCGGTACGCCGGTCGTGACAACCGTCGAGTGGTTCTCATCCTCGATCACGACGTCGTACGTTCCGGACGGGTCGCCCGGAAAAACCCCGGGGACGAGCAGGCTGCTGAGCAGCGGGTAGAGCGTGAAGGTTCCATCCGGCCTGACCCGCGTCTGTTTGCGCACGTAACCGTTGATCTCGGCCTTCACGATCGCTCCCGTGGCGCTGGGATCAACCGCTCCGGTGATCGAGCCGGCGTCGATTTTGCGTACCATCAACACCCGAGGCCGCAGTACGTAAGTGTTGACGACGGACTTGCTCTTGGCGACCGATTGGCACGCGTCGAAGTCAAGCACGAGATCCTCCGTCACTCCCGGATCGATCACGATCGGCGCGTTGGGATGGAGTACGATGCCGTTTTTGAAACCTTCGGGGATATTCAACGGATACTTGGCATTGCCGATGACGACGTAGTCGTTATTGGAATTTAAGAGGGTGTTCGGAACGAGGTGAAGCCGCACTTGGTTGTATCGTCCGTCCGGAAGCGGCGCGACGCCGAGCGACTGGGTCAGTCCGTTTTGAAGGGTCAGCAGGTTGATGAGCAGCGGCGCGCCCGGCGGTGTGATATCGATCCAGCCGGGATCATCGGACTTCGCCGATGCGCTCCGGTGGACTCGGACCTTGGCGATGGTCACCCAAACGGCATCGAAATCGCATCCGGCCGAGTCCGTCAGAGATACGCCCAGACTAGACATATGGGCCGACGCGCTCCCGCCGTTCGACCCGCCCCCTCCACAGGCGGCGAGCCCCAGCAGCATCGCCATGAAGCCCCAACGGCCGATCGATCTACACGGTATAAACGACTGGATTCCCATATCCTCCTCCTTATTATTATTTGAATGAAAACGGACCGAACACCCGATCAAATTAATGCCGCAGCCGGGGTTCATCCGGCTTCTCTCCTTCTTTAACACCTCGGCCATTTAAAAGTTGCGCGGTTTCCGTGTTCAGATATGAAAATGTTCTCGTAAAAAGCGGAGCGACGGGTATGAACCCATCCAATTTTGGCCGACGACTAAGTTGCGGACAGAAGGACAGGCCGTAAAACCTCGGAGCTATAAACAAGGGCACGGTGGGCAATTTCCAGCTCAAATCATGGCGAGTTTGGTCGCCGCGTAAAGGACGCCCATCCCTAACACGGTCATAAACGTGGTCCACATCACGGGATGGGCATGATGGCTTTCGGGCAGCAGATCGCTCGCGCCGATGTACAGGAAAAATCCTGAAAAGAGTGCAAGAAGCAGTCCGAGCGTGGCCTCTTCCATCGTAAAGAAAAGCGTCGATAGAATACCGATCACGGGCGCCGATGCGTCGACCAATAACCAGCGGAACGCCCGATTCCGTTCCCCTTTATTTTTCAAAATGAAACTGACCGTGTTGATGCCGTCCGAGAAGTCATGCGTCAGAACGGCCACTGCGACGACGATCCCCAACGCGTTGGAGACTTTGAAAGCGAGTCCGATGCCCGCCCCGTCCAGAAGGCTGTGAATGGAAAGGCTGCCTGCGCCCACGCTTCCTCGGCGGAGATGATCCTTCTCTTCATGATGGCCGTGCAACAGAATAGACCGGTCCAGGACCAGGTAGATCAAGAAACCGACGGCGATGAGGGTGGTGATGAAAAAAGGCGAATGGTCTTTCGTACCGATCTCGAAGGCCTCGGGCATCAGATCGAAAAAGGCGACGCCGATGATCGCTCCGGCGCTGAAGCCCAGAATCAGGTGGAGCCGATCTTTGAGGCGAAGCGCAAAAAGCCCGCCCAACAGCGTGGAGAAAAAAGTCGCGATGCCGATTAAAATAACCATAGACGGGTGGCGACGGGGGATGGGCGTCGAGCTTACAACTCCGGAAGGCCCCTCTCTCGATTGAACCGGTTGACAAAGTCCATGAGCTCGGCCCGGTCTTCCTCCGCGATCTCGATGAATTTGATGCCCATGCCCGGATACAAGTACTTCTCGACGAAGTTCTTCCGAGTCCACACGACCTTTGCCTGGGCCGTGATGATCTTGTGGGAGGCGGGCAACGAAAACTCCAGGTGGGTGTCCGTTCCTTTCGGCAGGGGGTTGAATTTCTCAATGAACAGACCGCCGCCCCCGATTATGCTGGCCACGCCATCACAGACATGTCCCTCGTGGTCCATGTACTTGACATGCACTCCCATCTCCAGGCGGGGATATTGCCGCTTAAAGCCGTGCGCGGTCGTTCCCAGACGATCGAGAAAATCCTCCAGCACGAGGCGGATGACCGGCTTTCCCTGGGGATCTTCGACGATGAGCGTCTCCTCTTTTTCGTCGATCTTTATGCCGTATCCTTCATATCGCTTGGATCGCTTCATGGAAATTTTCATCGATGGGTGCCCTCCTGAAAAACGCTCACTTCTTCATCCGCGCGGATGGATCGGGACCCGATCCATCTTCTCCTACGAAAAGCGCGGCCTCGTGACGGCGCAACGATGCTCGGATCATCCCCTGCAATGAAAAAACGGCAAGACAATTGAAAAAGTATACTTGAAATACCTTCAAAGCACAAGGCCGTTATCGAACACGCATAGCGAGCGCAATCCTTGCCCTACTATAGGGCGGGGTTAGCGAGCGAATCCAAATATGTTGTGCCTTCCTTCGGGTGGAAGAATCCTCGCCCCTCTGGGGCGGGGTTCTTCTATAATTGGGAACGGATAAAAGGCGGGAGCGTGATGGGGCGAGATTTTTAATTTGCGTTCTGTCGTAATCGGATCTCGACCCTTCGGTTCTGAGCCCTGTCTTCCGGCGTGTCGTTCGATGCGACCGGCATCTGGTCGGCATTTCCTTTGATCGAGAAGCGCGAGGGATTGATCCCGTGATGATCGATGAAATATTTGAGTACGCTCGCGGCTCTGGCAACGGATAATTCCCAATTCGAAGGAAAAAGAGGCGTTTTGATCGGGACATTATCCGTATGCCCGTCGATCTCGACCCTGAAATCGGGATATTGTCGGAGGGTAAGAGCAATCTTGTCAAGGATCGGTTCCGAGCTTTTCAAGGTCAGGGCCTCTCCCGGCCGAAAAGTGACCTTTTCCTTCAACGTGATGACGATCTCCTTATCCACCGCATGAACCGACACGTCGTTCTCCAGATCGAGGTTTTTTATCTCCGAGTTCATCTCATCCAGTATTCTGTCGCGTGCCGTGGAGTCGGTCATCGGATGATCGGCGCTGGAGGACGTGGCATTCGGGGATGAATCACCGACGGGTGTCGCAGGCGTTGTGGTGGCTCTCGCAATCACAATGAACATTACAAAAAAAACAAGTAACAACGAGAGGACATCGCTCAGCGTGATGAGCCAGTTGGTGTCCATGTCGATCAACGATTTTGATTTTTCGGCGAGCGTCTTGAAGGGATCCGGCCGAAGGGCCCTTGCCGGCGTCGCGTCTTCTTTTTGGCCCTGTTCCATTCTTGTCTTCCTCGAATGAACCGGTATATTTATGTCCGCTGCAGGCTGCTGGGACTTGCGGCCGCTTCCAATGGACTGCGAATCCCCGAGGGGCTCAGGCCGCCGGTTAAGCCGTATGCAAAAATTCTTTCTTCGATATTCAAAGGATGATCCCGGTTGTTAATGGCCTCGATGCCCTCGATCGTGCTGTGCATCAGCGCCTCGGACTGGATGGACCGTTCTTCCAATTTGGCGCAAAGAGGCAGCATGAATAGATTGGAGATGATCACCCCGTAAAAAGTCGACATCATCGCGACGGCCATATGGGGGGCGATGGAATCGATCGACTGCATATGTTCAAACATTTTTATCAGGCTGATCACCGTCCCTGCCAAACCAAATGAGGGGGCCAGCCTCGCGATCGTCTTCAGGACGTTCTGACTGTGATTGTAATCCATCACTCTCAAGGCCATCGCCCTTTCCATGATCGCCCGGATCTCTTTATTGGATTGGTTGTTGATCAAAAGGGTGACGCCCATTTTCAGAAAACGGTCGTTAATACCCTTCATCCTTCTCTCCAGGCCCCGTATATCCGCCCTTCGGTAGATCCGGGCCAGGTCAAAGATGTCTTTGGCCGTCTCTTGCTCATTCTGCTTCGATCGGAAGGTCTCGAGGACGTCGTAAGCCGCATTTTTTAGTCTCTTGAACGGGAAGCCGAGAAAAACCGCGACCAGGGTTCCGCCGACCACGATCATCAGTGCGTCGGGATTGATCACCATCGCCAACCCGATATTCCGGAACACCGTCAACGAAAATAACGACATCGCAATAAAGAAAACGATAATCAGGATAACGTTCATTTTTTCCCCCGGAGTTTTGCCGTCCGATTTGCGTTGCCCGCCGTAAAAGTTGCAATGACGACGATGCGATTTACGGCCATCAAAACCTGACAATGAGTGGCAGAGCAAGTTTTGTGCCATCGATCGGAAGTGATCCGGGTCCATTACATGGAGCGTCCAGTTGCTCATACAATAACCGCGAGACGGATCACCGGGCAATATATTCCCATTCCTTTTACGTTTGGGAAATAAATTCCTCCCATAACCTGTATTAGAACGATGGGCATTTGTGATAAAGTGCCTCAAAGGATCGGACCTGTCGAAAAGGAGGCGATCGCGTATGATTCGGTTTCAAATCCGTGGCATGATTTTCTTATTGCTGTTCCTTAACACCGCACCCGGAACCTCGTGGGCATGGTACGACAAAACGCACCTCGCGGTCGCGAAGGCCGCAGGTTATCAGAATTGGTATAATGCCGCGGCCGCCGATCTGACGAAAGTAAAGGCCGGGGCCGTCGAAGATAAAAATCATTTCTTTAACAACGACCGTGACGCGGATGTGACGACCAAAACCGTCATGGGACAGGTCGATCGGTACAATCACCCCCAAGACGAAGAAGGCCATCTCTACGGGGCGATCGTTGCGGCGTTAAGGGAGTATCAAACCGCCCGGTCGGCGGGCCAATACGCCGAATATCACATGGCCTTTGCGGTTCACTACATCGGGGACCTGTCGCAGCCCTTGCATAATATCTCTCATGACAGGTATAACAAGAGCCACCACGCCGTCAACGACGGAATTGTGGAAAACGAGGTGATGGATCGCATCGGCGAGGTACAAAAAAAGATGTATGAGATCAGCCTGAGACCGGACCATTTTGATGAAGATATCGCAAAAGAAATTGCGCGAATCGCGAACGTTTCCCACAGGCTGGGCCTGAAACTCCGTGCGGAGAATCGGGACATGACCAAAGAGGAGGCGTACGTTCAATTGGGGCATAGCGCTTCTTTGGTGAAGGCCGTCTTGAAAGGACTCGAGAAATGACTTTTTACAACCCTTTAAGGAGGAAAGGATGAGAAAAAAAACATGCCTGAGAGTGGCCGCTCTGATGATCGCCTTCACTCTCCCATCGGTCGCTCCGGCGAACGCGGCGGATGTGGCCGGGATCTTCGGCCAGGGGGGGACCCGCTTTATTGTGACGGGAGGGACGGGATACGCCTTCGGTGAGAATTATTTTGTTTTTGGAGTCGGCGGGAGCTACTTCGTGTTGGATGGGCTTAGCGCGGGATTGAACCTCGAGTGGTGGTCCGGCGCCGATCCGGGAATCTTCAAGGTGTCGCCCTCGTTGGAGTACGTTTTCTATCAAATCCCGTCGGTCAAGCCGTACGTGGGGGCGTTTTATCGACGCAGTTATATCGATGGTTTCAATGATCTCGATTCGGGCGGCGTACGCGCCGGCGTCTACATTCCCGCCGGTAAAAATACCCATATCGGCGTCGGCATGGCCTACGAATCGTACTTCGGCTGCGATAAGGCGACCTACGACTCCTGCACGAGCACGTATCCGGAGATCAGCGTGACGGTGGCGTTTTAGTCCTGTACCTTGGCTCGGATTCCGCAGGATATTGATCTTTTTGATTCGAAGCAGTACAATCCCCCGTATCAATCCTCCGCCGCGGGCTGTTCCTGCCCATTGTAATAACGATCGCCCGGCCCATCCAATGGCAGGGTAAAAGATAGAACATCTTGGGATCATCGTCGCATAACGAAAATACATAACAGGGCCAAGGAGGGCACGGACATGATAAATAAACTTCGTATTAGTATCATTATTTTCGCGGTGGGTATCCTTGTGAGCGGTTGCGTCAGCTCAGGCAAGTACAAGAAGCTGGAAGCGGACAAGAACCAGGAGATCGCCGCACTGCAGCAGGAAAAAAGCTCGCTGGAGCAGGCGAAGAGCACACTGGAACAGCAGAAGACGGCACTGGAGAAGGACAACGATGGATTGAAGCAGCAGATATCGTCCTTGGATCAGCATTATACGTCGGCACAGCAGCAGGTCCGGTCCCTGCAGCAGGA
>Ga0335085_10017659_pt1 | contig 10274 bp, 6 predicted proteins | sample Lox_Sample_45_FD_206712 | JGI IMG/M metagenome (GOLD analysis project Ga0335085, IMG submission 206712) | Soil microbial communities from Loxahatchee National Wildlife Refuge, Florida, United States - Lox_Sample_4.5 | ecosystem: Environmental > Terrestrial > Soil > Wetlands | place: USA: Florida...
CGGCGGCCAGCTGGCGGGCGTGCTGCTGGACGATCAGATGCGTGAGCTCGGCCTTGACCGAGTCGTAGAGCCGCTGCTCGTCGAGCACCTGCGCCTCGATCCGCTGCTTCGCCGCCGCCCGTTCGCGCACGAGCGACTTCTGCAGGCGATGCGCGCGCCGGAGGAAGGCCCGGCCCCGGACGATCTGCCTGCGGAAGGAGACGACCTGCTCGATCACCGCCGTGTCCTGCCGGGACACCGAGTTCACGGTCTCGATCCGGCTGACGAGGTCGTCGAGGCTCTTCGCTCCCAGCAGGACCGAGAGCGTCGACTGCTCGTCGCGGGTCGTGTAGATGGCCACGAGCCGCTGTGCGAGCGCCTTCTGCGCGCGGCCGAGATTCGTGCGGGCTACGCCGAGCTCCTGCTTGTTGATCCTGAGATTGCGTTCGAGCCTCTGCAGCCTCGCGGACGCGACCTGGTAGCGATTGTTCGCGCGTTGGGCGCTTGCATCGAGCTGCTGCAGCTCCACGAGGACGCGCTGCGCCTGCGCGCGCTTCGAGTCGATCGAGGGGTCGGCCCGGGCCGTCGCCGCGACCACAGACGCCGTTGCGACCGCCACCAGCAGCACCGGCGTGGACGCCCTCAGAACCCGGATGGGGAGCTCCCGACCATAGCTTTGGCCACTGGACGACGACGTGAGGGAGGGGGCCCGCACGTCACAAGTGAACGAGGCTAACAGGCATTTCGGACACCTGCAACTCGGAAAGCTGTGGGAAAATGCTGCATTCGCGCCATCGTTCGTGATCCGAACGTTGTTGCCGAGAGTCGCACAAAGTCCGGTCTCCGGGGCCCGAGCTGTGGTACGGTCACGCGACCGTGGACGGGCGGGTGACAGGATCCGCGGCCCGGCTTGCAGGCTTCCTGGCGGTACTGGCGCTGGCAGCAGGATCGACCGCCGCCGCAGCCGGTCCGGGGACGGGAGACCGGCAGAAGGCCGCCCAGCTGCGGGTCCAGTCGGACCGGCTGGGTACCCGTGCACACAGAGCTCTGCTCGACCTCTACGCGCTCGATTCACGTCTCGGCTCCGCCCGCGGCCGGCTCGCAGCCCTCACCGCACGCTCGGCGGCGCTCCGCCGCCGGCGGGCGCTGCTCGCCCTCGAGCTCACCGCCGCCCGCCAGACGCTCGCCGTCTCCGAGCAGGAGCTGGGCGACCACCTCCGCAGCCTCTACGAGGACGGCCGGCCCGACCCGCTCGCGGTGGTGCTCGGCGCACGGTCGCTCGAGGACGCGGTGTCGAAGCTCGACACGCTCACACGCCTGGCCGACCAGAGCCGGCACGTCGTCGCTGCCACCAGGTCGGCGCAGGCGCGACTCGTCGTCTTGCAGTCACAGCTCGCAGGCGAGCGGCGCAGGCTCGACGCCTCGCTCGCTGCAGCCCGATCGGTGGAGCAGAGACTCGGCGGCGCGCGCGCCGCGCGGAGCTCGTTCGTGCAGGGATTGCAGGCGCGGCAGCAGTTCCAGGAGAGCCGTATCCGCGCCCTGCTCGCAGCGGCGCAGACGGCAGAGCGGAAGTCGCAGCAGATCGAGGCTGCCGCCGCTCCCGTGCTCACCGAGGCGGCCGATCCGCCGCCGGCGGCGGACGGCGCGGCTGCAGCCGGCGCCGCGAGCAGCGGCAGCGGCGGCGCGCGGACGGTGCGCGTCTCGGCAACCGCGTACTCGCTGCCTGGCCACACCGCGACCGGCATGCCGGTCGGGTGGGGCGTCGTGGCGGTCGACCCGTCGGTGATCCCCCTCGGAACCCGCCTGACGATCCCGGGCTACGGCGAGGCAGTCGCGGCCGACGTGGGCAGCGGCGTCCGGGGCGCGATGATCGACGTCTGGTTCCCGACCCTCGCCCAGGCGCGGGCGTGGGGACGACGGACGGTCACGATCGCGCTTCACTAGACTCCACGGGCGAAGGGGGGATGCCCGGCTTGACCCACCTGCAGACGGCCGACGAGAGGCAGGCCGATCCGCTCAAGGTCGTCCTCGTCGACGACCACGATCTCTTCCGCACGGGCCTGCGGAACCTGCTCGAGGAGCAACGCGTGATCGTCGTCGGCGAGGCTGCCAGCGGTACCGAGGCGGTGCGCCTGACCCGGGAGTTGGTACCCGACGTCGTCGTCATGGACCTGAACATGCCGGGCATGGGCGGCGCGGAGGCGACCCGACACATCGCCGGGTTCTCGCCGCTGACGCGGGTGGTGATGCTGACGATCTCCGACGAGGACACCGACGTGATGGACGCGATCCTCGCGGGAGCGTGCGGCTATCTGCTCAAGGACGCCTCGATCCAGGACCTCGTCTCCGGCATCCGTTCGGCAGCGCGCGGCGAGTCGCTGATCTCCCCGCACATCGCGGCGAAGGTGCTCCAGCGCCTCCGCGCCACGAGCGCCCAGCCCGAGATCGCGGAGACGATCCGCGCCGAGCTCTCCGGCCGCGAGATCGAGGTGCTGAAGCTGATCGCCAACGGCGTAGACAATGCCGTGATCGCGGCCGAGCTGCACATCAGCCCGAAGACGGTGAAGAACCACATCTCGAACATCCTGATGAAGCTGCAGATCGACAACCGGATCCAGGCCGCGGTGTATGCCGTGCGGAGCGGGATCGTCTGACGCGGCGCGGGACGTGGTCGCGGACAGGCGGCAAAGGCGCGTCGGTGACCGCCGGGGTCAGGCGGAGACGGTGCGCGCGGGCCGGCCGACGAGCGCGACGAGCCAGCCGCAGAGCGCGAGCGCGACGAGTCCGAGCACGATGAGAGCGATCAGGAGCCGCTGGTGCATGCCCACGAGACGCGGCGCCCTGCCCCGATCTTCCCGCGGCTTCTGAAGAACCCTAGACCGGACATGGCCGGCCGCGCCCCGGTTCTGCGGAGCGGGGCCAAAGCGAGCTCGCCGCCCGGAGCCGCGGCGCCGGGCCCGGCTACCTCGTCCGGCCGGCGCCGCGCGTCGCCCGCGCTCGGTCACGCAACGAGCCGAGCAGCGTGCGCAGGCTCGCGAGCTCCCCGTCGGCCGTCGTCAGGCGCCTGGAGAGCGAGGTGAGCTCCTGCGCGACCCCGTTTTCCGACCCGTTTCCGGCACTGCGTGCGACCTCGCCGAGGCGGCGCTCGATCCGCAGGCGCTCCGCCTCGAGCGCGAGTGCTTCGGCGTACCCCTCGGTCAGCGTGTCCTCGAGGCGGGCCAACGTCGGCGCCTCCTCGCCGGACGAGGGCATCTTCAGGAGCTCGGCGATTTGCTGGCGCACCGGCACTCCCCGATTATCGGGCGGTCGCCGTGGCGCAGGAATGGGTCGCGAGGCCCATCTTTTCGGCTCGGACGGCCCAGACTCCTTGACGGGGCGGCCCCCGGTTCGAAGAATGGAAAGGGCGTGCTGAACCGCGCCCGCTCCGCCGTCATCCTGCTGCTCGGCGCGATCGCCCTCGTCGTCCTCGCCGCGCCGTCCGCGGCGGCCTCGCAGCCGCTCTCACAGCGGCTCGCCCGGGCACTGCGGGTCAGCCATGTCAGCCTCGCCGCCGCGGGCGCCACCGTCGTCGACCTGCAGACCGGCAAGACGGTCTTCTCGCACAACGCGACCCGCCCGCTGATCCCGGCCTCGAACGAGAAGCTCGCCGTCACCTACGCGGCGCTGACCGCACTCGGACCCGGCTTCCGGATCGAGACGGACGTGCTCGGCGAGGGCGTGCAGGCCGGCTCGACCTGGCACGGCGACCTCGTCCTCAAGGGCTACGGCGACCCCTCGCTCTCCTCGGCCGATCTCCGCTCACTCGCACGGCAGGTCGCCTCCGCGGGAATCCGTCGCGTGACCGGCCGCGTGCTGGGCGACGAGACCTGGTTCGACACCCGGCGGACAGTGCTCGGCTGGAAGCCGTCCTTCTACCTCGTCGAGTCGCCGCCTCTCTCGGCGCTCATCGTGAACCGCGCCTGGACCGGACATCGCACCACGACGCAGCCGGCACTCGCAGCCGCGCAGCTCTTCCGCGCAGCGCTCGGGCGGACCGGCGTGACGGTGAGCGGTCCGGCCGCGCTCGGCGCCGCCGGAGAGGACGCGGTCGCCCTCGCCGACGTCGAGTCGCCGACGATCGCCGCGCTCGTCCGGACGATGGACCGCGACAGCGACAACTTCAGTGCCGAGATGCTGCTCAAGGAGGTCGGCGCAGTGCAGGGCGCAGCGGGCACGACGGCTGACGGCGCCGGCGTCACGACCGGGCTCCTGCGCGCCGCAGGCGTTCCCCTCGCGGGCGTGCGAATCGTCGACGGCTCCGGGCTCTCGCTGCTCGACCGCTGGACGCCCGCGGCGCTCGTAGCCCTGCTGCGCGCGATGTGGGACGATCCGGGCGTCAGGCCGGAGCTGCTGGCGTCGCTGCCGGTCGCGGGCCGCACCGGGACGCTCGCCGACCGGATGCGGTCGGGCCCCGCCCGCGGCCTCGTCCGGGCGAAGACCGGCACGACGGACAACGCCTCCGCCCTCTCCGGCTTCGTCGGCGACCGCTACGTCTTCTCGGTGCTCGAGAACGGCTGGCCGGTCTGGTGGACGTACGCCCGCCTCTCGCAGGATCGCTTCGCAGACGTGCTCGCGTCCTCGGTGCGCTAGACGGTAGATCGACTCATCGATCAACCGTCTAGGGCTCACCGAGCAGCTGGAGGAGCTCGGCTTCGGAGAGCACGGGCACGCCGGCCTTCTGCGCCTTGGCGAGCTTCGAGGCGCCCGGCTCCTCGCCGACCACGAGACCGGCCGTCCTCGAGGAGACCGAGTCGGAGACCTTCGCGCCGAGCGCCTCCAGGCGGGCCTTCGCCTCGTCCCGGGTAAAGCGCTCGAGCGTGCCGGTGATCACGTACGCGCGACCCGTCAGCGGGCCCTCCTGCGGGCGCTCTTCGTCGCCGATCTCGAAACGCAGACCGAGCTCGCGCAGCTCGTCGACCAGACGGCGGTTGTCCTCGTCGCTGAACCAGTCGGCGATCGCCTCGGCTCGCTCGGGCCCGATCCCGTCGACCTCCTGGAGCTGCTCCTGCGTCGCGTCGATCAGGCTCTGCACGTCGCCGAACGCGCGCGCGAGCGTCTGGGCGGTCACCCAGCCGACGTCCGGGATGTTCAGGCCGAAGAGGACGCGCGAGAACGTCACCGTGTGCGTCGACTCCCGGATCGCGCCAATCGCATTCGCCGCGGAGATCTCGCCGAAGCCGTCGAGCTCGAGCAGCTGCTCCTCGGTCAGCCGGTACAGCTCCGGAACGGACCGCACGAGACCGAGCTCCCACAGCCGCCGCACGGTCTGCTCGCCGACACCGTCGATGTCCGCCGCGGCCATCACCCAGTTGATCAGGGCCTCGAGGCCGCGCGACGGGCAGGCGCGGTTCGGGCAGCGGTGCATCGCCTCGCCTTCCGGCTTGACCACCTCCGTGCCGCAGAGCGGGCAGCGCTCTGGCATCCGGAAGGGACGGGTGCCCGGCCGGTGCCTGCCGGCGGGACCCACGATCTGCGGGATCACGTCGCCTGCGCGCTGGACGATCACGTCGTCGCCTGCGCGGATCTCCTTGCGGTTGATGTCCTCCTCGTTGTGCAGCGTCGCGCGCGAGACGGTCACGCCACCCACCTCGACCGGCTCCAGCAGCGCCCACGGGTTGAGCGCGCCGGTGCGGCCGACGCGGATCCTGATCTCGTTCAGACGCGTCACCGCAGTCATCGGCGCCCACTTGAACGCACGGGCCCAGCGGGGCCGCCCGTGAAGCGCGCCGAGCCGCTCCTGCTGGTCGTAGGAGTCGACCTTGATCACGATGCCGTCGATCTCGTAGGGGAGCTGGGTGCGCCGGTGCTCCCAGGCACGGCAGCGCTCGCCGACCTCCTCGACCGACTCGACGCGCTCGGCGTACGGGTTCGTCGGGAAGCCGCGGTCACGCAACCACGCGAGCGTCTCCGCATGCGTGGCCAGATGATCGAGGCCCTGACGCGCCCCGATCCCGTAGACCCAGATCGAGAGGGGCCGCTGCGCCGTCACGGCCGGATCCTTCTGTCGCAGCGAGCCCGCGGCCGCGTTGCGCGGGTTGGGCCAGGTGGCGCTTCCCTCGGCGGCGAGCCGCTCGTTCGCGGCGCGAAAGCCGGGAAGCGGCATGTAGACCTCGCCGCGCACCTCCAGGAGCGACGCCGCCTGCTCGCCCTCGGGCAGGAGCATACGCAGGGGTATCGCGCCGATCGTGCGCAGGTTCGGGGTCACGTCCTCGCCCTCGACCCCGTCGCCCCGCGTCTCGCCGCGGACGAAGACGCCGTCCTCGTAGACGAGGTTGATGGCGGAGCCGTCGATCTTCGGCTCGAGCACGAAGGCGATCGGCTCGTCCGTCCCGAGCCGTTTCCGCACGTCGTCGACCCACTTCTCGAGCGCCTCGTCCGTCGTGACCTTGTCGAGCGAGCCCATCGGCGAGAGATGGCGCACCTTGCGGAAGCGGTCGGAGGGCGCGGCTCCGACCCGACGGGTCGGCGAGTCTGCGGTGACGAGGTCGGGGCGCGCCGCCTCGAGGGAGGCCAGCTCGTCGTAGAGGGCGTCGTAGACCGCATCCTCCATGACCGGCACGTCCTCGACGTAGTAGGCGATCTGCGCGCGGAGCAGCAGCTCCCGCAGCTCGGCGACGCGCGCAGCGGGGTCGGGAGCTGTGCTAGAGGTGCTCAAACAGCTCCTCCGCGCTCTCGACGAGGGCGTCGGGCTTCTCCGCCTCCAGCCGAGCTCGATCGTGGATCCGGCCCCACGTCACCCCCACGGCATGCATTCCGGCCGCCTTCGCGGCCAGGATGTCGTAGGGAGAGTCGCCGACGTACGCTGTCCCCGCAGGCTCGGCGCGCATCCGCTCGGCCGCGAGGAGCAGCGGCTCGGGATCCGGCTTGTGCCGCTTCGTCTCATCGCCGCCGACGACCGTCTCGAACAGGTGTCCGAGCGGCAGGCGCGCGAAAGCGAGCTCGACGGTCGTGCGCCGCTTCGCGGTGACGATCCCCAGGCGGCGGCCACCCTCTCGCAGGCGTACGAGCACGCTCTCGATCCCGTGGCACGCCTCGAGCTCGTCATGCAGCGGCTCGTTGTGGGCCCGGTAGACGCGGACGAGCTCGTCGACCCGGTCGGGCGCGAAGGCGGCCATCTGCGCCTCGAGCCCCGGCCCGCCGACCGTCTGGAGGAGCTCCTCGTCCGGGTAGTCGCGACCGAGCACCTCGCGCGTCGCATGACGCATCGAGGCGAGGATGATCGCGCAGGAGTCGACGACGGTGCCGTCGAGATCGAACAGAACGACGGAGAAGCGCACCCGTCGATCGTATCGGCGGCCCACTACGCTGCCCGCATGCGCTCGGTCTCGGACTTCCGCTACCTCGTCGTGCCGCACACGCACTGGGATCGCGAGTGGTACCTCCCCTTCGAGCAGTTCCGGCTCCTGCTGGGCGGGACGATCGACGGCGTGCTCGAGACGCTCGAGCAGGATCCGGGCTTCGGCTCGTTCACGCTCGACGGCCAGGCGATCGTGCTCGAGGATTACCTCGAGGTCCGACCCGATAACGAGGGGCGCCTGCGCGCGCTGCTCGCCGCGGAACGCCTCGAGGTCGGCCCGTCGTATGTGCTCCCGGACGAGCTCCTCGTCGGAGGCGAGCCGCTCGTCCGCAACTTCCTGCTCGGGCGCCGCGTCTGCCGCCGCTTCGGTGTCGAGCCCAGCAGCCAGGGCTACCTGCCGGACAGCTTCGGGCACCCGGCGCAGCTGCCGCAGATCCTCGCCGGGTTCGGTATCCGCAGCGTGCTCTTCTCGCGCGGACTGGGGGACGAGCTCGACGACGTCGGCGTCGTCTTCCGCTGGCGTGCCGGCGGCGCGGAGGTCGTCGCCTGCCAGATGCTCCCGCACTACGACAACTTCGCCCGGCTCGGCTGGTACCGGGACGCCGAGGAGCGGGTGCAGAGCATCGTCGAGCAATTCGGGGAGCTCCTCGCCGCCGCCGGCGTCGACACGATCGTGCTCGCGAACGGCTCCGACCACCTGCCGATCGAGCCGGAGCTGCCGTCTGTCTGCGAGTCTCTGGAGCGCCGGTTCGGCACCGAGTTCCGGATCGGGCGCTACTCCGAGTTCGCCCCTGCCCCGGAGGGCCTGGCCGTGCACGAGGGCGAGCTCGTCGGCAGCCGCCTCGAGAACGTCCTCCGCGGCGTCAACTCGGCCCGGATCCACCTCAAGCAGGCAAACGAGCGGGCCGAGCGGCGCCTGCTCGCGGTCGAGACCGTCGCCGCGCTGCGCACGCTGCGGGAGGCCTCGCCCTTCCCGGCCGCGGACCTCCGGCTCGCCTGGCGCGATCTCCTTCGCAACCATCCCCACGACTCGATCTGCGGCTGCTCGTGCGACGAGGTGCACCGCGACATGCTGACGCGCTACGAGCAGCTCGACCGCACGCTCGACCTCCTCGAGCGGCACGCGCTCGGGGTCGGCAGCGCGCTCGTCAACACGCTGCCGTACCCGCGCCGCCGGCTCGTCGCGGACGCGCTCGTCGCGCTCGACGGGTTCACCGGCGCCCGCCCCGAGCCGCTGCCGGCGCAGGCGGAGACGCTTCGCGTCGAGGTCTCCGACGACGGCACGCTGTCCGTCGTCGACCTCGCCGGCGGCGTCCGCCTCGAGGGGCTGCTCGTCTTCGAGGACGAGCCCGACGAGGGCGACCTCTACACGTTCTGCCCCGGCGGCCCGGCCCGCTGCGCGGGCTTTCTCGGCTCCCGGGTCGAGCGGGACGACGGACTCGCCCACGAGCTCGTGCTCGAGCACGAGCTGCCGGGGATCCGGCTCGAGACACTCGTCCGCGTCGTGCACGGCAGCGACCGCATCGAGCTCCGGACGACGGTCGTGAACGAGGCCGACGACCACCGGCTCCGCGTCCTCTTGCCGGTGGCGAGCGAGGCGGGTGAGGTGCGTGCAGAGAGCCAGTTCGCGGTCGTGCGCCGGCCGCTCGAGCCGCCGAGACCGCGTGCCGACTGGGTCGAGCCGCCGGTTCGGACTGCGCACACGCTCGGCGCGGTCGCGCTCGGCCCGCTCGCGCTCCTGACGAAGGGGCTACCGGAGTACGAGGCAGGTCCGGACGGGCTCAGGCTCACGCTGCTCCGTTGCGTGGGCACGATCTCACGCCCGGCCGGGATGGCGACGCGCCCGGTCTCGGCCGGCCCCGAGATCCCGACCCCGGAGGGCCAGTGCAGAGGCACGCAGGTGCTCGAGTACGCCCTTCGCCTCGATGCCGAGAGCCTCTCCGACGCGGCCCTCGTGCGTGCCGGCCAGGACTACCGCACCGACTTCCTCGCGGGCGATCCCTTCGGGGCACCGCTCGCGCTCGGCGGCGACCTCGTCTTCAGCGCGCTCAAGGGAGCAGAAGACGGCGACGGCCTGGTGCTCCGCGTCTTCAACCCGAACGCGCAACCGGAGACGGTCTCGCTGAACGCCGACGCGCAGCGGATCCGGCTCGACGAGGAGGCAGACGCGAGCTGCGGCCTCGAGCTCGCGCCCGGCGAGATCGCCACCTTCCGCCTGGCCGGGCGACCCGTCTTGCCCGGCCAGGCGGGAGTCCCGCACGCGCTTCAGTAGGCGACGGACACGAGGTAGAGGCCCCACGGCGGTGCGGTCGGGCCCGCCTCGCTCCGCGGCCGGCCGTAGAGCAGCGGCGGCAACGCGTCCGGGCCGAGCTCGAGCATCGACCCCACCAGGCTCCGCACCATGTGCCGCAGGTAGCTGTCGGCGGTGATCTCGAAGTCGAGGTGGTCGCCGCGGCGGATCCAGGCCGCCCGCTCGACGACGCGCACGAAGCGGTCGTGCTGGGTCTGGGTCGGGGTGAACGCGCGGAAGTCATGCTCCCCGACGACGAAGGCGGCGGCCTGTGCGAGCGCGCCTTCGTCGAGCGGGCGCGGCACCCACCAGCTGCGGCGGACCTCGAACGGCGACGGCGTGGCCCGTGTGAACAGCCGGTAGCGGTAGGTGCGGGCGCGTGCGGAGTGGCGCGCGTGGAAGCCGGGAGGCGCCACGGCCGCCGAGACGACCGTGACCCCGTCCGGGAGCCGCGTGTTGAGGGCGGAAGCGGCCCGCTCCGGCGGCGGACCGCCCTCCACGTCGACCGAGACGACCTGAGCGAGGGCGTGCACGCCGGTGTCGGTGCGCCCCGCGACCGCGAGGCCTGCTGCCGAGGCGAACGTCTCCCCGAGCGCCGTCCGGAGCGCGCGCTCGACCGTCGGCAACCCCGGCTGCGCCGCCCAACCGTGAAATGCCGTGCCGTCGTAC
>Ga0335085_10017660_pt1 | contig 10274 bp, 6 predicted proteins | sample Lox_Sample_45_FD_206712 | JGI IMG/M metagenome (GOLD analysis project Ga0335085, IMG submission 206712) | Soil microbial communities from Loxahatchee National Wildlife Refuge, Florida, United States - Lox_Sample_4.5 | ecosystem: Environmental > Terrestrial > Soil > Wetlands | place: USA: Florida...
TCTCACCGCGACGGGCATGGCGATGCTTTCAAAGCCGGAAGCGCCGGTCATGCCTTCGCCAGGTCTGTCCGACGGCGCGGCGGCGCCGATTTGGGCGACGTTCAGGGCCATCTGAGTGGAATCGAAGTCGTGACGAGTGAGAGCAGCTCGCAAAACCTGGGGGTTCTGATGGGAGGTGACTCCAATGAAGCGCGTCATCTTCTGCTCTTTCGCCCGCTGCATGGCCTTGAGCTGGCCATTCGGCGCCTCGATAGCGGCGAGGTCGTGCTCATCGCCCAAGCCGTGGATGTGCATCAGGTCAACCTGGCTCACGCCCAGATTTTTCAAGGACCGGTCGATGATGCGCATGGCGTCATCGTAGGAGCGATTGCCGCCAATTTTGGTCACGAGGAAAAAATCTTTCCTGTGGGTCTTCAGGAATTCGCCGATCCACTGTTCGCTTTGTCCATCGCCGTAAGACGCCGCCGTGTCCACGTAATTTATGCCGCCTTTTAGCGCGCGCTCCAGCGCAACCAGAGCTTTATCCCTGTCTTTGTAAGCCAGAAAACGGCTGCCGCTTCCGAAAGCCAGCAAGGAGACCTTCTGTCCGGTCTGGCCGAGCATGCGCATCGGCATGCCGGTTTGAGCGTCGATCTCGGTCGCTACGGCGCTCAGGGCGGCGGAAACGAGGAAACTGCGTCGGCTGATTTGCATGCCGTACCTCTTCTTTCAGGCATATGGTATCGGGTGGATGCGAATCGCGCCAGCGGGTGTAAAAATAAACGCTGGTGAAACTCATGAAAAGCAGCGTTTCCCTGGTGCTGTTCTGCTCGATGGCGGCATGGGCCGCCGGACCGTTCGTCATCGGCAAACCCGATGCGGAGGCGGCCGGCATGGATCCGGCACGACTGGCGCGGATTCCGGCGCGCATGAACGAGTACGTCACGGCCGGCAAGACCGCCGGGGTGGTGACCCTGTTGGCCCGGCACGGGCATCTGGCCAGCCTGGACGCGGTCGGATATCAGGATCTGGAGAGCAAGACGCCGATGCGGACGGACACGATCTTCCGGCTGGCGTCGGTGACCAAGCCGGTTACGTGCGCGGGCATCATGATTCTGGTGGACGAGGGCCGGATTGCGCTGATCGATCCGGTGGAAAAGTATCTGCCGGAATTCAAGGGGCTGAAGCGGAACCCGTGCGGCACGCTGGCGGGCTACAATTGCGAAGCGGTTCCACCGTCGCGGCCCATCAACATTCTCGACCTGATGACCCACACTTCGGGGCTTCCAGGCTCGGTATCGCGCGATACACCGCCGAAGACGCTGGCGGAGCGAGTGGCGGCGGTCTCCGGCGCCACCCTGTTGTTCGAACCGGGCACGGCATGGAACTACAGCAACATCGGAATCGCCGCCCTCGGCCGAATCATCGAGGTGGTCACCGGGCAGTCTTACGACCGCTTCCTGGCGGAACGGATTTTCGAGCCACTGGAAATGACGGACACGTATTTCTTCGTGCCGCGGGAAAAGGCGAGCCGGGTGGCTTCCGTTTACACATACGAGCCAGGAGGACTCAAGCGAGTATCCCTGCCGGAGCCGAAGTTCCCCGCCCCCGAAGGCGGTCTCTTCAGCACCGCGGGCGATATGGCGCGGTTCCACCAGATGCTGCTCAACAAAGGGACGCTGAACGGGCGCCGGATCCTGTCCGCGGCCGCGGTGGAAGCCATGACCACTTCGCAGACCGGCACCATGAAAGCAGGGTTCGCTCCCGGAGTGGGCCACGGCTTCGGTTTCGAGGTGGTGCGGGAAACGCTCGGCACGTTCCGCTATAACTCGATTGGCAGCTTCGTGAAGGGCGGCGCCTACCGCACGTATGGGTGGGTGGACCCCGCCAAGGACCTGGTCGGCATCATCTTCATGCAGCGCACCAACGGCGGCGGCGACGTTGCCGACGAGATCAACAGCTTCATGGCAATGGCCGCGGCGGCGATCGAGCGCTGAGCCCGGCTCGGGCTTCCGGAGAAGCCAGGTTTTTTTCGGCCTGCGGGATTTGTGTGCGCCGGGTTACAATCAGGCCATATTCTGGAATATCAGACCATCAGGCTCCAGAATCCGAATTCCCAAAGGAATGCCTTTGACGCCATGAGTATACGCTTATCCAACGGAAGCGAAATTCCGATCGAGATGCACAAGGTTCGCATTGTGCAGAGGACGAGGCTGGCCCCGGCCCATGAAAGGCTCCGGGCAATCGAGGAAGCGGGCTACAACACCTTTCTGCTTCGTTCGCGATCGATTTTTCTGGACATGCTGACCGACAGCGGCACTAACGCCATGACCGACAATCAACTGGCGGCCATGATGCAATCCGACGATGCTTACGCGGGCTCGGAGAGCTTCGCCAAGCTGGAGCAGTCGGTTGCTGACATATTCGGGTATCAGTACGTGCTGCCCGCTCACCAGGGACGCGCGTGCGAACACCTGCTGGCGAAGGCATTCGTGAAGCCGGGCCACATCGTTCCAATGAATTACCACTTCACCACGACCAAGGCGCATTTCGACCTGGCCGGAGGAAAAGTGCTGGAGCTGTATACCCCGGAGGCATTGAACACGCGGAGTTCGTGCCCGTTCAAAGGCAACATGGACCTGGGCAGGCTTAGCGCGGCGATTGAAAAGGCGGGGCCGGAAAACGTCTCCTTCGTGCGGATGGAAGCGACGACAAACCTGATCGGCGGGCAGCCGTTCTCCATCGAAAATCTCCGCCAGGTGAAAGCGCTCGTCGAGCCGCTGAACATTTTTCTGGTGGTGGACGGCAGTCTGATCTCAGAAAACGCCTACTTCATCCGGCAGCGCGAACCCGGCTACGAGAACGTATCCATTCGCGACATCATCCGGGAGATGATGTCGATCGCGGATTTGTGCTATCTCTCAGGGCGGAAGAGTTGCAGCGTGCGGGGCGGCATGATCGCCACTAACCGCAAGGACCTGTTTGAGGCCATCCGCCCGTGGCTGCCCGTGTACGAGGGGTTCTTTACTTATGGCGGAATGTCCTCGAAGGAAATCGAGGCCATGGCGGTGGGAATTCGCGAAATGACCGATGTGGAAGTGGCCGGCTCCTCCGCCGATGCGATCCGCTATTTCGCGTGCCTGCTTGAAAAGGAAGGCATTCCGGTTGTCACACCCCCTGGGGGCCTGGCCTGCCACCTGGACGCGACAAGGTTTGTGGACCATCTGCCGCAATCCGAATACCCGGCAGGCGCATTGGCCGCGGCGGTGTATCTTACATCGGGCATTCGCGGCATGGAGCGCGGGTCGGTCTCGATGGATCGCGACGAGGAAGGAAACGATGTGCCGGCGGATATGGAGCTTTTGCGGCTGGCGGTTCCCCGGCGCGTCTACACGATGTCGCATTACCAGTATGCGGCCGACCGCCTGAGATGGCTCTACGACCACCGCAAGTTGATTGGAGGTCTGGAGTTCTATGAAGAACCGCCCGTGCTGCGCTTTTTCGGCGGCAAGATGAAGCCCAAGGGCGCAGATTGGGGGGCGGCGCTGGCGGCGGAATTCGTCAGCCAGTTCGGTCCTCACTGTTAACACGGCGCCGCGCGATAACTTACAGCCGCCGGTGAGCACGGATCCTTCCTGCGTTTGAATCTATGCTCGCTGGCGGCGTTTCCTTACTTACCAGAACCGGACTTCCATTCCGTACTTACCCCATTGCGCCGGCCCTGGCGTAGATTGGCCGTGCTGAATCCGCGAGCAGCCGATGTCTAAAAGCACACAGACGAAAGTAGGGTCGTTGCGCTACAAAGTTGAAATTGAAACGTACGGGCCTAGCAGAAACTCCGGTCACACCTTTGCGGGCGAGGCTGCGATTTCAGACCTCCTCGCTTCTGCTGGTTTACTTTGCGACGTTCTGTGCCCTCCTCTACTTGTACTGGCCCGCTTTGCATGGCCATTTCGTGTTTGACGATCGGTCGCTCCCATTCTTCAAGGACATGCGGGACTCACCGATTTCGAGCTGGATCTCCGGCGTGCGACCGGCGCTGATGGCTTCATACTGGTTGAATTATCATCTCTGGGGGCTCGCGCCGTTCAGCTATCACCTCCTGAACGTGGTCGTTCATTTCTTCAACACGGGACTGGTTTTTCTGGTTCTGTTCCGGCTGCTTGGTCTCGCGGGGTGGGCGCGCTCCCGCGCCGGCATGGCCGCGGTCATCGGGGCCGTCATCTTCGCCATTCATCCGCTGCAGACGGAATCGGTCAGCTACGTCGCCGGCCGGTCGGAGAGTCTGGCGTCGTTTTTCATGCTGTTGTCATATGCCATCTTCCTCTACCGGCGTGAACCGTCGATCTCCTGGGCCGAAGCGGTGCTTGTGCTGCTCGTGTTCGGCGCAGCGGTGACGACCAAGGAAAATGCCGTGAGCCTGGCGGGAGTTCTGGTGTTGACGGACGTGTTCTGGCCCGTGCCGTTTTCCTGGCGCGGAATGAGGCAGAACTGGCGGCTTTACGCCCTGATGCTGCCGGGCGTCATCGCCGCCGGAGTGGCCGTGGCTCGGGTCTTGGCGACATCCGAGACCGCAGGTTTTTCGGTGGTCACCTTCAAGTGGTATCAGTACGGGTTCACGGAAGCACGCGTACTTTTTTCGTATATCGGCATGGCGCTCTTCCCGGTGGGGCAGTCGATCGATCACGATTACCCGCCTTCGCACACGCTTCTGGAGCATGGGGCGATCTTCTACGTTCTGCTGCTGGGCGCGCTGGTGGCGATTTCCGTCCGCTACCGGCGGCGATTTCCGCTGTCCTGCTTCGGCCTGCTGATGTTTCTGATCTTTCTGGCGCCGACGTCCTCCATCATTCCGCTGGACGACGCTTTTGTGGAGCGGCGCATGTACCTGGCTTTGCTCGGCCTGCTTCTCATCGCCTGCGACTGGGCATCGCGATTGCGCGTGCGGCGCGCGGTGGCCGCGGGACTTTTGGTTTTCGTCGGCCTGGCCTATTGCAAGCTCTGTCGCGACCGCAACCAGTTGTGGGGCCAGCCGGACCGGCTTGTGGAAATGGCGGCGGCCAGCGCCTTTTACAATCCGCGACCGCTGCTCAATTTTACTGAGATCCTGATTGCCGAAGGCCGCTGCGACCTCGCGCCCGGCTACCTGCAGCGGGCGGAACAGAGACTGCCCAACAATTATTACGTGAACGCCGCATGGGGCCGGACACTGGCGTGCCTCGGCCGGCTCGATCTCGGCATGCAGCGTCTGCAGGTGGCGGCGCGCATTCATCCATGCTCAGAGATTTACGAGTGGATGGGGCTGTTGTACGGGCAGATGGGATTGCTCGAACAGGCCGGCGAGGTGCTGCGGAAGGCGGTGGAACTCGATCCGGATTCGGAAACCGCCCATGGCTCGCTGGCGTTGTGGTTCGAGAACATGCGAAACCTGGCCGCGGCGGAGCGGGAATACCGCACAGCCATGTCCCTTGACCGGACCGACTACTGGGCGAAGGCCGGTTTCAACCGGGTGCGGGCCATGGAAGCCGGCGGCGTGTCCCGCCCGTAACCCTACTGCGGCGGCAGAAGGGCAACGTTTTGGGCTACATAGAGGACGAGAGCGATACGGCCGGTGTCTTCCACCCAATGGTATTCGAGCGGGTCCGCGCCGCCCTTTTGCGGGCTGCTGCGCAGCAGAACCTCCTTCCCGCTGACTTTGAGGTGCACGTTTTGCAGCGACAACTGGATGGAGTTGGGGCCGGCGGCGGCCGGAGCGGGAGCGTAGCTTACCTGACCGGTTGCCTGCGATCCGGCCTTGGCGGCGAGCACGCCGGATACCTCGAGATCTTTCGCAACCACGAAGGTGACCGGCTTGCCAGTCTGAGCCGCGGCGGAACGCAGGTCTTCCACGGAAATCAACGACACCGGCGTTCCATCGCGCAGGATGGGCTGGTTCCGGGCGAGGATTTTCGGGGCGTGAGTGGTGAACTTGCGGTAGACGAATTCCTGTAGCAGGTGACCCTGCGCCCGGCCACTGAATCCGAGCAGAACGTCGTCAAACAGGCGGCGGCCCGTGCGGGAACTGGCAGGGTAGTACAGGGTTGCGATTTCGCCGGAAGCGAGATGGCCGATAACGGTGGAATAATCGAACTGCCAGTGGCCGTTGTCACCCTTGCAGACGAATGCGGTGGCGATGGCGTAGAGAAATCGCGACCCGAAGCCGCCCGTTCCCTTGTAAAAGTAGCGGGGATCCTGGTGAAACACGGATTGTGTCAGCACGTGGCCAATCAAAACGCCGCTGGCCGTGTCCGCGTACGACGCGCCGAACCGCCTGGAATATCCTTCCGAGCCCTGGCCGAACTGGTGGTTCGAGTTGCGCGCCTGGGAGATTCCGGCACCGATCGCCGTGCTGATGATGGTCTCGGGATCGATGAGGGTTCTCCAGCCTAGCTGAAATTTCTGCGCGGCCGTAAGCGGCGCGGCATTGGACTGGTAGCTGACATAGAAATTCGGGAATATGCCGATCAGGCGCTGCTTCTCCTCCTGGTGCACCTGCTGAGCGGCAAGCTCGTGGGGAGGAAGACTCACATCCACCTTGGCGATGGCGGGCGCGACTTCGAGGACCGCGGGCGGCAAGGGCGGATTTTCGCCCGAGACCACGGAAACGTCTATTTTGCGATCTGTGAAGCCCAACGCGATGATTGTCAGGGAGTAAGCTCCCGGCGCCACGGCGGAGAACTGGAAGGAGCCGGAGGCATCCGTGAGGGTGGTACGGCCGGAATCGGCAGCAGCCGGCTGCAGGGTAACGATCGCGGAAACGATGACGGATCCGGAGCTATCGGTGACGATGCCCGCGACGTTCCCGGGCGAGGGGAGAACCGGTGGTGTCTGGGCGACCGACAGCGGCGAAACGAACAGAATGCAAAGAGCCGCCACAACGGGAGTCCGGCACTCGTTGCACGATGGGCCAGGTCGCAGGCGCATAGATCTGGACCATTCTCGCATTTGCGCGGTTCCCGGCGCGAGCCGGGCCTGCTAATTGTTCAGCGACATGCTCCGGGCGAGACTCATGGCAGCTTCCGGCGTGGTGCTGGTGCCCATTTCGGTATCGACGTAGCCGTTGTAATTCATTTCCCGCAGCACGCGGAAGATGTAAGCATAATCGACCTCGCCGGTACCGGGCTCCTTCCGGCCTGGCACCTCGCCAATTTGCACCAGGCCGATGCGGTCCTTCGACAGACCCTGGCGGAGGTGATTCGTGATATTTCCCTCCATCAACTGCAAATGGTACATATCGAAGCAGACCTTGACGTGCGGGTGCGCCACTTCGTCGATTGCCGGGAATGCCGCGGCGGCGGTGTCGAGGGCCATGCGCACTTCGCCGGGCTCGGTGCTTAGAGGCTCCATCACCAGCGTCACGCCGAATTCCTTGGCGATGTCGCCGGCTTTCCTCAATCCGCTGACGATCTGCGCTCTTTGCGTTTCCCTGGGGACATCCGGCTGCATCTTGCCGACGAAGATGATCGGCCGTGCGCCGCCCACGCGGGCGGCGATCTTCGCGCGGGCCGCGATTTCGTCCAGATAAGCCTGTTCTTGCCCCGGCTTTGTGAGTCCGGTGGAAGAGCCGGCCTTCCCGGTGCCCGAAATGCTGGCGCATTTGATGCCGGTTCGCTCCTGGACCTTGAGCATGGCGTCGAGTTCCTGCTCGCTGGCGCTCCAGAAGCTGTACGCCTTGAAGCCCTGAGCCGCCACCGCGGCGACCCGCTCTGCCCGCGGCATGGTCCGCGGGAACATAATCTCGATGTTGATGGACAGCGTGTAGGGCGGCGGGCCGAGATCCGCGCGAGCCGGCTGGGTCTCCAGGAGAAACGGTGCGCCTGCGCCGGCTGCGAGGATGGCGCGCCGGCTTAACGGAGTTTTCATTTGCTGCTCTCGAAAGGGGCGATCAGTTCCAGAGAATTCTATCATGCGTGCCGAAAATGGCGCGGAGCGGGCTCAATGTGACCGGGCAGACTCACTGAGTGGATCTGGCCGTCCCGCCGCGCTGGCCGGCCACGAGCCGTTCCGGCTGGTTTGCGCCCGCGCCAAAGCGGAACTGAACCAGGACCTCCGCCGGAATGGCCTCGCCGCCCTGCCGGGCCGGCGCGAACTGCCATTTTCGCGAAGCAAACACGGCCAACGCTGCAAGATCGCGGTTCTGGCCGGTTCCATCGGAGAGCAACTCCGCGTATTCGACGCTTCCCGTGCGATTCACGTAGAGTTTCACCGTGATGGGTACGGAACCCCGGATGCGGTCGCGCAGTTCCGACGGGACTTCGGGCGGGCGCTCATCGAGGAGCCGGGGAGGCTCGAAAACCGTTCCGACCTTCTTGCCGGAAAAGAGCTTACCGAGTAATTTTCGATGGCCAGGCAGCGGGTCAACGGCGATGCGGACGAACGGGTCGGGGGCGCCGCGAATTCCCGCCGGCAGAATTCCACCGTCGGATAGCAGGGGCGCGGGAGCTTTCGGAGGCTCCAGGGCGATATTTGGGGGAGCAGGAAGAGGCGGGGCGGATACCGCGGCAACGCGGAGCGGTGCAATGGGGATTGCGACGGCTCTGGGTGCGGTTGGCGGTCCCGATTGGACGATCGGTTCGGGTTGAGAGACAGGTGGAGCTGCAGGGACCGCAGCGGCTAACACAGGTGTTTCGCTCAACCGTGCGGGCGCCTCGGGCGCCAGAGGCGCAGCCGGCAGGGGTACGGCTGCGGCGGGCGCAGGCGGCGCCGCGGCCACCGACGGTTCAGTGCGGTCGGCGTCCTGATTTGCACGGGCAGCGACGTGCTTCCCTTGCATGGCAGGCGGGAGCCCGGACTCCAGTGGGCGGGTGTCGCGATGCAGCACTCCGCCAAGCAGAGCGATGCCCACGGCGGCCGCGGCAACAAGCCATTCCAGGCGCATGGGCCCGCGCCAAAGCCGCGAAAAATGGGCAACCGTGCCCAACCGTGGGGCTTGGCCGCTCCTGGCATCAACCCACACCGGCGCCGGTTGCGAACGCATCGGAGCCGCGAGCCCGGTGGGCCGCCGCACGAGACTGGTGTTGGCGCCCTCTAACGGCCCGGCATGCGGCGGAGCCGGGATTTGCAGGCGGACCGGAGGCGGGCTGGGGGCGGCCAACGCGCGCCCGTGCTCGCGGCCGGAGATTTCGTAACCGCCGGCGAACAGAATGGCAGGCTCGAAGGGGAATTCCAGGTAAGGTTTCAACGTGCGAATCGCGCGCTGCTCCCATATGGAGAAGCCCGCGCGCAGTGCTCCATCGGAACTGGAGTGCACGAGCAGAAGGACCATGGATGGCTTCGAGAAATAACGGGCCATCAGATTGATGTCCTCCACAGCCAGAGCGAACTCCTTGCGGGTGTTGCTGCGGAAGAAACCGACGATCGAAGTGCCCCGGGGCGGCCTGTAGCGGCGCAACCGCTCAGCCAGACGGTTCTGGTCCGCGCCCGAGAGGAAATAGGATGGTCCGAATGCGTGCTCGCATTCCACCGGCTCGAAGCCATCCACCTGGACAACGGCCACCCCGCGAGATCGCTTGACGGAGCCCCAAAGGAATCCGCCGATTTCCGGGCGGCGGTGGGGGAACGGCTCACTATCCTCCAGTACCGAGGATCCAAGCCGCCCTATAACCGCCAGGCTAAGACTAACAGCTATAGCTTTTCCGGGCGGCTGCCATTGGTAATAGGCAGCGGAAGCGGCGTCGTCAAGCATGGCTGTTGCATTGTACGCTTGGCTGCATATATCGGGTGCAGGGTTCTTCAAGCGCCTTGTTCTAACAGGCACTAGAGGCCTACTTACTATGGATGTCTGCGCACAACCAGGCAATGGAGGGCGAATCTTTTCGCCCAAATTAGCAGTGCAGTAACTTCTGGAGTAAACCGGCGCGGGTGCGCCGCAAGGGGCGTTTGGTGGGCCGCGGAGCCGTACTGAAGTACTCGGTATAAGCTCTGCGAGCGTTGAATGTCGAGAGTTGGGTCTGTGAAAGTAGATTGTCTCTTACAAGCCATATAGCCCGGAACTATGAATACGTGCACTCTCACGCTGCCCGGTGACGAAGCTATCTTCCGTTGAGGCCACTTACCAGCCGGTTACGTATCGAAGCTAAGGGTGGACTCGGTACCGACTTCGGCTACAGGCTGAATTTCTTCAACTGGATTTTGTCGTCGTCGAATGTGCCGAGGCCGAGCGAACCCGCGATCTCGATGTGCTCCACCTGGCAATTGAGATAGTGGCTGGCATTGTCCGGCTTCGAAAGTGCGATCGAAGCCATGCCCACTTCGGC
>Ga0335085_10017661_pt1 | contig 10273 bp, 9 predicted proteins | sample Lox_Sample_45_FD_206712 | JGI IMG/M metagenome (GOLD analysis project Ga0335085, IMG submission 206712) | Soil microbial communities from Loxahatchee National Wildlife Refuge, Florida, United States - Lox_Sample_4.5 | ecosystem: Environmental > Terrestrial > Soil > Wetlands | place: USA: Florida...
CTCGCCCCTCGGATCGGGACACGGCGAGGAGGTACCAGCGGAGCTGGGTCTCGAAACGGGCGAGCCGGGGCGAACCGGCGAGCTTTCCGAGGTCCTCGGCGAAGTGGAGCGACTTGACCTCGTCGACGACGACGCGCCCCTCCTCCTCGAAGCGCCCGTCGAGGCGACCCTCGAGGACGGCCGTGAAGTCGTCGACCGGGAAGGAGAGCCTCACGCCGCGCTCGGTCTCGTAGCCCCGGACGCTCGCGAGGAACTCCCCGAGGACACGCCGGTGGACGGCCTGGCCGATCCAGAGCCGCTCGAACCCCTCCCCCCGGTCGAATCCGATCCGCCGGAACGCGCCGGCCAAGAGCGTGGCCGGAGAGACGGTGACGATCTTCCGGGTCGGATCGACGGAGAGGCCCACGGCCCATTCTATTCGGCCCGAAACGGCCGTCCTTTGCGTAAAATGGAGGCGTGACTCCCGCCGGGACCTCCTCGCGCCGCCGGCGCGTCCGGGCCGCTGCGATCGCGATCGCCCTGTTCGTCGTCCCGTCGCCGGCGGTCCGCGCGGCTGCTACGAAGTCCGCGAAGGCCGCGAAAGCCCCGAAGAAGCCGGCGGCGCCCCAGACCATCGAGCAGCGCCTCACATGGCTCGCCAAGCGCCGCCCGGTCGCCTCCAGGGAGTACGCGGTCGTCGTCGCGCGGGTCGGCGAAACGGAGCCCCTCGTGGCGGTCAACGCCGACCGGCCCCTGATCCTCGCCTCCACGACGAAGCTCTTCACCTCCGCCGCCGCGCTGGACCGTCTCGGAGAAGCGTACCGTTTCCGGACACGCCTCTACCGCGACGCGGAGATCGGGCCGGACGGCACGCTCGCGGGCCGGCTCATCGTCGTCGGCGGCGGGGATCCGGCGATCTCCGGCCGCCTCTACGACGACGACCCGCTGGCCGTGTTCCGCCCCTGGGCCGAGTCGCTCTCCCGGCAGGGCCTCCACGCCGTGAGGGACGGTCTGCTCCTCGACACGACGTTCTTCGACGACGTGAAGCTCCACCCCGACTGGCCGGAGGAGCAGGAAGGGCGCTGGTACCAGGCCCCCGTGTCGGCCCTCTCGTACAACGACAACGTGGTGATCGTCCGGGCCTCGGGCGGCCTCCGCCCGGGGCGCCCCGCGGTGCTCGGCTTCCATCCGGCCGGTCCGTATCTCTTGTCCCTCATCGGCCGGGTCTCGACGACGAACTCCTCGACGTGGATGGGGGTGAGGCGCTCCGCGGGGAGCCGGACGGTCGTGGCGGCCGGGAGCGTGGGCCGGAACCGGATCTGGCTGGGCGACGTGACCGTGCCCGACCCGCCGCTCTACTTCGCGGCCGCTTTCACCCGGGTCCTCGCCGACGCGGGGATCCGGGTCGAGGCGCCGCCGGTCGAACAGGGGCCGTCGGCGACGGGAGAGACGATCTCGGCCGGCCGGACTCTGCTCCACACGCACGAGACGCCGATCCTCACGGTCCTCTCCGTCGCCAACAAGCGGTCCCAGTCCTTCTTCTCCGAGCAGATCCTGAAGACGCTCGGCGCCGAGCGGCGGCATGTCGGCTCGTGGGAGAACGGGCTCGCCGAAGTCTCCGATTTCCTCCGCTCGCTCGGGCTCGACCCGGAGGCCTACCAGCTCGCCGACGGGTCCGGCCGCTCGCGGAACAACCGGACGAGCGCTCGCGCCTACGTCGACTTCCTGCAGGCGCTCGCGACGCGCTGGCCGCCGTTCGCCGCCTTCGAGAAGACGATGGCCGTCTCCGGCGACCCTGACGGAACGCTTCGGAACCGTCTGCAGGGCGCCGCGACGTACGGCCAGGTCGTGGCGAAGACCGGGAACATCAGCGGCGTCGTCACGCTCTGCGGCTACGTCACGGCGAAGAGCGGCCAGCGGTACGTCTTCTCGATCCTCATCAACGGCGGGATCTCCGAGAAGCGCGGCCACGCCTGGCAGGACCGCTTCCTGAACGAGCTCGCGACCTTCGGCTAGTCGGACACGCGGCGTGGCCACCAGCCGCGAAGCGGGGTCCCAAAGCCACGACCCAGGGCCTTAGGTTCGCGTCGGACCGACTCGCGATCAGGTGGCTCCGCCGAGGAGGCAAGAACATGCACCCGAGCATCTTGAAGCATGTCGACTTCAGGGACGCCGGGGGCGGGGGCGGCGGGGGAAGGGCTTCGGGATGAGAAGCGCGTGTCCCGTGGCGAGGAAGTCGCGGTCGAGGGTGAGGATGGGGGCATCTTCGGCCACCGCGAGGGCGTAGGCGAAGCAGTCGCCGAGGTTGAGAGGGAATCGGAGACGCGCCGCCGCGGCCGCCTGGGCCTGTGCGGCGTCGGGGGGGACGAAGCGGATGGCTCCGGAGGAGACGACCTGCTCCTCCACCGCCCGGAGCGCTCCCGGGCGGCGATCCGCCACGAGGATGAGCGTCTCGGCAAGGTTGACGGTGCTCATGACGACGTCCCCCCCCGCGGCCTCGGCCATCTGCTCGGCGCACCAAGGACCGTGACGCTCCTCGAAGAGGATGGCGAGGAGGGCCGAGGTATCGACGACCACGGCTCAGCGCCAGAGGTCGTCGTGGGAGGCGAAGCGGCGCCGCTTCGGACGCCCTCTCTTCCCGATGCCCAGCCAGGAACGGAAGTCGGCCTGGACCGCGGACGCGGTCCGCTCGCACCCTTCGTGGACGGCCGTCCGGATCGCCGCGGACTTCGTCGGGATCCGCCGGGCGCGCATGAAGCGTTTCAGCTCCTTCTGGAAGCGGTCCGTGACGTGGAGGTTGATCTGCGGCACGGCGGAACCTCACCGTTAATGTATCACATACAGAAGAAGCCGCAGAGGGTGCCGTCGCGCCCCGCGCGCCTCCCCGTTAGACTCCGGCGCGGATGAACTACCGCACGCTTCTTCGAAACGTCGACCGGACTCTGGCCGCGATCGAGAGCACGGCCGACGCCACCGAGACGATCGCCCGCCTCTGCGAGGCGGTGCTCCGTAACTTTCGCAATGAGCTGGGGATCTTCGGGGGACGCCTCTACGTCCGCCGTGACCGGGAGTACGTCCTCACGCGCGGCTTCGGCCGCTCGAAGTCGATGACACCCGGGCTCGCCGTCTCCGCGGACTACGCCCCGATCCGACGGGCCGAGGAGGAGGGGATCGACGTGACCGACCTCTCGGACCCGACCGTGGATCGCGAACTGGAGGCCCGGCTCGGCGTCCGGCGGTTCGCGGCGATCTCGGTCGGGGACGGGGCTTACCTTCTCTCCTTCGATGTCTCGCCCCGCGTCCCGGCCGAGGACCTCCACCTGGCCCTCGGGATCGTCCGCGCCGCCGTCGACGGGAAGGTCCGAAGCGAGAAGCTGGAGGGGCTGATCCAGGAGGCGCGCCGAATCCAGCAGTCGATCCTCCCGCGGACGCTCCCGTCCCCGGGGGACTTCGATCTGGCGGCCGTCTCCCGCCCGGCGGAACTCGTGGGGGGGGATTTCTACGACTTCATTCCGTTGGGAGGCGAGAGCTTCGGGGCGGCGATCGCCGATGCCTCCGGGCACGGCCTTCTCGCGGCCCTCCTCGTCCGGGACGTCTACGTCGGCCTCCGGATGGGGATCGGGAACGACCTGAAGGTGACCCGGACGATCGAGCGGATCAACCGGATCCTGAACAAGAGCCGGCTGACGACGAAGTTCGTCTCGCTCTTCTATGCGGAGTTCGAGACGAACGGGGAGGTCCTCTACGTGAATGCGGGGCACAACGCGCCGCTCTTCCTCCGGGCCCGGGGCGGCGGCTTCGAGGAGCTGTCGCCCACGGGGATGGTCCTCGGCCCGTCGGCCGACGCGCGCTACGGACGGCGCGGCTTCCAGATGGAGCCGGGAGATCTCGTCTGCCTCTACACCGACGGGATCACGGAGGCGACGGACCGGCGGGGGCGCGAGTTCGGGATGGGGCGCCTGAGGAGGATCCTCACCGAGATGCGGCGGCGCCCGGCACGCGAGACGGTGGAGCGGATTCTCCTCGCCACGGGTCTCTTCACGGGTGAACCGACCCCGACCGACGACCAGACGGTCGTCGTGATCCGGCGGCGGACGCCCGACGAGAAGAAAGGCGCTCCGGTCAGCGCGGCGACGCCGGGCCCCGGAACCAGGCCGCCGTCCGGCGGAGCCCCTCCGGCAGGGTCACCGCCGGGTTGAAGCCCAGCTCCCGGGCCGCCCGGCCGACGGCGAGAACGCTCCGCCGCTGCTCGCCGGGCTTTCCGGCCTCGCGCCGGGCGGGCCGCGCCGAGCCGCACGCGGCGGCGACGTGCCGGTAGAGGTCGTTCACGGTCGTCTCGACCCCGGTTCCGATGTTGAAGACTCCGGCGGCCCGCCGCCCGAAGGCGAGGAGGTTCGCTGCGACGACGTCGCCGACGTAGACGAAGTCGCGACTCTGACCGCCGTCCCCGAAGATGACGGCGTCTTCGCCATCGAGAAGGCGTTTCATCCAGATCCCGACGACTCCCGCCTCTCCCGAGCCGTCCTGCCGCGGGCCGTAGACGTTCGCGTACCGGAGGACGGCGACGACGAGCGGCGTCCCGTGAGCAAGGCACTGGAGGTACTTTTCCCCCGCGAGCTTGGCCGTTCCATAAGGGGAGACCGGGTTCATCGGGTGGTCTTCGTCGGCCGCGAAGCCCTGCGGGTCGCCGTAGATGGCGCCGCCGCTCGAGGCGAACAGAAGCTGGGGGACGCCCGCGGCGACGCACGCCTGGGCGAGACGGATGGTCCCGATCACGTTGACCTCCGCGTCGAAAACCGGGTCCTCCACCGACTTCCTGACGTCGATCTGGGCGGCATGGTGGAAGACGGCGGCGATGCGCTCCTCGCGGAGAAGCCGCTCGAGATCGAAGGTCCGGAGGTCCCCTTCGACGAATCGGGCGGCGGCGGGGACGCGCCCGCGCTGTCCGGTCGAGAGGTCGTCGAGGACGACGAGGCGGCACCCGGAGGCGAGGAGGGCGTCCGCGAGGTGAGAGCCGATGAAGCCCGCGCCGCCGGTCACGAGAACGGGGGGAGCGGTCTGATTCATGATCGGGGCGGAGGATAACCCGCTGAAACCGCTTCCGCTCTCCTTCTACCGGCGTGACACGGGGACCGTCGCGCGGGACCTCCTCGGCTGCCGGCTCGTCCGGCGGCTCCCGGACGGGAGCGAGAGGAGCGTCGTGATCGTGGAGACCGAGGCGTACCTGGGCGTCCGGGACCGCGCGGCGCACACCTGGAACGGGCGGAAGACTCCCCGCGTGGCGCCCATGTGGGGCCCGGGGGGACACGCCTACGTCTACTTCGTCTACGGCATGCACCACTGCCTGAACGTCGTGACGAGGAAGGAAGGCGAGCCCGAGGCCGTCCTGATCAGGGCGGGCGCGCCCGACGGGATGTGGTGCGATCCGGGAGAGGGGGAAGGGGGCCGGCCATCGAGGATGAAGATCGCGTCCGGGCCCGCCCGGCTCTGTCGCTATCTCGACATCACGACGACCCTTTCGGGGGCGTCGCTCTTGGGTCCCGATCTCTTTGTCGTTTCCCCTCCAAGAAAATCTCTCTCTCGGTCTCTTCCCCTTCTCGTCGGGCCGCGGGTCGGCGTCGCCTACGCGGGGGAGGCCGCCCGCTGGCCGCTCCGCTTTGCTCTCGGGGGCTGCCCGGCGGTGACGCACGCCGCCTCGCTCCGTCCGCTCTAGAAAGTCTTCAGGTCCGCGAGGGAAGAGGCCGTGACGAGGCAGTTCTTGCCGCTCCGCTTGGCCTGGTAGAGCGCCTGGTCGGCCCGCTCGACGAGAACGCGCTTGGTCGGGGCGTCGTCGGGATAGCTCGCCAGGCCGATCGACACCGTGATGCCGAGGGGGTGGGGGAGAGAGGGAACGGAGAAGAGCCGCGAGGCGACGCGGCGCCGGAGACGGTCGGCCACGAGGAGGGCCTGCTCGTTCGTCGTCTCGGGGAAGATGAGCGCGAACTCCTCGCCGCCGTAACGGGCCACGGTGTCCATCTCGCGGACGCTCCGCGTCATCTCCTCGACCAGGCCTTTCAACACGACGTCGCCGACCGGGTGTCCGAACAGGTCGTTGATCTTCTTGAAGTCGTCGATGTCGAGCATGCCGAGCGTCAGCGGGTGCCCGCTCCGCTCGTGGCGCGTCAGCTCCTTCGAGAGCGCTTCCTGGAAGTACCGGTGGTTGAACGCCTCCGTCAGGGCGTCCCGGACGGAGAGCTCCTGCGTCGTCTCGTAGGCCCGGGCCGACTGGATCGCGGAGACCGCGTGGTTCGCGAAGATCTCCAGCGCCTGGACGTCCGCCAGCGACGGCACCTGCCCGGTGGCCGAGTCCTCGACGAGGAGGACGCCGACGAGCTGGTCCCCCGCCGTCAGGGGGACGTAGAGCCGGTCCTCCCGGTGCCACGAACCGGGGCCGGGCGTCCGACGGCGCCGGTCGATCCGGCCGCTCGTCTCCGAGTCGCCGGCCCGGTCGAGGTGCGAGACGAAATAGCTCTTGGAGAGCCGGTATCTCTCCGAGAACCACCGCGCGATCTCCTCGCGCGGGACGCGGGCGGCGCCCTCGTCCGTCGTCGGCGCCTCGGCGGCGCGCGCCTTCCGCTCGAATGTGTTTCCGTTCCGGTCGTAGAGGTAGAGCGTGGTCGTCCTGAAGCCGAGGCTCTGGCGGACCGCACGGACGACGCCTTCGAGGACGTGGGAGAGCGTCAGGTGGGCCTTCAGCTCGTTGGAGAGTTCGAGGATCCGCTGGAGCGTCTCGGCGCGGCTCTGAAGCCGGTCGTTGACCGTCTGCATCTGCCGCCGGAGGTTCCGGTCCTGGAGGGAGATCGCGACGTGGTCCGCGAGGACCGACAGCTCCTGGAGGGTCCGGGGCGAAGCGAGCTCCGGGTCGTCCGACTCCAGGACGAGGAGCCCCGCGATCACGGCCGGCGTCTGCAGCGGGAGGAACACCTGCACGTCGAGCCGGGGATTCAGGACGACGTCGCGCCTCGCGCCGCGCGAGACGCGGGGTTCGGCGGCAGCCGGGAGGAACGGCCCTTCGAGATCGCGCTGGCCGGCGAGCCAGTCCTGGAAGTCGGGACGCGACAGGACGACCTCTCCGGCGAGCGTGGTCGACGGGAAGCCTTCGGGGTCCTCGTCGTAGGAGACCGCCGCGAGGGCGCGGACGGGGAAGCCGGCGCGGAGCGTCTCGAAGAGCCGCATGAACGCCTCGCGGTCCGGGCCGAGGGCCGAGAAGGCGACGGAGATCTCACGGAGGGTCCGGAGCTCGCGGGTTGCGCGCGCCAGCTCCTGCTCGGGACCGCGCGGCCGCCCGCGGCGCCGGAGCCGCACGAAGGCCGCGACGACCGCGGCCACGAGGAGGGCGGCCAGGGCGTAGGGCGCGACGGCCGTCGGGTTCACCGGAACGTGACGACTCCGCCCGTTTCCAGCTTCGCGAAGACGCGGAGCACCTCCGATTCGGGAAACGGGCTGATGCGGGCAATGGAACGGACGTCCCAGAGGCCGTTGATCCGGGAGACGATGAACGCCTCGTTGGGCGTGAAGGAGAACGACATCAGTTCTTCCATCGGCTTGGTCAGGCGCGGGATCGAGGCGAGGGAAATCCGCCGCGCGATGGCGGCGTCCGGTTCCGACGGCGGGCCGGGGGCCTTCGGGCGGACCGGCTCGCCCCCGACTGAGTCGCCCGCTTCGACCGCCTCGGGCAGATCCGCCTCGGCGGCGCGCGCCGCCGGTTGAGACGGCGGGGCAGGACGTCCGGCCGGGATGCGTCTCGAGCGCGAGTCGGAATCGTCGCGACGAAGGAATCTCCTGAAGTCCTGCGGAGGCGGAGAGGGGGGCCCCGGCGGCGGCGACGGCGGTCCCGACGCCGGCCGCGCCGGCGCCAGCACCGTGACGTCGGCTTCGACGGCTTCCCCGACGAGGGAGGGCGGCGCGGGCGGGAGCGCCTCCTCGGCCGGCACCTGGGGGTGGGCCGACTCGCTGCGGAGGAGTCCGAAGACCTCCGGAGCCGAGGCGGACGTCAGGATCTCGGCCTGGAGCTCGGCGGCCAGCCGCTCCGGCGAGGTCCGTTCCTCCTCGCCCTCGCCGACGATCTGGAGGTGGCCCGATTCGAGCAGGTCGAAGACGAACTTGGCGACGTGGAAATCGGGATTGTGGGTGGCGGCGGCGATTCCCTCGATCGTGCGGACGCCGTCGATCGCACTCAGGATCATCTTCTCGCGGTCGTTCAGTCCTTCCTCGACCGGGATCAGGACGGCGGGAATCTGCCTCAGCGAGGAGATCCGGGTCCGGATTCGCTGCCACTCGTCGTAGCGGCGGAGACCTTCCATGACGATGCCGGTCACGTCCGAGGAGATCGTCACCATCGGCAGGGCCGGGATCTCGCCGTCCAGAAACGCGAACGAACCGTCCTCCCACAGGAAGACGTCGTAGATCGTCTCGGCGGCCTTCAGCCGGAGGAGGTCCGCCAGCTCCTCCTCGCGAATGGCGTTGATCATGACGAGGATCTTCCCGAGGAGGATCTTCGACTCCTGCTGGACCTCGAGGGCGCGGAGCAGCTCCTCTTCGCTGATGAAGCCGAATCCGACGAGGAAACGGCCGAGGAACTCGCGCTCGATGGTCGAGGACGAGGAGGCGATCTTCCCGCGCTGGAAGTAGATCCGCTTTTCTCCCGGAGCGCCCCGCACGATCAGCGTGCCGCTCTTCACGCCGGTGGAGAGCCACTGGAGCAGTTCCGAGAACTGCATCGTCCGGAGGCTTCCGGAAATGGCCATTGGCTCGATTCTAGAGGGTGCGGCTATTCAGCCGGCGGGTCGTAGGCCGGGATCCCCGTCACGGCCTGTCCGAGCACCAGCGTGTGGATGTCGTGCGTCCCCTCGTAGGTGTAGACGGACTCGATGTTGGCGAGGTGGCGGAAGACCGGGTACTCGCCGACGATGCCGTTCGCCCCGAGGATCTCGCGGGCCAGCTTCGCGCATTCCCGCGCCACCCAGACGTTGTTCCGCTTGGCCATCGAGACGTGCTCGGGCTTCATCTTCTTTTCGTCCTTCAGGCGGCCGAGCCGGAGGGCCAGGAGCTGCCCCTTCGTGATCTCGGTGATCATGAAGGCCAGCTTCGACTGGACCAGCTGGTGGGCCGCGATGGGGCGGTCCCTGAACTGCTTCCGGCTCTTCGCGTACTCGACGGCGCAATGGTAGGTCGCCATGGCCGAGCCGATCGCGCCCCACGCGATGCCGTAACGCGCCTGGGTGAGGCAGGAGAGCGGACCCCTGAGGCCCTCGACGCCCGGCAGGACGTGCTCCTCGGGGATCCGGCAGTCCTCGAAGGCGAGCTGCGACGTCACCGAGGCGCGGAGGGACATCTTCATCCGGTGCTCCGAGGTCGTGAAGCCCGGGGTCCCGCGGGGCACGAGGAAGCCGCGGACCGGCCCGTTCGAGTCGCCCACCTTCGCCCAGACCACGGCCACATCGGCGATGGAGCCGTTCGTGATCCAGGCCTTGGCCCCGTTCAGGACCCACGCCGTTCCGTCTTTCTTCGCCACCGTCCGCATCCCGCCCGGGTTCGAGCCGAAGTCGGGCTCCGTCAGGCCGAAGCAGCCGATCGCCTCGCCTTTCGCGAGCTTCGGGATCCAGCGGTCCTTCTGCTCCTTCGAGCCGTACGCGTGGATCGGGAACATCACGAGCGAGGACTGGACGGAAACGAACGACCGGAGCCCCGAGTCGCCCCGCTCGAGCTCCTGCATGATGAGGCCGTAGGAGACGTTTCCGAGGCCGGGAAGGCCGTACTCGTCGATCGTTGCCCCGAAGAGATTGAGCGCCGCCATCTTCGGAACCAGCTCCCGGGGGAAGCGCCCTTCCCAGGCGCACTCCTCGATGATGGGAAGCACTTCGGCTTCGACGAACTCCCGGACGAGGTCGCGGACCGCCCGCTCGTCGTCGGAGAGCATCTCCTCGATCCCGTAGAAGTCCACGCCGGGAAAGCTCACGGTCCCCCCCTCCGCTCGCGCCCGGAGCGCTTTGCGGTGCGCGGCGGAATGTAGCATCCTGCCCGCATGGCGACCCCCGCATGGAAGGCCGCGAGCGACCTGGCCGAGGGTTACCTCCTGCTGAACCCGGTGACGCTCAAGAAGTACGAGCGGCACGAGATCGACGCCCTACTCCAGGAGATCGAGAAGCTCTCCCGCGACCTCCGGGGGCAGCTCATCCCCCAGGACCAGGCGGAAGCCGTTCAGCAGAAGAACCGGAAGCTCCTCCGGCTCTCGCAGGGGGTCGTCATGCTCCAG
>Ga0335085_10017662_pt1 | contig 10273 bp, 5 predicted proteins | sample Lox_Sample_45_FD_206712 | JGI IMG/M metagenome (GOLD analysis project Ga0335085, IMG submission 206712) | Soil microbial communities from Loxahatchee National Wildlife Refuge, Florida, United States - Lox_Sample_4.5 | ecosystem: Environmental > Terrestrial > Soil > Wetlands | place: USA: Florida...
CACTTGCAACGTCTCGCATTGCTCGGTTGGAGAATTCGGCATGTCGTGAATCACGTTGTCATGGATGTAGAAGGTGTAATTTCCCGGCGAAATCGTCTCAATGCAATTCGGGTGTGTGCCAGAGATAGAAACACCGATGTGGGATATATTGTTATATCCGATTTCTCCCCCCACGACTGGTTTAGAACAGTTTGCTACATAAGTGCAGATGGAGTGAGTGAGGGAGAACTGAACGCCCACTCCGGCGTACTGCGTCCCATCACTGTTGTCGATAACGGCATAATTCACAGAGCAATTGAGGCACATATTCCCGGCAGCGATGCCAATCATCCTGTCGTTGTCGGTGGACGACGCGCCAAAAACTAGGGCGTGGATGTAGAAATTATTGTAGGTGATATAGTCGTCTCCGGTGCCCATCCATATCAAACCAGAGTTACCGAGACACGCGGAAGTGTTGGTGTAAAAATTCTTCAATTCGATCCAGTTGAAATCGACGTAGGATTTAGAGCTGCTTACCACAATGAACTGATTGTTTCCTCCGCCGCACTCCGTTGTCCCGCCCATGACAGCATTCCCGGCGTCAAACACCGGGCGGTTCCAGCTGCCACCCGAGAACCATGTTGCGTCACGATCAACGGTGATGTGCGATCCGCTATTTCCACTCCACGCCCAACTGACGGGGAAACTGGCGTTAGCCCAGACATCGTTTCCCCGCAGAATGTAGATGTCACCAGCAGCGGGCACCTGGCTAGCCGCATTGCCCGTGGCGCTGCGCATTCCTGGTAAATGCAACCAAGCGTGAGCCTTGTCGATGCCAGTGTTGCTGTCGCTTCCAGCGCTCGACACGTAGCAGGTATTTGGCGCATCGGCGCCCCCGCCAACTCCAAATCCACAGGTGTGGGAGGCGAACGAAAACAGCGAACAGGAGACGAAGATAACGAACCCCGCTAGGGCTTTAAGCATACAACTCCCTCTGGCTCATTCGTTGCTCCTGCTGGAGCCGTCGCCGTCGCGGTCTGAACTCCTGTTCCTCCGGGGAGAGTAGATTCCATTAGAAGTGACCCGGCGCTGGTGCTGGTGTTGATTACAGAAGTCCAACTCAAGGCGGTGAATCCGCCAGTGAATGCAGAGTAAGCGACACCGAGACAAATATCGCCTGCGTTGGTTGTGCCAGCGGAAGTCGATACGGAGATGGCTGTCGTTGTAGAGCGAGCATTTCCCCCGGCATCCTTGGCTCGGCCTGCGGAAGGAGACGAAATCTCGGCAAACATACAACGCCCACCCGATCCGGCACTCATCGTGCAGGTGATAACAGTCTGCCCACCGACAGCGTTTGTGGCGAGGTAGCAGTCGCCCTCATATCCTGTTCCGTTGCTGCACCCGGACGCTCCAGTGAGCCGGGTAATCGTCTCGCCCGTCATCGTGCAACTAACCCCAGTCGAATTTCCCGAACCAGCTGCGTAACAGAACAGGTAATTTCCTGCAGTGACGGCTACGCCAAATGTGGCGTTACAAGTCGCGGAAGCTGTATCGCATGATGCCGATTGCACGACTGTGGGATTAGCAGCAGTATTCACATACCCGCCATTGTCCACGGATGGATCGCCTGCCTGCCCCCACAGCGGCATCGAGAACGCGAGAATGAGAGGTAAGATCAGTTTCTTCATTGCAACTTGCACCATGAACCTCGCTTGACGACCGTTGTTCCTGTAGTTCCGATGTTGGCGTACTGGATGTCCAGAGTCCCCGCCGTTGAGCCGTTCTCGATTAGACCATAGAGATGGGCCAGCGAGAGAGCCGTCACCGTGGTAGCAGTCGCGCCAATCTTCGCCGCCCACGAAGCTCCTTGCGAAGAGTCCACGCGGAAGGCCGTGGCAGTCGTGTTGATCTGCCGCATGAGGCTGACTTCAGTCGGTGATCCCGGCCCGTTGACGCCGAGAGTCAATCCCACGCCTGACGTGGTGGACGAAGTGAAGAACAGGTTGCAATCGAGCGTATACTTCGTGTTGGCCGCAATGGAGAACGTCATCCCGGTCGTGACCAAGGTATTTGTCGTTGATCCTGCGGTGTCGGCGGAGAGATATGCGACCGACTGCCCTCCACCTGTGATCGTGGTGCAGTTCTGCGCGTTGCCGTTCGCTGCGATGCCAAGAGGAGCGTTGCCTGCGGAGCATTGCGTCGGAGCGGACGCGAGAGCTGTAGCGGTTGCCGCGTTGCCGCTCGTGTTCGCGGCGTTGGAGGGAATGTCGCCAGATACCAGTGTTGGCAACTGGGCGTGAGGTAATGTTCCAGTAGTCAGATCGGAAGCAGAGACGGTGACGTTGCTCGAAAGCGCGTGACCGTTGACCGTCGTGCCTGTCCCCACTTTGCCTGAGAGGTCAGTGACGAGGTTCGTGATCTGTGACTCGGGAAAGTTGGGGAACGTGTTCCCCGCTCCGCTGATGTCCTTGTTGGTCAAGGCTTGCGAGTCGGAGGTGCCGACAATGGTGCCGGATGGCGCAGTGAGCGAGGTGCCCCATGCACTGCAGGGCGTGCCTGTACAGATCGTGATTCCCGGAGTTCCCGGCCACGTCATCGAGCCGCCACTGAAGCGGGAGTCGTCGCCTGCTGCCAAGGTTCCCGCCGTTGTCCCTGTCGGTGCCTGTATCCGATCGTCAATCCAGACGCACTTTCCGCAGGGAGACGGGAGCGATTCCCCGGCGATCTTGTGGAACACGCTCTCGATGTGAATGTAACAGGTCGCCCACCCTGCCGTGCAGAGGTTCTGAGCAGCCGTGATCGACGTGCCGAGGTCGCCTGTCCACTGAGCCAAAACGCTGAACGTCGTGTTCTGGGCGGAGAGATACGAACTCACGAACAGCAGCGAGATTATTGTGATTCGTCGCATTGCAGAGCCGCCTGAACCATCTTCGCTGTGGCAACCGCAGTGATGTTAGCGGCCATGATGTCGTTGGCCGATACCGTGGTTGACGTGAAATCGGTGACCGTGGTTGAGTGAACTGCCGTGCCGGAAGAGAGCGACACGCCACTCGTGTTGATCGAGTTCGAGACGGTCGGGATAGCCGTTCCAGTAGCGATCTTCCAGAACTTCACCGTGAACGTCCCGGCATCGGCCAGCAGGTTGTAGGCCGAGATCGTGCAGGCGAAGGGGACGGTGACGTAGCGCGTGATTCCTGTGGAGAGCGCCGAGCCTTCAGGAGCGCCGAAGGTGAATGTGATGGCGCGGGGGATTGTGACCGAGGTGACGGTCTGCGTCGAGCCTGCGAAGTGAGCGTAGCCTGCTCCGGGGGAGGATGCGTTGACTACGTTCGCCGTGACGATGCCGGAATCGTGCAGAAGGAACTTGCTGCTGGCGACCAAAGCGTCGATGACGTGCCCCGTTGTGGGAACGTTCGCAGTCGGAACGATGCCGATCAGAGAGTCCGCCCCGCTGTAGGCGTGATAGTTGCTGTTCGTGCTGTCGTAGTCGATGACTCCAGCAGCCGTCGCGGTATTCGTAGTCGTGCTTGGAACCTTGAACGCCGCCGTTCCTGTCGCCCCGCTCAGATCGAGAATCCCCGTCGTCGCTACCGTGATCGAATGCGTGCCGTTGAAGACGAAATCCGTGCCTAAGTCTTTGAGCAGTCCACCGTTCGCGGCATTGAATAGTGCGAAGTGATTTGCGGTCGTGGATGCTGGTGCCTGTACGAGAGGAAGAGTCGAACCTGCGTTGAAGTTGCACAGGATGCCGTGCTGCGTCGAATCGGCGTAGCAATCATCCTGCCCTGAAGTGCTCAATCCACTTGGGATCGTGCCCTCTTGTTTGAGGAAGAAGGAGGAACCTACTCCGCCTGCAGGAAGGCCGGAGACTAGTGGGCCCGCTGAGGCCGTGATGCCGCCCGTCCCTGAATAGGTGAATGTTGTGCCGTCATCGGTCGCAGTCGCATCATTGGAAACTGCCGTTGTCGAACTGGCGTAATAGGCAAGATGGTTTGCGGTGCCGGAGTTGACCGTACCCGAGCCGCTGATCGTGTTGCAGCCCCACGCATGGCTCGTAGTGTTGTAGGTCAGAGCATTTGAGGCTCCAGCGCAACCGTTCGTCCCTCCGGTCGGCATCGCAACTGCCGTGGGAGCCGCCACGCCTCCGGTTGCATTCTGGACTACTGTGTCCGCCGCCTGCGTTGCCAATCCGCTTAGCGGAATCGCTGGAAGATCGCCTGCCTGAATCGTGCCGTCCACGTAGGACGCTCCATCTCCGCGTGGATAGTGCCCGGAAGTTGCCGCCGCTCCTGCGATCTGAAGGCCCTTGACCGTTGTCGTCCCGGAGTCAGTGAGAGGCGTTGTCGTGCCAGAGTAAGTATTTGACACCCCAATGCGCGTGTTCGTTGCGGTCGAGTTGGCAACTTTGATTCCGAGGGGCCAGTTGATGAGATCGTTCCCGTCAATAGTATTTGCATCTGCCGTCGTACCTGCTGACGGCGAAATCAGCACGGCTTGCTGCGTGGTTCCTGAGCCTGAACCAACCGCGAAATTTCCGAAGATTTTGTTGTTCGACGCGCTCGTTCCAGAAATGCTCGGCGTGATCGAGTAGGCCGACGTTCCAAGCCCACCCGCTGAAGTGCTGACAGGTCCAAGGTCCGTGCTGTTATTCAAGAATGTGTTGAAAGATGCTGTCGGGGAGGCGGTGCCGAAGGTGCAGCCAACGTTAGCGAGGCCCGATGTTGGATTCGTGTAGGTGAATCCTGTGGTCCCGTCGCTCGTCGCTACTTGATAGTAACCGTTGTAACCTGTGCATCCTGTCCCAGTAACGCCGTTGATCCAGAGCCAGATGCCGGGATAAACGTAGGCGGTGTTATAGGAGCTATTCGTCGTGCAACTGACAGTGTTGCCGGATTCAGTGCAGCCTGACGAACTCATGCTGAAGACCGCGCCAGAGGTCGTGATGTTGAAACAACTGGCTCCTGCCGTCGTAGGAGACAAAGCACCTTCACAGGTATTGTTCGTGTAAGTGCCGTGGCTGCTAGTATTGACGCTGAAGACTGTCTTCAGGTTCGAATAGCCAAAGCCGTACACCTTGTTGCCGACGAAATTGACGTTGAACGTTTCCGGCACTTCCCAAGTGATGCCCGTGATTGAGCCTAAGCCAGAGGCCCAGTGAACCGTGTTGCCCTGCGCGGTGTAATCGCTCTGCCCCAGAGAGATGCCGCGTACCTGCGTGCCTTGAATAAGTATCGAGTTGGCGCTGAAGATCACATCCTGTGGAGGGTTGCCGCCGTAAGTCCCGAACTCCGCGACCCATGCGGGATCGCTGGCGTTTGTGTTCTGTGAACTGACGAACTCGTTTCCGATGACCTTCAAATGATTGACGCCGAATCCTGCGTTGGTCGAGTGAACCTGAAGGTTCTTCTCCCCGATGTTGTTCGCGTTGGTAGAGACTCCAGTGAGGTCGAAATAATTTCCCTGAATAAGAATCTGCGATGCGTCGGCTGAACTGCTGCCGGAGATGAACATTCCGTCGCCCGTCGTGCTTCCACTTCCATTCGGCCCGAGGATTTGGCTATTAATGACTCGGATGTTAGTCCCACCGTTGATCCAGAGGTTTCGCATCCTTCCAGAGCCAGTGTTGCCGCAATTCTGGAAAACCATGTTCTCGACAAGGATGTCGGTCGCGTTCTGGATGATGGTGCAATCGTTCGAGCCTGCTTGATTGAAATTCTGGCCGTTTCCGTCAATCGTGAGGCCGCTTAATGTGAGGTGGTTTCCGGTGACCAACAAAACTCCATCAGATGCGAATCCTGTAGCCTTGACGATTTTTACTGAACCGGTAGGCAATAGAGTACCCATCGAGCAGTTGTTTCCATTGGCCGTGATCTGAGACGTGAATGTATAAGTTCCGGGCACGTCGAACAGGATGACCCCCCCCGTTCCGGCGCAAGTGGTGATTAAACTGTTGAGCGTCGCTGCAGAGTGAGAACCTGTAGCAACACCATTGGCGCTCGTCGCGTACCAAGGGAACACGCCGTAAGGAAACTTGATGTCCGTAGCTGTGAGTGCGCTGAGGTCGAGGATTCCAGACGAGTCCCCCGTGATCGTCGTCGTTCCGTTTGAAGTCCAACTCGACACGCCTCCAAACGACGTGCCAGCGTTGTTGAATTGCAACTGAGTCGCGCTACCACCGGGATTTCCTGCTCCTCCGCCGCCAGTAGTCTGAAGATTCCCGTTCGCATCTACTTGGAAGTAATGAAACTTCCCATCAGTCCCAAGAGCATAGGGGCAGGCTTCTGGATTCGGGCATGGAGTTGTTGGAGTCTGATACGACAAGGCCCCGCTTCCCGCGATATTCACGTTTCCATTTGCATCAAGGTTGATGTGCTTCCACGTCCCGGTCGGAGTGACACCCCAGATGCAGGCGTGCGGCCCCGAGGGACATGCTTGCGCCGAAGCATGAGGCAAAAGGAACAAGAACGGGATCAAAAAGAGAAGTTTTAGACGCCCCATTTGGTTTATCCTCATCAATCGTGAACCGCGATGCAATCAATGTTCGTAAATTGTGCTGCTGCGGCTGTCGCAGCTACGGTTTGGAAAGTAACGGATGCCGCAATTTGAGCCGTAATGCCTCCGTTGACGGGAACTCCAGAAGTTACTAATCGACCGTTGCATTGCGCCGTGTAATTTGCGTCTGCGAAGGCCGTAGTCCACGTCACCGTAGTAGTGCAAACTGCCCCTGCAGATGCCGACGTAGCACAGCCTGCCGTCCCGCGCTGGAGTAGCGCCGCCGCTATAAACCTGAAGTCCCCCCGTGCCAGCATTGGTTTTTTGGTTGATGGTGACGGGATTCGCACCATTGCCCGAACCGATGATCGTGCTACCGTTTGCGATGAAGACCATGCGAGCTAGATTATTCACAGAATCGAGGAGTTGGATGAGGTTGCTCGAAGGCTTTTGCAGATTCCATTGAGATACATTTTGATCATCGAAGAACAGATTTGTAGTGTGAGAACTTCCCCCACTAGAACCGCCGCTATTGATGTGTAAATTTAGGTCTGTGTTCCCAGGACTGGAGTAGACTTGCGGCGAGACGGCGATGACGCCTTGGTTTCCGCTGGCTGAGTAGAAGTAGTACGGAATGTAATCTTGCCCGCTTATCGTCCGACCTCCATCCGCAGCGTTGGTAACGCCACCAGCAGAGAAGCTCGCCGCGCCGAGCATCGTGAACTGATTCAGCGACCCTGAAATATTGACCCAAGGCGGGTTGCATCCCGGAGTACAGTTTCCAGCGAACCACGGGTAGATCATATTCGCACTACCGTTAAGCGCGTTGAGGTTCAGCAGCGGCGTAGTGTCTCCGATGAGGCCATTGTCGCCCTCAAAACGGTGCGCGATGAAATTCAGGTTGTTGATCGTCCCGCCAGTGCCATCGACGGAGACCACGTTCTTTCCCAATCCTGGCCGCTCGGTGGACACGTTGAACAGTGAGATATTCTCCATATTGCCCCCCGCCGCCGTATCGAAGGTGACAGGCACACAGTTCGTAGTGAATCCGCAACTCATCCAACTCTGCATGATGGAGTAGTCGCCAGCCTTCTCGCTTCCCACTCCTCCGCTGATAGTTGTGAAGTGGACACACTTGCCGGAAGTGTCGTTGCAATCCCAGTTCACATTGTCGATGTATGAGGGAATGAATCCACCTTCGATCTCGAAAGCCGCCGCGCTGTAGGCCGCTCCTGATGCCGTCGTCGCTCGAAAGTGATCGAATTGGAAGTATTCGCTGCCGTTCGTGTTGGAAAGTAGCGACGTAGTGTTATCGCTGGCACTTCCCGCGATAGCAGGAATAGCTACGCCTTCACCACTGATGCGCGAGTCGGTGCCTTCGTGAATCCCGCTGCCCGGAGCAGTTAGATTAGAAGTGAACAGGCTATTGGGATTGAAATGTAAGTGGACTGGATGGGTCGTGTCTCCGATATCTAGTTCTGATGTGCTGGTCTCATTGTGATTCGTCGGAGAAAATATCTTCCCGCCGCCCAATGAAATAACCGCTGTATTTGCCGAAGCTATCGTGGAGTAGCTAGACGAACCAGCATAAAGTTCGTTATTCAGCGCCGACAACGCAGAGATCGAACCCCCACTGGTCACGCTTAGCGCTCCGCTGATGTCTACGTTCGTAGCAGCCAAGTGATGAGTCGAATCGTTCCATGTGAAATTAGCGGAACCGCATAAGGCTCCCGAGCATTGATACTGTGCAGCGTTTGATGGCCCTGCCGGACTACCGCTTACCATCGAAGGGAAAATCACTGTGCTGTTGCTGAGATCGAGAACTCCAGTGATCGCCAAACTCGTTCCGCCAACTACTGAAGCGGTTGGATTCGACGTATATCCCGAACCTCCAGAAAGCACAGCGCAAGAAACAACTGCTCCGCCAGAAACAGAAGGATAGACGAGCGCTCCAAGCCCCCCACCTCCACTTAGAAGCACCGCCGGAGGAGACTGATACCCAGTCCCGCCAGCGCCTACGTGACAAGCATTTACCGCGCCTCCACTTTCCGTGACCGTGATCGTTGCTCCAGTCCCTAAAGCTGGTTGAACGATGGATTGAGCGTTCGAAGGATTTCCTAATATCGCAACCCACGGAGCGGGAGGGGGAATGGGATTATCCGGCTGAGCGACCGCTAAATCGAACACGCTCCCCGGACCTGATGGCTGAGCGCAAGTTTCTCCAACTGCCGCAGACGAGCAAATGTTGAACCGCGCAGCGCTTGTTATCGGTTGGCCGATGCGAGAAATCGGAGTCACCAACCATCGAGTACTTGCGGTAGTCCCACCACAGTTGATCTTGTCGTTCGCAATCACGTTTCCGGTGATCGCTCCCCCACCTGCAGGTTGTTTCAAATCAAATGCCGTCTGAACAATGGCTCCGGCTCCGCTGACAGAAGGAATGTTTTGCCCGCAATTCCACAGTGCAAAATGAAGATACGATCCGGGAACGGTGTTTCCAGTCCCGTCAGTCAGCGATGTAGACACGGGCACAGTCTGAGCAAAAGTGCGGAGGCCCAAGATCAGGAAAACAAGAAACCACTTCTTCATTACATACCTCCGAACCTGAACGGGTTGAGCATGAGGGGAGAACGCATCGGACTCTTCGCCGGAGAAAGCGGAGGAGTCACAGGCTGAGTCGGCGATTGAATGGATTGAAACGATTGCGGCACGACGCTCGGATTCTGCGTTTGGCCCACGTTCTTCGAGACTGGCTGCGCCTGATTCAAGGGCTGAGCCAGAGGAGATGACCCTATCGCAGCTGGCCAAGGAAACGAACGTGCGCCTAGAGTTCCACCCATACTAGAACTCGAAGAAATACAGACAGAGGCTTGAAAGAACCGCCATCGAGAACGTCCATCCGATCATCTGCATCGGGAGTCGTTTAGAAGCCAGTATCTCTTCTATCACTGCCCACAAGAGGCAGAGCGTGAAACCGATTGGAAGCACGAGGAGGATGAATGCTCCGATCATTGATTGTTCCTGTCCAGTTGCAAGCCTGCGCCTCCAGCCATCCTTAAAGGAACTTGAGGAGCAGCGAGGAGGCGAGCCAGAAACATTTGAAATTCTGGAGTAGCAGCCAACTCGGGACCGACTAAACCTGCTACGGCTCCTGCGACAGCTTCAGGAGTTCCGCCGTGTCTGTAACCTGCCAAACCTCCCACCGTAGACCCTACGAGTGCTCCGGTGTGTGCTGCGATCCTGCCTGCTACCTTCTGAGGAACATCGGCAGTCTTGCCAACTCGCGTTGCTGCTTTCTGGCCTGAGATCAGGCTGGAGATTCGCTGATTCAGTTCAGCGTTTCCGGGGATCGCTCTGTCGAGTTCGTTGTCGAGAGCGCCATACAATCTCTGCTTGATCGGCTCGACAGTCTTCCTCAACTGGGGCTCCCACGTCTGAATCTCGGTTCCGATTCCGCGTTTCATTTCAAGGATTTCGTCAGGCGTGAATATTCTCGCTTGCGGACCTTGAGTTCCAGCAGGACTCAAATCGAGCAGAGAGCGAAGACCTTGCAACTTCTCCATATATCCCCGTGCATTGCGTGGAGCTTTTGCGAGAGCATCGTCTAAGACTTGATGAGCAGCATCGGTAGAAATCTTGACTCCCGATTGAGTCGCAGCGTGCGCTCCTGCTTCCATCTGTCCCGTCAAGGCATTAAGAGACTTCCTTGCCGTCGCCGCTACCGTTTCAGGACGGATGCCTTTCGTCTCGTTCAACAGCGATTCTCCTACGGTCTTTCCATGCCCCCGCATCGGAGCCGTGA
>Ga0335085_10017663_pt1 | contig 10272 bp, 9 predicted proteins | sample Lox_Sample_45_FD_206712 | JGI IMG/M metagenome (GOLD analysis project Ga0335085, IMG submission 206712) | Soil microbial communities from Loxahatchee National Wildlife Refuge, Florida, United States - Lox_Sample_4.5 | ecosystem: Environmental > Terrestrial > Soil > Wetlands | place: USA: Florida...
CGGGGTTCGACATCGGCGTCACGCCGATGAAATGGATGATGTTCGTGCCGCCGTAGGGGAGCCACGCGCCCTCGATGATGGCGCCCAGCTCGCGCTCGGTGAGCCCGGGGCGCAACTCGCGCTCGAGCGCGGCAAGCCCCATGTCCGAGAGCGTGGCACCGATGCGGAACCACAGGATCTCCTCCGCCGACTTCACCATCCGGAGCCGGACGTAGGCGCCGTTGAGGTCCTTCACCGCGCCGAAGCGGTCGGCCAAGGCCTGGTAGCCGCGAAAGCCCAACGGGCCGATCACGCCAACGCGGTCGCGCTTCGCCCCGCGCTTCTCCAACGCCTTGATCGCTTCGCCGACTGCGGATTGCTGGCCCCATTCGATCTCGGCCTCGGCCAGGCGGCGCGCCTGCGCGATGTGGTTGTAGTACTGGATATAGAGCACGTCGCGCTCGCCCGGCGTGTGCACGCCCGCCGCCTCGGTCAGCACCGGCCATTGCGTCAGGTACTGGATGATGCCGCCGGTGCGGTTGGCGCCGTAGATCAAGAGATGATCGATCTCCGCCTCGCGCATCGCATCGGCGATGGCCGTGCGCCGGCGCGCCATCTCCGCCGCCGAGAAGCGCGGGAACGGCATCTCCATGATCGCGCGCAGCTCGGGCGCAAGCTCAGGCGGCGCGAGCGGACGCAGTGCGCTGGTCATGACGCTTCCCCTCCGATGCTGCCGGTTCGATCGATTAAGCGATTTTCCCGCCGGCTTGGCAAGGACGCTGCCGGGCCTCTAAGATCGCCGCCTCAACCGCATTGCCACGCAACGAGAGAGGGAAAAGCCATGGCCGTCACCATGTACGAAGGCTCGGTTCCGGTGATCAAGCAGCTGCTCGGGGGGCTCAACGGTTTTCTCGAGAAGGCGAACGGGCAGATCGCGGCAAAGAAATGGGATGCGTCGGTCGTGCTGAACACGCGGCTCTATCCCGACATGTTCACGCTGGCGCGCCAGGTGCGTCAGGCCTGCGAGCATGCGATGGCGCCGGCCCGGGTCGCCGGGGTCGAGCTGCCGAAGAACCCGGACCTCGATTCGAGCTTCGACGAGATGAAGGCGCGCATTGGCCGCACGCTCGACCTGATCGGCAGCCTGAAGCCGGCGCAGCTCGACGGGCAGGAAGGCAAGACCGTCACCATCCCGATGGGCGGGCAGCCGCGCGATTTCAAGGCGCAGAACTACGTCTATCACTTCGCCCTGCCGAACTTCTATTTCCACATCACCACCGCCTACAACATCCTGCGCCACCTTGGCCTCGACATCGGCAAGCGCGATTTCATGGGGCCGATGCCGTCGTAGGACGCGGCCGAATAGATCGGTGCGCCCTTCGACTTCGCTTCGCTCCGCTCAGGGTGAGGTAAAGATGTGCCTCATCCTGAGCGCAGCGCGCAGTCGAAGTACGCACTTCCGTTTTTGGAGCTACGCGAATAATCCGCCGGCGCGGGCCAGCGTCCGCAGATGATGGTCGGCGTCGCCGAACGTCAGGTCGATCATGGTGAGCCGCTTCATGTAGTGACCGGCCTGGTATTCCATGGTCATGCCGATGCCGCCGTGGAGCTGCGTCGCCTGCTGCGCGACGAAGCGGGCGGAGCGGCCGAGCTGAACCTTGGCCGCGGAAATTGCGCGGCGCCGCTCGGCCGCGTCGGGCTCGGTCGCCATCATCGTCGCGAACAGCGTCATGCTGCGCGCCTGCTCGAGCGCGATCAGCATGTCGGCCGCGCGGTGCTGCAGCGCCTGGAAGCTGCCGATCGCGACGCCGAACTGGCGCCGCGTCTTCAGATACTCGACCGTCATGTCGGTGAGCGCCGTCATCGCGCCGACCGCCTCGGCGGCGAGCGCGGCGATCGCCTCGTCCACCACGCGCTCGATGAGGGGCAGGGCCGCGCCCGGCTCGCCCAGCATGCTGTCGGCTCCGACCGCGACCGAGGCCAGGGAGATCTCCGCCGCGCGCAGCCCGTCCTGCGTCGGATAGGGCCGACGCGACACGCCCTTCGCCTTGGCATCGACGAGGAAGAGCGCAATGCCCGCGGGGTCGCGCCGCTCGCCCGCGAGCCGCGCCGAGACGACGAGCCGGTCGGCGCTGTCGCCATGCAGCACCAGGCTCTTCTCGCCCTCGAGCACGAAGTCCGTGCCGTCACGCCGCGCCCGCGTCGCGACGTCGGCGAGGTCGTAGCGCGCCTGCCGCTCGGCGTGCGCGAAGGCGAGGATCGTCTCGCCGGCGACGAGAGGCGGCACGATCGCGCTCCGCTGCGCGTCGCTGCCGGCGAGACGCAGCACGCCGCCGGCCAGCACCACGCTCGCGAGATAGGGCTCGAGCGCGAGGGCGCGGCCCATCGCCTCCATCACGATCATGGTTTCGACCGGGCCGCCGCCGAAGCCGCCATCGCGCTCCGCGAACGGCAGGCCCAAGAGCCCCAGCTCGGCATAGCGCCGCCACATCTCGCGGCTCCAGCCCTCGGGCGAAGCGGCGTAGGATTTGCGCCGCTCGAACCCGTAATGATCGGCGACGAGCCGGTCGACGCTCTGCTTCAGCAGCGCCTGCTCCTCGCTCAGGTCGAAATCCATCAGAGCCCCAGGATCGCCTTGGCGATGATGTTGCGCTGGATCTCGTTCGAGCCGCCGTAGATCGAGATCTTGCGCCAATTGAAATAGGTGGGCGCCACCGTCGCGGCCCAGTCGGGGCCGACCGGCGGCTCGTTCGCACCCTCGATCTCGTCCTCGGCGCGGAACGGCATCGCGTAGGGGCCGACGATCTCGAGCATCAGCTCGGTGGTCGCCTGCTGAATCTCCGCGCCCTTGATCTTGAGGATCGAGGAATAGGGGTCGGGCTTGTTGCGGTCGCGACTGCGCTCGGCGGCGACGACGCGGAGCTGCGTCATCTCCAGCGCCTTCAGCTCGACCTCGAGCGCCGCGAGCTTCTCGCGGAAGCGCTCGTCCTCGAGGATCGGGCGGCCGTTCGCCTGCTCGACCGCGGCCAATTGCTTGATGCGGCGGATGCGCTCCTTCGACAGACCGACGCGGGCGATGCCGGTGCGCTCGTTGCCGAGCAGGAACTTGGCGTAGTCCCAGCCCTTGTTCTCGGCACCGACGCGGTTCTCGACCGGCACCTTCACGTCGTCGAAGAACACCTCGTTGACCTCGGCGCCGCCGTCGATCGTGACGATCGGCCGCACCGTGATGCCCGGAGTCTTCATGTCGATCAGCAGGAAAGTGATGCCTTCCTGCTTCTTCACCTGGCCGTCGGTGCGCACCAGGCAGAAGATCCAGTCGGCATGCTGCGCAAGCGTCGTCCAGATCTTCTGGCCGTTGACGACGTAGTGCTCGCCCTCGCGCTTCGCCGCGGTCTTGAGCGAGGCGAGATCGGAGCCCGAGCCCGGCTCGGAGAAGCCCTGGCACCACCAATCGTCGAGATTGGCGATGCGCGGCAGGAAGCGGCGCTTCTGCGCCTCGCTGCCGAAGGCGATGATGACCGGGCCGACCATGCTCACGCCGAACGGCAGGGGGGGCGGCGCCGGCGCCTGCTGTAGCTCGTCCTGGAAGATGTATTGCTGCACCGGGCTCCAGCCGGTGCCGCCCCATTCCACGGGCCAATGCGGCACGGCCCAGCCCTTGGCGTTGAGGATGCGCTGCCAGCCGACGAGGTCATCCTTCGAGGGATGCAGCCCCTCCACCATCTTGCGCCGCAGCGGCTCCGGCAGCGATTGCTTGAGAAACGCCCGCACCTCGTCGCGGAACGCGATCTCCTCAGGCGTAAAGCGCAGGTCCATGGATGCCCCCGGCAATCGTGCGCCCTTCGACTTCGCTTCGCTCCGCTCAGGGTGAGGAAGGGTTGTGCCTCATCCTCAGCGGAGCGCGTCAGCGCATGGTCGAAGGACGCACGTTATTTTTTCTCACGCGATCTCGAACAGGCCGGCCGCGCCCTGGCCGCCGCCGATGCACATGGTGATGACGGCGTAGCGCACGCCGCGGCGCTTGCCTTCGATGAGCGCGTGCCCGGTCATGCGCGCGCCGCTCATGCCGTAGGGGTGCCCGATCGCGATCGAGCCGCCGTCGACATTGAGCCGCTCCATCGGAATGCCCAGCCGGTCGCGGCAATAGACCACCTGGCTCGCGAACGCCTCGTTCAGCTCCCAAAGGCCGATATCGTCCATCCGAAGTCCGTGGCGCTCAAGCAGCCGCGGGACCGCGAAGACCGGGCCGATCCCCATCTCGTCCGGCTCGCAGCCGGCGACGGCGAGGCCGCGATAGATGCCCAAGGGCGCAAGTCCGCGCCGCGCCGCCTCCTTGTCCGACATCAAGACGCAGGCCGAAGCGCCGTCGGAAAGCTGGCTCGCATTGCCGGCGGTGATGAACTCGTTGTCGCCGCGCACCGGCTTGAGCTTGGCGAGGCCTTCCATGCTGGTGTCCGGCCGGTTCCCCTCGTCTTGGGCGAGCGTCACCTTTTCCTTGTGCGTTGCGCCGGTGTCCTTGTCGGCGACGAGCTTCACCGTCTCGAACGGCACGATCTCCTTGGCGAGCCGGCCTTCGCGCTGCGCCGCGGCAATGCGCTGCTGGCTCGCCAGCGCGTACCGGTCCTGCTGCTCGCGGCTGACGCCATAGCGCCGCGCGACGATGTCGGCGGTTTCGATCATCGTCATGTAGATGTCGGGCTTGTTCGCCTTGAGCCAATCGTCCTCGTAGTGGTTCTGGTTGAGCGTGCCCTGCACGAGGCTGATCGATTCGACGCCGCCCGCGACCGCGACCGGCACGCCGTCGGTGATGATGCGCTGCGCCGCGATCGAGATCGCCTGCAGGCCGGAACTGCAGAAGCGGTTGATCGTCATCGCCGCGGCGGTGACGGGAATGCCGGCGCGGAGCGCCGCCTGGCGCGCGATGTTGCCGCCGGTGGCGCCCTCGGGCAGCGCGCAGCCCATGACCACGTCCTCGACCGCGTCGGGCTCGAGCCGCGCGCGCTCGACCGCATGGCGGATCACGTGCCCGGCGAGCGCCGCGCCGTGCGTGAGGTTGTAGGCGCCGCGCACGGCCCGGCCGATCGGAGTGCGCGCGGTGGAAACGATGACGGCGTCTGGCATGGCTTACACTCCTTCCGCGGGTTCGTGCGCCGCGGCCTTGCGGCGCTCCTCCGCGATCAACTCCTTGCGCGAGAGCTTGCCGACCGACGTGTGCGGCAGCGCGTCGCGGAACTCGAGCGCGGCCGGCTGCTCGTGCCGGCCGAGCTTGTCGGCGAGAAACTGGCGCAGCGCCTCGAGCGTGAACGGCTGCGCGCCCGGCTTCAGCTTGACGAACGCCTTTCCCGCCTCGCCGCGATAGGGATCGGGGATGCCGACCACCACGACCTCCTGCACGGACGGGTGCTCGTAGATCGCGTCCTCGACGATGCGCGGATAGACGTTGAAGCCGCCGGAGATGATCATCTCCTTCTTGCGGTCGAGGAGATAGAAGTATCCGTCCTCGTCCATCCGGCCGATATCGCCGGTGAGGAGAAACCCGTCGACGAACGCGGCCTTGGTCTCCTCGGGCCGGTTCCAGTAGCCGCGCGTGACATTGGGGCCCTTGATCCTGAGCTCGCCCGTCTCGCCCGCCGGCAGCACGCGGTGCGGATCGTCGACTGCCACCACCTCGAGGACGATGCCCGGCAGCGGCAGGCCGATCGTGCCCGGGCGGTCCGCCTCGCGCGGAATGTTGGTGCCGGCGGGCGAGGTCTCGGTCATGCCCCAGCCGCCGCCGAGCGGATGCCCGGTCAATCGCTCGACCTGCCGCGCGACCTCCACCGGGAGCGGCGCCCCGCCCGAGCTGATCTGGCGCAGCGACGACAGATCGCGCCGCTCGATCCCGGGATGCGCGGCCAGCGCGATCCACATCGTGGGCACGCCGTTGATCTGCGTCGCGCGCTTCCGCTCGATGTCGTCGAGCGTGGTCTCGACGTCGAAGCGCGGTCTCAGCATCACGAGATTGCCGTGCTTCAGATGCCGCAGCAGCACGGTGGTGAGCGCGTAGATATGGAACAGCGGCAGGACGCAGATCGCGCGCTCCTCGCCCGGCTGCGCCAGGCCTTGGCCGCGCGCCCATTCATCGTACATCGACACGGCCGCGGTGAGGTTGGCGTGCGTCAGCATCGCCGCCTTCGGCAGGCCGGTGGTGCCGCCGGTGTACTGCAGCAGCGCCACGTCATCGACCGCGATCGCGGGCCAGCGCGGCGCGAGCGCCTTGCCCTCGTCGATCAGCCGCGCGAGCGCGAATGTCCGCCCATCCTCGACGATCGGCACGGTCGGCGCCGGACCGAATGCCGCCTCGTCGCCGAGGATCACGCGATCGACGAGACCCGCCGCCAGGAGCTTTGCCGCCATAGCGGGGAGGGGGCCGGCATTGGTGGTGACGAGCGTGCGCGCGCCGCTGTCGCGGAGCTTCATCGCGAGCTCGCGCTCGGCGTCGAGCGGGCTCAGCGACACGATCGGTGCACCCGCCTTCGCCGCGGCGAAGAACGCGACCGGATGATGCAGCGTGTTGGGCAGGTAGAGGGCGATCCGGTCGCGCGCCCAGCCGCGTTCCAGGAGCGCCGCGGCGAGCGCGTCGACGCGGCGGCCGAGTTCGCCATAGGCGATCTCGCAGCCGCGATATTCGATGGCGATGCGCTCGCCATATTGCGCCGCGCGGTCGATCAGCGCGCCGAGCGTGCCGGTCTCGAGCGGGACGTCCCAGCGGACGCCCGGCGGATAGGATGGCTCCCAGCGGTAAGGCCGATCGGCCGACATTCCAGCGCGCGCCCGACAATCTCAATTCTTGACCGGAATGGTAGGCTCGGGCAGATGTTCGTGCAACCGACCAAGAACAACGTGCGGGAGGAAGACGATGCGATCCGGCCTCAATATGCTGCTGGCGGCAACCATTCTCGCCCTGGCCGCGGGTCCCGCGCTCGCGCAGAAGAAATACGATCCCGGCGCGAGCGATACCGAGATCAAGATCGGCAACATCATGTCCTACAGCGGCCCGGCCTCGGCCTATGGCGTGATCGGCAAGACCGAGGCCGCCTATTTCGCCAAGGTGAACGCCGAAGGCGGGATCAACGGCCGCAAGATCACCTTCCTCTCCTATGACGACGGCTATTCCCCGCCCAAGGCGGTGGAGCAGGCGCGCCGGCTGGTCGAGAACGACCAGGTGCTGCTGATCTTTCAGAGTCTCGGCACGCCGTCGAACTCGGCGATCCACCCCTACATGAACCAGAAGAAGGTGCCGCAGCTCTTCCCGGCGACGGGCGCCACCAAATGGGCCGACCCCGAGCATTTTCCCTGGACCATGGGCTGGCAGCCGAACTACCAGTCGGAAGGCAACATCTACGCCAAGTACCTTCTCGAGCATCACGCGAGCGGCAAGATCGCGGTGCTCTACCAGAACGACGATTACGGCAAGGACGTCCTGAAGGGCGTGACCGACGGGCTCGGCGACAAGGCCAAGACGATGATCGTCGCCCAGGCAAGCTACGAGGTGAGCGATCCGACCGTCGATCCGCAGGTCGTGCAGCTCCAAGGCTCCGGCGCCGACGTGTTCATCGACATCACCACGCCGAAATTCGGCGCCCAGGCGATTCGCAAGGTCGCGGACATCGGCTGGAAGGCCGAGCACATCCTCAACAACGTCGCGAACAGCGTCGGCGGCGTGCTGAAGCCGGTGGGACTGGACAAGGCCAAGGGCATCCTCTCGACCGCCTACTACAAGGACCCCACCGATCCGAAGTGGCAGAACGACAAGGACTTCAAGGAGTGGGCCGCCTTCATGGACAAGTATTATCCGGACGGCGACAAGAGCAACTCCTTCACCGTCTACGCCTATATCGTCTCGCAGCTCATGGTGCAGGTGCTGAGACAGGCGGGCGACGACCTCACCCGCGCCAACATCATGCACCAGGCCGCCAACCTGCACGATCTGGAGCTCGGCATGCTCCTGCCCGGCATCAAGGTCAACACGAGCCCCACCGACTTCCGGCCGGTGAAGCAGATGCAGATGGAGCGCTTCGACGGCCAGCTCTGGCAGCTGTTCGGACCGGTGATGATCGGCGGCGCCGCGTCGTAGCGGCTAGCGCCGGCGCGCGATCACCACGCCGGCGAGGATGAAGGCCGCGGCGGCGAGCAGGGCGGGCGTGATGCGCTCGCCCAGCAGGAGCGCCGCGAGCGCCACGCCGATCACCGGCTGCGCGAACTGCAGCACCGCGACACGCGCGACGCCGCCCTTCGCGAGCGCCCAGGTCCACGCCAGGATCGCGATCACCGTCGCGCCGTAAGTGAGGTGCAGGAGCGCCGCCCAGCCGGCCGCGTCGACCGCCGACCAGTCCGCATCGGACCAGCGCAGCGCGATCGGCGGGATCTGGATGAGGCTTGCCAGCGTCACCGACCAGAAGATGCAAGGCCAGACGCCGATCCGCTGGCTGAGCCGCGCGCTCGCGATGTAGCCGGTGCCCGAGCCGATGCAGGCGCAGAACACCAGGAGGTCGCCCAGCGCGCTCGCGTCGCCCTTGTGACGGGATCGCGCAGCAGGATGAGCGCCGCCTCGCCGGCAAACGCGATGGCACAGCCGAGCCACCAGCTGCCCCGCGGCCGGCGCCGCTCCAAAAGCGCCACGCACAGCCCGGTGATGATCGGCGTCGAGGCCATGATGAGCGCCGCGTGCGAGGCCGAGGTGAACTGGCCGCCGAGCGCGAACAGCACGGGGAAAAGAGTGAAGGTCAGCCCCGCGTTGAGGAGGAGGAGCCGCCAGCCGACCGCGTCGCGCGGCAGCCTGAAGCGCAAGAGCAGCGCTACCGGCAATGTGACGAGGATCGCGCCGGCCGTGCGCACCAGTCCGGCGAACAGCGGATCGAGCTCGCGCACGATCACCTGCATCGTCACCGGCGTGAGCGCGAAGAGCATGATCGGAAAGAGCGCGAAGGCGAGCACCAGGGCGGCATCCCGGCGCGCTGTCGTCTCGGCTTCCGGTGCTCGCTCGCGCGGGATCGCCATCGGAGGCGAGACTTATGCGGCGCCGCATTGTCTTGCAAGCGCCGCGTGGCTCCGGGATAGTGTGTCGAGGCCAGCGGGAGGATGCATCGTGGCGAACCAGAGACCGCTCACCGCCGCCGATCTCGCGCGGATCCTCCGCATCTACCTACGGATCGTCGAGGAGCTGCCGCCCGACACCGACACCGGCTTCCTCGATGCGCAGGGTCACGTGAACTTCCTGCCCGACGTCGGCAAGAAGCTGCGCGCCGCGCGCGCCGCGGCGGGCGACCTTGCCCGCATCAGCAAGCCGGACGACGGTCGGTAGGTCAGTCGCGGCGGTACGGGAAGCAGCGCGCGCGGTCGAGCACGATGTGGAAATGCTGGCCCAGCGCGCGGATCGCGTCGGCGTGCTGCGCGTAGGGGTCGGCGTTGCGCGGCCCGACGATGATCGGCCGGAACCCGGCGTCGTCGCGGCCGCCCGGCGGCAGCATCGCCGTGACGAGCGCCTTGCCCTCGTCGTCGCGCAAGGTGAGGAAGAGCGGCATCTCGCGCTGCAGATGCGCCTTCAGCCCGATCTCCTGCTCGATGAAGATCGTCGAGGTCGGCTGATAGCTGCGGGTCGCGCGCTCCATCTCCTTGCGGAAATATTTCTCGACCGCGTGCTGCATCTCGTCGGACTCGGTGGCCGCTTCGGCATCGGTCTCGATGCGGAACCAGGTGCGGCCGGCCGGCGCGTCGCAGATGTATTTCATCATCCCCACCACTGATGCATCACGCGAGAAATCTTGAGCGCTGCCACCGCGCTGTCAAGAATGTTTCGGCTATTTTTGGGCGCGCTCCAGATGGGTCCGCGTCGCGGCGAGCAAGCGATCGACCTCGTCCGCCGTCGTCGCGAACGAGGTGACAAGCCGCAGGCAGAGCGAATGGGCGCCGCCCCAGCGATAGAATTTGAACCCGTCCGCGGCGAGCGCGCGGATCACCGGATCGGGCAGCTCGGCGAACACCTCGTTCGCCTCCGTCGGGTGGCGGAGCCGCGCCGCCGGCAAGCGTTCCAGTCCTGCGGCGAGTCGCGCGGCCATGGCATTCGCGTGCCGCGCGTTCCTGAGCCACAGCCCGTCCGCGAGATAGGCCTCGAGTTGCGCCGACAGGAACCGCATTTTCGACAGGAGGTGCCCGCCGCGCTTGCGGCGATAGCCGAAATCGACGGCGCGCGCCGGATCGAAGAAGACCACCGCCTCGGCCGCGAGCGCGCCGTTCTTTGTGGCGCCGAAC
>Ga0335085_10017664_pt1 | contig 10272 bp, 3 predicted proteins | sample Lox_Sample_45_FD_206712 | JGI IMG/M metagenome (GOLD analysis project Ga0335085, IMG submission 206712) | Soil microbial communities from Loxahatchee National Wildlife Refuge, Florida, United States - Lox_Sample_4.5 | ecosystem: Environmental > Terrestrial > Soil > Wetlands | place: USA: Florida...
TAAAGGCTCCGTCTATATGACTTTGTTCGGGGACGACGAGAAAAGCCCGATCTCGCTCGGCGCCCCGGCCGCGATTCAGGACGGTCTGCGCTGCCAGTCGAATCGTTTCGCCGACCGCGCCAGACCTGTGCCACCGCCGCCCGGATTGCCGACCCAACGCTTCTATTCCGAAGACACTATCGTCTGCATCTCGTTATTTCAATGGCCCCGAAAACTGGTTTATGCTGACACAAGCGATTCCCAGGCCGACTTCTCCAACACGCGGATTTCCTATGCTCCCTTCGACTGGGGCTTATCGCTCGCTCCGGTCGAAGTCCGCTGGAGCGAACTGGTCGGCACCGGCAAAGTTACCATCCTTACCCGCAGGCCTCTCGTGCACTTCCGCCGCGACTTCGAGCTGACCGGAGTGAAATTCGCGGATTTCGATCCTCTGCGCTTCATGGCATTGCATCCCCAGCAAACGCGCCCTCGCCGCGATTAGAAGACGAGGTGAAGCGTGTCGAAACAAGGCGCTGTTCATTGAGCAGCAGCGCCTGTTATGGGGCAAACCGGGTATGCATGTGACTCAGGTATCCACTACAGCTTGTTATTCGATGCGAGGCGATTTTCGGGGCTCGGCGATTTGAGCATAGCTTGTTGGGCCTGTCTGCGCAGCCTGTTGCACGAGACGGAAACAATCCAGGCAAGCCCTGGAGTTCGTATATAATCATGGAATTTTGCAGTGAGTTGCTGAATGCGGATACCTACCGGCTTCCGTCCTTTCGTGCCACGAACACTCCTCGTCCTGGCACTATCCGCGGGATTGCATCCGTTCTCCCTCAAAGCCCAGAGTGGTGAAACGCCGCCCACCCGCTGGCAGGCAAGCTACACCCCAACGTATACCGAGGATTTCGAAGCCACACATCCGGGCATCCAGTTAATGGGGCCAGGTAATGCTCCCGGCACGGCAGGCTCCGCGATCATCACTGCCGACCCGTCGATGGTCATCGCCGGGACGGCTTCCGCCCGGATCGGATGGTTCGGAAAGCTCGTTACAGTGCCCTCCGTCTGGCCGCTCGCCGGAGGCAACACGTATATCGTCGAATTTCAATACCACATTCTCAACGCTGGTACCGCTTTCGACATCCTGCACCTGGACCTTCAGCCTGTCGGGACCACCGACACGCAGTTGCAGGTCAATTTTGCTCACATGCAGTTGACGGCCCCTGGGACCGGAACGTATTCGGCCGGCGGCTATTTGCCGGGCAACGTGACCTACGTTCTGACGATTACCGCCCAACAGCAGACGGATATCGTGATCGATAACCTTACCATATACCAGCAGAACTCTGTCGCGACTGCTACAACACCTGCGTCCTGGGCGAAGCTGGAGAGTTTACCATTTCCGCGGCTCGGCAAATATCAAGGGGAGACTTACGAAGGCTATGACGCCACGGCGCCGTCCGGCTCGCCCTACACTTTACAAGAGATCGCGAATACAATCGCCTTCTTTGATGTTCAGTACGGGGTTCCGATCTACGCGCAAACGGAATTACCGGAAGAGATCAGAACCGCCCGCGAGTTGAATCCGAATGCTGTAATTCTTCCGTATAGGATCACAGAGGAGCAAGGTACTGACCCGGCTTACCTGGGGAATACCAGTAACAGCAATGTCAGTCTCGACTATGAATTCCTTCAGTCTGTGCAGCCCTGCTGGTACCTGCGTACGGCCGAAGGCACCCCGGTCTTTGAAACCGCCTATCCAGATGTCGTCCAAATGAACATATCGAACTCGGGCAACTCCCTTTGCGGTTCGAACTACACTACGACAATGCTCAAGTGGCTAAATACGGAGATCCTGCCGTCGGGCGTATGGGATGGACTCTTCCTGGATAATTTTTTGGGGTCGATCAATGTCTTCACCCCGAACTACCAAAATCCGGCACTGCTGGACGTCAGCATCAATAACGACGGAACGCGGTCCACTCCAGCGCAAGTGAGTGAAATGACCAAAGCCGGCTCTATTTCAATCGTGAAGCAATTCCGCGAAGCCAACCTGGATAATCAATTGATCATTGGAAATGTTGGGGCGCAGGACCTTGATCCCTATGTGAACGGGTTTTTGCAAGAGTGCGTGACGCAGCACTGGAATCCTCCAGGCACATCGAACTTTTCTCCAATGGGGTGGCGGGCTGCATTTGACGCTTACCAAGGGTACCAAGCTACTGCGCGACGTCCCCGAATCATGGCCTTTGAGGGCTGCGGACCCGTTTATAACTACCCCGGCACGACGGGCCTGTATCCGCTGCCTACCGCAGCCGATATCGTGTCCCACCGCTTCACCATGGGAACCGCGCTGCTGGGCGACGGTTTCTACAGCTTTGACCTTCACGGCAGCACGAGCCCGCCGCTCTGGTTCGATGAATATTCTGTGAATTCCACTGGAACCGCCGTGTACGACGTCAAAGCGAAAGGGTATCTCGGCCAAGCACTGATGAGCGCGACCGAACTCGCCGGGCCATCCGCCCCCGTCCTTCAGGATGGGTTCGAGAACGCGAGTCTTTCCGCGGCTTGGAGGTCCGGCCAAGGTGCGGGCACAAGCGTCACCGTTTCGAATGACCCCGGTGAGGTGATTAGCGGCTCCGCCAGCTTGGTGCTAAGCAACCCGAACCACACGCAATCCGGGGGCGTCAGCGTGAGCACAAATCCGACCGTCGTTCAGTTCGCGACGGGCAAGTCCTACCTGCTGACCTTCGACTGGAGGATTCTGGAGACCGTCGACACTCTATTGGGAGCGGCCATAAGCATAGATCCGAGGCAACCGCTCGATGTGTACACCGCACCCGGCAGAGTGGCCGGCGAACACGGGACGGCACACGTTCCCTTCACCGTCCCAGGCGCTGGTCTTTGGTCTGCTTCCATCTATGTCGTGAACGGCGGTAAAGTCGCAATCGACAACGTGACGATTACGGAAGGCAACGTCGGCCCCTGGCGTCGCGATTTCGAGAATGGCTTCGTCCTGGTAAATCCGCTGGCCGATTCGCAGAGCTTTTCCGCATCGGATCTGGCAGGAACCTTGAATCGTACCGGCATTCATCGCATCGCAGGCACGCAGGCCCCTGATGTGAATAATGGCCAGCCTGTCACGGGCAGCCTTACGCTGAACAGTTTCGATGCGATCATCCTGCTGGCCGACCACATTTCCGTTCCTCCGGCCGCAACTGCGCCTCCCGTGATTCGTACCGTTGTGACCGCAAGCGGGTTCGGAGCCCTCTCCAGTATCGCGCCGGGATCCTGGGTTGAAATCTATGGCTCGAACCTTTCGGCAAGCAGACGTCCCTGGGCTGCGAGCGACTTTAACGGATCCCAGTCGCCCACATCGCTGGATGGAATCAGCGTGCTGATTGGCGGGCGTCCCGCATACATTTCGTATATCAGTCCCGGGCAGATCAACGCCCTTGTCGCCTCGGATGCCGCGATCGGGCCGATGCAGGTTGTGGTGAGCGGTCCCACGGGGACCAGCACTCCCTATCTGGTCACGATTCAGCCGACGGAGCCCGGGCTGCTCGCCACCGCGCCCTTTCAGATCGGCGGCATTCAATATGCTGTCGCGACGTTCCCCGATGGGCTGACTTATGTGTTGCCGCCCGCGGGCATCTCAGGCTTGCCTTCGCGGCCGGCAAAGCCGGGCGACATAATTACTCTGTACGGAGTCGGCTTTGGTCAGGTCAGTCCGAATCTCCTCGCGGGAACCTTGGTGAGCGCGCCGAACTCGCTGACGGAGCCGGTACAGATCCTGGTCGGAAATACGCGCGCGACGACCCAGTATGCCGGGCTTGCCCCGACGGCGACGGGTCTGTATCAATTCAACATCACCGTGCCGAACGTCACGGGCGGGGTTGTTCCTTTGACGTTCAATTTGAATGGAGTGCCCGGTACACAGACCCTCTACCTCGCCTTGCAGAACTGACGGCGCAAAAATAGTACTTTTGATCGTGGATCCCGACTTGTGCTCTTGACGACGGACCGCGCCGCGATATCCGCCAATATCGGAAGGCATTCCTGCGGTCAGTCGGTCGAGAATGGGACCTGCTTCGAAGCCACCAGCTTGCCATCCACATACAGACTGAAGGTCGCCGACTGTGAGCCGCGGGTCGTCAGATTCGAAAAGCCGCCGAACGTTTGAGGCGGATTGGCGCCGGGGCCGATGGTGAAATGTCCGCTCGCCGGGAGAGTGCCGGACGCCATCAGCGTGCCATTCGGGCTGCCCTGGACGAACGCGTTGGGAAGTACGAGATAGCTGAGCGCCGATACTGCGATCGGATCCAGAAGGCTGACCGGAATGAGGTTGCCAGGAAAAGGTGAGCCGGTCAGAAAGTTTGTGACCGTGAAGTCGCCTGAAAAATCCCCTGCCCGGGCAGCCACGGCAGGCACCACATAATTCGCCTGCCAGGTGTTCTGCGCCGGGTTAATCATGATGGTCGCGGAGCCCGCGGCGGATGTGGCTGTGACGACGAACGGACTGGCGTTCGGCAAAATGTCGAAAGCCGTGGTGAACGTTGCCGCGGTGAGCAGCGCGGAGTTGCTGATGGGGCCGCCGGTACTCATGCCGTCATTCCGTGCGGCCGCGGCTCCGGACGCGGGATAGAGTCCGTCTATCGACCCGGTGACATTCGCAACATTCGGCCCGTTCCCGGTCGTTTTGCCGAATGCCACGTTCACCGAGTCGTTGCTCGCATCGGCAAAATACGCCAGATCCACACCTGGAATCGAGAGCTGATTCGACAGCGGATGGGGAGATATAAAAATAATGCCGTTCGCGGTGGTTGTAGCCGGAATCGCGGAAAGAATGTAGCTCGGAATGGTGAACGTCCCTTGCCCTCCATCCGCGGCACAGGCGAAATAGCCATGCGGCGGCGTAGTGGATCCGCCGCCGATCAGGACATAATTGCCCGCGATTCCGCCCGTCCACGTCACAGTCAGCGGTTGCGCCGGATCGACGCTGGCGAGGGAAGACTTGTTGGAAATTGCGGGGTGACTGGCGATTGTGACGGTCGCGCTGAAAGCGCCGACATCGTTTCCTCCCGACCCGCTGATCGTGTAAGCGCCCAGCGGGACATTCGGCCCGGCCGCCGAGGCGTCAAGCGGAGCCTGATACTGCCCATTGCCGGTTCGCTTCAGTGTCAGGGAACCGGCCGCTCCGCTGAGCGTAAGAGACGCGCCGGCGTTGAGGCCGGCTCCGATCGAGCCCAGACCGTAGGGCACGCTGTTGGGAAGCATCGCGCATTCACCCGCCGGAGGAAACTGGGCGGCGGTAACCATCGCGGTGGCGCTCTCACTGCTGAGGCTGCCGAATTCCGCAAATGCTCCTTCCTGTGTCAGGCTGATTTGCGCAACGAGGCGGGCTTTCGTCTTCGCGTCGACAGCCTTCCACCGGGAAGTGTACTTCGCCATAGCCATCCGGATCGCTCTGGAACTTCTGGTCCGGTACGCCCGAATCAGCCTTGCCGCATCGGCTTCCGAAACGGGCGTGTGAAGCGCCGCCGAAAGGCTTGCGGCAACGGCGCCGTAGTTCGATCCCACGCCGGCGATTGCTGTCGGTCCGACGCTGACGATTCCTACCCTGACTGGCTGGCCGGCGGAGGCTTTCGTCAGGACCGATGTCGGCAGCGTCGGGCCGGAGTCGCTGCAGGGCCCGCCCGCGGCGTTCACCGGCATCGTGACCGGATTACTGGCGACACCCCCGCTCACGACCGTGATCGGAACATTGCATCCATTGGCAACCGCCGCAGGCACGGTGAAAACAATCTGGTCCACGCCGGAGCAGCAACCCGAGCGTCCGCCATAAACGATGGTCGCGGATTGACCTGCGACAAAGACCTGCACGTTGGGGAAGTTCGGGAAACTGGGCGGCAATAGATTGTCCGGCGTGCCGATCGGTCCGAGGCCGGTGCCGTAGAGGTACACGTCGTCACCGGGCTTCGCGGAATTCGCGAAAGTCAGCAGCGTGCCGTCGAGATCGGTGAGGCTTCCCGCGCCGAGGCCGCTGCTGGTGAGAGTGTAAAGGCCGACCGAAGTCGCTGCCACGGTGACCTGCGCGCCGGAAAACCCCGCCGGGCCGGCCTGCCCGTTGTAAGTAACTGCGATGGTCGCTGTACCGATGGGCGTGTTCGAAGGCAGGATGGCCGCCACTTGCGAAGCGGATGTGTAGACCAAAGGGCAGTTGAGCGTCGTCGTTCCGGATGTCACGGTCACTGAAGTTCCTGCCAGAATGTCGGGCAGTGGAAAAGCCGTGACCTCAACCAGGGTGGCGGGCCCGAGATTTTCGCCGAATACCACGAATAAGGAACCCTGGGCGAAGGTGGTGCTGTAGTCGGCGGAATTGTTGGCCGAACGGACAAATGGCGGAGGGCCCAACTGCGCTCTGAGACCCGGCGATACCAGCGCGGCCAGACATAGGAGACCGATTAACGAGAAGCGGCCCGGCCCTGTGGCTAACATGAGTGCCTGTGATTATAGCCATTTTCCCGGGTTGTGCGTTGCTCAAAACCGGCCCATATGCGATCACGCCGCTTTTGTCATAGCCGCGTGGCCGCAGCGCGATATGCCTCGCCGGGCACCAAGCCAGCGGGCGGCAGCTCGACAGGAGGATACAGGCAGGTTTCCTTCACTCGATGCACACCCACATCGAGCCACTCCGACAGTTATGCCGTGATAGCGCCTTCTATTTTGCGCACCGGGCCGACGTTTTAAGGCGTGTGACTGTCGGTTGCTGGCCCGACATAGCCATGGCTGGGCCATTCAGCCCGAACAAGCCCGCCATGGCCTCTACATAGCGCGCGGCCCGAAAGGCCGGCGTCGGAAAAATCGACCGGAAACAGAATTCTGTTGATGACCTTTATAAGTGGGCTCCTCCGGACCGCCGGCATCCCGATGGCCAGGAACCACGGCAGGCTGGCTGTTCCGATGGTCTCGTTCTGCGGGCGCGGCTTTTTATGCCGAGCCCTCTATCGTGAAACACGACCTGCGCCAACACACGAGAGCAAACCAGCGCGAAATCACTCGGACGGCTGAGCGCCACGCCGGAATTCATTGATTTGCCGAGCAAATAACCTGACCCCCGACTGGGTGCCCGACTGCATAGAGGAACCGATACGGGGAGGGTTATGCCACACCGGAACGCGCCTGTCCTTCTTGCTGTTTTCGGATTACTTGCGGCCGGGGGAGGCGGAATCCTTCGGGCCCAGGGTTTCGCCTCGCTCCGCGGGACCGTGAAAGATCCGAGCGGCTCCGTGATACCGAATGCCGTTGTTGAGCTCAACGGCCTGACTTCGGGCTGGAGCCAGAAAACAAAGGCCGACGCCCAGGGCACGTTCTCGATCAGCGCTATCCCGCTGGGCGAGTATTCGCTCCGAGTCGCATTCCAGGGCTTCAGGCCGTCCCGGCAGACGCTGCAAATGATTATCGGCAGCGCTCCGGAACTCGAAATCACCCTGCCGCTGGAGTCGAGCGCCAGCAGCATCAACGTGACCGAGACGCAGACGACGGCCGATGCCACGGCTCCCGAGGCGCAAAGTCCGCCTGTGCTGGTGTCGCGCGAAGACATCATGAAGGGTCTGCCCGGCGCCGACCGCATGAGCAGTCTCCAGTTCATTACCGAAACCACCCCCAGCGCTTTCGTCCTGCACGACCACCTGCACGTCCGCGGCGGCCACCAGATCGATTACCTGATCGACGGCGTGCCGGTTCCTAACACGAATATGTCGAGCAACGTGGGCCGGGCGCTCGATCCTAAGGACATTGACGAAGTGCAGATCAACCGCGGCGGCTACGGCGCCGGCAATGGCGACAGGACTTTCGCTCAGGTCAATATCCTGACGCGCTCCGGTTTTGATTTCAACAACGAAGGCGACATGACAATGACCTTCGGCAGCAACAATCAAACGAATGACCAGCTGGGGTTTGGTGGTCACGGAAAGAAATTCGCCTGGTACACGAGCATTGTTGGCAACCGCACCGACCTCGGACTCGAGCCGCCAAGTGAACAGGTCATTCACAACGAAGGCAGCGGCGAAGGCCTGTTCACCAACATGAGCTACACGATCGGAGACCGCGATACGCTGCGCTGGACCGCGTCCGTCCGCAACGACCATTTTCAGGTGCCGAATCTGCCGTCGGAGCAGGCCGCAGGAGTTCGCGACATCGACCAGGAGTGGGATTCCTTCATTACCTTCAACTGGGTCCACATCTTCTCGCCAAATACGCTGGTGACCGTTTCACCGTTCTATCACTACAACAATTCCCAGTTTCTGAGCGGCGCGGGCGACCCGCTGAAGTCAAACAGCCGGAACAGCTCGAACTACATCGGCAGCCAGGCGGAGATCAGCAATGTGAGCGGCGCCAACAATTTCAAGGGCGGCATTTATGGTTTTTATCAGGTGAACAACCAGACTTTCGGCTTGGCGAATGCATTGAGTTCGCAGGCGGTAAGCGCGGGCCCGAACGGCGGGGTGGGCGCCGCTTATATCAATGATCAGTACAAACTCTGGAACCGTCTGACCCTGACGGCCGGAGTCCGGCTGACTCATTTCTCCGGACTGACCAGCGAAAACGCCGCCAACCCCCGTGTGGGGGCTTCCTATCAGGTGCCGCGGATCAATTGGGTGCTGCGCGCGTTCTATGGATCGTATTATCAGGCGCCTCCGCTCTACACCGTGGGCGGCGGGCTGTTCGGCGCAGGCCTCCTGCAGGAGGCGCAAAGCTTCGCTTTCTCGCCGCTCAAAGGCGAGCGCGATAACCAGCGCGAGTTCGGCGTGACCATACCGTTCCATGGCTGGATCCTCGACACCGATCACTTCGCCACGAGCATCATGAACTTCCTCGATCACGACGTTCTGGGCAATTCCAATATCCTGCTTCCCCTGACCACTCCCTATGCCCGGGTGCGCGGCACGGAGGGAATGCTGCGCTCCCCGACCGTATGGCGCAAAATTCGTTTCCACGCCGCATACTCGAACATGATCACTCAGTTCAAGGGGTCTCCGATCGGGGGCCTGATCGAGCCGGTGCCGGAGGAATGTCTCAGGAGCTGGTGCTATATCGATCACGACCAGCGCAACACGCTGACCACCGGTGTGCAGACGACGTTGCCTTGGCACATCTGGATGTCCACGAATTATGTACACGGATCCGGTGTGCTGGCCGGCGACGGCCCGAAACATATTCCGCCCACGAACACCGCGGACGCGATGCTCGGAAAAACTTTCTCTGAGAGGGTGACGCTCAGCGTGTCGGCGCTGAATGTATCCAACACGCGCTATCCGTTCAGCATCAACAGCTCGTTCGCCGGCACGCACTTTAACAATCCGCGGGAGATCATCGGGTCGGTGCGCTACCGGTTCCATTTCTGATTCGTCCCGGATGATGCCGGGCAGATCCGCATTGAGTGTTAAAGGCCATTCCGGTGGGGGTATTCAAGCCAGCCGCAAAGATGCTTCGGTCTCCGCTTGGTATGTATTCATAGATGTTCCCGCCGCCATAAATCCGCGGTAAACAGATCGCCAGCGGCGTTGAAAGCCAGAACGATATCAGGGTCGCCCGAAGTTAAGCCGGACGCAGGGGTGCTTTGAGCCCCGCTCGTAATATCGGGAGCTTGTTCTGCTGTGTAACTTGTCCGAAGTTCACACAACCGGACATGAACTAAGCCTGATGGCGCAGTGTTTACTAACCAGACTCGCGCGAACGAAGCGGCGCGATATCTCCTAATATCGTTAGGTAGTTTCGGTCGGGCTGCCGCTACACCATCGGCTCGAATTCCGTTCGATCTCGCGGCGGATCGAAGTGCGTCCACACCTGTGTCCGTTCTCCAGCGCTGCAACGCGAACTTCCACGTCCTCGATTTCAATTGCTTTTGTCGCGTGATCGACAACGCTGTCGGCAACCCGCACGGAACGGACCTGGTAACGGTCCTCGCAAATCTCCCAGAAGTCAAGACGCTCCGGCTCCGTCGCGCGAGCAGATTGCGTCAGCGCGTAGTTCCACGCGTTCCCGCATGGCGGATAATGAGCGCATGTCAGCTCGCAATGGAGATAAATCGCGTTACCAGAGGCTCCGGAAGCAGAAGATCGCGCGGCGGCTTCGCCTTCGTGGACTTCGGAAGGCCGCCAGGTAACGAGTCAGGATTCACCCGGCTTCGGCTTCCGGGTTTACGTTGACCGATGGTGTCACATCTACACAGGGCCGTCAGCGGAGTTGTTGCCGACGCCGGCCATGGCGTGCCAACCCACCCAGGAG
>Ga0335085_10017665_pt1 | contig 10271 bp, 7 predicted proteins | sample Lox_Sample_45_FD_206712 | JGI IMG/M metagenome (GOLD analysis project Ga0335085, IMG submission 206712) | Soil microbial communities from Loxahatchee National Wildlife Refuge, Florida, United States - Lox_Sample_4.5 | ecosystem: Environmental > Terrestrial > Soil > Wetlands | place: USA: Florida...
CTGCCCGCGGTGAACACCGTGACTCCGATGATCAGAAGGCGACGGCGGCCGAACCTGTCGCCCAGCGCCGCGCCGGTCAGCAGCAGCACGGCAAAGGTCATCGTATAGGCGTTAACCGTCCACTCCAGGCCCTCAAGACCGGTATGCAGGGCCTGGCGGATCACCGGCAGCGCGTTCGTCACGATGAGGTTGTCCATCGAGATCATGAACACTGCGCTGCAGCAGGCCAGGTACGTCCAGAGCGGCTTTCGCATTCTGCGGTTCTCCATCCACGTTCGTGCAGATGGTGTCTTCAGGCCCTGGAGCGGCGCTGATACGGCGCTGAAACCGGTGCCTGGTGCTAGCCCATGCGCTGCCACACGGTGGCGGCCAGCTCGTCGATCGTGTCGATGCCGTACTGCTCGCCGGGATTCCCGGTGCTGAGCACAGCCATCAGGTAGTTCCGGCCGCCGCCTGAGATCCATCCGACGCTGTTGATCTGCCAGTCGCTGCCGGTCCCGTGCAGGGGCAGCCAGCCGTTCTTCAGCGCCACCGTGACCTGGGCCGGGACACCGCCGGACACGCCCCACCGCTGGGCTGGCGTGACGTCCCGCATCAGCGACAAGGCGTACTCGCGGGCGGCCCGCGGCAGCATCGAGCCGGGCGTGACCAGCTGTCTGAGCAGGGCAATCTGGTCGTCCGGGGTGGTCGTGGTCAGCCCCCAGCCCGGCCAGGCGAACCCGGGGCAGACCACGCACGACGACGGCGCGGTCTGGGTCAGGCCGACCCTGGCGTTGAACGAGCGGATCCCGGCAGCCCCGCCGACCGCGTACCACAGACTGGTCGCGGCGTCGTTGTCGCTGTCCTCGATCATCTGCCCGGCCAGCGTCCGCTCGCTGGCCGATAGGCCGGTGCCGTCACCCCGCGCGCGTTCGGCCAGCAGGGTCTCGAGCACGTCGAGCTTGACGACGCTCGCCTCGGCCTGCGGCGGGCCCTGGCCCAGATGCCAGGCACGGCCGGTGCGCAGATCGTAGACGGCGGCCAGGACGGTGCCGGCCCGGCCCGACAGGTACGACGCCGCGGCCGCCCCGAACGGATCCCGGTGACCTGCCGCGGCCGCCGCCCGCGGGGATGGCACCGGCGAGGAAGAAGCCTGCGCGGAATGCGCCCGCTGGGACTCCGCCGGCGCCGGGGACGTCGCGTTCAGCCGCGCGGCGGCGGACGGATCGCTCGTCCCGCTGATCGCGCCGGCCGGGGTGCCGCTCGTGCCGGCCGGGCTCCCGGAACCCGCCGCGGCCAGGCCCGCCACGGTGCCCCCGGCGATGACGGTACAGGCGCCCAGCGCCACGAGCACAACCCGGATGGGCGCTCGGGGCGGCCTGGACCCGGAGCGCCTGGAACGCCCGGAACCCGCGTGCCTGCCTCTCGCCCCGGAGACCGACGTCCTGACCACCCTCCCGATCGTGAACGATGCAGTGTCCGCCGGCGGACCCGGGCGAGGCGCTAGCTCGCCGGGCAGACCCGCTGGAACGGCTGGGTCCCAGCGTAGCCAGCCCACTGCTGGCGGGTAAGGGATTGATCCGCGATGGCGCAGGCGCCGGCGAGCAGCCCGGCCGGGAAGGCCACGTCCCACGACCGCGCGGTGCCGTCGGCGCCGGCGGTGGCGAGCGTGCGGCCGTCCGGGCTGAAGGCGACCGCGTAGAGCGGGTCCGGGCCGGCCGTCATCGGCGTGCCGATCTGGAGCTGGGTAGCCATGTCCCACAGCCGCGCCGTGCCGTCGGCGCCCGCGGTGGCGAGCGTGCGGCCGTCCGGGCTGAAGGCGACCGCGTAGGCCGGGCCGGGGCCGGCCGTCATCGGCGTGCCGATTTGCCGCCGGGTAGCCGTGTTCCACAGGGCGATGCTGCCGTCGACAGCCGTGGCCAGGATCCGCCCGTCCGGGCTGAACGCCGCCGCGGCGGCCGGCCGGCCCGCACTGACGGCCGCCCCCACGTTCATCTGCGCGCCGACCCGGTGCCCGGTAGCCACGCTCCACAGCGCAGCGGTCCCGTTCGCGCCGACCGTGACGAAGGTCTTGCCGCCCGGGCTGAACGCCAGCGCGTCCCTGGCCTGCCCGACGGCCACGGCGATCCCGGTTGGCTGCCGGGTGGCCACGCTCCACAGCCGGGCCTTCCCGTCCGTGCCGATGGCGGCGACCAGCTTGCCGTCCGGGCTGAGCGCCAGCCCGGTCACCGCGTGATGGGTAATGATCGGCTGGCCGACGGTCCGCCCGGTCCGGGCGTTCCGGAGCCGTATCGTGCCTCGCTGGCCGCTGACCGCGATGATCTCGCCCCGCGTGCTGAGCACGGCGGGCGCGTGCCCTCCGGCCGCGGCCGGTGATCCCGGCGTACCGGCGACGACCGGGGCGGAGGACTGGTGAAAGCCGGCCGGGTTCCACAGCGTGATCGTCCCGGTCGCGTCGCCGGTGGCCAGCAGGGACGCGCCCGCGACGAAGCCCAGCGCGCTCACCCGGGCCGAACCCTGCGCCGCGAGCGCCGTACCCGTCTGCTCCTGGGTGGCGGTGGACCACAGCTCGGTGCGACCGTCGCCTTCCGCGGTGGCCAGCGTCGTTCCGTTCCCGCTGAAGGACAGGGCCGCGACCGCGGCTCCGGTCGCCATGGTCGCGCCCGGCTGGCTCTGCGTGGCCGTGTCCCAGAGCCGGACGTCGCCGTCCTCGCCGCCGGCGGCAAGAACCTTCCCGCCCGGGCCGAACGCGAGCGCCCTGATCGCGGCCGGCCCGGCCGTCATCGTCGCGCCCACCTCGTGCTGGGTGGTCGCGTCCCATAGCTGGACCGTTCCGTCCTTGCTGCCCGCGGCCACCGTCGCCCCGTCGGGGCTGAACGCTACGGCCTCGACCGGCGCCAGGCCGGAGCTCATCGGGGCGCCGATCTCCTGCTCGGTGGCCACATCCCAGAGCCGGATGTTCCCGTCGTCGCCGCCGGTGGCCAGCTTGCTGCCATCCCGGCTGAACGCTGCCGACCGGCCGCCGGTCACGGCGCCCGGTCCGCCCAGCGGCTGCCTGGCGATCTTGGCCCGGCCGGCCAGGTTCCACGCCCCGACCGCCGTCGGCCCGGCTACCTCCAGGGCTTCCGGGTTCTTGCCGCCGCCGGTGAACGCGAGCGCGTCCGCCGCGCCGCCCCAGGTAGCGGTGCTGACCAGGCGATGCGAGGCGGTGTCCCAGAGCCGGATCGTGCCGTCCTTGTAGGCGGCCGCCAGGGTCTTCCCGCCTGGTCCGGACGCGACAGCGGTCACCTGGCCCGAACGGGCGGACAGGATGCCGCGCACCGGCTGGGCCAGCGACTCGAGCAGGCTGTACCGCGCCTGGGCGGTCGGCGCGACCCGCCACGCGGCTCCGGCAAGCAGCGACGCGGTGACCGGGTCGGTGGCCTCCAGCGCCGCGCTCTGCCCGGCGAGCCGTGCCGAGGTCGCAGCGGTGCGCTGTCGGCTGGCGTCGTCCCGGGCCGAACGGACCGCGAGCCCCGCCCCGGCCAGGGCGGCGAGGAGCAGCAGGACCAGGGCGCCGGCCAGCGTGCGGCGCCCGACCCGGCGCCGGGTGCCGGCCCGGCCGCTGGCGCGGAGGAACTCGGCCTCAGCCGCGGGCAGCGCCGGGTACCGGCCTGGATCGGCCGCCCAGACGCGCGCGGCCTCCCGGGCCGCGGCGAGCTGGACGCCGCGGTAGAGCCGCGAGGAATCCTTGCCGTCCTGTCGCCACTGCGCGGTGTCCTCGGCGAGCTGGCCGTAGAGGATCAGGCTCGACTGATCCTCCTCAAGCCAGCCGCGCAGTCGCGGCCAGGCCTGCAGCAGCGCGTCGTGTGCTATCTCCGCCGTGTCGTCGCCCAGCACCATGCTGGCGCCGGGGGGACAACCCCCCGAACCCCCCGACAAAGCGACGAGCCGGCCCTGCGCGAGCGCGCCGAGCACCGCGTCGGCGCGTCCGTCGCGTCCGCTGCGGGACACCGGGCGGCGAACCAGCTTGCCGTCGCGGTCCACGGCCGTCATCTGCCGGAGCACGTCCCGTGCGATCGCCCGCTGACCTTCGGTCAGCCTGGCGTAGACCGCCTCGGCGCCGGTCTCGATGGCGCCGGCCACCCGGCCGGCCCGGTCGTAGCCCGCCCTGGTCAGCCGACCGTCCTCGCGGTTCTCCCAGGTCAGCGCCAGAGCCTGGGAGAACATGGGGAGCGAGGCGCCGACCGCGCTTGTGTCGGCCACGATCGCGTCAATGAGAGCGCTCTCGACGCTCAGCCCGCTCGCCCCGGCCGGACTGGTGATCGCGCGGCGCAGCCCGGCGTCCGGCATCGGGCCGACCACCAGCCGGTCACGTTCCATAGCCCCGACGAGCTGCGGAAGGGCGGCGCACCGGTCCCAGTAGTCCCCGCGGACCGCGATCACCACCCGGGCCGGCGGCTCACCCCGCGGCCCGGCCGGCCGGGCGGCCGCCGCGCTGAGCGCGTCAAGGAACGCGGCCCGCTCGGCCCGCTCCTGCGCTCCGTCCGCCGCGAAGACCCGCTCGAACTGGTCGATGATCAGCACCAGCCGGACGGCCGGGCCGGCGCTCCTGGTGAGCTCGCGGATCAGCAGGTGCGCCTGGCCCGGCGCGTCGGCCAGCCGCTGCGTGACGGCCGCCGGATCCCGGTCGTCCAGCCGGGCCAGCCCGGCCGCCAGGTCGGTGAGCGGCCGCGCGGTCACGGTGAGGCTGACGACGGGCCAGACCTGCGACCCGGGCACCTGCACGCCGCGGGCCAGCGCGGGCACCAGGCCGGCCCGCAGCAGCGAGGTCTTGCCGGCCCCCGAGGCGCCGGTGACCATGACGATCCCGGCCCCGGCGAGCAGGCCGGCCAGCTCCGCGGTGAGCCGCTCCCGGCCGCAGAACACCGCGGCGTGGGCCTGTTCGTAGGGCAGCAGCCCGCGGTACGGGCAGCCACGGTCCCACCGCGGGGCCGGGGCGGAGGGTTCGGCCGGCTCCGGCTGCCACTGGCCGGCCCGCTGCTCGATGACCGCGAGTTCCTCGCGGATCATCCGGACGTCGGCCGACTGCCGGACGGCCCGTTCGCGGGCGGCCCGCAGCTCCGCGTCCTGGCCGCTCAGGCTGTCCTGGATCTCGTCGGCCGCGCGGGCCAGGTCGGACAGCATGAAGGCCATGTCGCCGAACTCGGCGCCCAGCGACTCCAGCGCGGCCAGCACCTCGCGCTCGAGTGCCTCGTCGCCGGCCTCGATCGCGGCGCGGAACGCCGTGCCGCCCGCGTCGATCTCCCGCATCACCATCGCGATGTCGGAGCGCAGCTCACCGGCTGGCGAGCCGCCCGCGTCCAGGACCTCCCGGACGGAGCGGCTGATCTCCGCCTCCAGGCTCCGGGTCAGGTCCGGTGTGTCCGGAGATGCCGAACGGGCCCGGCCGGACGCCCCTTCCAGAAGATGAGCCAGCACGTCGGCTCCGACCGAGACGAGCACGCCCATCCTGGCCAGGCCGGGAGCCGGGCCGTCGGCGTCGGCCAGGGCAGGCCCGAACGCCGCCGCGCACAGCAGCGGCAGCACGGCCGGGGCGCTGATTCCGCGCAGCTCGTGACGGCCGCTTCGCGCTGTCCGCAACAGCCACGTGCGGATACCCGTCTGAAGGCGTTCAACCTCCTCAAAATCCCCCATCAGCCTCCCCCCTACACAGGCGTAACACCCCAAGACGGGCGCAGCCTAGCAGGTGTGACCGCTGTGTGCCGATCCGGCCGCTACCCGGGCAGCTCGCGGCCCGTTCGGCCCGGCTCGCTTTGCGATCATGGCTGGCCATGACGGCCGCCGAGTGAGAAAATGCGGATATGGCTGATGACGCAGGCAACCCGAACCAGCAACTCGCCGCGGCGTGGCAGGCCGCCACGGCCGCGCTGGGGGAGTGGCGGCAGCAGGTGTCGGCCGCGACCTCCGACGCGATGAACAAAATCGATCCGGCGATCCGGGCCGCGGTCGAGGCCGGGCGCTCCGCGTTGTCCGGAGAATGGCGCGCATGCCGGTGCCAGTGCGGCTCGGCCCACCCGGATGACAGGGGTGTGTGCGACGGCCGGGCCGTGCTGACCAGGCGGGTCGGCCAGTCGGACGTGCGGCTGTGCGCGCCGTGCGCGGTAGCCCAGGGTGTCGCGGAGATGCCGCACTAAACGGCACCACGGAACGGCGGTGCGGACTGGCCGGTTCTACCCGGCCGGGGGCTCGGCGATCATGGCGGTGCCGATCTCACGGAAGCCGATCCTGGCGTAGACGCGCGCCACCGCGTCGTCGCTGGCGGACAGGAAGGCGGTCTGCACGTCGCGGTCCAGCGCGTCCCGGGCCAGCAGCGCGGTGATGGCGGCGCCCAGACCCTGACGGCGCGAGGACGGCAGCACGCCCACGCCGGTGATCTCGGCCACCCCGTCGACAGCCTGGCAGCTTCCGGCCGCGAGCGGCCCGTCCGGTCCGAACGCCGCGGCCAGCACTGATTGCCCGGACCGCAGCCGTTCCCGCAGCATCTCGATCGTGCCGCCGTCGTGATCGGCGGCGATCTTGTCGCGCTCGGCCGGGCCGGCTTCCCCGGTCGCGGTGCCCGGGTGCCCGAACGCGACCGCGGGCACCGCCCAGATCCGGTCCAGCTCAGGATCCTCGGGCGCGACCGCGCGCACCGCGATGCCGGCCGGAAGCGCCGGCGCGGCCGGAGGTGCCGACAGCACCATCAGCGGGTGTGTCTGCACCTCCAGGCCCGCTTCGGCCGCCGCCGCCGCCATGTCGGGCGCGGACTGCTCGATCCACTCGAAGGATTCGGGGATGATCAGCTCGCGCTGCCGGGCGCGGACGGCGCGGACGTCGGCGGCCGTGATCCGCGGCCTCGGGTCGCGCCTGGGCCGGGCGTAGTACGGCCAGCCCGGGCCGGTGGGAACGAAAAGCACGAGTGGCCCGTACTCGGTGGCGCGGGCCCGGCGCCGTGGGACGGCGTCGCAGAACGCGTCAATCCGCTCAATGACCTCGTAAGTTCTCACAGCAGTACTTACCTTAAGGTCCCGCGCGCCCCAGACCAACCACAAATCCAGGGCCCTGCCGGTTAGCTGGGCCGGCTCAGCGCGGCCAGGCCGCGTCGTCGGCGCCGTACCGGCTGAGCGGCCGCGGCCAGGTCAGCGGCTCATCGTCGAGCCGGCCGGGCGGCAGCACGGTGATCACCGGCCCGGCCGCGCTGTCCAGCGTGGTCAGCCACGTCCGCCCGTCGTCATCGGCCGTGGCCGGGGTGGAGCCCGGCGCGTCCCGGGGCAGGCCGAGTAGCCAGTGCGCGGTCCTGGCCAGGGAAAGCTCGCGGAACTGGGTGCCGCCCCTGGCGGACTGCCGGGCCAGCGCCTGCAACGCGGCGGCCGCGCACAGGTAGCCGGTGCCGTGGTCGAGCAGCTGGCACGGCAGCGCGCCGGGCCGCTCGCCGTCTCCGGATTCGGCCAGCGCGATCCCGGACGCCGCCTGCACGATGCTGTCGAAGCCCCGCCGGCCGCCCCACGGCCCGCGGCTGCCCCACGCCGACAGGCTCACCACCACCAGGCCGGGATGCCGCTCCGCCAGGGTCTGCGGGTCCAGCCCGAACCGGTCCAGCGCGTGCGGCCGGTACCCGTGCACCAGCACGTCGGCGCCGGAGAGCAGGTCATGCAGCCGGTCATGGCCGCCGTCCACGCCGAAGTCGAGCAGCGCGCTGCGCTTGGCGAGCAGCCCGTCGTAGGTCTGCATGGTCAGCTCCGGCCGGTCCGGCGGGTCGAGCCGCAGCACGTCGGCGCCGAGCGCCCCGAGGTACCTGGTCGCGACCGGGCCGGCGATGACGCGGGTCAGGTCGAGCACCCGGATACCCGACGCTGGCAGCGTCCCGGCCGGGCGCCAGCGCGGCGGCGCGCCGGCGACCGAGGCCGCCTCCACCAGCGGCGCCGCGGCGACCGCCTGGCCCGGCGGCTCCGCCTGCCAGCTGGCCTCGTCGCGGACGGCGGCCGCGACCCCGCCCGCGCCGGTCACCAGATCCTCGGCCTGCCTGGCGCCGAGCTCCGCGATCGCCGCCGCCACCGGCTCCGGGTCGCCCTCCACGTCGCCCGCGCAGCCCAGCGCGCGTAGCAGCGCCGCGCGGTGCCAGGGGTAGTTGCCGTGCGTACGCACCCAGCCGTCCGCGGCGCGCCAGAACCGCGACAGCGGCGCGAAGCCTGGGCCGGCCGGCTGGCCGCCGACCCGCAGGAAGGCCTCGCTGCGGAAGGCCGCCGCGACGTGCCCGCGGTCCAGCCGCACGACCGGCGAGCCTCGGGACCCGCTGTCCCCGCCGCGCTGGGAGTGCAGGGCCGCGGCGGCCAGCAGCGCGGCCCCGGCGCAGGCGATGGCCACATCCTCGGCCGGCAGCCGGGACGGCAGGTTCCCGGGGGCGCCGCTGATCCAGAGCACCTCCAGCCCGGCCGGGAGCCTGACCTCACCCGCACCGCCGGGCTCCCCGCTCAGCGCCGACCACGCCTCGGCCAGCAGGTCCGGCCACAGCTGTCCCGTCACCGGCTCATTCTCCCCGGAGACCGGGCTCGACGACCAGCCCGGGGGTGGCGACGGCGATCTCGCCGGGATAGCTCGCGGCCGCGGCCCGCACCGCTTCCTCCGGGTCGGTGCCCGGCCACAGGTGGGTAAGCACGAGCCGTCCGGCTCCGGCCTGCCGGGCCACCGCGCCCGCCTGCCGGGCGCTGGACAGGTAGCGGGCCGAGCCGCCCTCTACCTGCCACGGGTTGGTGGCCTCGGCCAGGAAGAGGCCGGCGCCGCGGGCGAGTTCGGCCAGCATCGGGCTCGGCCCGCTGTCGCCGGTGTAAGCCAGCACCTGGCCACTCGCCTCCAACCGCAGCCCGGCGTTCGGCACCCAGTGCGGGAGCAGCCAGCTCTGCACGCCGAACGGCCCGACCTCGAGCCGGTCTCCCGGCGTGAACTCGCGCAGCGCGATCGCGTCGTCCAGCATGCCCGGGCGGTCCAGCGCGAGCACCGGCCCGAGCGCGCCGACCGGCGCGAACACCGGCAGCGCGGCCGGCGGCTCGTCTTGCATGGCCCTGGCCCGGAGCAGCGGGTTCAGGTCGGCGCAGTGGTCCGGGTGCCCGTGGCTGACCAGCACGGCATCCACCGCGTCCGCGACCGCCAGCAGCCGGGGCAGGATGGCGTACCCGGGATCGATCAGCAGCCGGAACCCGTCGTGCTCGACCAGGTAGCCGCTGCACGCCAGGCCCGCCGCGGGCCAGCCCCCGCAGCCGCCGAGCACCGTCAGCCGCACGGTTCTGCCTCCTTCCGCGCGATGACGTGCAGCAGCGCCGCCACCCGCCGGTACGGGTCGGTGCGCCCGGCCCGCTCCTCGCAGTCCAGCAGCGCCGCCAGGTCTGGCGGAGGTTCGGCGTCGGCGTCCGCCGTGTCGGTGAAGATCCGCACCCCATACCAGGCGGTGACCCGCAGCCCGTGGCCGGCCAGCCGCCCGGCCAGGTCGGCGAGCCGGTCCGCGCGGGCGTTGACGCCGATCCGGTTCTCGTATTGGTCCGAGCCGAACGCCAAACGGCACGCTGCCCAGTCGCCGGACAGGCCCGGCCGCATGGCCAGGGCATCGCCGTTGCGCACCAGCAGCGACACCAGGCCGCCCGGCTCGGCCAGAGCGGCGATGGCCCTCAGCACCGGCTCGGGGTCGGCCAGGTACATCAGCACGCCGTGGCAGAGGACGGCGGGGAAGCGTGATGCCCCGGCCCGTTCGGGACAATCCTCGATCAGGCCGTGCTCGGCCCGCACCCGGCCCCGGATCCCGGCCGGCTCGGCGGCCAGGTCCCGCTCGAACCGGGCCAGCAGGCCGGCCGAGGCATCCACCCCCGTCACGTCATACCCGCGCCGGGCCAGCCGGAGTGCCTGGGTCCCTTGCCCGCACCCGAGATCAATGACCCGAACGGGCGGGGCCGGGAGCTCCCGCTCCAGCTGCCGCGCCACCATTTCCTGGCGCACCACGTCCCGCAGCTTGCCCAGGCGTGCCTGCCAGTTGCGCTCCCCGGCGCTGAATGCGGTGCTCATCGGGTCGGCCTCCAAGACTCCAGTTCTCTTTGCATCAGCAGGGTGTCGATCCAGCGGCCGTGCTTGCGGCCGACGCCGGACAGCAGGCCCGCCTGGGTGAAGCCGAACCGGCGGTGCAGCGCGGCCGAGGCGTCGCTGCCGGTGTCGGCGATGACCGCGATGACCTGCCGTACGCCGGCCGCCGCGCACCCGGCCAGCAGCGTACCGAGCAGGGCGCTGCC
>Ga0335085_10017666_pt1 | contig 10271 bp, 11 predicted proteins | sample Lox_Sample_45_FD_206712 | JGI IMG/M metagenome (GOLD analysis project Ga0335085, IMG submission 206712) | Soil microbial communities from Loxahatchee National Wildlife Refuge, Florida, United States - Lox_Sample_4.5 | ecosystem: Environmental > Terrestrial > Soil > Wetlands | place: USA...
TCGCTGTTCGGCACGCGCGGGTCCTGCGGAGGCTCCTGCGCAGAAGCCGCCGCCAGGGCGATGGCCGCCTGCCGGGAAAGCTGCTGCCGGGGATCGACGATGCGGCCGTCCTCGTCGGCCTGCAAGGCGCCCTCGCCCAGGGAAACCGCGCGCGCCTTGGCGATGGCCGCGGCCGCGCCCCGCACCGCCAGCACGCTGCCCGCCACGCCCAGCTTGGCGGCTCCCCGCGCCGCGTGCAGCGCCCAGAGATCGGTCGCCACCACCAGCGCCGCCCCGGCCACGGCCAGGAGCAGCACGGCCGCGCCGGGGACGGAGAGCGCCGACCGTGCCGCCCCGGCCAGCAGCGCGCCGGCGGCACCGCCCGCGGCATGTCCCTGCGGGCGGAAGTGCGCCAAGAGCCCGACCAGGGCCAGGGCGGAGACGAAGAACGTCAGCCAGGAGCCGGCGCGAACGAAGGAGAGCCGCGGGCGGCCGAGCAGCAGCGCGGAGGAAACCGCGAGGAGGAAGAGCGCGCAAACGTACGCGCCCAGGCCCAGCGCTTCCAGGAAGCCGGAGGCGAAGCCGTGGCCCACCGGACCTGCCCAGTTCTCCGCGGCGGCGCGCGGCCGGTACGAGGCGAGCGCCAGCAGGGAGACCAGAGCCATCCCCGCCAGCAGGATCCCGGCGACCGGCTTCTTCCACCTCGCGCTCTCCGGCAAAGGCCCGTTCTTCCCCTTGCGCCCCATCCACACACCTCCGCGCGCAACTGTCCCCGGCGGGCGTACCCGCCTGCGGCGGACTGTAAGAGGGACCCTTGTTCCGTCAACATTTCGCGCAGCCGCTCCCGCGCCGGAGGCGGGACTGCGGCTGTTCCCGCCGCTTTACAGCGAGAGTGGCCGATCCTATACGTCACGCCTCGCGCGCCACCGGAGACGCACCGAAAATGGAAGTCCGCTGCGAAAAGTGCCAGGCACGCTACCGCGTCGACGACAGCCGGATCGGCCCCCAGGGCCTGACCATGCGCTGCGGCAAGTGCCAGAACACCTTCCGCGTCATGCGGGCGCCGGCTCCGGCTCCCGCCGCCGCGCCGGCGCCCGAACCGGCGGCGCCGCCCGCATCCAACGCCACCATGATGTTCGCCGCGCCCGCCGCCGCTCCCAAGCCGGCGCCGAAGCCGGCGGCTCCGCCCGCCGCGGCCGCTCCCGCTCCCGATGAGAGCGCGGGCCGGACGATGATGTTTCCCTCCGCCCCGGCGCCCCCGCCCGCGGCTCCGGCGAAACCGCCTCCGGGCTCCGCGCAGGGCGGGAGCGGCACCATCGTCTTCAGCCAGCCGCGGCCCTCTCCGGCAAAGCCAGCCCCCGCGCCGCCCACCAGGCCCGCCTTGCCCAAGGCTCCCGCCGGCGACGCGCAGCGCTCGACGATGATCTTCGGCGCCTCCCCGGGAGCGCCAGCCGCCGCGCCGCCACCTCCACAGCCGCCCCCCGCCGCTCCGGCCAAGGAGCCCGAGCCGCCCGCGGCGGCGGCTGCGCCTCCCGCCGCCGAAGCGCCGGCGCCGATCATCGAGCCGCCCGGGGAGGGCGAAGAAGAGGAGCCCGAGGCCGCCGGGGAAGAGGAGGCGGAGCAGGAGGAGCGCAAGCCCGGCCCGTTCGACAAGGCCCCGCCGCGCGGCCTGCTCATCGGGGTCGCGGCCGGCCTCGCCTTGCTCCTGGTGATCGGCGGGCTGTTGATCGCATACCGCAAACTGGCCCGGCACCCGCCGCCGCCCGCGGCAGTGGAGATGCTCGCCGCCGCCCAGGCCGAGGCGGCCCTCGACACGCCCGCCTCCCTGGCCAGCGCCGAGGCCAAGGCGCGCGATTCCCGGGAGGCGGCCGGCCCGCGCTCCCGCTTCCCCGAAGGCGCCGCCGCGCTGGCGCGGATCGACGTCCAGTGGGCGGACGCCCTGGACGACGAAGCGGGGCGCCTGCAGGACAAGGGCGGGGACGACGCCAGGGTGCAGCAGCTCCAGGCCGACTCCCGGGCGAAGCTCAAGGCGGCCTTCGAGGTCCTTTCCCCGGCCGCCCGGGTGAACCCGGATTCGCCGGACCTGCAGCTCGGCCTGGCCGACTACTACCGGGCGCAGCGCTCGCCCACGCTCATGAACCGCTACCTCAAGGCGCTCAAGGACGATCCAAGAGCCGCCCTGGTGCAGGGGATGGCGCTGGCCCAGGAGGATGACGGGGCGGAGAGAGCCCTCCCGAAGCTGAAGGCGGCGCTGGGGGCGGAGCCCAACAGCGCGCGCGTCCACTTCCGGCTGGCGCTGGCGTACCTGGCCCTGAGGGACGAGGCCGCGGCGCGAGCCGAGGTGAAGGAGACGTTGCGAATCTCCCCCCGGCACGAGGGGGCGCAGGCGCTGCAAGAGAGGCTGGGAAACCCCGGCGCCGGAGAGAAGAAGTAGTTAGAAAAGGTCCAGGCATGTCGACCGAGAAGCCGAGCAATACAGAGGACGAGTACTTCGCCCGCGAGAACGCCGAGCGGCTGCGCAAGCTGCACCACGAGGAGCAGCGCCGCCTGCAGAAGAGCGACAGGGAGGACCTGCGCAAGCTGCACGCGGGCCGCTGCTCGAGCTGCGGGGCGCTGATGGTCCCCGAGCAGGCGGGCGGGGTGCGCCTCCTCCACTGCCCGGCCTGCGGCGGCGCCTTTTTGGACAAGGCGGCCTGGAGCTATTTGCAGGCGCACGAGGAGCCGCACACGGTGATGGGCGCGGTGCTCAACTGGTTCAAGGCGGCCAACAAACCCTGATATGGCCATCGACCGGGCCCAGGTGAGGCACGTGGCGCGCCTCGCGCGGCTGGCCCTCTCTCCCGAGGAGGAGGAGCGCTTCGCGGCCCAGCTCGGTCACGTGCTGGAGTACATCGAGCGCCTGCAGGCGGTGGACGTCTCCGGGGTGGAGCCGCTGGGCTTCGCCGGCGACGCCGCGGCCAGGGCCCCCTTGCGCGAGGACGAGCCGCGCCCTGGCCTTGCCCGCGAGCAGGCGCTGGCCCAGGCTCCCCGGCAGGACGGGCAGGCGTTCGTGGTGCCCAGGATCATCGAATGACCGCCGACCTCCTGCCGCTCTCCCGGCTCTCCTCGGCGCTCCTCTCCCGCGAGGTTTCCCCCGAGGCGCTGCTGGAGGCCTCGCTGGCGCGCATCCGCGCCCTGGACGGCAAGCTGCACGCCTTCCTCCGGCTCAGCGAAGAGGAGGCGCGCGCGGCCGCCAGGGCTTCGGGGCAGCGGCACGCCCGGGGCCAGGCGCTGGGCCCGCTCGACGGCGTGCCGGTGGCGCTCAAGGACATCTTCTGCACGGCCGGGGTGGAGACCACCGCTGGCTCGAAGATCCTCCGCGGATACGTCCCGCCCTACGACGCCACCGTGGTGCGCAAGCTGAAGGAGGCGGGCGGGGTGATCGTGGGCAAGCTGAACATGGACGAGTTCGCCATGGGCTCGTCCACCGAGAACAGCGCCTTCGGCCCGACGATGAACCCCTGGGATCTTTCCCGCACGCCCGGCGGCTCTTCCGGGGGGAGCGCGGCGGCGGTGGCGGCGCGGATGGTGCCCGGGGCCTTCGGCACCGACACCGGCGGATCGATCCGGCAGCCGGCCGCGCTGGTGGGCTGCGCCGGCCTCAAGCCCACCTACGGGCGGGTCTCGCGCTTCGGGGTGATCGCCTTCGCCAGCTCGCTCGACCAGGTGGGCCCCTTCGCCCAGGACGTGCGCGGCGTGGCCCTGCTCCTCTCGGCGGTGGCGGGCTACGACGAGAACGACCAGACCTCCTCCACCCGGCCGGTGCCCGACTACGCCGCGGCGCTGGACCAGGGGGTGCGCGGCCTGCGCATCGGGGTGCCCCGCGAGTACTTCGGCGAAGGCCTTTCCCCCGAGGTGGAGAAGGCGGTGCGGACGGGCATCGAGAAGCTGCGCGGGCAGGGATGCGAGGTGAAGGAGATCTCCCTGCCCAACTCGCCGCACGCCATCGCCACCTACTACATCGTGGCCACGGCGGAGGCCTCCTCGAACCTCGCCCGCTACGACGGCGTCCGCTACGGGCACCGGGCGCGCGCCGGCCAGCTCCTGGAGATGTACGAGCGGACGCGGGCGGAAGGCTTCGGCGCGGAGGTGAAGCGGCGCATCATGCTGGGCACCTACGCGCTGAGCGCGGGCTACTACGACGCCTACTACCTGCGGGCGCAGAAGGTGCGGACGCTGATCCGCCGCGACTTCGAGCGCGCCTTCGAGAGCGTGGACGCGGTCCTCTCGCCCACCAGCCCCACCACCGCCTTCCGGCTGGGGGAGAAGATGGACGACCCGCTGGCCATGTACCTGAGCGACGTCTACACCGTCCCCGCCAACCTGGCCGGGCTGCCGGGGATCTCCGTGCCCTGCGGGTTCGACCCGGGCGGCCTCCCCATCGGGCTCCAGCTCATCGGCAAGCCGTTCGACGAGGAGACCCTGCTGCGCCTCGCCCGCGCCGCGGAGCCCGCGGAGCATCCCCTCCCGCCTCTGCTGCAAGGGAGGGCGCCGTGAGCGTCGCCGACTTCGAGCCGGTGATCGGGCTGGAGGTGCACGCGCAGCTCCTCACCCGCAGCAAGATCTTCTGCGGCTGCTCCACCCGCTTCGGCGCCGCTCCCAACACCCAGGTCTGCCCGGTGTGCCTGGGGCTGCCGGGCGCCTTGCCCGCGCTCAACAAGGCGGCGGTGGAGATGGCGATCAAGGCGGGCAAGGCCTTCGGCTGCAGGATCGCGGAGCGCAGCATCTGGGCGCGGAAGAACTATTTCTATCCGGACCTGCCCAAGGGCTACCAGATCTCCCAGTACGAGCTGCCCATCTGCTCGGGCGGGGCGGTGCCGGTGCCCGGGCTGCGCAAGGTGGGGCTCACCCGCATCCACCTGGAGGAGGACGCGGGCAAGAACGTCCACGCGGGCGAGGGGAGCGAGGTGGACCTGAACCGCTCCGGGGTGCCGCTGATCGAGATCGTGGGCGAGCCGGAGCTGCGCTCTGCGGAGGAGGCCAGCGAGTACCTGAAGGCCCTGCGCCTCACCCTCCTCTACCTGGGCATCAACGACGGGAACCTGGAGGAGGGCTCCTTCCGCTGCGACGCCAACGTCAGCGTCCGCCGCAAGGGGGCCCAGGCGCTGGGCACGCGGGTGGAGTTGAAGAACATCAACTCCTTCCGCTTCGTGCGCCAGGCGATCGAGCACGAGATCGCGCGGCAGGTGGAGGTGCTGGAGGGCGGGGGCAAGGTGGCACAGGAGACGCGGCTGTTCGACAGCGCCCAGGGAGTGACCCGCTCGATGCGCAGCAAGGAGGAGGCGAACGACTACCGCTACTTCCCCGAGCCGGACCTGCAGCCGCTGCTGGTCTCCAGGGAATGGGCGGAGAGCGTGCGGGTGCCCCGCCTGCCCCAGGAGGTGATGGACGACCTGGTTGCGGCCGGGGTGCCCGCGGCCGACGCGCGCACGCTGGTGAACGATCCCCGGCTGGTGGAGGTGCACCGGCGGGTGGGCGGCGACCCGAAGCGGGCCGCGCTCTTCGTGGTGGGGGAGTTTTCCCGCGCCCTCAACGAGAAGGAGGCGGATCTGGCGGCGCTGAAGTTCGACCCGGCGCTGGTGCGCGAGGTGTGGAGGCTGCAGGACTCCTCCGCCATCTCCTCCACCGCGGCCCGCGAGGTGCTGGCAGAGCTGATCCGCACGGGGGAAGCGCCGGAGGCGATCGTCGAGCGCAAGGGCCTGGCCCAGGTCTCCGACGCGGGCGCGCTGGAGGCGGTGGTGGACGCGGTGATCGCGCGCAATCCTGCAGAGGTGGCGAGGTACAAGGGCGGGAAGGCGAACCTGCTCGGCTTCTTCGTGGGGCAGGCGATGAAGGAGCTGAAGGGGAAGGGGAATCCGGGAGCGCTCAATGCGCTGTTCCGGAAGAAGCTGGGCTGACGAGCGTCCACGGCCACGTCAACGTCTTTGCTGCTAGCGTGAGCACATGCGCACAATCCTCGCCCTCGTCTTCCTGCTCGCAGCCTGCAAGTCAGCGCCGGAGCCCCAGCCGCAGGCAGGGGGAGTCAAGCTGCATCCCCGTCCCAAGTACGAGGGAGCCGATGCCGTGCCCGGGATGCGGGAGGAGTGGGAGGCGGTGCGGCGCATCCAGTCGGTGCTGGGCTGGTACGCGGCCACGCAGGGCGAGACCTCGCTCGCGAGGCTCAGCTACGTTGGCCACGGAAGCCTCTTCGACAAGGCAGCGCTCGACGCCGTGGCCCAGGAGGAGCAGCGCCCGAACCTGGCCGCGAACGAGGCCCTCGCGCTCCGCTTCTTCCGCCGCACCCTCACCCGGGAGACGCTGGGGCTCGCCACCGCCAGCTTCGACGACGAATACCTGGACGCGGAGGCGGACGCCACCGTGAAGCTGCCCTGGAAGGAGAAGCCGGTCGCCTACCGCGACCTGCAGAACCTCATCGCCCAGGAGAGCGACTCGCAGCGGCGCCAGCAGGCCTTCGCCGCCATGAACGCCGTCCGCACCCAGAAGCTCAATCCCATCCTGGAGCGCAGGGAGCAGGCGGCGCAGAAGACCGCGCGCGAGACCGGGTTCGCCGACTACGTGGCGCTCTCCGAGGACCTGCGCAGCGTGAAGCTGGACGCGCTGCTGGCCGCCGGGGTGCAGTACGTCAAGGCCACCGACGCCGTCTACAAGGCCACCCTCGACCGGGTGGCCCGCGACGAGCTGGACACCCCGCGGGAGAAGCTGCGGGTGGCGGACCTCAACCGTCTGTGGAAGGCGCCGAAGCTCGCTCCCTTCTTCGACAAGGAGCTGGAGCTGAAGGCGCTGCAGCAGTTCCTCTCCGGCATCGGCCTGGACTTGCGCACGGCCGCCGGCACGGAAGTGCGGGTGGACGACTCGCTGCACCCGAAGAAGGTCCCCCGCGCCTTCGTCGACCCCGTCGATCCCCCGGCGGACGTGCGCCTCTCGGTGAAGCCGGTGGGCGGCCTGGACGACTACGAGACCTTGTTCCACGAAGCCGGCCACGCCGTGCACTTCGCCAACGCCACGGCCCAGCCGCGGGAGCTGGTGAACGAAGGGTACGGCGCGCCCACCGAAGCGTTCGGGGAGTTCTTCCGGCACGCCTTCTCCGATCCCCATTGGCTGTCTCGCTACCGGGCCTTCCTCCACGCCCAGGGGAAGCGGACGCCGACCGATGCGGAGCTGGCGGCCATCCAGCGCAGCCTGGCGCTGCGGGAGATGACCTATCTGCGGCGTTACGCCTTCGCCAAGATCGCCTACGAGCTGCGCCTGCACGGACGGCCCGCGGCGCAGGTCGCCCCGGCGCTCCAGCTCTTGCCCGCGGCCGACAAGGCCAAGGACGACCTGCGCGAGCTCTACCGCCAGCTCTTCTCCGTCGCCTACACCTTCGAGCTGAACGCGGAGGAGGCCGGGCTCTACCTGACCGACGTCGACGATACCTTCTACTCGGCGGACTATTCCCGTGCCTTCGTCCTCGCCGGGATGATGCACGAGGGCATCCGCCGCAAGTTCGGCAGCGACTGGTACGCGAATCCGGCGGTGGGCGCCTTCCTCAAGGAGCAGCTCTTCGCCCCGGGCACCTCCCTCTCCTCCGAGGACGTGGCCGAGCGGCTCGGCCTTCCCCGGGGGGTGGACTTCACCGGCGCCGCGGCGCGCGCCCGGCGGCTGGTCGCGGAAGCGGACGCGCTCGCCGGGCCGAAGTAGGCTCTCCACCGTTGACGGCGCTGTTCGCCACGTTCCTCCTCATCTCCCTGGCCCTGGCCGGGGCGGTCGCCTTCTCCACTCCCAAGGGCCGGGGATCGCTGAAGTGGCTGCTCTTGCTCTCGCTCCTTCTCGCCTGGATCGCGCTGGGATTCGCGGTCAAGGACATCGTGGTGCGCACCTCCACCACCCTGGTGACGCCCGGCGGCGCCCGCCAGCCGCACCTCATCGACCAGGCCACCCGGGAAGGCCTGACCCTGGCGCTGGCGATGGGCGGGCCGGCGCTCCTCGCCACCGTGCTCGCCCTGCTGGCGCTGCGGTCGACGCGGCCCAAGGCTGGATAGCATGAGCTTCCGCACCCTCTGGTTCGCCGACGGCGCCCTCCACCTGCTCGACCAGCGCCTCTTGCCGGCCCGGGCGGAGATCGTCACGGTGCGCTCGGCGGCGGAGACGGCGCAGGCCATCCGCGACATGGTGGTGCGGGGAGCGCCGGCCATCGGCTGCGCCGCCGCCTACGGCATGGCCCTGGCGGCGAAGTCGGGCGAGGAGCCCGCGCGCGCCCGCCAGGTGCTGCTCGACTCCCGCCCCACCGCCGTCAACCTGCGCTGGGCGGTGGAGCGGCTCTGGTCGGTGCGGCCGCGCACCTTCGAGGCGCTGAAGGCGGAGGCGGACCGGGTGCTGGAGGAGGACCTGCTCTCCTGCAAGGCCATCGGGCGCAACGGAGCGCAGCTCGTCCCTGACGGCAAGGGGATCCTCACCCACTGCAACGCCGGCGGGCTGGCGACCGCGGGGTACGGGACGGCGCTGGGGGTCATCCGCGCCGCCTTGGCGGCGGGGAAGAAGTGCGCCGTCTTCGCCGACGAGACCCGGCCCTGGCTGCAAGGGGCGCGGCTCACCGCCTGGGAGCTCCTGCAGGACGGGATCCCGGTGACGCTCCTGCCCGACGTGGCCGCGGCCTCGCTCTTGCGCAGCGGCAGGATCGGCTGCGTGGTGGTGGGAGCGGACCGGATCGCCCGCAACGGCGACACGGCCAACAAGGTGGGCACCTATCCTCTGGCGCTGGCGGCCGGGGCCGCCTCGGTGCCGTTCTTCGTGGCCGCCCCGACCAGCACCATCGACCTCCGCGCGGGGAGCGGGGCGGACATCCCCATCGAGGAGAGGGCGCCCGCCGAGGTCACGCACCTGGCGGGCACCCGGGTGGCTCCCGACGGCGTGCAGGTCTTCAACCCCGCTTTCGACGTCACGCCCGCGAGCCTGATCGCGGCCGTCGTCACCGAGAAGGGGGTGGCGCGCGCCCCCTACGAGCGATCCCTTGCCGGGCTCCTGGAGGAGGACTGAATGCGCCTGGCCGTTCCTTTGGCCCTCGCCCTCGCCCTGGCCGCCTGCAAGAAGAGTCCCCAGCCCACGCTGCCCCGCATCCCCGACTCCACCCTCGGGCATGGCGGCGGGACGTTCGAGACCGACCAGGCGGTGATGTTCCACACCGTCTACAAGTACCTCGGCCACAGCGGCCAGGCGCTCGCCTGGTACGCCCCCGAGATGGAGAAGCGCGGGGCGCAGCGGGCTGGCGAGTCGTACGTGGACGACAACGTGGTCCACACCGGCGGCTTCGGCATGGACGGGACCGCCAGCCCGCGCGACCCCACCCGCCCTGGCATCTTCATGCTGGTCATGGAAACCAACGAGGCCACGCTCATCGACGTGTGGGAAAACGTGCCCAGAGCGCGATAGCTTGACTCCGTAGTCCGGACCCGCTAGATCGCCCGTTCCTTTCCGCGCCCGGCGGCGGGATCTCCCTGCCTGCCGGGCCGGTTTCAAGCCGGAAAGCCAGGAGATCCGCGATGTACGCAGTAGTGAGGACTGGCGGCAAGCAGTACCGCGTCAAGGAAGGCGACCTCCTCAAGGTGGAGAAGCTCGCGCAGGACGTGGGGGCCAGGCTGGAGCTGGAGGTGCTGCTGGTGGGCGAGGGCGCCGAGGTGAAGCTGGGCGCGCCCCTCGTCTCCGGGGCCAAGGTGCAGGCCGAGGTGGTCTCGCACGGCAAGCACCGCAAGCTCTGGCATTTCCGCACGCAGGAGGAAGGCTGGGACCGGATCCGCGGGCACCGGCAGCCGTATACCGAGCTCCGCATCACCGGCATCTCGCCGTAAAGGACGGTCGGCCATGGCGCACAAGAAAGGGCAGGGCTCTTCGCGCAACGGGCGCGATTCCCCGGGGCAGCACCGGGGGATCAAGGTCTTCGGGGGCCAGGCGGTGGTCCCCGGCAACATCCTCGTCCGCCAGGTGGGCACCCGGGTGCACGCGGGCCGCGGGGTGGAGATGGGCCGCGACTTCACGCTCTACGCGGTGGTGGAAGGGACCGTGCGCTACCAGAAGGGCAAGAACGACCGCGTCTACGTGCACGTGGACCTCCGGCCGCAGGCCCAGGCGTAGGACAGCTACGGCTTCGGTGATCCGGCAGGTCATCGGGCCGCCGGATCATCCATGCAGTTCATCGACGAGGCGGAGATTTCCGTGAAGGCCGGCGACGGCGGGGCCGGGGCGGTCGCCTTCCGCCGGGAGAAGTACGTTCCCCGCGG
>Ga0335085_10017667_pt1 | contig 10270 bp, 10 predicted proteins | sample Lox_Sample_45_FD_206712 | JGI IMG/M metagenome (GOLD analysis project Ga0335085, IMG submission 206712) | Soil microbial communities from Loxahatchee National Wildlife Refuge, Florida, United States - Lox_Sample_4.5 | ecosystem: Environmental > Terrestrial > Soil > Wetlands | place: USA...
GGGAGACGGCCAATGCAACCACGGTCCGCATCGACGCAGTTGGAGACCATGTCGAAGCTCTGGGAGTTGCCCAACCCACAGGATCACTGCAAGTAACACCGATGGAGTCGACAACCTACACGCTCTATGCGCAGGGACCAGGAGGAAAGGAATCCGCTACCGCACGCATCACCGTAACTGTTCCACCTCCGCCGCCGGTAGTCACGGAGCCGAGCGACGACGAACTGTTCGCACGCAACGTGCGGGACGTCTACTTCGACTATGACAAGTGGCAGATTCGCCCCGACCAGGTGGCCACGATTCAGACGGATGCCGCATTCCTGAGTCAGCATCCCAACATCAACCTGACCGTCGAAGGCCATTGCGATGAACGCGGGTCGGTCGAGTACAACCTGGCGTTAGGTGTCAAACGCGCAACCGTTCTCAGGGAAGCGTTAGTAGATGCTGGCGTCAACCCGGCGAACGTCGCGACGACTAGCTACGGCAAGGAGAAACCTGCCTGCACCGAGCACAATGAGTCTTGCTGGCAAGAGAACCGTCGCGGTCATTTCACTCACGATTGATAGCGATCTGCTCGATACCGTCCGCGCTGGGAATCATCTTTTTCCCAGCGCGTTAATTCCCGTTTAAGACATTTGGTGCGATCAACCCTTCCGGTACCGAAACATCCCGCTCCGTTTCCGCTGGTACACTCTCACTCCTGAGCCGCATGCCTTCGCGGTGGGACTTCAAGAAGTAATCGATCGTTTCAACCCGAAGCTTGATGGAAGCAACCGGTTTGTTCTCGTCCAGATCCTTGAAACAGAAGTAAGGCGTGCCCGAGCGCTCGATGATCCGCTCGACGACGGAGTACACCGGCGCGTCGTGACCACATTTGAAATTTGATAGTTCCACGGCCACAAGATTCGGGTGCCGTGCGGTGAACTTCGCCGCCCACAGCTTCATGTTGCTACTGGCCGCGGTTGCGGTTTTCCATACGTCGGAGATGTCCAGCGCGTGCGTGATGATGCCCGCGCGCACCTCTTCCCCGAACAAACGATCCAACAGGTCCTCATCGAGCGGCAAAGTATTCTGTGAGAACACCGGGTACCCGAGTTTCTGGAACTCTTCGAGTATGCCGTGGTTCAGTCCTGGATCATGATGATAGGGGCGTCCAAGCAATACGACGCCCAGACGGTCCTCGTGTTCCAGCATGTCGAGGGTGGCCCGTGCCTGGTGGCGAAGATCACGCTCGTAGGTCTCCAGAGCTGCGAAGCCTTTTTCCACCGCGCGGTGATTTTCTTCTGCAGAGAGTCCCAGGATTGGACCCCAGCATTCGAACATTTGCTGCTCGAAGAGCCTCCTGTCGGAAAGGTTGACGATTGGATGCAGGTACCGGATGTTGTTTTCGGCGAATACATTGATTTCTTTGATATAGGCCGCTTCCACAGTCTCCGGCGTTACGGCGGCGGTGGGACAAGCATTGCAGGCACGGGTCTGTACGAGAGGCGAACACAGCACGTCGAACATGGGGAGAAAAATGCAATCGAGCGGTTTCCGGACATGCTTGGTGAAGATCAGATGATGAAAATGTGCGATGGCTATTTTCGATGGAAAACAGGGATCAATCGAGCCGCGGTTGGAGCCCGCGCGGTACATCTCGTTGGTGGTAAAGTCCGAATAAACGATGTTCTCTGCAAGGACGCCTAAACTCTCCAGATAAGCGCTGAATAGCGGGGCATAGACCCACATGTTGAGCACTCGCGGAATTCCGATCCGCAATTTTGAACGGCCCTTCATCAGGTCCATACGACGCCGGACCGAGTTTCTCCACCGAGCGGCCAGGATCGGATCGGCAACGAGACTGGGATGGCGCGGCTTCCAGACATCGCGGGCTGCCATGTCAACCAAGTTCGGCGTTCTCGCCCGAACCGAATCCATGCCCGCCTTGATATCGCGCATGCGATCTATGTCCTCGACGGATCCCTTTCCGCAACCGGCGATGATCACGCGCCTTTGATCCTGCTCGAGTGGAACCTTGCTGTTTCTGCTGTTCGAGCGTCCGATGTGCTGACTTTCAGTTCGAATGTCGAGGAACGTACGCAGGCAGTGATTCCTGCAGAATGTGCAGCGCGTCTCCTCCGATCGTGTAGTCCGATACTGAATGTGGCGCACAGCGTCAAGACCAATGAAGCTGGTCCGATGGCCGGTGGCGTACAGCTGTTTGGCCTCCATCGCAGCGCCAATGGCTCCAGCCTCTCCGCAATGTTCGTGCACAACAATTTCAGGCTCAACGTCGCTGCCGGCGAAACTCGCGCGGATGAAGTCCACTTCCGCCTTGACCACCGCAAGATTGTTCTGCGTTCCGCCCTGCAGGACAAAGCGTGTGCCCAGGTTCTGTATGTTGGGCACCTTGGCAACGTACAGGAAAATATTCTTGGGAAGAACGGCTGCAAGGCCGGCGAGAATCTCTTCCGCCTTCCAGCCGCTGCGTTGGAAATTTACAATATCAGATTGCAGGAATACCGCGCATCCATAACCGAAGGTTGGCATGCTTCCGGCCGAGAAGGCAGCGTCGGCATACCGATCCATCGGAACGCCAAAACTATGGGCTGTGGCTTGCAGAAAGTAGCCGTTGCCTGCCGAGCGTTGGGTGTTAAGCCGGAAATCCTTGATGCGGCGATCGCGGAGAACAATGATCTTGATGTCTTGACCACCCACGTCGACAATGCAGTGGGGATCTCTGTGGTAGTGCAAGGCTGATCGGGTGTGGGCCACAGTTTCCACCAGTGCGATGTCGGCACACAAGGCATCGCGCAGGATGTTCTTCGCATAGCCCGTCGTGCCCACGCCCAGAATTTCCAACCTCGCTTCCTGCGATTCCACCTGATTTCGTAGCGATTCGAATAACTCTTTCGCATCCTGAATGGGGTCGCCATGGGACAATTGATAGGCCTTGCAGAGAACTTCCGAGGAATCGGATAGAAGGACCGCCTTCGTCGAGGTGGAGCCGGCGTCGATCCCGATGAACGCACGAACAATTGTGCCGGCTGAGAAGTTGGCCGCTACAAACGGCTTTCTCGAATACTGGTGTTTGAATTCCAGAAGCTCAAACTGGGACGAAATCAGACTCGGATCTCCACGGCGGACCTTAGCGGCCTGGCGCTGGTCGCGGACGTAATGCTCGAGACATTGGGTTCCTAGATAGCGGGCGGTCGCCTCTTCCTCCATCCTCCCGAATTCGACGGCGCCCAAAGCGGCGTAATACAAAGCATTTTCGGGAACCGTGACAAGATCCTGCGTCTCAGCTCCCTTGGGCAACCCGATCCGGCGGCCCTGCCATAGCAGTCCCAAGTTGTGTTGCCAGGCCTCACGCATTCCACGAATGAGGACATTCGGCCCTCCGAGCAAAAGAACTTCGGGGTAAAGCGTATGCCCACGCGTCAGCACCGTCAGGTTTTGCAGCACGATCGCATCAAACAACGACGCCATCAGTTCATCCGTAGGAACGCCTTGCTTCTGCAGACTATTGATGTCCGTCTCGGCGAAGACGCCACATTTACCCGCCACTTGATGCAATCGGATTCCGAAGTACGGCTGCTCGGCCAGTTGTGCGGGTGAGATGTGCAGCTTGCTGGCGATCTTGTCGAGGACCGCGCCAGTTCCTCCCGCACACTTGTCGTTCATGGTGGGAATTTTTTGTTTTGCGCCCGCTGTTCGTGTCATCCCGAAAGATGATGATGTTGGCGTCCTGTCCGCCGAGTTCGATCACGGAATTGATTTCCGGGTGCCTACGCTCGACCGCAAGCGCGACTGCGTTTACTTCCTGCACAAACTTGGCCCCGATGAGGCTGGCCGGCGCGTTTCCGCCGGACCCAGTGATAAGAATCCGGGCATTGTTGGGACTGACGTGGGCTTCTTTCTCCATGCGACACAAGAAGTCCAGCAGCACCTCGGGTTGACGAGTGTCGTGTCGCTTATAATCGCGCCAAACAATATGGCTTTTCCTGCTCTCAACTACGGCTGCTTTCACAGTCGTTGATCCGATGTCGACACCAATCACGAACCGGGCACTCATGGCTCTGTCACCAATTCGATCGAGAACTTTCCCGCTTGGCCGCTCATTCGCTTGCCGACGTGCAGAACGAAGTTGGACGCCACGCCCGCCACTCCTTTGGTGCGGGGAATCTCGTAGAGTGGGCTGCGCAATTCCGGGTGATCTTCGACATATGACTGAATATCTTCAAGGCGCTGACCGCTCGCTTGCAGGCACTGGTCGAATGCGCGCGCGCTTTCATTTTGGCTTCCGTCAGCGCCATTTGAACCCGGCTGTGGGCATTGATCTCTCCCTCGCCCGCGGTTTCAATCGGTAGGAAGATCATCTCCGGGAATCGGTTCACCACCGCTGATTGCACGCCATCAGATTGTGACGACGGCATGCATCCGAATGGTTTGAGCGCCAACACCACGTGCGAGAGATGATTTTCTGTGTAGTAGACATTTTTCCCGACCCCGAGGTGTCCCTCGCCTCCTCGGGCCAGTGAGTGATAGAACGGATGAGCGAGTCGCGCCAGTTTGGCTTGGGACGGAAGCAAACCTGCAACATTCCCGAGGGCCTCGACGACGCGCCGATATTGTCATGCCCAGATGCGTTCACCCAATGCTAACGGTATCCGTTTTTTTTGGAACGACAGCTCATTCAGTAGCCGTTTCTTGATTTCCCACCAGGCCGCATGAGGGTGAGGTACGTCGAGCCGACGCTTTTCCGTGGCAACAGCCTTCGCCTGATGCATCAGGTACATCACCCAATTACCGACGGAGTCGACAAGCACGTGAGCGCCTTCCGCCTCCAGAAACGAAAACATGTTGAAGTTCCCGTCGCCTTCTGTGAGCTGCGCCCAAAATTCTCCAATGACCTTGACCGCCGGCTTTACCCGAAGGCGGTCGATCTGAATCTCGCTCAGGATGTCGCGGCATCGCGCCAGAGCATCGGCGTATGGCTTGCCATAGAGGTGTTCCCGGACTTTACCTAATGTGTTGAGAGTATCTTTCAGTTTCCTCTTCTTCGCCAGACGCGCAGAAAGCCACCCTGGCGAATGCTCAAGAATCTCGAACACCGGTCGGGTTCGCAAGAAGTCCGAAAGCTCGTCCACGATCCGATCCGTTGCCCGATCGGTTGCTCCGGGCACGACCTCATACGGGCGAAGTTGGTACGCGATCTCGTTGACGATGTCGCCCAGATTGAGGGCATTCATCGCGCCCATTCCCAAATCGACGCTGAATTAGAGCCCGGGTTCGCCCGATTGAGCCTTGATTCCGTCGTTCTGCGAGAACAACAAAACGCGGAAGCCACCAAACCCAGCATTTTCCAGTGCCATTCGGTATTCCGATTCGTACATGCCGAAGCGGCACGGTCCACATGAGCCGGCGGTGAAGAAGACGTAATTGTCGATAATTTGCTGTTTGGACAGCCCCTGAGCCTCCAGTTCACGCAAGTACCGAATCAGGTTTCCGACCGTGAAGTAGGCGGGGTTACACTGACCGGGATTTCCGAAACTCCGTCCCAAGTGATAGCTGGCAAGCAGCGGATCGGGGAGAGGCTGGAAACGATAACCGCACGCCTGGAATGCGGCCTGAATCAATCGTTCATGTTTCCACGTCAACCCACCAAACAGAATGGTGACGTGATCGCGTTCTTGGGCAGTAAAGGATCGCTCTGCCGGTCGACGGAAATGGTGGATCAAGAGGCGACCACTTCCACAGGGACTCGAAGAACGCGACTCGACTTGCGGCTTGCCTGCCTCTCCTTTCCGATTGGCTGTTGTTTCAGCGTCCATTTGCCTACTCCGTACAGTCCAGATCTACCGTGTCATTAAGACTCATGCGGCTATCTAAACGCGACTATAACGGTCGATTAGGTTCGGGGAATAGCGCCCCGAATTTAGATGCGGAACCAGCACCCTCTTGTCGCTGCTTTTGTTCTGATTGTAGGCCGTCGGGAGGGGCGTGCGATGCGGCTGGCACTTACTAGGGGAGAGGCCAGCCAATCCGCATCGCTTTCATCGCCCCGTGGTCACCGCCTCCGACGGTTGGCGCGCGCATAAACCTTCACCGGGTCGGCACTTGGTATCGATGCCTTTCCGATCACTTCCAGTTCAGCTTCGATCCAGTCGTCGAAGTCCCTTCCATCCGCTCTGCCACGAAGCTCGTACAGTTCATATGCTCGCTGTCGAATCTTCTGTTGGACATCCTCCATGGACACAACCGGTGGCTTCCCTCGGACGAGAGCGGCCTGCCGTTTCTTCATTATTTCGTTGTTCCTCCGGTTTCTGGGTCCACATCAGATTGTGTGCCGTCTCCTGTTCGCTCAGCCGTGGCCTTACCGCCGTCCACCCTGCGAGGCCGCAGAAGTAGGTTGCATTCGCACGATGTCGGCGCAGAGTCCGGTCCGAGCAACTCATCTCGCATATCTATGTGCACCTGACTCGCCAAGAATGCAGCGCTGCAACTCTTTGGATCACAGCCACTTGAATGTTTTGCCAGTTCGATATTCCTGCCCCCATTGGGGCACTGCCCGCGAAAGGTCACGGCCCGCCCGCAAAGGTCCAACAAAAGTGCAATCGGACCAAGCACTTCGGCGGAGAAGGATTGGAACAGTACCTGCACAGCAGAACGTAATCCTCGGAATGCTTCGACGCGCCCACTGAGGCGGTGATGGCTCTTTTGCCACGTATCGAGACCGGGAGAACGGGAGCTATGAAAGTCCAATCGATTCTTGTTTCCGCATTCCTGCTCGTTTCTTCGTCCTTTGTTCTAGGACAACGAGCCACCTCGAGCGCGAACAGGGTTGAGCCGCCGGCACCGCAACAAGTCATACTCAAAACCAACGGCCAAGCGGATAAGACCATTGCCGACATCCTCGCAATTACCCCGGATGCCCCGCGCGGGCCACAGGAGTTGCTCCAGGAGTATCGGAACCAGATGACGTTGGTCTCGCAGGCATTGTCTGCGGATTTGGCGATCATATCGCAGGCTGTTCAGAGTGGACAGATCAAACGAGCCGACGCCGAGTACTTGATTCAACAGAGATATCAGCTCGCGCTGATGCAGTATGAGGTCTTCAGCGCATTGCATGACAGCCTGGAATACGAGGCCATTCAGACTGCAGCGGCCGCAGCACATCCTCAAAAATCATGTCGACCAGACGCCGTTGTGGTTGTACAGGGGCCGCCATCGCCGTCTTGCATTGCCACAAAACACCCGTCTGACTAGGGCAAGCAGGTGAGATGTCGGACAACGGTGGCAATCGCGACGCCTTGTATCTGTTTGCATGCCACCTGGAGTGGCGCAACAACCGGAATCTACCCGCATACCAGGAGCTTCTCGCAGCGCTGGATGATCCCAACAACGACATTCGCCTGGTCGCGGAGGTGCTGCTGCATCGCAAGTCGCCCCGCCCAGCGCTAAGGCAGCAAAGAGTCAAGTACAGCTAACGAGCATTACTCCTGGGTTCACGGTTTCCTCGCCTTCGATCGCGTCGGGGCCTGCCCACATCCGGACAATGACCGCATTCAGGCGGTCGGCTGAACCGAAAGTGCGGGAAATATCCTTTCCTATCAGTGACATAGCGTCAGCATTCTTGGCACACAACATGCTTTTATCCATGCAGCCGCAGACTAGGTAAGCGACTCGCTAGGGAGAAACACAATGTTTCGTGCAGAAATTCATCAGCTCGAAAATGGCCCCACCTTGAAGATGGAAGGCAGGCTCGTAGGTGACTGGGCGGAGCAGGCCAAATCTCTGGTAATGAGAGATTCCGTGCCAAAGCGATTGATGATCGATCTCACCGAAGTGACGTATGTCGACTCCGTGGGCGACCGGGTTCTGAAATGGTTCGAAAGCGTTGGGGCGAAATTCATCGCGAAAGGAATCTACGCTGCCGGCATCTGCGAACGGTTGCAGTTACCAACGCTCGATACTGCAACCCCCAGTCGGACAGTCTGAAGATGCGGGCCAGAAGCTACGGGCTAGACGACACGAATTCAGTGGCAAGGGAATTGAACTATGTCTTGGTTTCAGACAGGCGTAAAAGCTCAGGAGGATCGAAGTCGCGCGTCAGCAGCGGAAGTAGTGGAGTGCTTTCGGGAGGCACGACCATTCCTAAGTCGGCTGGCCTTTCTAATAACCAGCAACTCGGCATCGGCAGAGCAATCGGTTGTGAACGCGTGTGAGATGACCGCCAAGGGCCATCGTCCATTCCGCGATTGGCTTCTCGAATGGGCCAAGGTCGCTACGATCACGGAAGCGATCTCAGAATGCGCAGAGAACATTCGCAGTTGTGAAGTCGCGTATAGAGGTCTTGCTTGTACCCATGTCGAGCATACACCGCTGACCGACGCGGAGGAGCGCGCACGTTATCTCGACATTCTCCTTGGGCCTGACATTTTGAAAATGATCACGGAACTCGACGCCTTGAGCCGGGCAGTCCTGGTGCTGAGGCTTGCAATCAGATCTTCCATTCAAGATTGCGTGCTCCGTTTGAATCTTGGGCGTGCCGCCGTGCTAGCAGCGAATTGCCGTGCCATGACGTGGCTTCGCGACTTGCACTTGCAGCCAGCGTCGGCATTGCAGCCCGACTCTCTAGCCGAGGATCGCACGTTCGTGAGTCACGAGATGTTGTGATGGCAACTGCCGAGTCGGCTGAACTTCGGAAACCGCTGGAGAGGCAGTCGGTTAACGGGCGAACGGGCGAGAACTCCAAGTCGGACCAGCACGGTAAAACTGCATTGCGATCTTAGAACGGGCAAACACCGATCTCATGAGCGAAGGAATCGCGACAATCAAAGACCACAATCCTGCCGTGGCAGACCTCAGCAGGTATCGTGCACTGCTTAAGATCTCGGGTGCAGTGGGATCGCAACCAACAGTTCATGCGATTCTCCACAGCCTCAACGATCTGCTTTCGAACGTCGTTCGATTCGAAGCAATCCACCTATTTTTGTTTGATGCATCCGGCGAACAGCTGATACTGCGTGCGTCCGGACAAGTTCTCAGCGATCCGGACGTGAAAGAGGGCATGAAGATCACCTACGCGGGAACAGCGATTGAACGCGCGCTTAACGAGCAAGTACCGATATTCGTTCCCGACGCCCGGCAGGAACTCACACAATACCCCGAGATAGCATCGGTGATTCGCCAGGCGAACGTCCATAGTGGGTACGTCTTTCCAGTTTCTACTTCGCGGACGAGACTCGGAGTTTTGACCTTCGGCAGGAAAGAGACAGACGAATTCAGTCCGGCCGATGTCGAACTCATGCGGTCGGTCGCGGGGCACGTCGCGGTTGCACTGGAGAGTGTCCTTGCGATGCGTTCGGTGGAAACCCACCAGCGTGATCTGGCTTACGAGCGCGATCGCCTTCGGCTGCTGCTGGAAATCAACAACCACATCGTAACCACTCTCGATATCAACGATCTCTTCGGGGCTGCGTCGGCGTCCATCCGTAAGCACTTCGCGAACGATGCCGCCAGCTTCTGGCTCTTCGAAGAACGTTCCAAGCGCCTGAAATGCATGGTGATGGACTTCCCGGGAAGCCGTGGATACATGAGCGACGTTCCGGTGGCCGAGATATCGGCGGAGGAACTGGAGGACCTGCGAATGCGCAGGCCAACAGTGATCACGACGCCGTTCGACACGAAGTTCCCAGCCAGCATCGCTCAAATGCTGAGGGCCGAGTCCATTATTACCGTTGCGATATTGCCGCTCGCCACGGCGGGCGGGCTGATTGGTGCGATGTCGCTCGGCAGCCGCAGGGAGAAGCGCTTCGGCCAATCCGATCTGGACCTTCTTTCTCAAGTCAGCAGCCAGATCTCTCTGGCGATCGACAATGCCTTGGCCTACGGCCGGCTGACGGCATCCCGTGACCATCTGGAAGAGCAGAGGCTGTATCTGGAATCAGAAATCAGTTCTGAATACAGTTTCGAAGACATCATCGGAAAAAGTGCGGCTTTTCAAAAAGTGCTGGAGCAAGTCTCCATTGTTGCCCCGACCGATTCAACCGTCTTGCTCCACGGCGAGACGGGCACGGGGAAAGAGCTCATTGCACGAGCCATTCACAATCTCAGTGCCAGGTCCCAGCGCACATTCGTGAGACTTAACTGTGCCGCCATCCCCTCGGGGTTGCTGGAAAGTGAACTGTTTGGGCATGAAAAGGGCGCTTTCACTGGCGCGCTCATCCAAAAGAAGGGCAGATTTGAAGTTGCCGATGGCGGCTCGCTTTTTCTCGATGAGATC
>Ga0335085_10017669_pt1 | contig 10270 bp, 8 predicted proteins | sample Lox_Sample_45_FD_206712 | JGI IMG/M metagenome (GOLD analysis project Ga0335085, IMG submission 206712) | Soil microbial communities from Loxahatchee National Wildlife Refuge, Florida, United States - Lox_Sample_4.5 | ecosystem: Environmental > Terrestrial > Soil > Wetlands | place: USA: Florida...
GCTTGCAACGGTCACCTGGCGCAGGCTCACATGCTCAAACTGCGCCCAGATCAGTCCCACCGGCACGATGCTGAGGAATGTGACCAGCAGGATCGTCGCGGCGCAGGCGGTTGATGCCTCAGGCGTCGCGCCAAAGAAACTGGCAATCGCCGCCGCCACCAGCCCGATCTGCGTGAACCAGCCGATCACCGGCAGCTGCACCACGCTCATCACGCCGCTCACCACCATCAGCAATACGCACTTCGCGGGCGTCATCGAAGCCAGTTGCGGACTCGCCGTAAATGCCTTGGTCGTCTCCAGGTACGACACAGCGATCAGCAGCCACATGCCTACAGAGAGGGAAGCGGCCACCAGGAAATCGGAGAACGACCGCATTGTGTCGAGCCCTGTGTGGAAGGCGCGGATCTTCTCCCCAACCGCGTGGCCCATCTTCTTTGACACCACGCCCAGCATTCCTTCAAAGAACGCCGCCATGGCATGCCCAGAGACCCGCACCAGCACCAGGAAGAGCGCTCCAGCCACGGTCAACGCCATGCTCCAGTAGCCGGCCTTCTTCACCAGTTCCGGGTGCGGCATCGTCCCCGTGGCGCCAAACCACGCCGTCAGCAGAATAGCCGACGAAAACAACAGCGCCGTCGAACCAGCGTCAAACAGCCGCTCGACAACGTACACCGCCAGCTGATTGCTCAGCGGCAGCCCCGTCTTCTTTGCCACCAGGTACGGCCTGACCGGATCGGCTACGCGGCCTATCAGCGCCACCGCTGTAAACCCGATCACCTGCGTCCCCAGCAGCGACAGCATCGGCACCTGTTTGTTATGGCGAAGCAGCCACGCCCAGCGCACGGAGCGGAAGATATAAGCCAGGTAAATACAACCAGCGCCGATCCCGATCAGTTTCCAGTCCGCGAGCGCAAGCTGTGCCCGGAAGTTGGCAAAATCGAAGTGAATCCGATTGCGGCCCCAGAATCCGAGCCCCACCAGCGCGCCCAGCACTACCAGGCCCACGATCAGTTGACTTCTTTTCAAGCGAACTCCGTTCCTTGGCGACTTCTCTATCTTATGTTGGTCGTGTTAACGAACGAAGTTCTATTGCGAGGCCGTAGCGCTTGAGGTAATGGGTGTCATCGCCGCCCGCCGCGCCTCTGCCTCTCGCGCCAGAACCCGCCGGTTGAACTCATGAATCACTCGCGCCACGTAGGCCCGCGTCTCGCGGTACGGCGGAATCCCGTGATACTTCGCCACCGCCGCCGGCCCCGCGTTATACGCCGCCAGCGCCAGCGCCAGGTTTTCGTGATACTGCGTCAGCAGCGCATCCAGATACGTCGATCCGCCCTCCGCGTTGTCCTGCGGCCTGAAGCTGTCCTGCACCCCCAGGTCGGCCGCGGTTCCTGGCATCAGCTGCATCAGGCCCCTGGCTCCCTTCGCACTCACCGCATGCGCATTGCCCCCGCTCTCCGCCTTCACCAGGCTGGCCAGCAGGTCCACATCCAGGTTGTGCGCCCGGCCGGCCTTATCCAGAATCTCGCGCAGGTCCGCCGGGTTCAGCCTGCCGTCGGCCTCCGCCTGCTTAGCCGGCGCATGTGGAGCTTGCGCTGCCTCTGCCTTAAGCGTCTCCACACCTGCGACCTCATCCGGCTGCAGCTCGATGTAACTGCTCTCGCCGGCGCTCAGATACAGCCTCACCTTCCCATCGACCGTCGCATGGTGGTCACACTTTATGTCAAAACCGTTGCGCAGAGTTACGCGCTCGGCTCCGTGCAGCGCCGGCGCCAGCAGGCCTGCCGACGCCACAGCCAGCACGAGATGGAGGTGTCTGCGTGCCATCAGCTCTGCGTCCTCTGCGACCAGAGTTTTGTCGACCCTTCGCTGCGCGCCCGCTCCACCGCCGCCTCCAGCACCGTCGCCACGCCATCCTCATCGTTCGGCGGAGCCTGCTTCCACCCGCGCAGCTTGGCCATCGCCCGCAGGTCCGCTGCCGCGTTGCCCATCATGATGGCCTGTCCTGCCCACTCCAGCATGTCTACGTCGTTCCAGTTGTCGCCGATGGCCATCGTCTCTTTACGATCCACTCCCAACCGGCCAGCCAGCCGCTCCAGAGCCCAACCCTTCGACACGCCCGGCGGCAGCAGGTCCAGAATCGACAGATCCCGCGCCGGATACTCCGTCCGCAGGCACTCGCACGAGCGCGCCCACACACTCTCCTTCAGCAATTTCTCCGCCTTCTTCATCTTGTCGAGCCCGCCGGCCACCATCCCCTGAATCGGGTCGTCTCCATCCACCAAGGCCTTCTCCAGCGGCTTCACAATCTCAATCGCGTTTCGATTCGCCTCAACCCACAGCGCGATCCGCCCGTGCGCCTGCTCCATGTCTTCAAGAACCAGCTCGCCCGGACCCAGCCGGTCAAAGGTGAACACCATGGCCCCAAACTTCCGCAACAACCCGCACAACCCGCGCGCCACATGCGAACTCAGGTGGCTGCGGTCGATCGATTGCCCGCCCAGCGTCCGAGTCACTGCTCCATTCGACGTGATCAGCGGCATATCCGCTCGCAGGGCCAGCCCCTCCAGTAACGGAGCCGTATAGGCAGTGCGCCTGCCCGTTGCGATGGCAACGGTGATTCCTGCATCCTGCGCGGCTTTCAGCGCCTTCGCATTTCTGCTGCTGACAACCTGAGAAAACGTCGGCAGCAGGGTGCCGTCCATATCAATCGCCACGAGGCGGGCCGGAGGATGCATATCCCCAGTGTACCGGCCATCGACCAGATTCCGCCCTCGCCGCTCGCACCCTTTGCCGCGCCCTCAACACACGCTCCTGTGACCCTCGGCACACTCCCGCGTGCCCAAACTGGGCGCACAATGTTGCGCGAGAGGAGGAGATCCATGTCTGCCTCGATCCTCATTGCCTACACCACTCGTTCCGGATCCACAAAAGAGGTCGCCGAATCCATCTCCGCTACCCTGCGCGATGCCGGCTTCTGGCCTGACGTGCTGCCTGTGTCTGAGGTGACTGCGCTCGAGGGCCGCTCGGCCGTCATCCTCGGCGCGCCTCTCTACATGGGCAGCTTCCCGAAAGAGCTGCATCGGTTCTTCGCCCGGCTCCGCGATCCGCTCAGCGCCTCTCATCCCTGGTTCTTCGTCCTCGGACCCACGACCGACAAGCCAGCCGACTTCGACGCAGCCCGCAGGCAGGCTGAGAAACAGCTGCGCCGCTATCCCTGGTTCAAACCAACCGAGCTGCACATCTTCGGCGGCCGCTGGAGCGCCGCCCATCTGCCGTTCCCGTTCTCGGTCATGAGCCGGTTACCCGCAATGAAAAAGATGCCTGAGTCCGATCTCCGCGACTGGGCCGCCATCCGCGCCTGGACCCTCAGCATCGCGCAGCAGATCAAGCCCGCGGCGTAATGGCGTCTGCTCCGCTACACTGGCGTTGTGGAACGCATCTGTACCCAATGTCACGCCGTGCTTGGCGCCGAGACGCAGGCGGACTGGTGTCCGGCCTGCGGTGGCGCGCTGACTGAACGGCCCACCCTGCCCCAAAGCTCCTCAAAGCCCGAGCCCGCGGCAGCGATTGACCACCGCGGCATCGTCCTTCCACGCCGCCACGCCGTAGGCGGCATCATCACGCCTCAGTAGTAAACCGGGGTCAACCGGGCCGAAATCCACTCCCCGGAAGAAATATTCCAAGTTAATAGTTGACAAGGAAACTATTTCACCCTAAGCTTTTTTCATGAGCAGTTCCAGGCCTGCCCCCGAGCCTGTCAGCGATCTCAAGGCCCACATCGGCTTCTGGATGCGCTTCGTGTCGAACCACGTCTCGCATGCCTTCGCCCGCAGGCTGCACTCTACCGGCGTCACCGTGGCCGAGTGGGTCGTGCTGCGCGAGATATACGGCCGCGACGAGATGACACCCGGCCGTGTTGCCGAACTCACCGGCATGACGCGCGGCGCTGCCTCCAAGCTCGTTGACCGGCTGGTAGAGAAGAAACTCATCTCCCGCCGCGAACGCGACGACGACCGCCGCTATCAGGACATCGCCCTCACCCCTGCCGGCGTGCGTCTCGTGCCCGCGCTGGCTGCGCTCGCCGACCAGAACGACCATGCATTCTTTTCCGCCCTCACGGCCGCCGAGCGCGCCACCCTGCTGGCGCTTCTCAAGAAACTCGTGCAGCGCCTCGACCTGCACACACTTCCCACGCAATAAGGAGATCACCCATGATTGCCCAGGCTATTGATACCCAGGCTGTACGCGAAGTCCTCGCCGAAACCCACGCAGGCCGCGCCATCTTCCCTGACGTCGTCCGCCGCATGCTCGCCGCTGGCGTTCGTTCTTACTTTGTCGACCTGATCCGCGGCGTGGACCTCGTCTACTTCAACGACGACACTACCCTCACCGAGCCGCTCCATATGGAATACGGCCCTGTCGCAGAAGAATTCTCGAAGTCCGGAATCATCGCAGCCATTCGCGGCGCGCAGAGTGACGAGATTCGCTATCCCGAGTTCATCCGCCGTGCGGCCGCCGCAGGCGTCACTGCCTACTGGGCTCTGCTCACCGGCAAGCGCGTCATCTACTTCGGCCGCGAGGGCGACATCCACATCGAGTGGTTTCCGGGTGTGCGGCCTGCAGCCGATAGACACTAACTCCGCAGGCTCGTCCGACACTCCTGCCAGCGCATCAGCGGCGCCGCGCACTCAGCGCCCATGGTCAGTTTCGACCGGCGTCTACTCGTAGCGCAGCGCCTCTGCCGGCAAAATCCTCGCCGCCGCATGCGACGGATACAACGTCGCCAGCAGTGAGATCCCGATCGACACTGCCGCCACAATCACGCCATCCAGCGGCCGCGGCGCGAACGGCAGCGTGTCAATGGAATAGACCGTCGCCGACAGGTGAATGAAGTGGTAGTGCCCGCCGGCCCACGACGCGATATAGCCCAGCGCCAGTCCCAGCAGCGTGCCCACCACGCTGATGAGGAATCCCTGCATCAGGAAGATCCGCCGCACCTGACCCGGTTCCACGCCGAAGCTCATCAGCACAGCGATATCGCGCGTCTTCTCCATCACCATCATGGTCAGGGCGATGAGGATATTGAGTGCCGCCACAATCACGATCAGTGTGATGATGATGAACGTGACCACCTGCTCCTCGCGCAGCGCGCGAAACAGCTCGCGGTTCTGCTCCATCCAGTTTGTTGTCATGAATCCCTGACCCGCAGCCTGTTCGATCTCCCTGCCCACCTCCGGCGCGCGATAGAGGTCGTCGATCTTGAAGCTGATCACCGACAGCAGATCCTTCTCGTCGAAGAGCCGCTGGGCGTCCGCCAGCCGCACAAATCCCATCTCCGAGTCGTACTGATAGAACCCTGACCTGTATGTGCCCGCCAGCTTGAAGTGCCGAAACACAGGAATCACGCCCATCGGCGTCAGATCGCCCTGCGGGCTGATCAGCATCACCGAGTCGCCGACCGACGCGCCAATCGAGTCCGCCAGGTCCTTGCCCAGCACAATCGGCGGATCGCCCTGCGCAGTGGCCGCGCCTTCGCTTATAGGCTCCAGCGCCTGCACCGCGCCCGGCGTCGCCGTCGACAGCAGCGTGCTTACGGTCTTCTCGTCCTCCGGAAGAATGCCTTCAATCAGCGCGCCTGCATCGCGCGCGCGATACGCCACCATCACCTGTTCATACAATCCAGGCGAGGCCGCCGTCACATGGGGCAGGGCGCGCAACCGCTGCAGCAGCGGCCGCCAGTTCGTGATCCCATCGCCCTTCACGCGCATCAGCTGCACGTGCGCCGTCGAATCGACCAGCTTATCCTGCAGGTCGCGGCGCATGCCGTTGGTGATGGCCAGCGCAATAATGAGCGCGGCCACACCGGCGGCCACGCCGGCAATCGAGATGCCCGTCACCACGCCCACCACGGCCTGCCGCCGTTTGGCCTTCAGATAGCGTGCCGCGACAAACAGTTCAAATCGCACAGGCGCGCCTCTTACTTCGTGGTCGTGTCAAAGACAGTTTTGGCTGCTCCAACATTGTCATACCGGTCATAGACCCGAACCGTCAGCAGGTGCTCGCCCGGCTTGCCGGTGAATGTCGTTCCCGGCAGCCGCAGCTCGTAGTGCTCGCGCTTTGAGTCGGAGAGTCCGCCCACCGGCGCGAGGTATTTCCACGGCCCCGCATCCAGCGAGTACTCCGCGTGCGCAATCGGAGACGTCGCATCTTCCGCATCAAACGTCGCCAGAACACCCTTTGCGCAGTTCGGCTGTGCGCACGTGCCCGCTTCCTCGGCTGCGGTCAGCGCTGTCACTACCGGTGGCGTCGTGTCCACTTCGAACCGGTCGCTGATCTTGTCGCCCGTCAGCGCATCGCCCGGAGAGTGCGACGGCGCATCCGAGGCCACCACCTTGATCTCGTACCCGCCGTCCGGAATCTGCATTGCGTCGAAGCTGTACGCCTTGTCGGTGATGTCATCCTTCAGCAGCCGCCATACATGCTCGCCGTCACCCTTCAGGTAGAGCGAATACATCAGGTCGTCGCCGTTATCGTCGTGCGCCGCCCAGCGCACGGTGATGGCCGTCCGGTCCTTCGTCGCCTGCAGCGGCGTGCTCGAGCTCGTGTCCACGGTTGCGCCCGCGCCCTGGCTCGCCGAGGGCAGGGAAATGTTCACCGTTTGCGGCGCACTCTGCTGTACCTGCGGACTGACGCGTGCGCCCGGTACTACCACCACTTCATCCACAACCGGCGCTGCATTGACGGGCAAATAGTTCACGCCCACACTGCCCACGCTTCCGTCCTTGCGCAGCACCGCCTTCCACTGCAGAAAACGTCCCGCGGGCGAAGCCACCGCGCCATCTTTCAGCGGCTCCCAGTCGCTCCATCCTCGCACCGGCTGTTCCACATTGCCGGTGCGTGTCCAGATCTCGAAGTTGCTTGATCCCGGCTCGATCTCCACGCGCCCGAACCGCGCCAGGGCGCCGGCATCCAGCACATCGCTGGCGTATTCATGCTTTTCCGCCGCGCCCAGTGTGTACAGCTTGCCCGTGTTGCCCGTGCCGATCATCAACTCGCCGTTGCCGCCACGCGCCAGGCATAATCCCTGCTGCGCCTCCAGGTGCGCCACGTCGGCAAAGTCGCCGTTCGGCTGAATGCGATAGATATGTCCGCGATTGCCGCTCAACGCCAGCAGCCCATTCTTCTCGGCGTCCAGCGCATACACAATGTCGTCTTTTTCTGACCACAGCTTGCGCGGCGCCTGTCCCTGCTGCAGCGCGTAAATCTCCGTGCCCTCGGGAACCGACGTGCTCGCATTCGCCGCCTGCAGCGATCCCGGCTGCACAATCGTGAAGGTCACCGTCGCCAGGCCCTGCACCGGCAGCGGAGGCAGCGGGTTGCGGCTCTTATCGCCCACGCTCGCCGCGTAGATCGTTCCATCCGCGCCCACGGCCACTGCGGTGATTTCGCGCCGCGGCGCATCGAACAGCACATAGCCCTTGCCTTCCGGGCTGATGCGGTACACCAGGCCGCTGCCGTCCGATCCCGCGATCAGGTTGCCTTTTCCGTCCCACGCCAGCGAGCGGATATGTTGCTCGTCGCTCTTGAAAAACAGCTCCGGTTTCGCATCGGGCCTGCTCACATCCACGCGATACACGGCGGCCGGACCACCTGTCGCAATGTAGAGCCGTCCCGCCGCATCAAACGTCAGATCCCAGATGTAGTGCGACTTCACATCGCTCTTGTCCGCGCCGTCTGCAGTCTTCCCGCCATCCAGCTTCGCCGCATCGAATACTACCGTCGCCTTCTGATCGTCGGTCTTCGCCGTCGCATGCGGATCAAGCTTGAAGACCTTGCCGCCGGGCATCGTCGCCGCATACAGAGCGCCATCCGGCCCCAGCCGCAGCGCCTGGACGCTCAGATCCTTCGTCTCAAACAGCGTGAACGGCTTGCCGTCTTTCTCCACGCGCAGTATCGTTGCGGGCGAGCCGGTGCCCAGGTAAGCAGTCCCATTCTTGTCGATTGCAATCGACCACACAAAGGTCGAAGGCGTCGTCAGCACCTGGCTTAAACCAAGCCCCTCCCGCAACTGTCCGTCGCTGCCAATCGCCACGCCCTGCGGCGTACCCTTTTCGAACTCGTCAAAGTGCGACTGCGTCCAGAGGTGGGTGCCTTGCGCGCCTGCAACCGGAATTGCCGCGCTAAACGCCAATACTCCGGCTGCGGAAAAGATGATTGCCGGAAAGACTCTGTTTATCCGTCGTGAAAATGCGTCCATTCTGCCGTTGAGTCTACTAGAGTTGACCGCAATGATGCCTTTAACTCATTGGACGCGCTGCGTGGCTACCCGCCGCCGCGAAACTGAATAATTCTGCGCCGGTCGCGTTTGCTGGGCCGACGCTCGGGCAACGGCGCATACTGCTGCATCGCTTTGCGCTCCTCTGCCAGCCGCGCCCGCGTCTCCTTGCTGGCTTCTGTTTCGCGATAGAGCGCCTGCGCCACGGCGGCCGGCCCGCGCATCTCGCTCAGTTGCAGCACCTCGATCTCAAACTCCCCGCCCTCGTTCTTCACGTGCAGCATGTCGCCCGCGCGCACCTCGCGCGCAGGCTTGGCCTCCACCCCGTTCGAGCGGATGCGCCCCAGGTCGCAGGCCTTCGACGCCAGCGCGCGCGTCTTGAAGAACCGCGCCGCCCACAGCCATTTGTCGATACGTACGCCTGTCATCGTGTCGTCAGTCCAGAGTGGTCATGCGGGAATCGCAGGTCCGGCTCAGGTCGCCCATGCCCGCGCCGGCTAGTTCAAACCGCCCCCGCCGTCAATGTGCAGGTTCAGGATCTCGTAGCCTGAAAGCACGCCGCCCGCCGGCGCTTCGCCCGCCACAATCGCAGATTCGCCATTCATCGTGGCATCCTGGCTCGTCCGCATGGGCTCCATGGCATTGGCCATCGAGAGCGGCAGGCTGGTCAGCGTGCGGCCCTGCACGTCGGCCTGTGTCTCAGGAGCCAGCAGGCTCACATACACACGATCCGCTGCATGCAGCCGCCGCGCCTGCGCCAGTGCCGTGTCCAGATCGCTGGGCCGGGTCGTCAACTTCGGCTGATCCATCGTCCGGTCCAGCGTCCCTGCATCCGAAACCAGCAGACGCAGGTTGCCGGCGCCCAGGCGCGACGGCACTTTGATCGGGATCCGCACGTTGTGTGCCGGCTGCTGCCACGGATGCAGCGTTGCCTCCACCACAATGGAGTCGCCCGCGTGCACCATGTCGCCCGAGACAATCCGCGCATCCTCCAGCGTCACCTGCATGTTCCGCGGTATCGCCTCCACATGCAGATTGATCGATTCCACCGACCCTTGGCGCGTCCCGTTCGAGTAGATCTTCATGAAGCTTTCGCCGGTCAGCATGGCCGCGGTTAGCTGCGAGGGCAGTCCTGTCCCGCCTGCCGCCCACAGGTCGAGCGGCGACGGAGGATAGCCGTCCACATCGATGCTGCCGGTTACGTGGTAGCTCGTGTCCGCGGTGCTCTCGTTCGTCTCCAGCAGCGACTGGTACAACCCCACCATCACTGCCTGGGGCGTCAGCGATGGCAGATCCAGCACCTCGAAGTTCAGCTTGCGTTCCTTGCCGCTCTCGTGAACCGCCACGTGCACCGGAATCATATGAGCCCGTTCGCCGAACACCCCGCGAATCGCGGCGTCGCGATCCTGCGTGAAGGCGCCGATCGTCTCGCCCGTGTTCACAATCTTGAATGCATTGAGCGGCGACGCGAGAGTCGCAACAACTTCGGCCGTCGTCATCGGCATTGACACCGGCCCGGCTTGCAGAATCGGATGACCGCAGGCCAGCAGTTGCTTCGGGTCGATGTAGGTCACCGTGCAGGTCGCCGATATCTCCAGGTCGCCCCGGATCAGCTGCGCGCTGACCGCGGATCCGGGAACGACGCTGGCCCGCGCCGCCTGTGCGCTGGCCACCTCGTCCATATCGCCTGAGCTGTCGCCCACGCCGCCTGCCGCCACCAGGTCCAGCCCGGTTCCGGCCATCTGTTTCTGCCAGAACTGGATCGCCTCGGGTCTGAATCCGCTCATCACCACCGGCGTGTCCATCGCCTGGAAGGTCATCCCCTCCGCGTTCAGGTCTGGACCCGCATTCGCCGCCGTCCGCGTGCTTCGTGCTGCATCAATCGGCAGGTCACGCACCTCCAGCATCTGCGCGATCGGTGTGATGCCCGCAATCGGATCCTTGCTGAATTGTCCGATCCGGTAAGACAGCGAGCCCAGCAGCTTGTTGCCCACG
>Ga0335085_10017670_pt1 | contig 10270 bp, 10 predicted proteins | sample Lox_Sample_45_FD_206712 | JGI IMG/M metagenome (GOLD analysis project Ga0335085, IMG submission 206712) | Soil microbial communities from Loxahatchee National Wildlife Refuge, Florida, United States - Lox_Sample_4.5 | ecosystem: Environmental > Terrestrial > Soil > Wetlands | place: USA...
CCGCGAATGTCAGTCTGATCCACCGTCGCTGCCCTGGGCGCCCGCCGCTCGACGCTTGCCTCGCGAGGCCCCAACGCGCGCTGGGCCTTGACTCTTTGCTCCATGTCAGGTGTCCCGCCTCAACTGAGCGCGCATGTGGCCCTCGCGGACATATCCTCGGAGCCGTGCCGCGGGATACTCTCGCAGAGTCCGCAGTACAACGAGGGACGTGCTTTCAACGTGACCGTGGCCGTCGCACGCGGGATGATCGGCGTCCTGCGCGACTGGTGGGGCTACCGGCAGGGGCGCTAGGCGCTCGTCGAAGCGGAACCGGCGACGACCAGACGTGCCCGTTGAGGTCTGGCCGCGCCAGCGCTTGACACTTGCTAACTTGCCTGCTTCAATCCTGCACCGCAGGGATAAGGGGCGCCGAGTCTGATGGGTGCGATACCTGCCGACAATGAGGGACAAGCTCATGTCGGCTTGCTCTTGGGCCTTGCCGGAGAAGGGGGCCCCTCAGCTCACCAGACCCGACGCGCGCACGAAGAGAATCACCGCGCCGCAGGGCGGTTGTAAATTTGCTGTGAAAACGCTCGGCCGATGGCGTGACCAAACGGTGAACGGGGCGTGGCGATCCTGTGGGGCCGCCCCGCCGGGCCGCCGGGTATAAGGCCCTCTCACGTAGGCCGGGATGGCATATTGGCGGCCGTGGCCCAGACAATCACTGAGTTTTCGGAATGCCTGGACGTGCTCCGGGGCTTTGCTGGCGAGATGGTGGAGGCATCCGTCTTCGCCGCAGGAGATGAGGGCGCCCGGTCGCGGCGTTCGCAGGCATCGTCGGCGGGCTCGCTCAGCTTGATCACGATCGCTGGCAGCTCGTCTGGGGTACCGATGGCGTGCCCACGTCACCGATCGAGAGCACCGTCACGCTCTGGAGTAGCCGGTTCCGCACTGCAGAGATTGCCTTCACCGACGAAGTGGAAGCGCCCATCGACGACGCACACGACGTTGGTGCGGTCCACGGCCAAAACGCGTTCCTCAAGATCTATCTAGACGACCTCATCATCGACCTGATCGTCTACATCTAGGCGCGTTCTTCCCCGCGGGACTGTCGATCGACAGTCGATCCCTTGAGCAATCGAGGGCAGGCATCCACGCAGGCCCAGACAATCGCCGATTCCGCTTGGCGCACCGGGTCTACGTCCGATAGACGCCTTAGATGCCCGTCCTCGACCAACTCCTACGGAGCGTGCCGGCCCCTGCGCTCATTCCAGCATGCATGGCCGTGGCACTCCTGGCCGCCCACCGAAGCGTGGCTCTGCTCCGTGAACTGGTCGCCCTGGCACGCGACGTGATCGCCCTCTTGCGAGACTTACGGAGCTACCGAGAGGGTCGATAGGACCCGTTGGCCCGACTCGTCCGCCCACGTGTGGCGATAACACAAAATCAGCTTTTGGCGGCCAAAGGTCTGTCCGACAGGCCACTAAGGTGTAGTACGTTAGTTGCGCATAGGGCGAGCCCCAGTGGACGCGATGTCTGGCACGACGCGAGGGGGATTCTTGCGTCGGCCCCGGGTTTGGCTACGCCCTTACAGGAAAGGCCGCCTGACTCGCACTGAGGCTCTGAATCTAAAGCTAGCGCGGTGAGTGGTCGAAATGTGAGGGCTCCGCATAATATGTTGATTTGCAGGGACATCGACCCTCATTGGTGATGCGGCGCGTCCGTCGTTGCGCCGGGCGGGCCTGTTTGAGTTGTGAAAAGTTGTGAACGAGGGGGAGAGAGATCCCTCTACCTCGTTACTTAGTGCTTAGGCTCCTGGTCGAGCGTCGTCTTGCCTGCGCCGAGCGCGCCGACGCTGAGGATCGCGGCGTTGCGATCGGTCTCGGAACCGTCCCCGCAGGTTGAAACAGACGGGTTGTGCCGATCCTCCACCGTGGGACCATCGAGCGCGGCGAGGGTCGATCCGAGCTGGTCCACGCTCAAGGCCATGTGCTCGGCCCTCGGGATCACGTTCGTTGACCTCGCCCGCCGCGTTGAAGCCGCGGGCGGCGCCGTGCCCTTTGGCCGACGCTGAGCCGGTGACGCGCTTTAGGTACAGCCCGGCTCAATGGGACACGCGTCCAGCATCGTTGCGATTTCCTGTTGCATGCGCTGCGCTGCCGATGGGCGCCATAGATGTCCGTCCTCGCCCAGCTCCCACGGTCCACTCCGACCCCAGCTCTGATGCTTTCGGCCACCATCGGGAATCAAACCCGTGTTACCGCCGTCAGAGGGACGCTAACCCGGAAGGGCCGCCGATTTGCGATTCATCTACAGGCCATCCATCCCGTAATAGCGGCGGGCTGTTCAGGCCGATGGCAGCGAAGCCAAGCCTCAACGTGGCCGAAATATCCATGAGGTTCCCGGAAGCGGTAGCGCGTGGAGGCGCATCGCCACGCTGTTGTGGATGCCCGGCGGTTCGGCCTTCTCAACCGTTCTCTTCCGAGCCGCCGCGCCCGACTCGGCCCGCCGGACGGGACGGGCCTTCAACACAAGCCGACCTTCTTGGCGCCGTATTCGGCTTGCGCCACGGTGAATTTGCTACCGGCTTCGGAAGAGAGCTGTTCGATCAGTCCCTGGCATGAGAATGATGACGTGTGGAGATAGCTTTCAGCCTCTTTCACGGCCTGTTCGTTCCAGTTCACATGTAGGTGTTCCACCGCCCAGACAGCGTCCGCGCGTGGGAATCCGCTACCGGCTTCGGACGAGAGCTGTTCGATCAGCCCCGTTTCTGAAAACGCGGACGATTGGAGATAGCTTTCAGCCTCCTTGAGCGCATTCTGTTGAGACACGGTGGCGTGTTCAATTTCTTGATGCTCTCTTTGCTCGCGTTCTTCGCTTTCTCGTTTTTCCCGCGCTTCGCGCTTTCCCTGTTCGATTTCCGCTTCCGTGTGGTACGTGATCGTGATCTGTTCTTCAGCAGATTCGCGGCCTGTCAGCGAGGCCTTGATTTCGAGATTGTTTTCGCCGATGTGTAGGCGGACCGTCTTGCTCCACTTGTCGCCATGCACCGACGCGGGTTGTTCGTTGACAGTGACTGTCGCCCCCGGCGTTACGGTCCCTGTCAATGTCGCTTGCGAGCCGGTGGTCGAAAAGCTGCCCTGATTCAAGTGCAGTTCGGCGGAGGGGGTGGCTTGCGCGGCCGGGCTCGATGGGGTCGTTTCCGATGTCGGGCTAGAGGACTTGTTGCTGCCTGCCACCGCTGCGATCACGACGATGAGCACTAAGGCCGCGACCAGGCCCCAAAGCCATTTGTTTCGCAACAGGCTTGGTCGCGTGCCGGTCGGTCCCGTCGGCGGCGCGATGCTCGTCGCCTCGGAAGTGGGAGCAGCGGGAGCGGTCGATACCTCGCCCGGGCTCGAAGGGATCGGTTCCGGTCCGGGTGCATCCCGGTAACGCTCTGTCCAGGCGGAGCCGTCCCAATACCTCGCCACGCCCTGGCCAATCGGGTCGGGATACCAGCCGGCTGGTACCCACGAGGCCAGGGGCCCCACCGCACGCAGAGCATCGTGCCCACCTTGTCCCATAGCCGTCGATGGTATTGGAGGACGCCGTCGCGCTGCAAGCAGAGCGGGGGAAGCCGCGTCAGCACGCTTCCGCTGCCCAGCGCGCCGACGATCACGCCACCGACGCCGATCACTGCGACGAGTGCCGGTTCATGCATCGCCGCATCGTATGGGCATAGGCTCCGCCGATGCACAAGACAAATCCCTGGTCCTTGCGCGAGATCGGCCGCTCGCTGGGGGGCTTCACAAACGGTGCCGTGCGAGCCATCCTGTTCGCAGTCGCGCTCATCACTGCCACACTCGCCGTGGTCAAGCATTTCGATGCAAGCGCAAAGACCAGGCTGTCGGCGTCGGAATGGGCGTTTATCGCCTTGGGGAGTGCGCTCGTGAGTGTGGCGATTGCGTATCACCGGGCACGCGTCGAACGTGACTCAACGCGGCCGCTTGTTCGCCCCGACCACCTGGCCGAACTGCAGGGTCGGCTGGAAACCTTGGAGCAGGCAGTGCGGACCGACGACGTCTGCGACTACGCAGACCCGCCCGACGCTCGCGAGACCCACGAGGAAAGCTTCAAGGCCCACTATCCGGCGCTGGGAGGCGCGCTGGATGCTTGGGATGCCGTCGTCCGCGACGTAGCCTGCGCACCCGAGGTATTCGAGATGGCGCTCCGCGACGTAGCCGAGAGCGCCGAACCCGCCGCACCGTGGTTCGGTGTGTACGGTCCCGACAACGATACCGCTGAGGTGCTGAACGCGCTCAGCGAGAGACTGGAGATGCTCGCCAGATGCCGCCTGCTTGGGCTGGACAGCCCGCCCTGGTGGGCATGGTCTGCAAGTCCACCGCTCCCGTCCCCCGGGCTTCCGGACCATCCCGCCTGGGAAGTTATGTTTGGCAAGCGCGTTCTCGCTCTTATTCCGGAGCAGCCCGAGGACACCCGCCAAGAACGTATCAATGAAGCGATCAACCGGATCAAGTCGCTTTGGGAGTACGGCGAAGGGATGGACGAGGCGGCCGCGATCGGCGCCACCCTGGAGCGCCGAGCAGAGCTAAAGCAGCCGCTGCTTGACGAGCTTCGTGAGTGGCGCAAGGTCAGCGGTGTCGAGGCAACGCCCCGCTGCTCGATCTGCCGCAAGAACGAGGGCTGGCATGAGCCCAGACCCCCCATACGGAAGCGCATCGCTCATATCGGAACGGGCATTAGCTCGGCCGTGTCGCGCATCTTTGGGCGCCTGACGGGCTCCGAGGGACACCTGCCGAGCCTAAGCGGCTAGCGCCGCTCAAATGCTGCCACGGAAAAGCTGATGCTGCCAAAATGCTGCCACGCAGCCATTTTGGAGCCAGCGGCCGCTCTAGCGATTGCCCTCAAATGTGCTCGTTAGCAGGCTAGTCATGGGACGCGCCCGGCGTGATTCGAACACGCGACCTCTCGCTCCGGAGGCGAGCGCTCTATCCACTGAGCTACGGGCGCCTGAGGCACCGCTCGGGCGGTGCCTGGGGAAGAAGCCAAGTCTAGGCGGTCCCGGCGACTGAGCTCAATGGGGCCGGGCCCGGGTGCGCTTGACACCCCCAGGACGCGGTAGGAGAATCAAGCTGCAGTGATTCGGCTGGACCGCTCGGAGGGGCGGTCCAGAGGTGGAGATTCAAGGGGGATCGCAGATGAGTGGGCAGAGGAGTCTTAGGCGAGTGGTGTCCGTGTTGGCCTGCGGCGCGGTGGTCGGATTCGCGTGGGCCGGCATGCCGGGGGTGGCGGCTGCCGATGATGGGCCGCGTTTCGAACACTGGCTCTTCAACGGCACGTTGAGCGACGCGAGGCTCGGTGAAACGATCGCCCTCCCGTGCGAATTCAACGGGCAGACGGAAGTACCGGGCCCACTCGAAGGCAACTCCAAGTGCACGCCCACAACCGCCAGCGGAAAGCTGTTCGGGCTGGTGCCCGTCAAGCTCGGCCTCACCGAGACGGAGTCCGCTCCGATCACGGCGACGCTTTCGGCGGTGCCGGGTCTGATCACGTTCACCGGCACCTACAAGGCGAACCTGGGGGTCACCTCGGTGGCTCTGCTCGGCCTCACGATCCCAACCTCGTGCGCCACCGCAGAACCGCTGGTGTTCGCACTCGAAGTGACCAGGCCCACGAGCGAAATCGTCACGACCGGCTTCCCATTCAGCGGCACGGTCAACGTGCCCAGGTTCAAGTGCTCCGGCGGCCTCCTGGGACCGCTCTTCGGCGTGGTGGCAAGCGGCCTCCTCTCCGGCCCCGACAACGCCTTCACGATCACGCTGGCGCCGGGCCCATAGGCCGTTGCGCGGGACCGGCCGGCACATCGCCAGCGGTCCTGATCGCGCGGAGCGAGCGACCGAGTCTTCGAGGCCGTGGTGTCGGCGCGCATCGCCGCGCGCCGGTAGGCGGCTCTGGCAGGGCAGCGGGCCGGCGCCAACGATACTTTTGGCCCTGTGGACCTGTCGATCTTCTTCGCCGGTACCGGGGGCTCCGCGCCCACGGCGCGCCGCGGCCTGCCCGCCTCGCTGGTGCGCCGCGGGGGGGAGAAGCTCCTCTTCGACTGCGGCGAGGGCACCCAGCGCCAGCTGGTGCGCTCCGTGGGCCTGCTCGACATCGACGCGGTCTTCCTGACCCACTTCCACGCCGACCACTGGCTCGGTCTGCCCGGCATGCTCAAGTCCTTCGCCCTGCGCGACCGCGACCGTCCGATGGCCGTCTACGGCCCGCCCGGGATCGAGGAGCTGATGGGGGCGGTGCGCTTCATCTACGGGCGCCTTCCCTACGAGCTCACGATCACGCGGCTCGAGCCCACCCAGAGCGTGCCCGGGGACGGCTACCGGGTGACCGCGATCCCCGTCCGCCATCCCGGCGGGACCGTCTTCGGCTACGCGCTGGTGGAGGACGCGCGGCCCGGCCAGTTCGACCCCCAGCTTGCCGAGCGGCTCGGCGTGACCCCCGGCCCGGACTTCGGGCGCCTGCAGCGCGGTGAGACCGTCGCGGGTGTCACCCCCGACCAGGTGATGGGCCCGGAGCGCCACGGGCGCAAGCTCGTGCTCTCCGGCGACACCGCCCCCTGCGAGGCGCTCGTGATCGCCGCGCACGAGGCGGACCTGCTCGTCCACGAGGCCACCTTCGCCGAGGACGAGGTCGAGCGGGCGCGCGAGACCCAGCATTCCACCGCGCGCCAGGCCGCCGAGGCGGCGCGCGAGGCCGAGGTGCGCATGCTCGCCATCACCCACATGTCGAGCCGCTACGCCCCGTCGGAGATCCGCAGGCAGGCGCGAGCGGTCTTCCCCGCCACCGAGGCCCCCCGCGACTTCGACACGATCGAGATCCCGTTCCCGGAGCGGGGGCAGCCCCAGCTCGTGCCCTGGTCCTCGCGCGAGCGCCCCCCCGGCGGCGAGGGCTCCGGCGGCGCGCCAGACGGGGGCGACCCCGAGGGGGGCGTGGGGTCCGCCGGCGGGCGCCAGCATCCGGAGGGCGCGGGCGCAACGGGGGAGGGGGCTGGTGATACAGTCTCCGAGATCCTTTAACCCGGTCCCGCGAGGCCAGAAAGGAACTCTTTGAACAGCGAGCCCAAGGTCGTCCTGCGCGAGCGCGAGGTGCGCAACGCCCTCCTGCGCATCGCGCACGAGATCGCCGAGCGCAATCCCGAGCCTCCCGCTCCGGCGCTCGTGGGCATCCATCGCCGTGGCGCCTTCCTCGCCGAGCGGCTGCGCCCCTGGTTGAGCGAGCTGCTCGAGGACGAGGAGCTCCCGCTGGGGGACCTCGACATCGGCTTCTACCGCGACGACGTGGCCACCAGGCCGGAGGCGCCCATCCTGCACGCCTCGCACATCGACTTCGACGTGGCCGGGCGCACGATCGTGATCGTGGACGACGTGCTCTACACGGGGCGCACCGTGCGCGCTGCGATCGACGCGCTCTTCGACTACGGGCGACCCGACCGGGTGCAGCTGGCGGTGCTCGTGGACCGCGGCCACCGCGAGCTGCCCATCCGACCGGACTACGTGGGCAAGAACCTGCCCACCTCCACCGCCGAGCACGTGCACGTCCGCCTGACCGAGCTCGACGGGGTCGACGAGGTCACGATCGCGCCCGTGGCGAGGATGGTGGGCACATGAAGCACCTGCTCTCGATCGAGGAGCTCGACCGGGCGGGGATCGAGCGCATCGTCTCGCAGGCGATGCGCTTCGACGAGGTCTCCGAGCGCGAGATCAAGAAGGTCCCGACCCTGCGGGGCCGGATGGTCCTGAACCTCTTCTACGAGGCCTCCACGCGCACGCGCGGCTCCTTCGAGCTCGCGGCCAAGCGGCTCTCCGCCGACGTGGTGAACTTCGCGGCCAGCGGCTCCAGCATCGAGAAGGGGGAGTCGCTGAAGGACACGGTCCTCACGCTCAGCGCCCACAAGCCCGACGCGATCGTGATCCGCGCGCCGTGGGCCGGCGCGGCAGAGCTCGTGTCGCGCTGGACGAGCGCCTCGGTGATCAACGCCGGCGACGGCAAGCACGAGCACCCCACGCAGGCGCTGCTGGACGTCTACACGCTGCAGCGCCAGCTGGGGCGCCTGGACGGCCTCTCGATCTGGATCGTCGGCGACATCGCCCACTCCCGCGTGGCCCGCTCAAACATCCTGGCCTTCGGGCGCATGGGGGCGAGGGTGACCGTGTGCGGGCCGCCGACGCTGATACCTCACGAGATCGAGTCGCTCGGCTGCGAGGTCCGCTTCACGCTGGACGAGCTGGGCACGGCCGACGTGATCTACGCCCTGCGCATGCAGCGGGAGCGCATAACCGACAGCCCGATACCGTCGCTGCGCGAGTACGCCGCCTGGTACCAGATCAACGAGCGGCGCCTGAGCCCGCGCCAGCTGCTCATGCACCCGGGCCCGGTCAACCGCGGCGTTGAGCTCTCGAGCGCCGTCGTCGACTCGCCCCAGGCGGTCATCACCGCCCAGGTCCAGGCCGGCGTGGTGGTCCGCATGGCGGTCCTCTACGAGCTTCTCTCCGGGGCCCGCGCGCCCAGCACCTCTCCGGCCCCGGCGCTCGCCTGATGCCCCTCGCGGCGCTCTCCTCGAACGCGGCTGCACCGGTCGACCTGCTCTTCCGCGAGGTCCACGCCATCGACCCGCGCGTGGGGCTGGACGGCCTGCGCGACGTGCGCGTGCGCGGCGGCGCGATCGCCGAGCTGGCCGAGCCCGGCAGCCTCACGCCGGAGGACAGCGAGGAGCTCGTGCAGGGCGAGGCGCGCCATCGTCTCTCGCCGGCCTTCTTCGACCCCCACGTGCACCTGCGCTCCCCCGGCCAGGAACACAAGGAGGATCTCGAAACCGGCACCCGCGCCGCCGCGGCCGGAGGCTTCGGCGGCGTGATCGCGATGCCCAACACCGACCCGGTGATCGACTCGGCGCCGCTGCTGCGCTCGCTGCGCGACACCGCCGCCCGCGACGCCCGCGTCCCGGTCGGCTTCCTGCCCGCGATCACGCGCGAGCTCGCCGGGGAGCGCCTCACCGACATGGCCGAGCTGCGCGCCGAGGGCGCGCTCGGGTTCACCGACGACGGACGCCCCGTGATGAGCGCCCGCGTGATGCGCAGCGCGCTGCGCTACCAGCGGCTCTGCGGCGGCGTGCTGGCGCTGCACGAGGAGGACCTCACGCTCTCCGCCGGCGGCGTGATGTTCGAGGGGGCCGTCAGCGCCGCGCTCGGCCTCGACGGGATACCGGGCGTGAGCGAGTCGAGCATGGTGCGGCGCGACGCGGCGCTCGCCGCCTACGAGGGTGGGCGCGTCCACTTCCAGCACCTGAGCGTCGCCGACTCCGTGGCGGCGGTGGCGGCCGCCAAGGCCGACGGGATCGCGGTGAGCGCCGAGGTGACCCCGCACCACCTGCTGCTCACCGACGAGAGCCTGCGCGGCCTGGACACGGCCTTCAAGGTCAATCCCCCGCTGGCCACCGAGTCCGACCGCGTGGCGCTCATCGACGGGCTGCGCAGCGGCGTGATCGACTGCGTGGCGAGCGACCACGCGCCCCATGCGCGCGAGGAGAAGGAGGTGCCGTTCGAGCAGGCCCCGATGGGCACCACGGGCCTCGAGACCGCCTTCGCGGTGCTCCACACCGAGCTCGTGCTCGGTGGGCTGCTGGAGCTGGGCCTCTTGATCGAGCGCATGACCGCCGGGGCCGCCCTCTTCGAGCTGCCGGCGCCGAGCATCGTGGTCGGCCAGCCCGCCAACCTCACGCTGCTCGACCTCGAGGCGAGCTGGGTACCCGGCGAGCACGGCTGGGAGAGCCGCTCGCAGAACTCCTGCTTCGCCGGGCGCCGCCTGCAGGGGCGGGCGCTCATGACCGTGGCGGCCGGCGCCGTGGCCTACCGTGAGCGCACCTTCTCGGTGGTGGGCGTGTGAGCCTGCATCGGGCCCGGCGGATGCTCGAACGCGACCGCGCGGCGCTCGTCGTGGTCGACATCCAGGAGGCCTTCCGCGGCTATCCGACCTTCGCCCAGGTGGCGGCCTCCGCCGCCAGGCTGCTGCGGGGCGCGCGCATCCTCGGCCTGCCGACCGTCGTCACCGAGCAGTACCCGCGCGGCCTCGGCCACACGGTTCCCGAGGTCGGCCTCGAGGGGGAGGTGCCGGTCGAGAAGGCCGTCTTCTCGGCGGTGCGCGCCGAGGGCTTCCACATCGGCGACGCCGACCAGGTCGTCCTCTGCGGCATCGAGACCCACGTCTGCGTGGCCCAGAGCGCGCTCGACCTGCT
>Ga0335085_10017671_pt1 | contig 10269 bp, 8 predicted proteins | sample Lox_Sample_45_FD_206712 | JGI IMG/M metagenome (GOLD analysis project Ga0335085, IMG submission 206712) | Soil microbial communities from Loxahatchee National Wildlife Refuge, Florida, United States - Lox_Sample_4.5 | ecosystem: Environmental > Terrestrial > Soil > Wetlands | place: USA: Florida...
GGACAGCACTTGGCGCAGTACCACCCGTGCACGTCCTCGGGCATGTGCAGGCGATTGGGCCAGTTCCCACAGATGTCGCAGCAACCTTTGACACGCTCCGAGATGTGACAGATCGGCCTCATACTATCGTAGATTGCAGGTGAAGGGCCAAAGGTTGCGAAAATTCGAAAGATTGAGCGAATAGGGGGTTGACAGGCGGATTTGGACAGTGGAGGCGCGCAAATTTCCCCAAGGGAGGGAAAAACGGGGCAGGAATGTGCCAAGCTGCGCGGCGGGTGGGGCGTACGGGGCGGGACACGGGAGGAGGCGTGTGGGTCCTGGTCCTGGCTGCGCCGTCTCCGGTCTGCGCGTGAAGGTTCGTCGCGCCTCAGTCTTCGTCGTGCCAATCCCTGATCCCTGCCCTTATTGTTCGTTGACCGGGACAATGTCGACCGGGATGCCGGAAAGGTGGTCGATGGCACGCTGCATGGATGGGCGGATGACGCCAAGGGTGTCGAGCATCTTTTTGGCAGCGGCGTAGTCGCCCTGGGCCTCGATGGTCAGAAGGTCGTGGCAGAGGGAGCGGACCGCGGGCTGGATTTTCGCGAAATCGACAGCGAAGGTGCCATCGGGGTTGGCGACGAAGCCGCCGTGATCGGACAAGTAATTGAACTGGAGGGCCATGCCTTTGCCGTGGGCTTCGGCGAGGCCGAAACGGAGAGAGCGGAAGGCGGAGGCAAGGAAGGTGGTGTAGAGCTGATGCCCGGCGGCGGGCGAGTGGGCGAGCCCGTGATCGAAGAGATACTGGAGCATGAAGAGGCCGGTAACGTCGGCCTTGGCTTCCTCGATGGCACTGTAGAGTTCCTTCAATTCCTGGCGGGGGGTGGTGGAGCGTCCATTGACCTGGATCTGGTGCGGGCCGATGCCGTGGCTGAGCTCGTGGGCGAGGATGTGCATGAAGAAGGAATCGAAGCTCAGATCGGCCTGGGCGGAAGCGGGAAGAACGCGGGCGGCGATCGGTTTCAGGTTGGTCTCGAACTTGGCCTGCTGGACGTTCTTCAGCATGACGCGCTTGGAGCCTTTTTGGTGAACTACGCGGTCGTCATTGGGCAGATTGAAGGCGGCGGTGCGGACGCCGTGCGCGCCATCGCCGGCGGCGAAGACTTCATTCACCACGCGGATGGGCGCGGCGGCACCAAGCTTGGGATTGCGGTAGCGCGGATCGATGGGGAGATTGTTTTCGACCTCCTGGAGGCGGGATGCGAAACCGGCGAGGCGGGAGGATTCGGCGTCATCCCGGATGGTGATGTAGGCTTCGAAGGCGGCCTTGTAGCCGAATAACTCGTCGTTGTAGGTTTCGTAGGGGCCGATGGTGATATCGAGAGGAGCGTCGAGGTCCATCCAGGCGAGATCGCTGGCGTAATAGTCGTTGGAAAGGAAGGCGGCGGCGCGGAGATCGAGGAATTTTTTCAGGGATGCATTGGGGGTGAGGGCGGCCGCTTCGCGAAGAAGCGCGGCGGCGCGGTGCAGGTCGGCGGAGTACGCTTGGCTATAGGGGATGGCAGACAGGTGATGATTCGCATCGCGCTGGATCACGGTGAAGAAGCCTTCGGCCTGTTCCTTCGCCTGGGGCGCGAGAGTTTTGGCCCAGGCTTCGAATTCTGCACGAGTCATGTCCTCGGGATAGAAATTGGCGCCGGGAAGCTTGTGCTCGGGCACGCCCGGGATGAACGCGGTATTGGCGTCGAGGTTGGACCAGGGTCCCTTGTTCAGCCAGAAATAATCGAGGCGGGCCTTCCCGAGCGGCGAGGTGTCGTGCTGGAGGCGGGTGTAGAGGGCGCGATCGCCGCTCCAAAGCTGGTCCATGTAAAGAAGGTTGAAGAGGCGGGCGGCCTCCACCAGTTTGGCGAGGGACTGGCGGTCGGCGGGGGAGAGGGCGGACTGGTCGGCGCGGAGGGTGACGGGGGCGAAACGGGTGTTCATCTGCTGCAGGCGAGGCAGATCGGGAACGGCGGCTGAGGCGGCCAGGAGCATAAGGAAGACCTTCACAGTCCGATAGTAGCGCCGTTTCATACGATGGCGGCGGAACTGCAAACACCCCTAAACAGATAGGCGGTGCGCATTGCCGCCCGCAAGGAGGGAAAAACAGAACCGATGAACACGCGTTTTTCGCGTCTCCTGGTGCCTATGGTTCTGGGAGCAGCCGCGGTGGCCTTAGCCGCTGTACACACGGACTATGACCACCGCGCTGATTTTGAGCATTTCCACACCTATTCCTGGATTGGAGTGCATGCAGGCAATTCGCTTTGGCAGGGCCGGATTATGGCCGCTGTAGACAGTCAACTCGCTTCACGGGGGTGGCAGCGGGTGCCGTCGGGAGGCGAAGCAGCAGTTTCCGCGTTCGGTAAGACCGCGGAACGCGACAATCTGGAGACGTTTTATAACGGGTTTCCCGGTTGGGGCTGGCGCGGATGGAGCGGTATGGGAACCGCGGAGACCCAAGTGATCCCGCAGGAAATCGGCAGCCTGACAGTCGATATTTTCAACGGAGCGAACAAACAATTGATCTGGCGCGGAACCTCCGCAGAAGTTTTATCCTCCAAGCCCGAGAAGAATGAAAAGAAGCTCGATCATGCTGTAGCGGAGATGTTCGAACACTTCCCACCACCAGCAAAAAGCTAAAATAGCGGAACGAACAGACGACTGGCCCGGCCGAAAGGCCGGGTTTTTTTTTGAGCGGTCCGCTTTCGGCAATCAGCGCGTTGGGTGAAGCGAAGAGGTCCGGTTCGTGGCCAAGCGGCGCCAGTGCGAATTCCGTCTGGCTGGCCATGAGGCCGCGTTCCACTCCAGACTGCTGGATTTGGCAACGGGTGCGTTGGATTTTGCAACTTGCGAGTTAGCTAATTGATTTCAAGAAACTTCGCCTAGTTTTTCGGCAAGGGCGTGTTGTTATTTGCAACGGCAAGGTGAACAGCGAAAAATTCGACAATCGCAACTGCATGAAATTACAACGGATAAAGAGGCCTTAAACAACATTTTTTGGCACCTTCCGTGCCTTTATAGGAGGCGGAGAAAGGAAGGAAGTCAAATGACAGTCATACTGGTTCTCGTAACGTTCCTCGGGTTCATCATTCTGGACTATGCGCTGAACCGGCGCAAGGCGCCGATCGCGGTGACGATGGAAGCCTCCAGGGCAGTCCCGGCCATGAGTGGCGGAGACTACGTGGATGGATTCAAAACTCCGGCGGACCTTGCTTACCATCCCGGGCACGGCTGGTTGGTGCGGGAGCGTAAGAACATGGTGCGGGTGGGAGCCGACGAATTCGCGGCCGCCCTGCTCGGAGCGGTAGAGAAGATTGAACTGCCGAAGCCGGGGACATGGGTACGGCAAGGGCAGAAAGTGTTGGCATTCCACCGGGACGGGGTGAAGACGGAGATGGTTTGCCCGACCGAGGGCGAAGTGATGGAAGTAAACGCGGAAGTTCTGACGAACCCGGCGCTGCTGCGCAAGGATCCGTACGGGAAGGGGTGGCTGCTTTCGATCCACGTGCCGGACGAGGAGAACACAGGGCGAAACCTGGTCCCCAAAGGGCTGGTGCGGGAGTGGATGCGGGAAGCGGTGGAACGGCTGTATGCGCTGCAGCCTGCGCTGGCCGGGGCGGTGGCGGCAGACGGCGGACGTCCGGCGGACGACATCTTCGCGGCGTTGCCCGAAGTGGACTGGAAGGCGGCGACCTCGGAATTCTTCCTGACGGCGTAGGGGCGGGCGCAAGCGCCGGGCCGGATGTATCCGGCCCCTGCAGGGTCCCTGGCCCATATGGGCTCTGTTAAATTTTGCTACACTTTGGGGTCAAATTCTGCTAAAAAGGAGTTGAGGGTCTCTATATGTCGAAAGCCATACTGTACGACAGCACCCTCTGCATTGGATGTAGGGCATGCGAGAGCGCTTGTGCCGACCGGTGGGGTCTGCCATACGACGATAAGATCGCGGCCGAGGAGAAGATCTCCGCGCACAAGCTGACGACGATCGAGACGCACGGGGACCATTTCGTGCGGCGGCTCTGCATGAACTGCGTGAAGCCGGCGTGTGCCTCGGTGTGCCCGGTAGGAGCGCTGCAGAAGACGGCGCTGGGGCCGGTGACGTATGACGCGGATAAATGTATGGGTTGCCGCTACTGCATGCAGGCCTGCCCGTTCCAGGTGCCGACGTACGAATGGTCCAGCCGGCTGCCGCGGATGCGCAAGTGCAACGAGTGCTATGAGCGGCAGTCGCAGGGCAAGCTGACGGCTTGCGCCGAGGCCTGCCCGACGGGCGCGACCAAGTGCGGGGACCGCGACGAATTGATCGGCGAGGCGCAGCGTCGGATCGCGGAGAAGCCAGGGCAGTACTACGGTCAGGTTTACGGCCTGAAGGAAGTGGGCGGAACGTCGGTGCTGTATCTTTCGGCAGTGCCATTCGAGCAGATCGGGCTGCGGACCGGGGTGCCTTCGGAGCCGCTGCCGGACTACACCTGGCGCGTGCTGGAACTGCTGCCGGACGTTGTTTCGACGGGGGCGGTGCTGCTGGGCGGGATCTGGTGGGTCACCAACCGGCGCGAAGAAGTCGCAAAGGCGGAAGGACGAAGTCCCCGGCGGAGTGGCAGGCCCCCTTCAAAGAACGGGCAGGGCGGTCATGCTGTAGTACCGGAGAAACTGGAGGGCCGGAAATGACCCTGGGAACGGGTACGCCAGCGGCGAAGAGATGGCCGCGGATCACGGTATGGCGTGCGATTTTTGCGGCCATTTTGTTAAGCGGGGCTTACGCGACGTACCTGCGTATCTTCTATGGACTTGGCGGATCCACCAACCTCAGCGATAAATTTCCGTGGGGATTGTGGATCGCCTTCGATGTGATGTGCGGCGTGGCGCTGGCGGCGGGCGGGTTCACGCTGGTGGCGATTGTCCACATCTTCGGCATCGAGAAATACCGGCCCGTATTACGGCCGTGCATTTTGACCGCGTTTCTGGGGTACGTGCTGGTGGTGGTAGGGCTGCTCTTCGACCTGGGGCGGCCGGACCGGCTGTGGCACCCGCTGGTGATGTGGAATCCGCACTCGGTGATGTTCGAAGTGGCGTGGTGCGTGACGCTGTACAGCACCGTGCTGTTTCTGGAGTTCGTGCCGGTGGTGTGCGAACGGTTCGGATGGGCGAAGCCGGCGGAGTGGATTCACCGGATTTCGGTGCCGCTCATGATCCTGGGCATTCTGCTTTCGACACTGCACCAGAGCTCGCTGGGGTCGCTGTTCCTGATCGTGCCGGCGAAGCTGTATCCGCTCTGGTACAGCCCGGTGCTGCCGCTGCTGTTTTTCGTTTCGGCCATCGCGGTGGGGCTGGCGATGACGATTTTCGAATCGTGGCACAGCAGCCGCGCCTTCGGGCGGGCGCTGGAACTGCCGCTGCTGGCGAGCCTGGGGCGGGTGCTGGCGGTGACGATGAGCGTGTACCTGTGGATCCGCTTCCTGGACCTTCTGCAGCGTGGCGTGCTGCCGCTCGTGGCGCGGAACCGGATGGAGACGTGGCTGTTCGCGCTGGAGATCGGGCTGGCCCTTGTGCCGACCGTGCTGCTGTACCAGAGAAGCGTGCGGATGCGGCCCGGAGCGTTGTATGCGTGCGCGGTGATGGTGGTGTTCAGCGTGATCGCCAACCGGCTCAACGTGGGTACCACCGGGCTGGAAGCAGGGTCGGGCACGCACTATACGCCGAAGTGGAGCGAGATCGCGATTACGCTTTCGATTGTGGCGGCGGGCTTCGCGATCTTCCGGATGGTGGCGGGATACTTCCCGATTTTCGAGGCGCAAGCCCATGGAAACGAGCATGCGGTGGCGGAAGTGAGCCCGCAGAAGAAGGAGGTTGACCCGGTCGCGGTGGGATGAAGCGTTTTACGAAGTTTCGCGTGGGATTGGCCGCCAAGCTCGCGGTGTGCGTCATCGCAAGCACGGCGGCCTTTTTCAGTTTGTTCGGGTATCTGAATCTGCGGGTGGAGCGCGGCCAGTCCGAGGCGCTGGTGCGGCAATCGGCGGACCGCATTGCGGGGCTGATTCTGCGGAGCACGCGGTACGGCATGCTGCACAACGACCGGGAAGCACTGGTCAACATCATCCAGGAACTGGGGACGCAGCCGAGCATCCAGCGGATCCGCATCTCGAACCAGGACGGGCGGGTGACGCTTTCGACGGACGCGGGAGAAGTGGGAACGCCGCGCAGGACGGGCAGCACGGCGGGCGCGCGGATTTTCTGGGGCGCCAACGGGCAGCGCGTGCTTTCCGTGAGCCGGGAGATCGAGAACGCGGCGGCTTGCTCCAGCGGGGCATGCCACGTGCACCCGGCGGGGCAGCGCGTGCTGGGAGTGATCGACGCGGACCTCTCGCTGGCGCAGGTGGATGAGCAGATTGCGCAACATCAGGCGGAGCTGCGGTGGTTTCTGTTTGCCGCGATTGCGCTCGGCTGCCTGGCGGCGGTGGTGTTCATGTGGGTGGTGGTGTACCAGCCGGTGAAGCAGCTGATCGACGGCACGCACCGGGTGGCGGGCGGAGACCTGGCGTACCGGCTGCCGGTTCGGTCGGACGATGAACTGGGCGACCTGGCGGCGTCGTTCAACAAGATGACGGCGGAAGTAGCCAGCGTGCAGGGGAAGATCGAGGCGGAGGTCCGGCGAAAGACCGCGGAACTGGAGCGGGTGTACCGGACGCTGCTGACCACGGAAAAGATGGCTTCCATCGGGAAGCTGGCGGCTACGGTGGCGCACGAGATCAACAATCCGCTGTTCGGCATCCTGACGTACGCGCGGCTGGTGCTGCGGGAAGTGCAGAAGCATGAATTGCCGAACCGCGACGAGATGGTCGAGCAGATCCAGACCATCGAGCGGGAGAGCAAGCGGTGCGGCGACCTGGTGAAGAACCTGCTGACGTTTTCGCGGCAGGCGCCGAGCCACCGCGAGCCGAACGAGCTGAACACGATTGTGCACCGGGCCGTGCTGCTGGTCAAGCACAAGCTGGATATGCAGTCGATCGAGCTGAAAGAGACGCTGGCGGAGGGCCTGCCGCCGGTGGATTGCGACGCCAACCAGATCCAGCAGGTGGCGCTGGTGCTGATGGTGAATGCGTCGGAAGCGATGACAAAGGGCGGAGTACTGGAAGTATCGACCGGCTATGACGCCGGCGTGGAACAGGCCGCAATTCGCGTGAAGGATACGGGGTGCGGCATCCCCGAGGATGTACTGCCGCGAATTTTCGATCCTTTCTTTACCACGAAGGAAGAACAGAACCGCACCGGCCTGGGCCTGGCGGTGGCGCACTCGATCGTGGAGCAGCACGCGGGCGAGATCTCGGTCCGCTCCACGCCGGGTAAAGGAACGGAATTCACGGTGAAGCTGCCCGCGGGCGGCGGGAGCCCAGGCCGGACGGGCCCGGCCCCTACAGAAACCGCACAAGCGATCGTAGGGGCGAGGCAGGCCTCGCCCGTTACAGGAGAACCCCAATGGCAACAGCGGTAGAGACGCCAACTTCGACGAAGACGAAGGGACGGATCCTGATCGTCGACGATGAGCTGGTGGTGCGCGATTCACTGGGCAAGTGGTTCGCCAGCGAAGGCTACACGGCACGGCCGGTGCCGGGCGCGCGCGAGGCGCTGGAGGTCATCCAGCAGGCGGAATTCGACATCGCGTTGATCGATATCAAAATGCCGGGGATGGACGGCATGGAACTGCAGGCGCGGCTGCGGGAGGCGGATCCGGAACTGACGGTGATCATCATGACCGGTTACGCCTCGGTGGATACCGCCGTGCAGGCATTGAAGCACGGGGCCTACGACTACATCACCAAGCCGGTGGATCCGGACGAGCTCTCGCACCTGGTGGCGAACGCCCTGGAGCACAAGCGGGCGCGGCGGGAGGTGGTGCGGCTGCGGGAGAACCTGCAGGAGGTGTACCCGAGCACGGAGTTGATCGGCAAGAGCCCGGCGATGAAGAAGGTGGTGGAGCTGATCGAGATGGTGGCGCCCACCGAGGCCACCGTGCTCATCACCGGTGAGAGCGGCACAGGCAAGGAAGTGGTGGCGCGGGCCATCCACGCGGCGGGGCCGCGGCGCTATATGCCCATGGTGACGATCCACTGCGGGGCGCTGACGGAGACGTTGCTCGAAAGCGAGCTGTTCGGGCACGAGAAGGGCGCGTTCACGGGCGCGCAATACCGCAAGAAGGGCAAGTTCGAAGTGGCGGACGGGGGCACGGTGTTTCTGGACGAGATCAGCGACATCAGCCTGAAAACCCAAACGGATTTGCTGCGCGTGCTGCAGGAGAAGGAGATCGTGCGCGTCGGCGGGAACCAGCAGATCAAGGTGGATTTCCGGGCGATCGCGGCCACCAACAAGAACCTGGACGCGCTGGTCAAAGCCGGCACGTTCCGGCCGGACCTGTACTACCGGCTGCACGTGTTCTGCATCGACCTGCCGCCGCTGCGCGAGCGGCGGGAAGACATTCCGCTGCTGGTGAACCACTTCCTCAACAAGTTCTGCACGGCAACCAGCCGGCAGGCGCCGTCGATTTCGGCGGAGGCCATGGACGTGCTGATGCGGCACGACTGGCCCGGGAACGTGCGCGAGCTGGAGAACGCGGTGGAGCGGGCGCTGGTGGTGGGGCGCGGAACGGAGATCCGCCCGGCGGACTTTTCGTTCCAGTTCGACGGCGAGACGCCGAAGGGCGGAAGGACGCTGGAAGACGTCGAGCGGGCGCACATCGAGCGCATCCTGCGGGAGACGCAGCACAATCTTTCGCGGGCGGCGCGGGTGCTGGACATCGACCGGACGACTCTTTATAACAAACTGCGGAAATATGGATTGCGGTGAGCGCCATGCACGTCATCCCTTTGGCGAACGGGACGGACGCGCCGGGCCTCGATTTGCTTGAGCACCTGGCAGCCACGCTGGCGCGGCTGTTTCGCGCGCCATGCCAGATCCGTCCGGAGACCCTGGATGTGAGCTTCGCCGCGGACCAGCGGCGCGGGCAGTATTATTCGACGGCGATTCTGCAGAAGATGGAGACGCACGCGGGCGGCGGCCGGGTGCTGGGCGTGACGACCTGCGACCTGTACGTGCCGGTGCTGACGTTCGTGTTCGGCGAGGCGCAACTGGACGGCAACTGCGCGGTGGTTTCGACGGCGCGGCTGCACGACGAATTTTACGGCCTGCCGGCGAACGACGTGGCGATGCGGGAGCGGCTCATCAAGGAAGCGGCGCACGAACTGGGGCACACGTTCGGGTTGCGGCACTGTCCGGACTGGCGCTGCGTGATGTCGTCGAGCCACGGAGTAGAGCGGCTGGACATCAAAGGCGTGGAATTCTGCGCCGACTGCCGGAAAGCGGTAGCGGGGAACGGCTACTGGTAGAGGCGGAGTGCGAGCCGCTATCGCGGACGGGACATCTGCCCCGCCGGGCGGGGCGTGGTTTCGTTACGGCGGTGTGCCCGGCTCGCGGCCGGTTATAGGTCGGTTTCCACAACCCCCACTTCAAGACCGCTTGCCACATTCGGCGACCGCTGCCGGCCGCCGCACATGGACACTTCGATAGCGAAAAGTGAGGAGCCGCGCCCTGGTCGGGCTGCGCGGTACGCGAATCCTGGATATCTGCGGATCGGCAGCGCGTCTGTTTGTGGGCTCTCCGATCGAGTGTATCAGCGTTCACACCAACCGAATTATCAGGAAAATCAGTCCTGATTATCTCCTATACTCGAAACTGCCAGAAGTGATCGCGGAAAGTTCGAGTAAGAGACGTCCGCACGATTCAGGGCGGAGAAACGGGTCGGCACGGCGATCTTCTGACGAAACTTCCGGAGGAATTCGATGAATCGACGGATGATTGCTTCGGTGTCGATCTTGATCGTTATCGCAGCAGCTGCCACACTCAATTTCACATTCACCTTGACGAACGCGTCCATCACGACATCGAACGCCAGCGTGGCCGTTTCCGGGCCTGCCTCGCTGACGGTGAGCGGGGTTGGCTCCGACAGCGGAACCTTCAGCGCGAGCGGTTCGCTCGCCAACATCAGCGGGGGCAACGTAACCGTTCCGTTCACGGACACGTTTAGCTACGGCACGCTCACCGGCAACATGACATTTCCCCAGAGCGTGCTGATTGGTTCCGGCTCGATGAGTGGCTCGGCCACGATCACGAGCGGAACCGGCCTGTATTCCGGGCTTAGCAACACGACCGTGAGCGGGTCGGGGTTTACCGGTTCCGTGCTTGCGGGCGGGAAGCTCA
>Ga0335085_10017672_pt1 | contig 10269 bp, 11 predicted proteins | sample Lox_Sample_45_FD_206712 | JGI IMG/M metagenome (GOLD analysis project Ga0335085, IMG submission 206712) | Soil microbial communities from Loxahatchee National Wildlife Refuge, Florida, United States - Lox_Sample_4.5 | ecosystem: Environmental > Terrestrial > Soil > Wetlands | place: USA...
ACTTGAGCTGGGCGACCGCGCGAAGCGTACCCAGCACGCTCGCCGCGCCGCACATGTCGAATTTCATCTCGTCCATCTCAGCTGAGGGCTTGATCGAGATTCCGCCGGTGTCGAACGTAATGCCCTTGCCGACGAGTACGACCGGTTTTTCCGTCTTGGCCGCCCCGGAGTAGTGCAGGATCGCGAACTTCGGCGGCTGACGCGAACCCTTGGATACCGATAGCAGCGAGCCCATGCCGAGCGCTTCCATGTCCTTCTGCTCGAGCACCTCAACGGCAAGCTTCCATTCCTTCCCTAGTCTCAATGCCGCTTCCGCCAGGTAGGTGGGTGTGCACACATTTGGGGGCAAATTACCGAGGTCGCGCGTGAGCGCCATTCCTGCGGCGATGGCGTTGCCTTCGTGCACGCCTTGCTCCAGCGTCGCCAGGGAACGCTGAGACGCTGCGGAGATCGTGATTCGGCCGAGCGGCTTTTCCTCCGGCTTCTTGCTTTTCATGCGATCGAAGCGGTAACCGACATCAGCAGCCGCGAGCGCCAGCTGGCGTCCTTTCCAGACGGTATCGCGTTCCGGGACGGGCAGTTCGGCAAGGCACAAGCAGGCGCTGCGAGCTCCCGTATCGTGGATGGCGGCGAGGGCGGCCCGGGCGCAATCGCGAAACTGCTTTTCGCCGAAGTCCTTTTCCCTTCCCAGTCCGACCAGCAGCACGCGCTCCGCGGCGACCCCGCGCACGCGGTACAGAAGCCGCGTGCTCCCCGCCCTGCCTTCCATGTCTCCGGAGCGGAGGAGTTCGCGGATCTGGCCGCGCGAAGCCCTGTCAAGCGCTCCTGCTTCCGCGGAAAGCTTGCGTGGTTCGAACACGCCCACCGCGACGCACGCGCCCGAATGACTCTCCGGCGCCACGACTTTTGTGCTAAATTCCATCGGGCATTTCCCGGGGACAAAGTGCACGATCGGTGCGCGGATTATCCCCGGTTTGATCGGCCGAAGTCAAAGCGGCATGACCCATATCGGCGCACCATCCGACGGAATTCCGGATTTCAACACGCCCCCACAGTGATATTCCGGCGCGCTCTTCTGCGTGAGTTCAGCAACCTTGCGCTCGCAGTATTCGCGGCGCTGTTTGCCATAACCCTGACAACCCAGCTCATCCGCCTGCTGGGGCAAGCGGCGATCGGGAAGGTGCTGTCCGAAGGCGTGCTTGCGCTGCTCGCATTCTCCGCGCTGAACTATCTGCCGATCCTGCTTTCGCTCACGCTCTTCATAACGGTTCTCGTAACGCTCTCGCGCTCCTATCGCGATTCCGAGATGGTCATCTGGTTTGGCTCTGGCCTCTCGCTTCTCGCATGGGTGCGGCCGGTATTGCTGTTTGCCGCGCCTCTCATCACGCTTGTCGCGGTCTTGTCGCTTTTCCTGTCGCCCTGGGCGATTCGCAAGGCGGAGGAGTACAGAAGTCAGATGGAGAGACGCGACGAGGCTTCCAGGGTTGCGCCGGGGGTTTTCCGTGAAGCGTCCAACGCGGACCGGGTCTTCTTCGTCGAGGAAGTCCCGGGCGATGAAATCAACGTACAAAACGTATTCATTGCTCAGATGAAAGGAGACGACCTCGGCATCATCGTGAGCCGACGCGGGTACCGGGAGGTGGCGCCCAACGGCGATCGCTTCGTAGTCCTTCTCGACGGTCGCCGCTACGAAGGCGTGCCGGGCGCACCGGACTTCAAGATGATGGATTTCGAGCGTTACGCCCAGAGAATCGAAACGCGAGAACGGCGGGCCGAAACCTCCTCGGTCAAGGCGATGCCCACGCTTGCTCTGGTCCGGGAAAAAGGTAATCCCCAACTGGCCGAGCTTCTCTGGCGCATCGGATTGCCGATCTCCGGTCTGATCCTCGTCTTGCTCGCTATCCCGCTCTCGTTCGTAAATCCGCGGGCAGGCCGGTCAACAAATCTGCTGTTTGCGCTCCTTGCGTACATGGTGTACGCGAACCTGCTCAGCATCGCGCAGGCCTGGGTTTCCCAAGGCAGGATGCCATTTCACATTGGCTGGTGGGTCGTGCATGCGGGAATGTTCGCTCTGATGATTCTGCTGTTCTACAGGCGCCTTCGTGTTGGCTCATTGTTGAAGCGCTGACGTGGATACCCTGCGGACCTATCTGGCTCGAGAAATCTACGCGGCGACGCTCTTCGCCTTTGCGGCATTCCTCAGCCTTTTCGCGTTTTTTGATTTGATCAATGAGCTCACCGAGCTCGGCAAAGGCCAGTACCGATTGCACAACGCGATCGCGTATGTCGCGCTATTGGTGCCGGGCCACGTGTACGAATTGTTCCCGCTTGCAGTATTGATTGGCACCCTGTACGCCGTCTCCCGCCTCGCCGCGAACTCGGAGTTCACCGTCATGCGCGGATCCGGGCTCGCCCCTTGGCGCGCGGCGACCACGCTTTTCCGCATCGGGATAGTCTTTGTCGTCGCCACGCTGGTCTTCGGCGAGCTCATCGCCCCGGTGGCGGAGCGCGCGGCGAGGCAGCTCAAGCTGTCTGCGACCAGCTCCATCGTGGCCCAGGAATTTCACACCGGGCTGTGGGTCAAGGACGAGCGTCGATTCGTAAATGTTCGCGAGGTTCAGCCTGATACAAGCCTGACCGGAATCAGAATATTCGAGTTCGACGACCAGTACCGCCTTCGTTCCATCAGCATCGCGCAGCACGGCAAGTACGTCGGCAAGAGCATCTGGCGTCTTCAGGATGTGACTCAGACGGCCTTTTCCGGGTCCAGCAGCAGCGTACAGCGTTTTGCCGAGATGGATTGGCCTTCAGTCCTGACACCCGACATTCTCGCGGTGCTTTTCGTGATGCCCGAGAAGATGTCGGCATGGAACCTCTACCAATACACTCGTCATCTCTCGGAGAACAGGCAGAGGACCGAGCGCTACGAGATTGCCATGTGGAAAAAGCTCATGTACCCGCTTGCATCGTGGGTGATGATGGCTCTCGCCCTGCCGTTCGCATACATTCACGTCCGAGCGGGGGGGTTGGGGGTGAAAGTATTCTCCGGGATCATGCTGGGAGTTGCCTTCCACTTTCTGAATGCCCTGTTTTCGCACCTCGGGCTGCTCGGGAGCTGGCCGCCCTTCTTCAGCGCGCTCTTGCCTAGCGCTGCTTTTCTCGGGGCAGCAGCCTTGACGATGCTCTGGGTGGAAAGACGTTAAGCCGGAAGTAAGGTCGTCCTAGGTGGTCTTGGGGCGACGCCCGCCATCACTCATGACGATCCTCGTTCCAGCCAGTCTGTCGTGCAAGAACTGGCGATCCCGGTCGAACAAGGCCCACAGTAGCCCGCAGCCCAAGAGCGCCAGCGACGGCCAAGCCAAGACATACCTCAGCAGTGCCCTGCCTGCACCGAGCGGCATGCCGTCGTCGCGAACGACGCGAATCTTCCAAGTCTGCATCGACAGCGTGCGGCCGCCGCGGGCCCAGCATACGACGAAGTAGATCCCAAGAACCAGAAACAGGTACAACTGAAAGACGTGGCGGACTTCTCCCGCGAGGCGGCCGTTGGCTGCGCCGTAGAACGCCAGGCCGGACAAAAAAGCGAGCGCGAGCACGACAAGCGATTCGTAGACCATCGAGAGCATGCGCCGGCCGAAGCCTGCTACCCGCATTTCGCGGCACGCATTCGTAATCGAGGGCATCGAGGCGCCTACCGCGCGGCCGGGGCGGGTGTCGCCGGATTCGTAATCGGGGCTGGGGAGGGAGGCGGTACCGGCGATGAAGCAGCCTTAGGCGGCAGGGCCTTACGTTGCGATGCTCCGAGATTCTGCTTCTCGCCCTCGGGAAGACGATTGTATTCTTCCCACTTCTGTTTGAGTCTCTTCTTCTTGTCGGGCGGCAATTTCTCCATCTTCTTGTAGCGCTCACGAGCGGCTTCACGCTCCTTGGGAGTTAGGCTTGCCCACGCCTGCATGCGCCGCTGCACCCGCATTTGCGCGTCAGGTTTCATTTTCGGATAGCGCTTGGCAATACCGAGCCACTTGCGCTTGTTGGCGGGCTCGAGCTTGTCCCATTCGGCCGCCAACGGCGCCAGAACCTGCTGCTGTTCCGAATTCAGCTCACCCCAGGTTGGGGTTTTTTTCGACGGGGCGTCGGCGAAGACGAAGGGCGAGATGCAAAGCCAAAGTGCTATTGCGAAGAGCGCTTTAGCCATGCATCGAATCCCTTGTCGAGATAGGCATCCAGCGGCAGATCGCCGGTGAGCACCGCGGCATCGATCTCCTCAATTTCCGCAGCAACCTGCGTTTCCCGCCACTGGTTGATCGCGATCAGACCGAGAATCAATACGGCCATCGGGAGCAGCATGCGCGGTACCAAGGACGATGGGCCGCCCCATCTGCCGACAACATTATCCGCCCACGCCGCCAGAGGGCGGGACACGATGCGCTGATGCGCCAGCGCGCCCTCCCGCGCTGCCTTCAAGCGCGCGAGCTCGCCGGCGCCAAGATTTTCCAGCCCCTGGTTCAGGTGCTGCCTGACTCGGTAGGCGATCTGCTGTTCATTCATAAGTAGATTCCCTTTGCTCTCAAGGCTTCCGCCAACGTGTGCGCCGCCCGGGAGCAATGGGTCTTCACGCTACCTTGCGAGCAGCCCATGATGGCCGCCGTCTCGGCAACGTCCAACTCCTCCCAGTAACGCAGCAGAAACGCCTGACGTTGACGAGGTGGTAGCCGCTGTAGTGCTTCCTCAATGTATTCAATAGTTTGGGCTCGCTCCATCGAGTCGGCTGGACCCTCATTGCGTTTTGACCCGTCGGCGCTTTCCAGAGTTTCAAGCGGATCGCTCTCGTCGTCGCTCCGCCCAGAGGTCAGGGAGGAGAACAGAGTTACCCACATCGAGCGGACCTTCTGTCGCCGGTAGAAATCGCGAATCGTGTTCTGCAGGATTCGCTGGAACAGCATGGGCAGTTCGCCAGCTGGTTTCATTCCGTACTTTTCCGAAAGCTTGAGCATCGCGTCCTGCACGATATCGAGCGCGTTTTCCTCGACTCGAACGGCAAACAAAGCCTGCTTGTATGCGCGTCGCTCGACACTGGCAAGGAAACCGGATAGCTCGTCGGGAGAAGCCAGGGACGCGTCCTCTTTGTCGGCCGGTTCGGCGAGGGGCTGCAGTCGTCGGATGGTATCAAAAGCGCAGCCCGGATGCAGGGAGAAACGAAGCAAAAACTTGACCAATCATAAGTCAGCAATTAGGCTCTGAAGCTTTAGCAGAGCGGATCAGACCGGACGCTGGCATGGAATTGACGGGCGCAGAAATCCTGATCAGGTGCCTTCAGGCGGAGAAAGTCGAGTACGTGTTTGGCTACCCGGGCGGCGCCGTGCTGTTCATCTACGATGAGCTGTTCAAGCAGGACAAGGTCAAGCACATTCTCGTACGCCACGAGCAAGGCGCGACTCATGCGGCGGACGGCTATTCGCGTTCGAGCGACAAAGTCGGGGTCGCGCTCGTGACTTCGGGTCCCGGCGTGACCAATGCCGTCACGGGGATCGCCACGGCCTACATGGACTCGATCCCCATGGTGATCATCACTGGACAGGTGCCGACCCACGCAATCGGCCTGGACGCGTTCCAGGAATGCGATACCGTGGGGATCACGCGGCCTTGCGTGAAGCACAATTTCCTCGTGAAGGACGTCAAGGATCTCGCGATAACAATCAAGAAAGCGTTCTATCTCGCCAAATCCGGCCGACCTGGGCCGGTCCTCGTCGACATTCCGAAGGATGTCACCGCGGCCAAGTGCAGCTTCGAATATCCGGAGACGGTGACGCTGCGCTCCTACAACCCGGTTCTCAAGGGGCATCCCGGCCAGATAAAGAAGGCCGTGCAGCTGCTCGCGGAAGCAAAGCGCCCGATGATCTACACGGGTGGCGGCGTCATCCTGTCTGGGGCATCGAAACACCTTGTGAAGCTTGTAAAGCTCCTTGGCTTCCCATGCACCAACACGCTCATGGGCCTGGGAGGATTTCCCGCTACCGATCCGCAGTTTCTCGGTATGCTCGGGATGCACGGCACCTACGAAGCCAATATGGCGATGCAGAACTGCGACGTTCTGCTCGCCGTCGGCGCGCGCTTCGACGATCGCGTCATCGGCAATCCGGAGCATTTTGGACAGGTGCACCGCAAGATCATCCATGTCGATATCGACCCGTCCTCGATTTCCAAGCGCGTCAAAGTCGATGTTCCGATCGTCGGCAATGTCACCGACGTGCTGGAGGAGCTGATCCGTCAGCTCGAGACCGCAGGCTACAAGCCCGACCAGAAGGCCCTCAGTGCTTGGTGGTCGCAGATTGGTTTGTGGAAATCCAAGGATTGCCTGAAGTACGACAAGAAAAGCAAGATCATCAAGCCGCAGTTCGTGCTAGAGCGCCTCTACGAAATCACGCGTGGCGAGGCATTCGTCACGTCCGACGTCGGCCAGCACCAGATGTGGGCGGCACAATTCTACAAATTCGACAAGCCGCGCCGCTGGATCAATTCGGGAGGGCTCGGGACGATGGGATTCGGTCTTCCCGCTGCAATGGGTGTGCAGTTGGCCAATCCCGGTGCGACGGTTGTTTGCGTCACTGGCGAAGCGAGCTTTCAGATGTGTATCCAGGAACTCTCGACCTGCAAGCAGTATCGATTGCCGATCAAGATCGTCAATCTTAACAATAAGTACATGGGCATGGTGCGGCAGTGGCAGGAATTCTTCCACGGCAACCGATATTCGGAATCCTACATGGATGCGCTGCCCGACTTCGTCAAGCTAGCGGAAAGCTATGGTCATGTCGGGATGCGCATTGAAAAGCCGGCCGACGTCGAACCGGCATTGCGTGACGCATTCAGGCGCAAGGATGAGCTGGTACTCATGGATTTCATCACCGACCAGACCGAAAACGTCTACCCTATGGTTCAGGGCGGAAAGGGCCTCACCGAGATGATTCTCGCCGAGGAGTTGTGAGCGGCGTGCGCCGTACGCGATCGGGTCTGACCAACGTTGGCTGAAGGGAGCTTGGCTCGGCGGCGCCACGAGCGCCGCTCAGAATGGGCGTCGAGTACGCCTTGAGCCGGCCTCAGCGAGGGAGCGATGCGACACATCATTTCCATCATGCTTGAGAATGAGCCGGGTGCTCTTTCTAGGGTTGCAGGTTTGTTTTCGGCGCGCGGCTACAACATCGAAACGCTTACGGTGGCACCGACGGAAGACCCATCGCTCTCGCGCATGACCATTGTCACCAGCGGTTCGGACGACGTGGTCGAGCAGATCACGAAGCAACTGAACAAGCTCGTCGACGTGGTGAAGGTCGTGGACCTCTCCGAGGCGGCGCACATCGAACGCGAGCTCATGCTGATAAAGGTCCGAGCGACCGGCAAGGAGCGCGAAGAGATGAAACGCATGTCGGACATATTTCGCGGCCGCATCATAGACGTGACCGACAGCACGTACACGATCGAGCTCACTGGTACCGGATCGAAGCTCGATGCTTTTATTCATGCGCTGGAACCGAGTCTGATTCTCGAAACGGTCCGGACCGGTGCGTCGGGCATCGCGCGCGGCGAAAGGGTTCTCAAGATCTGAGTGAACAGCCGGGTCTGGCGGTTGCAACTGGCTTGTGGAGGAAGAGGAAAGACCATGAAAGTCTATTACGACAAGGACGCAGACCTCTCGCTCGTGAAGGGCAAGAAGGTCACCATTGTGGGCTACGGTTCACAGGGACACGCGCACGCGCTCAACCTGAACGACTCTGGGGTGAAAGTCACCGTCGGCCTTCGCAAGGGCGGCGCCTCCTGGGAAAAGGCGAAGGGGGCGGGATTGAGCATCAAGGAGGTCGCCGAAGCCGTGAAGGGCGCTGACTTCGTCATGATGCTGATGCCCGATGAGCATATCGCGGACGTATACCGGTCCGAGGTCGAGCCGAACATACGCAAAGGCGCCACACTCGGCTTTGCCCACGGCTTCAATATTCACTATGGACAGGTCTTGCCGCGCGAAGACCTGGACGTCGTGATGATCGCCCCGAAGGCCCCCGGGCACACGGTGCGCTCCACCTACGCCCAAGGCGGCGGCACGCCCATGCTGATCGCAGTGCATCGCGACGAGAGCGGGAAGGCGCGCGATCTCGCGCTCTCCTACGCGGCGGCAATTGGCGGTGCGCGCGCCGGAGTGATCGAGACTACCTTCAAGGAGGAAACTGAGACCGATCTCTTCGGCGAGCAGACCGTGCTCTGCGGCGGTTGCGTCGAGCTCGTGAAGGCGGGCTACGAAGTCCTCACCGAAGCGGGGTACGCCCCGGAGATGGCCTACTTCGAATGCTTGCACGAATTGAAGCTGATTGTCGATCTCATGTACGAGGGCGGGATTGGCACGATGAACTACTCGATCTCCAACAATGCGGAATACGGCGAATACGTGACCGGGCCGAAGGTCATCACCGAAGAAACCCGAAATGCAATGCGTGCTGCGCTGGCTCGAATCCAATCGGGGGAGTATGCCAAGGATTTCATCCTCGAAAATCGCGCCGGCGCCCCCACCCTGCGCTCGCGCCGCCGAATGACCGCTGAACACCCGATTGAGGTCGTCGGAGAGAGGCTCCGGGCCATGATGCCCTGGATCAAAAAGAACAAGCTTGTCGATCAATCCAAAAACTAGGCCGCGTTTACGCAACCGCGGCAGGCCATGAGCGCGATCTATCCGCATCCGATCCTCGCCCGAGAAGGCTGGCCCTTCGCCGGGGCCGCGGCTCTCGTTGCAGCAGGGGCGACCTGGTGGGGCGGCTGGTGGTCGGTCCCCTTCTGGCTGGCTGCGATTTTCGTCCTGCAGTTCTTCCGCGATCCACCCAGGCAAGTTCCCGGCGACGATCACGCGGTCCTTTCTGCTGCCGACGGACGCGTCGTCGCGGTGGGTCCCGCGCGCGATCCCTACCTGGAGCGCGACGCAATCAAGATCAGCGTGTTCATGAATGTCTTCAACGTTCATTCAAACCGCTCGCCGGTGGACGGGCAGGTGAAGAAGCGCTGGTATGACTCCGGAGGGTTTCTCAACGCGGCACTCGACAAGGCTTCCCTCGAGAACGAACGAAACGCGCTGTGGCTTCGCACCGCCGGGGGCGCGGACGTTACCTGTGTGCAGATCGCCGGGCTCATTGCACGGCGCATCCTCTGCTATGTCAGTGAAGGTGATACTCTTGCACGCGGGCAACGCTTCGGCTTCATCCGGTTTGGGTCGCGGGTCGACCTGTACGTTCCGAAGGGCGCCACGGTAGTGGCGGCCTTGGGCGACAGGGTGTATGCCACGAGCAGCGTCGTCGCAAGGCTTTCGCCCAATGCTTGAGCCCGGCATCCGCAGGCCATTGCTGAACACGGAGATCCGCCGGCGCGGCATCTACCTGTTACCCAACCTTTTCACGACCGCGGCCCTGTTCGCCGGTTTCTACGCGATTGTGATGGCGATGAACCAGCGCTTCGACTACGCGGCCGTGGCAATCTTCATCGCGATGATTCTCGACACGCTCGACGGGCGGGTGGCGCGGCTGACGCACACCCAAAGCGCATTCGGCGCGGAATACGATTCGCTGTCGGATATGGTGTGCTTTGGCGCCGCCCCGGCGCTGATCATCTACGAGTGGGCACTCAAGGATCTGGGGCGCTTCGGGTGGATCGCCGCATTCGTGTACTGCGCCGGCGCGGCGCTCCGCCTTGCCCGCTTCAACACCAACATCGAGGTAGTCGACAAACGTTTCTTCCAGGGGCTGCCGAGTCCGGCGGCAGCGGCATTGGTAGCGGGGTTCTTGTGGCTGGCGAGCGATAACAAGATTCCGGTCGACGATTACGGCTTGCCGTGGGTTGCCGCGTTCCTGACTCTCTATGCCGGGTTGACGATGGTGAGCAACGTTCCCTTCTACAGCTTCAAGGACATCAACCTGCGCCGTTCCGTGCCTTTCGCAGTAATTCTGCTTGTCGTCCTCGGCTTCGTCCTGGTGTCCACCGACCCGCCTATCGTGCTTTTCCTCCTTTTCGTTGCGTACGGGCTGTCGGGATATGTGCACTGGCTCTGGAAGAAGCGCCAGCCCCGGAACCCCGCCCAGTTGCAGTAGCGCGGGAAACCCGTTATATTCCTTCGCATGCAATTCGACGTTTCGATGTTGAAGCTTCTTCACGGCAACCTGCTTCCTGCAGGTCTGCTGCTGCGCCTCGCGCGCTAAATACTCCATCCCAAATTCGGTAGTACCCGGTCGCGGCCCAGAAGAG
>Ga0335085_10017673_pt1 | contig 10269 bp, 8 predicted proteins | sample Lox_Sample_45_FD_206712 | JGI IMG/M metagenome (GOLD analysis project Ga0335085, IMG submission 206712) | Soil microbial communities from Loxahatchee National Wildlife Refuge, Florida, United States - Lox_Sample_4.5 | ecosystem: Environmental > Terrestrial > Soil > Wetlands | place: USA: Florida...
CTCGATGAACAATGGAGGGGGTGCTGCCCCCTCCATTTCCTCCCCCGCCGCTGAAAAAAACGCCCGGAATCAAAGGAACCACAATGACCGATTGGATCCGTCAGAGAACTTCCGCAGAAACGTTCCGTCGCACGCTCTCGCCGCGGGGAAGCGCACGCTTGAATCGCGCGAGGCGCGGGTGGAGGATGGCGCTTGGTCTCGGGGGTGTGTTCGCGCTCGGCCTCGGGCTGGGGATGATGGTGGCGCCGGGGCCCGGGGCGGGGCAGGGGCAGGTGGAGGAGAAGACGCTGCTCGACAACGAGCGGGTGACGCTCTATGAGTTCGTGTTTCCGCCGGGGTTCAAGGGCGACGAGCACGAGGTGCCCGCGGACGAGTTCGCGTACGTGCTCGACGGAGAGTTCGGCGTGGTGACGAAGGGCAAGGGCAAGCGGGTGGTGCGGCGGGGCGAGGTGGAGTGGGCCCCGAAGGGCGCCGTCCACTATTCCGTCAACGAGTCCACGAGGCCGGCACGCCTCCTGGTCGTGCTGCTGAAGGAGCGGTGAGCCATGCGCCTGGTGACCTATCGCAAGGGATCGTCGAGGCCGCGCGTCGGCGCGCTGGCCGGTGACGCCATCCTCGACCTCGGCGCCCTCGCCGCCGACCTCGCGCGCGAGCGCGGGACGGTGCGCAAGGGGCGCGGGGGCTTTCCCAGGACGATGCTCGAGCTGATCCAGGGCGGCCCCGACACGCTCGCGCTGGCCCGGGAGGCGCTGGGCCACGGCGAGGCGATCGTCAAGCGCGAGGGCATCAACGCGCTCGTCGAGCGCAAGCTCGGCGTGCCCGCCGCCAGGGCGCGGCTGGAGGCGCCGATCCCCCGGCCGGCCCGCAACGTCTTCTGTCTCGGCCGCAATTACAAGGAGCACGCCGCCGAGCGCGGCGCCGCCGCCCCCGAGCATCCCGTGTACTTTACCAAGGCCCCGGAGACCGTGATCGGTCCCAACGCCAAGGTCATCCACCACGCCGCTACCAAGGAGCTCGACTACGAGGTCGAGCTGACCGTGGTCATCGGCGCCGCCGGCAAGGACATCCCGCGGGAGCGGGCGCTCTCGCACGTCTTCGGCTACACGATCATCAACGACGTCACCGCGCGCGACGTGCAGAAGCGCCACCAGCAGTGGTTCCACGGCAAGTCGATGGATACCTTCTGCCCGATGGGCCCGGTGCTCGTGACCGCCGACGAGATCCCCGACCCCCAGCAGCTGGGCGTTGCCATGCGCATCAACGGAGAAACGCGCCAGTCCAGCAACACGTCCAAGATGATCTTCCCGGTGGACGAGTGCATCGCCGTGCTCTCGCAGGGCTTCACGATCCTGCCCGGCGACGTGATCGCCACCGGCACGCCGGAGGGCGTGGGCGCCGCCCTCGGCAAGTTCCTGAAGGCCGGCGACAGGATGGAAGCCGAGGTGGAGAGGATCGGCGTGCTCGCCAATCGCGTGGCGGCGCCGCCGGCGGAGGGGTAGCCGCTCCTCACGAGGGGGCCCATGAGCTTCGTATCCCACGTCGAGTGCACGGTGTGCGGCCAGCGTCACGATGCCGGGCGCGCGCTGGGCGTGTGCGAACGGTGCGGCCAGATGCTGGCGGTGCGCTACGACCTCGCGCGCGTGCTCCAGGCGGTGAGCAAGGAGACGCTGCGCCCGCGGCCGCCCGGCATGTACCGCTTCCGCGAGCTGACGCCGCTCGACGACGCCGAGACGCCGGTGACGCTTGGAGAAGGTGGCACGCCCGTGTTCGAGCTGCCGCGCCTGGCCCGGCATTTCGGTGTTCGAACGGTCTGGGCCAAAGATGAAGGCCAAAACCCTACCGGATCCTTCAAGGCGCGCGGCCTCGGCATGGCCATCACCCGCGCGCGCACGCTGGGCGCCCGCGGCTTCATCATTCCCTCGGCCGGCAACGCCGGCGGCGCGGCCGCCGTCTACGCCGCGCGCTGCGGGCTGCCGTGCGCGGTCATCGTGCCCCGCGGCACCCCGCCGGCCGCGGTGGCCGAGGCGGCCATCGCCGGCGCGCGCGTGTTCACCATCGAGGGCTCGATCGCCACCGCCGGCAAGGTGGTGGCCGCGGTGGCGCCGAAGATCGGCTGGTTCGATCTCTCCACGCTGAAGGAGCCGTACCGCCTGGAGGGCAAGAAGACGATGGGCCTCGAGCTGGCCGAGCAGCTCGGCTGGGCCGCGCCCGACTGGCTGCTCTATCCCACGGGCGGCGGCACCGGGCTGGTCGGCATCCCCAAGGGTTACGACGAGCTGCGCGCGATGGGCTGGGTCACCGACCGGCAGCCGCGCTACGTGGCCGTGCAGGCCGAGGGCTGCGCGCCCGTGGTCAACGCCTTCCACGCCGGCGCCGAGACCACCACCGGCGTCGAGAATCCGACGACGCACGCCGCCGGCCTGCGGGTGCCGTCGCCGTTCGCCGGCCGCCAGATGCTGAGGATCCTGCGCGACTCCGACGGCGACGCGGTGGCGGTCAGCGAGCGCGCGATCGTCGAGGCCCAGCACCGGCTCGCCCGGCTCGAGGGCATCTGGACGTCGCCCGAGGGCGCCGCGCTGGTGGCCGCGCTCGGCGTGCTCAAGGACCGCGGGCGCGTCACCGCGGACGCCCGCGTCGCGCTGATCCTGACGGGCGCCGGCATCAAGTACGCGCCGCCCGAGCTGCCGACCCCGCACGACCTCACCGGCAGTCCCGAGGACGTCCAGGCTCAGGTGATGGGAGCGCTGACGCGCGCGTCGTAGGGGTTGTCGGGCTTGTGGTACTCTCCCGTCCACCGCATCGTTGGTCCAGGAGGTGGGGTCAATGACGATCGAAATCGGCAAGATACGCAACGTCGGTGTCGTCGGTCATGGCGGCGTGGGCAAGACCTCGCTGGTGGAGGCCATCCTGTTCGCCGCCGGCGCGGTGACGCGGCTGGGCAAGGTCGACGACGGCTCCACCACCACGGACTTCGATCCCGACGAGATCAAGCGGAAGATCTCGATCAACACCTCGGTGGCCTACTGCGACTGGAAGGGCCACCGCATCAACATCGTCGACACGCCGGGATACGGCGATTTCATCTCCGATGCGCGGGCGGGCCTGCGCGTCGTCGAGGCGGCCGTGGTCGTGGTCGACGCGGTGGCCGGCGTGCAGGTGCAGACGGAGAAGGTGTGGAAGTTCGCCAGCGAGTTCGAGCTGCCGCGCGCGATCGTCGTCAACCGCCTCGACCGTGAGCGCTCGGACTTCTTCCGCACGCTGGAGTCGCTGGGCCGCCGGCTGAAGGGCCGCATCGTGCCCGTGCACATCCCGATCGGCGAGGAGTCCGGCTTCCGCGGCTACGTGGACCTCGTCACCCAGAAGGCCACGCTGTTCACCGACGGCAAGCCCTCCGAGCAGGCGGTGCCCGCGGAGGCGGCGGACCGCGTGAAGGAGTGGCGCGAGAAGCTGGTGGAGGCCGCCGCCGAGACCGACGACGACCTGCTGGCCAAGTATCTCGAGGAGGGCTCGCTGGCCGAGCCCGAGATGCTGAAGGCGCTGAAGGCCGGCATCACGCAGGGCAAGATCGTGCCGGTGCTGTGCGCGGCCGTCACCAGGGGGATCGGCGCCCAGGCGCTGCTCGACCTGATCGTCCACGAGTTCCCGTCGCCCGCCGACCGCGGCGAGGTGAGCGGCACCGACCTCAAGGCCAAGCAGGCCGGCACGCGCGCGGCCGACGCCAAGGCGCCGGTGACCGCGCTCGTCTTCAAGACGCTGTCCGACCCGCACCTGGGCAAGCTCTCGCTCTTCCGCGTCTACGCCGGCACGCTCAAGGCCGACTCCACGCTGCTGAACCCGGCGCGCTCCTCGCGGGAGCGCATGGGCCACATCTCGTGGATGCAGGGCAAGACGCAGAGGAACGTGGAGGCGCTCGGGCCCGGCGAGATCGGCGTGGTGCCGAAGCTCAAGGACACGGCCACCGGCGACACCCTCACCGAGGAGGCGCATCCCTTCGAGGTGCCGCGCATCACCTTTCCGGAGCCGGCCATCAACTTCGCCATCCAGCCCAAGACGCGCGGCGACGAGGACAAGATCTCCAACGCGCTGTCGCGCATCGAGGAAGAGGACCCGACGGTCCGCCACCAGTTCGACCCCGAGACCAAGCAGCTCCTGATCTCGGGCGTGGGCAGCATGCACGTCGAGATGACCGTCGAGCGCATGAAGCGCAAGTACAACGTGGACGTCACGCTGCTGCCCCCGCGCATCCCCTACAAGGAGACGGTGAAGGGGCGCGCGGAGGGCCAGGGGAAATACAAGAAGCAGACGGGCGGTCGCGGGCAGTACGGCGACACCTGGCTGCGCGTGGAGCCGCTGCCGCGCGGCGGCGGCTTCGAGTTCGTCGACGACATCTTCGGCGGCGCGGTGCCCCGCAACTTCATCCCCTCGGTGGAGAAGGGCGTCCGCGAGTGCATGAAGAAGGGCATCCTGGCCGGCTACCCGATCGTGGACATGAAGGTCTCGCTCTACGACGGCTCCTACCACGACGTGGACTCCTCGGACATGGCGTTCCAGATCGCCGCCTCGATGGGCTTGCAGAAGGTGTTCATGGAGGCCCATCCCATCCTGCTGGAGCCGATCATGAACGTGGAGGTCGTCACGCCGGCCGAGGTGGCCGGCGACATCATCGGCGACCTCAACTCGCGCCGCGGCCGCATCAACGGCATGGAGCCGGCCGGCGAGACCGCCACCGTGCGCGCCTCGGTGCCGATGTCGGAGATGCTGACGTACGAATCCAGCCTGCGCTCGATGACGGGCGGCCGCGGCGGCTACTCGATGGAGTTCTCCCACTACGAGGAAGTGCCGGCCTTCCAGGCCGACAAGATCGTCAAGGAAGCCAAGGCCGAGAAGGAGAAGGCCGCCGGGCACTAGCGACGTGTGCAGGGCCATTGTCGTAGAATAGGCGGCGTGATCTTCCAGCAGTTCCTGAACGAGGAATCCGGCTGCCTCAGCTACCTCATCGGCTGCGGCGACGCCGGGCAGGCGGTCGTGGTGGACCCCGGGCGCGACCGCGTCAACGAGTACCTCCGCTTCGCGCGCAAGAAGGGCCTCAAGATCGCCCACATCCTCGAGACGCACACCCACGCCGATCACATCTCCGGCAACCGCGACCTGGCCGCGGCCAGCCGGGCCACCATCCACGTGCACGCCAGCGCCGGCGTGACCTTCGAGCACGAGGACGTGCGCGAGGGCGACACGCTGCGCGTCGGCAACGTCGAGCTGAAGATCGCGCACACGCCGGGCCACACGCCCGACTCGATCTCGGTGTTCGTCATCGACCACTCGCGCGGACCGGAGCCGTGGTTCGTGCTCACCGGCGACCTGCTCTTCGTCGGCGCCGTCGGCCGCCCGGACCTGGGCGGCGCCACGGCGGCCGAGGACATCTACGAGAGCCTGCGCCGGGTGATGCGGCCGCTCGACGACCTCGTGGAGATCTATCCCGCCCACGGCGGCGGCTCGTCGTGCGGCAAGGGGATGTCGTCCAAGGGCGGCTCGACGATCGGCTTCGAGCGGCGGTTCAACCCGGCCTTCCGCTACGACGACAAGCGCGCGTTCGTGGACTTCATCATGGCCGGCATCCCGCCCAAGCCGGCCGCCTTCGAGAAGATCGTGGCCAAGAACAAGGGCCTGATCCCGCTGGTGTCCGCCAAGCCCCGGCCGTTCGCGGCGCGGGAGGCGCGCGAGGCGCTCGCCCAGGGCGCCTGCGTGCTGGACCTGCGGGAGGCCGCCGAGTTCGGCGAGGGCCACGTGCCGGGCAGCCTCCACGTGTGGATCGAGAGCCCGCAGTTCGCCGAGCGGGTGGCGGGCATGGCGCCGGCCGGCGCCGCGCTGCTGCTGATGGGGGCGCCGTCCGACCTCGACCGCGCCGTCACCGCGCTCTCGCGCGTGGGTGTGGACGACATCGCCGGCTTCCTGCAGTGGGGCATGGTCGAGTGGCGCAGCGAGGGCTTCCCGATCGAGACGGCGCCGCAGATCACCGTGCACGACCTCGCCGACTGGCGCGAGCAGGGGCGCGACGTGGTGGTGCTGGACGTGCGCGAGCCCTCCGAGTGGGACGACGGCCACATCGAGGGCGCGCTGCACCTGCCGATGTTCGAGGCGGCCGTGCGCCGCGGCGAGATCCCCACCGGGCGGCCGGTCGCCATCGTGTGCGCCGGCGGCCTGCGCTCGAGCACCACGCTGAGCGTGCTGCAGCGGCACGGCCTCGCCGGCCTGCACAACGTCGCCGGCGGCATGGCCGCGTGGGTGAAGGCCGGCTACGGCGTCACGCGCCAGCGGCAGCCGGCGCCCTGCGCGTCATCGGCCTCGCGCACGCAGTGACCGGAGGCTGATGGGCCCGGCCCTCTCGGCGCAGTACGCCGCCGTGTTCGGCCGTCCGTGGCCCGTGTGGGGCGCGGGCATCCTCGTGGCCACCGTGAACGTCTTCCTCTTCGCCTTCGATCGGCCGTGGACCGCCTCCGACGGGCTGCGCAACTGGGGCGACTGGATCCTCACCGGCCTCGGCGTCGTGCACCGCGCGGACCTCGTCGCGCCATGGCTCTACTCCGGCTCGCTGCTCAACCTCGGTGTGCTCTTCGGCGGGCTGACCGCCGCCCTGCTGAGCCGTGAGTTCGCCGTGCGCGTGCCGCCGCGCGGCGAGGCGCTCAAGGGGATCGCCGGCGGGCTGCTGATGGGCGTGGGCGCCATCCTGGCCTTCGGCTGCAACATCGGCGGCTTCTTCTCGGCGGTGAGCGCGCTGAGTCTCTCGGGCTTCGGCATGATGCTGGGGCTCGGCCTCGGCGCCTTCCTCGGCCTGCGCTACCTGCGGTGGGAGATCGAGCGGCGGCCGCAGTGGTCGAGCGGCCGGGCGCGCGTGTACGGTGCGCCGGCGGCCGGGACCGCCAGCCGCCAGCCCGCGCTCGGCCTGGCCCTGGCGGTGGCGCTGCTGCTGGCGCCGTTCCTCTACGCGCGCACCGGCTATCACGCGCAGGGTATCTTCCTGCTCTTCGGCGTCGTCTTCGGCGTCATCTTCCAGCGCTCGCGCTTCTGCCTGGTGCGCGCCTTCCGCGAGCCGTTCATGACCGGCGACGCCGAGCACACGCGGGCGGCCGCGCTGGCGCTGGCCGTGAGCACCCTCGGCTTCGCGGTGCTCAAGTTCGCCGACCTCAAGGACAAGGGCGACTGGGTATTCCCGGGCGCGGGGATCGGTGCGGTGGCCGGCGGCACGCTGTTCGGCGTCGGCATGACGCTGGCGGGCGGCTGCGGCGCCGGCTCGATCTGGCGGGCCGGCGAGGGGCAGGTGAAGCTCTGGATGGCGCTCGCCGCCTTCGCGCTGGGCGCGGCACTGGCCCGGCTGGCGCTGGCCCAGAGCGGCGCGCTGCAGAAGCTCGGCTGGGCGGTCTTCCTGCCCAGCGCACTCGGCTGGGGCCTGGCCCTCGTGCTGACGCTCGCCGTGCTGGCCGCCTGGGCCCTGCTGGCGACGTGGAACGAGGACGCCGGGTTCGTCAGCGCGCTGGACTAGCGCGCAGCCTCCGCAACTTTGCTATTTTACCGGCGGCATCCTTCGGGGGAGGAGCGCGCATGGCACGGATGACGCGCAGGCAGTTCCTGAAAGCCTCGGGCACCGGGGCCGGCGCGCTCGCGGTGACGGGGCTGGCCGGATGCGCCTCGATGGGCGGCGAGATCGATCCCAAATCGAGCCGCCGTGTGCTGGTCGTGGGCGGCGGCTGGGGCGGCGCCACCGCGGCCAAGTACGTGCGCGCGGCCGATTCCTCCATCGAGGTGGTCCTCCTGGAGCCCAACCGCAAGTTCGTCTCCTGCCCGTTCAGCAACCTGGTGCTGAGCGGCGTGCGAGCGCTGGGCAGCCTGACCTTCAGCTACAACGGCCTGCGCGAGTCCGGCGTCACGGTGCGCCACGAGGCGGCCACGGCGCTGGAGCCCGATGCCCGGCGCGTGCGCGTGGCCGACGGCTATCTCACCTACGATCGCGTGATCGTCGCCCCCGGCGTGGACTTCCTGCTCGATCAGGTCGAGGGCCTGGCCGCCGCCCAGCACACGGTGCTGCACGCCTGGAAGGCCGGCCCGCAGACGACCGAGCTGGCCAAGCAGCTGCGCGCGATGCCGGACGGCGGCGTGTTCGTGCTCACGGTGCCGCCCGTCGCCTACCGCTGCCCGCCCGGCCCCTACGAGCGCATCTGCCAGGTGGCGTGGTACCTCAAGGCCAAGAAGCCGAAGTCCAAGCTGATCGTGCTCGACGCCAACCAGAACATCGTCTCCAAGACCGCGCTCTTCCGGGCGGCCTGGCAGGCCTATCCGAACATCGACTACCGCGCGTCGAACAAGGTCGTGAAGGTGGATGCCGGCGCCCGCGAGGTCACCACCGACTTCGGCGACACGGTGAAGTACGACGTCGTCAACCTGATCCCGCCGCAGCGGGCGGGCGCCATCGCGGTGCAGGCCGACCTGGTAGGCCCCGACAAGCGCTGGTGCGAGGTGGATCACGTCACGTACGAGTCGCTCAAGCACCGCAACGTGCACGTGGTCGGCGACTCCACCACGGGGCTGCCGGTGCCGAAGTCCGGCACCATGGCCAACGCCATGGGCAAGATCTGCGCGAGCTCGGTCGTGCACCTCCTGAACGGCCGGCCGGCCCCGCCGATCCCGCCGCTCAACACCTGCTACTCGTGGGTGAACGATCGCGAGGCGATGGCCGTCGTCAACGCCTACAAGATCGAGAACGGCAAGGTCGTGCAGATCGAGCAGAAGCTCACCCCGGGCCAGTCCACGCTCTACGCGCAGCACGCCGAGGGGTGGGCCAAGAGCATCTGGGCCGACGTCCTCGGCAGCGGAGGTCCCGCATGAGCCGCCCGGCCGGCCGCGTCCTGCTCGCGGCGCTCGCGATGCTCGCCCTGGCGGCGCCGGCCGCGGCGGGCCCGATGGACCAGCCCGGCTACGCCAAGGCCATGACGTGCTCGGCCTGTCACGGCGTGACCGGCAACAGCCGCTCGGACGCCGTGCCCATCCTGGCCGGCATGGCGCCGGCCTACTTCAAGAAGGCCATCGAGGACTACGCGGCCGGCACGCGCCCCTCGGCGGAGATGGAGCCGTTCGCCAAGCAGGTGAAGACCCTCGGCGTCGAGGAGCTCGCCGCGTTCTTCGCGGGCCAGAGCCGCGAGGCCACGCCGGTGAAGGCCGAGCGCGCCGCCGTCGAGCGCGGGCGCCTCGCGGCCACCCCGTGCGCCACCTGCCACGGGGACGCGGGCCAGGGCGGCCAGGGCGATCCGGGCAACCTCGGCCCCGCCATCGCCGGGCAGCCGGCGGGCTACATCAGGAGCCAGCTCCTGCTGTTCAAGGCCGACAAGCGCAGCCCCGGCGACGAGCCGCTCACCAAGATGAAGTCCATCTTGAAGGGTATTCCGGACGGGACGCTCGGCGACGTGGCCGCCTACTATTCGAGCCTGAGGTAGCGTCGACCGCGTGACCTTCCTCCTGACCCTGCTGGTGCTCAGCCTGGCGGGGGCCTTCGTGTCCGGCCTCGTCGGCGTTGGCGGCGCCATCGTCATGATCCCGCTGCTGCTCTACGTGCCGCCGCTGCTCGGCGTCGGGCGCCTCGACGTCAAGACGGTGACCGCGGTCACGATGGTGCAGGTGTTCGTGGCCGCCGTCTCCGGCGTCGTGGCGCACGGGCGGCGCCGGGCGGTGCGCCGCGACCTCGCGGCGATCGGCGGCCTCGCCATGGCGTCGGGCTCGCTCACCGGCGCCGTGCTCTCGCACTTCGCCGACGATCGCACGCTGCTCTTCGTCTTCGGCCTCATGACCGTCAGCGCGCTCGGCCTGCTCTTCGTGCCCACCGAGGTCGTGGGGCAGCCGATCTTCGCCGAGCACGTGGAGTTCAACCGGCCGCTGGCGGTGGGCGTGTCCGGCGGCGTGGGGCTGGTGGCGGGGCTGGTCGGCGCCGGCGGGGCGTTCCTGCTCGTGCCGCTGTTGATGGTCGTGGTCGGCCTGCCCATCCGCGTGACCATCTGCAGCTCGCTGGCGATCACCGCGCTGGCGGCGGCGGCCGGGGTGGCGGGCAAGGTCGCCACCGGCCAGGTGCCGCTGTGGCCGACGCTGACGGTCGTGCTGGGTGCGGTGCCGGGCGCGCAGGCCGGCGCCCTCATGAGCCGCCGGCTCAGCGGGACCGGCCTGCGGCGCGTGCTCTTCCTCGTCACGCTCGGCTCGGCGGTGCGCGTATGGTGGGACCTGCTGGTCCCG
>Ga0335085_10017674_pt1 | contig 10268 bp, 5 predicted proteins | sample Lox_Sample_45_FD_206712 | JGI IMG/M metagenome (GOLD analysis project Ga0335085, IMG submission 206712) | Soil microbial communities from Loxahatchee National Wildlife Refuge, Florida, United States - Lox_Sample_4.5 | ecosystem: Environmental > Terrestrial > Soil > Wetlands | place: USA: Florida...
AGCTACCTCAACCTATTGAGCACGAGCTTGACCCTTAGTTTATGGCCGCTTGACTATGCGTGAAGCTTATTTAGTCTCCTGCTAGTTCTGATGGGGTGAATCAACATGAACTCACGCGCTCTCCGAGTGGCTCTTCGTTGTACGGTCATTGCTACACTACTGTGCCCCGTGTGGGTGGTCCCCGCCTTATCACAGCAAGGTACGGGAACCATCCTCGGTACCGTCGCTGATACCCAGAACGCGCGCATACCTGGTGTGGACATGGTGATCACCAATAGCGGAACCGGGATTGCTACGACCGTGAAGACAGACTCCAGCGGGTTGTATTCTGCTCCCAGTCTTCCTATCGGAACGTACAGCGTAACCGCCTCGAAGGATGGATTCGAAACCGTCACCCAATCGCCGATTACCTTGACGGTTGGCAGAAGCGCGGTCATCGACATCACGTTGACAGTCGGGCAGGTTTCTTCTCAGGTGCAGGTGGAGGCCGACGCGCCTGTGGTTGAAACCAGCAGCAGTTCGGTTTCTTACCTGATCGGAGAAAAAGAAGTTCGCGACCTGCCGCTGAATGGTCGCAACCTCATGCAGTTGACTCTCCTGGCTCCGGGAGTTCAGCCTGTACCGCAGGAGAATACCGAGGGTGCATCGACGATTGTTCCGTTCGGGTTCGGCTCGCCACAGCGTTTTTCCATTGCAGGCGGTCGTCCGCAGGGACAGCTCTACCTGATCGATAGCACCGATACGGCCGGGGTATGGGGCAACGGGACCGGCGCTAATCTGGTTGGAACTACCCTCGGAGTTGATGCCATAGCGGAGTTCGAAGTACTGACCAATACCTACAGCGCCGTCTATGGCGGAAATGGCGCGGTGGTCAATGCGGCTCTGCGGTCCGGCACGAATAATCTTCACGGATCAGCCTACGAGTTTGTCCGAAACAGTGGCCTCGACGCGCGGAATTACTTCGACCCGCTCACTGGAGCGCTTCCGTTCAGTAGAAACCAGTTCGGTGCAACGCTGGGAGGACCGATCAAGAAGGACAAGACGTTCTTCTTCGTGAACTACGAAGGTCTACGCCAGGAACTTACAGTCCCAGTCATCACAACCGTCCCGGACGCCAACTTCCGCAATGGATTTCTGCCGTGTGCCCAGGCCGTCGGCTTTCCCTGTAACCCAGCTACCGGACTGGCTAACGTTGGAGTCAATCCCAATATCGCAAGCTATCTCAATACCTACCCTGCGCCAAATGGGATTTCCCTGGGAAACGGAACGGCTCAGAATGTCTCCGATCTTAACCATCCAGTGTCGGAGAACTTTGGGGTAGTCAAGCTCGATCAGACACTGGGGAGCAAGGATCTGCTAACCGCCAGCTATCTCATCGACGACGCCTCGCTGACCGCTCATCCGCAGCCTGTCCTCACTGATAACGACACGCAACGCAATCAATATTTCACGATTGAAGAGAGAAGGACGATATCGTCAACCATGGTGAATGTCGCTCACTTTTCTATCGTTCAATCCAATATCAAGGTACTCACCCAGAATGTTCCTTCCCTGGCGCTCTATGATGGGTCTCAATATCCCGGCACAATCGGCGTTGTAGGTTTAAGCACGATCGGAGGGAACGACGACGCGAAGGAGCTGCTCACCCGCTTCACCTGGCGCGATCAGCTCACGTTCAGCAAAGGCCGTCATACTTTCACCGCCGGCTTCGAGGCGGCGCGTCGCTATATCGATGCGAATATTCCCATCATTAACGGTGGCTCAGTCGTCTACAATCCGCTCGGGCCGCTGTCCAGCTTTGCCGCCTTCCTGACGAACACGCCCTTGGCATTCGCCGGTGTTCCACTCGATGCCAGCAATTCGCATCGAGACCTACGCTACTGGACCTTCTTCCCTTACTTTGAGGACAAGTGGCAAGTTTCACCGCGTCTGACCCTCAACCTGGGGTTGCGTTACGATTACGAAACCAATCCCGTGGAAAAATATGAAAACCTGTACACGCTTACAAATCCACTAATCAATACCGGCTTTACGCATGTGCCCAACGCCTTCGCAAGTAACCCTACGACGCATAACATTGACCCGCGCGTTGGTTTTGCCTGGGACATCTTCGGAGACGGGAAGACGGCGCTACGTGGTGCCTTCGGAATTTTCGCGGATCTTCCCTTAGACATGCAGGTGACCATCTCGTACCTGTTTAATCCACCTATCTATGATGTACAAACCATCCTTTTTCCCACCATTCCGAATCCGTTCAGCGGTGGCGGTACGACTGTCGGCTTGCCCGGCAGTGCTCAGCTCACCGACTACAACAGCAATCGGAACCCGTACATCATGGAGTACAACCTGAATATCCAGCACCAACTGACCAACAACACCATCCTGACAATCGGATATCTCGGCTCGCGTGCCAATCATCTCTACATCGGCCAAGAGACGAATGCTTGCTTAGCTACATCGACCCTTCCCGACGGAACAATCGTTCGTAACTACGTCAGCACTGCAACTTGTCCCACGGTTAATCCGGCCTTGGGCAACGTTGTCGACCGGTTCCCTGTTGGCACCTCCAACTACAGCTCACTACAAGTCGCGGTCGAGAGATCCTTCGCTTCCAACCTTCAGTTCAGGAGCGCTTATACCTGGTCGAAGTGTCTGGACTATGGTTCGTACTACACGGGAAACGACTCGATCGGCCCCAACGGCCAGACCTTCGGCCTGCAGACGGGAGATCTGGCTAACATTTATCGGAACATCGACTACGGCCCATGCGATTACGACCTTCGCAACAATTTCACGAATAACCTGGTATATCAGCTCCCGTTCCACGGCAATCGGCTGAAAGATGGATGGCAGCTCAGCACGATCGTCAGCCTGCACTCGGGTACGCCTTACAGCGTTTTTGACGGTATCGATCAAGCGAACGTAGGCCAGGCTGGAGCCGCGGCCAACGGCGAGCGTCCGAACCGGGTCACGGGCGCGAGCAATAGTTCAGGTGGCGTCCAGTTCACGTCGCTGGGCGTCGTGGGTTACAACGCCAACGCCTTCCAACTACAACCGTCAGGAGTATTCGGAGACCTGACGAGGAACACGCTAACCAGTCCGGGCGTCTTTGAATGGGACTTGGCGCTTTCGAAAGTTGTGAAGCTAAGTGAGCGGATGGGCTTGCAATTGCGAGCCGAAGCCTTCAATCTAACCAATCACACAAATTTCGGATTCCCCAACGCGCAGCTCTACACGGGAGTCAATCTCGATGGGACGGGGGTTCCGAATCCTTCTGCGGGACTGATTACTACTACTGCTACGACTTCCCGTCAGCTTCAGTTCAGCGCGAAGTTTACTTTCTAGGGACGATCAACGCTGGATCTTTATTTAGGAAATAGGGCCTCGATCATGGAACCAATGCAGCAGAGCGTCATCGATGCACAGATAGTTGACACTGCGTTCGGAGAGATCTCTACGCTCCTTAAGGGTCGCGCGACCAGGAGCGAGAGCCAACGGGAGCACCACAGCCGCGGAGAATCTTATCTTGCCGCTGCCATGCCCGATATTGTGTGCTTCCCGCAATCAACTCAGGAGGTCAGCGAAATCCTTAAAATCGCCGCGCGCCATGGCCTGCCGATCGTTCCTTTTGGAGCGGGAACGTCCATTGAAGGGCAGGTAAGCGCGTTACGCGGCGGGCTTAGCATAGATATGCGCGAGATGAAAAAGGTCTTGCGACTCAGCGTGCCGGACTCAGACGTCACCGTCGAGGCCGGAATCACCCGCAAACAACTGGTCGAGAATCTGGCGAACACGGGCCTCACTTTTTTTATCGATCCAGGCGCGGACGCCACCATAGGCGGAATGACCAGCACGCGAGCCTCGGGAACCACCGCAGTCAAGTACGGAACCATGCGCGACAACGTGCTCGGACTTACCGTGGTGCTTGCCGACGGGCGCATCATTAAAACCGGTTCCCGCGCCCGTAAGTCATCGGCGGGCTACGATCTAACCGCGTTGTTCGTGGGGGCCGAAGGTACGCTGGGTGTGATTACCGAGGTTACGCTTCGCTTGCATCCTCTGCCGGAATCCGTGTCCGTCGCGGTCTGTTCGTTTGACACCATTCAGGGTGCGATCGAGACCGTGATCGAAACGGTTCAGTTCGGATTGGGCGTCGCCCGCGTGGAGTTCCTCGATGAGCAACAGATTATTGCCATCAACCGTTACTCCAAAACCAACTTGTCCGCTCTGCCAACTCTCTTCTTCGAGTTTCATGGGATAAGTAGCCGCATGACCTCCGATCAAGCTGAGATGCTGCAGACGATTGCTGCAGAACATGGGGGCCAGGAGTTCCAATGGAAACATAGTTTGGAAGCTCAAGATGAGTTATGGTCTGCGCGGCACGCTGCCTACTACGCTGCTCACGCCCTACTCCCGAATTCGAAAGTGTTTGTCACCGACGTTTGCGTCCCCATCTCGCGGCTGGCCGATTGCATTTCCGAAACCAAGAATGATTTGTCGCACGTAAGTTTTCCCGCCACCATCGTCGGACACGTCGGGGACGGCAATTTCCACGTGCTTTGCGTGTTTCGTGAAGGCGATGAGGATCAACTCGAGGAGGTCCATCGCTTCGCGGACGGTGTGGTTCGCCGGGCATTGAGAATGGGCGGGACCTGTACGGGAGAACACGGCATCGGCTTCGGCAAGCTGAAGTATCTTCGCGAAGAGCACGGCGATTCACTGGAAACAATGCGCGATCTCAAGTTGGCTCTCGATCCCACCAACCGCATGAATCCTGGAAAGATCATCTCCGGAGACTTTGTTGAGATTGGCCTGAAATCCGCTTCTAGGCCATGAACGGCTACAGTGTTGCGGGCATTTCGCATAGCCCTCTCAGACAGTGTGATGAATCGACATCCCGCAAGTGATCCTGGCAGGCTGGCCAATTACCGGCGGTTGGCTCGTGACTTCATGGGAGGATGGGAAACAGACTACCTGGCAAACCCATAGAAATACGTAACTTGTTGGCAGAGAATGACAGCTATCAGCTGTTCGAATCCCCCCTCTCCGCCAGCAAGTCTTCCAAGCCAGACAAGTGATTGCCGTCTCTGCGATCGTATCTACCACCACGAAGCTAGCTCCCCGTCCCGCCGGTGTCACCACCGAAGGAATAGAATGACTGCTTCGCCATTTCGGCCCGGGGCAGCCTAACCATACCGCTATCCGGTGCCTCATTCACGGAGTACGCTTGAGCCTTCTTCGGCTTTCTCGCCAACTGGTTGCTACCACTCTTCTCATTCTCTCCGTTGGCTGTTTCACTTCTTTCGCGCAGACCACGGCTCAGCCCGACAGCAAGAAGCATGAACCGCCGCCTTCCTCCAATTCGAAAGCAGCGCAGAAGTCGAAGAACGACTCGGCTACTCCCGCGAAGGAAGAAGCTTCGGAGAAGAAGCCGGGGGGAATGAATGCCGACACCTTCTCCGGACTGCATTTTCGCCTGATCGGTCCAGCGGCTGCCTCAGGGCGGGTCATCGCCTTCGCAGTCAACCCGAATAAGCGCTATGAGTATTACGTTGGTGTGGCTTCGGGAGGCGTGTGGAAGACCGAGAACGACGGCACCACCTGGACGCCGGTTTTCGACCACGAAGGCTCTTATTCGATTGGAGCGGTTGTCATGGATCCACACGATCCATCCGTCATTTGGGTGGGAACGGGCGAGGGCAACGCTCAGCGTAGCGTCGGCTACGGCGATGGTGTGTATCGTTCCGACGATGGCGGGAAGAACTGGACCAACACCGGGCTCAAGAAGTCAGGCAATATTGGCCGCATCGCTATCGATCCCAGTGACAGCAACGTAGTTTACGTTGCCGCCGAAGGTCCATTGTGGGGTCCGGGAGGCGATCGCGGTTTGTTTAAGACCACCGATGGCGGCAAGACCTGGAAGAACGTTCTCCATATCAGCGAGAACACCGGCATGGCTGATGTCGCCATCGATCCAGCCAATCCTGCCGTTGTTTATGCCGCCGCGTATCAACGGCGGCGTCATGTTTGGACCATGATTGACGGCGGCCCGGAGAGCGCCATCTACAAGTCAACCGACGCGGGAGCCACATGGACTAGGCTCAAGTCAGGACTGCCGACCGAAGATCTGGGACGCATTGGCCTGGCGATTTCGCCTGCTGACCCCAACGTTGTTTACGCCATCGTCGAAGCCGCGAACGGCAAGGGTGGAGTCTTTCGCTCCAAAGATAAAGGTGCGAACTGGGAGCGTCGTAACGACTTCGATTCCACCGCTTTCTACTACAGCCAGGTCTTCGCCGATCCCAAAAACGTTGATCGCATTTATGTCATGAACGCTGCACTACAGGTCTCCGATGACGGGGGCAAAACCTTGCGCAAGATGAACGAAGTCAACCACCACGGCGACAACCACTACATCTGGATCGATCCCAACGATACCGACTACTACCTGCTTGGCGACGACGGAGGCGTATCGGAGAGCTACAATCGCGGCGAAAATTGGCTGTTTAAATCCAACCTGCCGACGGTGCAGTTCTATGACGTCGCGGTCGACAATGCGACGCCCTTCTACAACGTCTGCGGCGGAACCCAAGACAACTTCTCCTGGTGTGGTCCTTCGCGAACGCGAGATATCAATGGGATCATGAACTCCGACTGGTATGTCACCACCGGAGGCGACGGATTTCGCTCACAGGTTGACCCCGACGATCCCAACACGGTGTACGCCGAGTCGCAGTATGGAGTGTTGGTGCGTTACGACAAGCGTACCGGCGAGCAAATACTGATTCAGCCCCAGGAGCCCAAAGGAGGTCCGCCACTACGGTGGAACTGGGATTCGCCTCTCATCGTCAGCCCGCATTCGCATACCCGTCTTTACTTTGGTGGCAATGTTCTTTTTCGCAGCGATGACCGTGGCGACGGCTGGCAGCCTGTCAGCCCAGACCTGACGCGTCAAATCGACCGCAACAAGTTGCCCGTGATGGGGAAGGTATGGGGTCCTGATGCGGTCGCCAAAAATCAATCGACCTCGTTCTACGGAAACATTGTTTCGCTTGCCGAGTCGCCGTTGAAAGAAGGCCAGCTCTACGTAGGTACGGATGACGGCCTGATTCAAGTGACTCAGGATGGTGGCGCGAGCTGGACGAAGTACGCGAAATTCCCGGGCGTGCCGGAGATGACTTACGTCAGCCGCCTGGCCGAATCCAGGCATAGTGGAGACACCGTCTACGCCGCTTTCGACAATCACAAGAACGAAGACTTCAAGCCGTATCTTCTTAAGTCCACCGATGCAGGCAAAACCTGGACGTCGATCGCGGGCGACCTTCCCGAGAACGGATCAGTGCTGGCCTTCGCGGAAGATCCGGTGAATCCCAATCTGTTGTTCGCGGGTACCGAGTTTGGGGCCTTCTTTTCGATTAATGGCGGACAGAAGTGGGTGCAAATGAAAGGAGGACTACCGACGATCGCCGTGCGCGACATGATCGTGCATCCGCGCGAGGGCGATCTGGTGCTGGCTACCTTCGGGCGGGGTTTCTACATTCTCGACGACATCACAGCGCTGCGGCAGATCAGTCCCGACAAGTTGCAGCAAACTGCAACTTTATTCCCGGCCAAAGACAGTCTGCTCTACATCGAGCGGGAGCCACTGGGCGGCCCAAAGAAGAGCGCCCAGGGTGATGCTTTCTATACCGCCGACAATCCGCCGTTCGGAGCCGTGTTTACCTACTACCTGAAAGACAAACTTCGCACGCAAAAAGAAAAGCGGCAGGCAGCAGAGAAGGATGCCGCCAAGAACAATCAACCGCTTCAATATCCTACAAACGATGAACTGCGGGCGGAAGCCGAAGCCCCCAAGCCCGAGTTGTACCTGATGATCTACGACCAGTCGGGCACGCCTATTCGGCGGGTCAACGGATCGACCGAAGCGGGCTTTCATCGCGTGGCCTGGGACCTGCGGTACGCCGCGCCCACTGTGAGTAGTGGTCCAGCCGAGCCTGAGGACGACGACGGTCTTCCACCCGCCGGGTCCCTTGGTCCCTTGGTGCTGCCGGGCAGGTATTCGGCTCGGTTGTTCACGAAGGACGAGCACAACGTTACCGAAGTGGGCGGCGGAGGTCAGTCCTTTAACGTCGTTGCCGACGGCGCGTCTTCGGCAAGTCCGCAGGAGCGCGCGGCTCGCGAGGAGTTCAACCTCAAGGTGGCAAAGCTCTATCGTGCGGTGTCCGGCTCCATCAATGCAGCCAACGATCTGAATGGACGTCTGTCCGCTATCGAAAAAGCCTTGCACGAAGCGCCCGCTGCCGATCAGCAGCTTGGTCCGGTGGCCGAATCCCTCATGCGGCAGAATCGGGATATCCTGCGCGCTCTGCGCGGCGACGTCGACTTGGAGAGGCGGGCTGAGAATGTTCCGGCCTCGATCAACGATCGTGTCGAAAACATCATGCAAGGCGAGCGCTTCTCCAGCGGCAAGCCTACCCAGACCCACATCGCTGCATACAACATCGCAGCCGAGGAGTTCACGCAGCAGTTGGCAAAACTGCATACGCTGATCGACGTCGATGTGGCGAAACTCGAGAAGGACATGGAAGCAGCCGGAGTTCCGTGGACACCCGGCCGCGTGCCCAACTGGCAGCAGTGAGTCAACCGCTAGAGCGGCAGAGGTCATATGAAAATTCGGCAGACTGATACAAACAAGACTGCTTTTTGAAAGCAGAGGGGAATTGCCTTAGCTCAAGCCTTGGGTGCACGTTCGCAGAAAAGCCCGCGCAGCTCCCGCGGAGAGAGCTGCGCGTCAGGTATCGGGCGAGCATCGTGCTTCAGCTAGCCTTCTTTTCCTCGTTCTTTTTGAACGTGGCTTCTTTTGCGCCGGACACCTCTACCCACTTCTGATTTGGCGCAGGCTCGGCATCGTAGTTGTCGTGCCAGTTCCACCATTTGTATGGCGCGGACTGCGGATAGCCCTCGGGCGAATCTTCCCACGTCTCCTGGCGGCCCAGTGGCGTGATGTCGAGGTAGCTCCAAATGGTGCCCATCGCCTCGTCGCCCCGCTCGTTGATGAAGTATGTGCGGAACACGCGCTCCCCGTCGCGAAAGAACACGTTGTGGCCGTGCCACTGATCGACGCCGAAGTCTACGTCGAAGCTGTCGGTAATGGTGTACCACGGGATTTGCTCCCAGCCCATACGCGCTTTAAGGCGCGCGATGTCCGCTTGCGACGCGCGGGATGCGTAAGCCAGCGTAGTGTCGCGTCGGTTCAGGTGTATCAGGTTGCTGACCTGATCGGCTCCCATGGAGCAGCCCCGGCAGGCGTGGTCGGGCCAGCCGAAGACGCCAGGCTCGAAGAAGGCGCGATAAACGATCAGCTGCCTGCGGCCCTCGAACAAGTCGAGCAGGCTGAGCTTACCGTTGGGGCCTTCGAACTCATACTCCTTTTCCACGGCCATCCACGGCATCCGCCGGCGCTCGGCGGCCAGCGCATCGCGGGAATGGGTGAAGGCTTTTTCATTAGCCAGCATCTGCTGGCGGGCGGCCTGCCACTCCTCTTGCGAAACGATGGGCGGTGTTTTCATCGCAGCTTTGTCAGTCGGCATGGTGACTGCTCCTTTGATTCGAATTCGGGATGCCTTGTGCCGGATCGCTCTTCCTCTCAGGTGCTTTCAAAGCAAACGTTGCCACCCCGCCGGTAGAAACCGCGCCGGCAACAATCAGTCCTATGGTCGTAATGCAAAATGGACACATTGGTTGTTCCTCTTCTTAGATGGCCATCCTTACCGCAAAACCATCTCTACAGAAGTGACGGGTGGGGTTGGGTGATTTCTACCGCGAGGAAAGAATTCTGTCGCGCTTCCTCAGCAGAAACTCTCGAACGGCGGGATCTTCGGACAAGCCAATCGCGCGGTCGTAAGCGTCTGAGGCCTCATGGGTCTTACCAAGTGCCTGCAGCAGGTGAGCGCGAACCGCCCAGTATGCCTGATATTGAGCAACCGCGTCCGAGGCAATCGAATCCAGGACGGCGAGCCCTGCTTCTGGTCCCTCGGCTTCGGCAACTGCGGCCGCATATCCGACACGGACGCCGAGCGTGGGCGATATCCGAATTAGCTGGCGATAAAACAACGCAATCGCCGCCCAGTCGGTACGACCTGTGTGTGCCCGCTCGGCGTGTACCGACTGAATCGCAGCCTCAAGCTGAAACCTGCCGGCGCGACCGTGGGTGGCGGCCTCGGCAAGATGGCGTTCGGCTTCTTCGAGTAAAGGACGCGACCACTGCG
>Ga0335085_10017675_pt1 | contig 10268 bp, 9 predicted proteins | sample Lox_Sample_45_FD_206712 | JGI IMG/M metagenome (GOLD analysis project Ga0335085, IMG submission 206712) | Soil microbial communities from Loxahatchee National Wildlife Refuge, Florida, United States - Lox_Sample_4.5 | ecosystem: Environmental > Terrestrial > Soil > Wetlands | place: USA: Florida...
AAAACACTTTGTATTACAAAGTGTTTTGGCAAATTTTTTAGCCTTCTGAAGGGGTGAGGCTGCGCACCAGGGTCGCAGCCGATTCTTCCCGGGTTTCACGGGCAGCGTCTTTTACGACCTGCTCCAGGGTCTCGAGGTACTCGAGATACCGCTTGCGGCCGGACGAAGTGATGCGGCAAAGAGTCTGCGGACGGTTTCGGTCGTGACCCTTGAGGATCTCGACCATCTTCGCCTTTTCGAGCACGCTGAGGTGGCGGCTAAGGTTGCCGTCAGTGAGCGAACAGAGCTGCTTCAGGTCGACGAAGGTCAGCCCCTTCGGATTGGTGATGAGAGACGTGAGAACACTCAGCCGTGCGCGTTCGTGGATGACGCGGTCGAGCCCCTCGTAGGCAAAGCGCCCTTCACTTGAGGTTGGCTTAGGCTTCATCGTCAACTCCAGGCGAGGCAAAGAACAGGATGCCAGCAACAAGCAGCTGCCCGGCGCCATAAGCGATGCCCATGCTCCAGGGCGACAGCGCACGGCTGTCACCGAATGAGAGGCACAGCAGGCCCGTGAGCAAATACCATGCCCCGGCGGCGATCATAGGACGGGGCAGGAACCGGCACGAAGAGAAAACTCCCAGGCTGAAGATGACCTGCCAGAGACCGGGGAGCATCCAGAGAGCCGCCGGAACTTTGCTGACCAGCACGATGGTGATGAGTGCGCCAGCGCCCACCGCAGGTAGAAACTGTTCGACGGCCATTCGGATCATCTCGTCGGCCATACCAGAGTGCATGCGGCGGGCGCGTGTGTGCATCTGCGCTCCGATCAGTGAGGCGGAGATTACTGCGGTTGCGATCCAAATGGCGAGGTAGACGGAGATATGGCTCGCAGGCTCGGGAATCCACCTCGATTGCACCCCCGCAGCGACGACGGCGATGATGCCGGTCGAGGCCAGCGTAGCTGGGCCATATCCGCGAAACTCGATGGTTTGTGCCACCTGGCGACGGATGCTGCTGATATCGCCGAGCGCTTTGTGAAGGTTGTTCACAGAATTACTTTGCAATGCAAAGTTAAAGGCGCATTCATGAATTGTCAAGACGCTTCTCAGAAAGAATCGCCGTCAGACAATGGCACAGCAGGTTGCTTTTCCAGGAGGAGCAACGTAATCTGCGCCCACGGTCGGAACCACAGTCGGGAATAGGAGACGCAGATGGACCGCTTTCCTGCGATGTTGAAGATGCTCCTGATGGGTTGCTTTATGGTGACGCTGTCAGTGGTTTCGCAGAGCACTCAACAGCAGCCGAGCACGCAGCCGGCAAGGCCACCCGGACAGAATCCGGGAAGCCCTCCGCCGTCGACGAAACCGGGCGGCGATATGAGCATCCAGCCCTATCCAAATCCGCCGCGTCCTCCTAAGCCCGGAGGCGATGTAAGCATTCAGCCCTACCCAAATCCTCCAAGGCCGCCAAATCCAGGCCCAAAACCACCCCCGGGGCCAAAGCCACCGCCGCCGGGTGGAAGGCCGCCGGGAATCTATCCGCCGCCACCGCCGAAGCCTCCGGGTCCGAAGCCGCCTCCTCCGCGGCCGCCTAATTGGGGCTGGCCGCCACAGTATCGCCCGCCGTATCAGTGGCGCCCTGGCGATTGGGATTATCTGCACCGGTACTACTACCGTAATCTCGGATACATCAATCGGACAGGTCGGCCGATTTGGATCGTTGGTGGATTCGTTCCATATGGGTACATTCCTTACCTCACGCCGCTGCCGCCACACCTCTATGGATACCTGCCGCCTCCGCCGCCTGGTTACACGATGGGCTATTTCCAGGGATACGTAGTGGTGTATGACCCGAGAACCGGCTTTATCGTGAACGTGGTTGATCTTCTGAGGTGATGGTGAGGTGATGGCTCAGATCACGGGTTCTCCGACGTAGGTGCGGCGGGAACCAGGATCGAAATGGGGCGAGATGTGCGAAGGTCCTTGCGAATGCCGGGACCCTGCATCTGGACTTCGACTGTGTGCGGGCCGGGCGTGATTGGGATGGAGCCCAGGGGCATCTGGACAGAGGCGAGATAACCTGAGCCGGAGTCTATGGTGAAGGGAACCTCTTGCTCGGATTCGACGCTACCGGATTGCCCGCGTAATACAAATCTGGCCTTCCAGCTTTCGGGTTTGCCTTTGTCGAGTCTCTCGGGTGGATAGAGGCGAACAAAGGCGTGAATTGTGTCGGTCGAAGCGAAGCTGCCAAGCGTGTCAGGTTTGACCCGGCAATCACCGGCGCGCATCGGGTCGATAGCGAGATGCGCCGACTCTGGACTGCCGGGCGTTGGCCGACGCTGAAGACCAGTGGTCGGTGAACCATCTTCGCGACACGACTTGCCGAGGACGAGACTGCTGACGATGACTCCCGGGCGCGGGAAATCGATGTCGACCTTCTTTCGACTGAACGCGTAGACATTTCCCTGGCCGTCATGAATTGCGATGCTCCAAAGATAGTGGCCGGGGCTGAGTTGGCCGTCGCGCTCCCATGAGAGGCTGCGGCCGTCCCAGTGAACGCGAAGCTCTCGCTCGAGAATGACGTGCGCTAGGTTGACGTCTTCGACGCGCTCGGCGATTGACAGCAATATGGGGCCCCGACCATGGCCGATCCACTCGACGACAGCGCTCATAGGCAGCACAGGCTCGAGGCCGTCGCGGAGAGGGAAGTAATCGACACGTTGAGTGACGCGGAATTCAGAGGAGGGTTTCTGAGAGGCCGCAGCCTTTGCCAGCACCGCGCTGATCTGCTCGCGATTCATCGCTCGCTCGATGTCAGTCGAAACGCCGACTGGGAAGACGTCGAGGACAGCAACGTGCAAGTCGCGGCGCGTGAGGCGGACCCCGACGTCGGGAATTCCGTGATCCTGATCCTCAGGTGTCATGTCGAAGTCGAGGGAGTAGCCTCCGTCGAGGTCGCCGTGAATCTGCCTGGCTAGGTCGTCGAGGGAGTTGGCAAACCCTCCGAAGGTCGCGCCGGCGGTCTGCATCATCTGAGAGGTGCGGTAGGCGGAGTAGGCGAGGGAGGCATTCATCGCGGGGTCGACCTGCATATGGTAAGAGGGCTTGGCCCAGGATAGATCCGTTGATGCGTCTCCGCCCGGGACTATTGGGTCAGGGCCCCCGACGTCGCCGATGTAGATGTGGGCGCCGATGTGCTGGGCGACCGCCGTGAGGGCTTCGGGGCCGGCGTGCTCGAACACCTGGTCGTTGAGGCCGTAGAATGACTCGCCAATGGGATTCATGGCGAGGATGACTTTGGGGCCTTCGTAATGTTGCATGGTGCTGATGGCGATTTGGGCTTTGCTGAGCCAGGGGCCGTCCCAGCGGAAGTCCCTCGATATCGTGACATCCCTGGCGTACTCGAAGGTCTCTTTCGTGTGTGCGACATCGTCGAGGAAGGCCAGAAGCTGGGTGCGTCCGTTGGTGAAAGGGGTCACTTTGCCGTTGGAATCGAAGATGGCTACCCGCCATGGGAGGAGTTCAGCAGGCTGCGCTGAGAAATACTTCACAGCCTCTCTTATCCCGATATTGTGGACGACCGGATCGTTAGGCGGAAATACGAGGAGCACCATCGGTGGCACGACAGTGACCTGCGATCCGGGCCCGTGCAGGCGGAAGCCACGCAGCTTGCCGTTCACGGTGAGAGTGAAATCCTGGGGTTCGAGGCCGGGTGGCGTAAGACTGTCGTGATTAAGGACGCGAAGCGATACCGTGGCGGACGGGGCTGCTGCGAAGCCATCGCGGCGGAGCAGATCGAGTTCGTGGTAAAGGGGTGTGGTCGATCCCGAAGCTTGTTGCAGCTGTTGATTCTGCTGAAGAATCGTGTCTGGAGGAATTGGCTGCTTCGAATTTGTTGGCGTCTGACCGAAGGGGATAGGGCGGGCCTGGTCTGGCGAACTCTGCTGCTGGGCAAAGCTCAAGCCGGAACACAGGAGCAACGCTGCGATCGTGAGCGCCCAGCGTCCCATAGTCTCAATATACGGGCCAGCGGGCTCTCAGGATGCAATTGCAGCCCTCAGCATTCCGAACAGCTTCGCCCCTAGTGGCTCGGTTTCGGCGGGAAATCCTTGAACATCCTGCTGATGTCGTTGTCGAGGTTCTTCGTGTCTTTGTTGGCGTTGTTTGAAAGGTCCTGATTGGCCATGCCTCTCCAGAGCAATGCCTTGGTCGCACTGTCAAAGAAATCGATCACAAGGTTAGAGACCGGCTGTTCCGTCGTCGTGGTTGTCGCCTCGCCGAAGCCGGCGGGCGATCCCCATCCCCAGCCACCCCAACCCCAGCCCGCACCCCAGCCGCCTCCGAAATTGTCGTACATGGTCTGGGTTTCTTTCTGATTGTGTAGATTGTCGGTGCAGAAGATGGTTACCGCGCCACCCGACGGCACCAATCGCCAACCCTTCCCCTGGAGTTGCTGATTGACGGCCTGCTTGAGTCGCTTAACGTAAAACGGATCGGTGGTTTTGACCTGGCCCCACGAGTAGGTGTGGTACTTCGAAAAGTTCACCGTGTGGTCATAGTCGGTTCTGACGTTTGAGGCGAAGAGGGGTGCGAGAGAGCCGAGTGTTAGCGTCGCGGCAATCAGAAGGCGCGAAGCAAGTTTCATCGTCTGTTCCCGAGGCGTGGGTTCAGCAGTGGAGCCGCCGGCTGGACCTAGAGTGTACAGGCACTATGCGCAGTGCGACCACAAGATTGTTCGAAGCATTGGCCCACGCTATCGGCACGCCGCGTTGTTGGCCTTCGGAACGGCGAAAAAGGTAAGGCTCGCAGGAGCCAGTGTGAGATTGCCCCCGCGCGTAGGGGTTCCGGCCAACGGAGGCAGCGTGTCATCGGGACCGAGTTTCAGTTCCGAGCCATTCAACAAGACTGCGGTATCGAGCAGGTTCGAAGCCGTAAGCGTGTAACGATCGGCGAGGGTTGGAATCTCGAGTGAGAGCGGCACTTTGCGATCGGTGTTGATCGCCAGAATCGCTACGCCCCCGGGAGCATTCCGCAGGCAGTGGGCATAAAGCTTGAGGCGCGGGTCAGGTGAGGTTCCAGGATTCAGGACGGTGGTTCCCATTAGCCTGCGCCAGAGCAAAGCGGCCCAGTAGTTGGGACGAGGAGAGAAATTCTTCTCGTCGAGCAGGCCGTAGTCGCTGGCTGCAAGCGTGTTGTGCGCGACGACCTGCACACCTTTCTGCGCAAGCAGCCCAAGCTGGTTTAGATATCGGAAGCTGTCGATGAATGTTGATGCCCATTTGTCGCCACCGCAAGCCGCCTGTGCTGTCTCGGTCAGCCAGATCGGCTTGCCCGGCAGGAACTTATCCCTCAGTCCCGCGTAAAAGGCCTCGACCGAGTCGGTACGCGAGAGCCACTCATCAGTGAGTGCCGCCTCAGGAGTAGTCCCCGCACTCCCTCCCATCGCTGCGGCGCATCTGCGGGAAATGGTTCCGTAAAAGTGATACGAGAAAGCATCGAAGACTGGCCCTGTATCTTTCAGCATGTCTTCGCTCTTGAGCATCTGCATCGACAGCGGACCCGGAGCTAGAGGCACGCCTTCGCCGACGCTTCCCGGGCCGAGGATCACCATCTCAGGCGCAGTCTCGCGAATGAAGGGAACGAAGACGGCAATATCGCGGGCGTAAGCAGCGGCGTCATATCCCTTGGGCACACCAGCGAAGGCGGCAAAGGTGGGCTCGTTCATGAACTCGGCAGCCGTGATCGAGCCCCCGATCGACTTGGTGTACTCAAGCCAATGGCTAGCCTGCTCCGAGGCCCAGACACCAGCGGCATCGCGGGTTCCCATGCTGGTAGCGAACGAGGATATGATCCGCGCATCCACGGCATGGGAAAAATCGACCACGCCCTTCCACTCCTTGCGCGTCAGCACACCATTGAACCCTTTTGGCGGAGTCTGTGGCGGCGGATCATCCGAGTCCTGAAAGTATGTGGTGTTCTGCCACGTTCCACTCACGCGGAGATATGCTGGCCCCAATGCCGCTGCGAGCTTGCGCAGACGCGCGTTACCGAGATCGATAGGCGGCCTGTACTGGTAGAGATCCGCACTCATGCCGGCAGGCTGATTCCCACTCTTAGCTTCCGCCTGCGACGCGAGAAGCGCATCGACCTGTGCATCGTATGGCTTCCAGAATCGCCCTCCTGTGACTTCAACCATCTCGATGTTGTAGGACTGGAAACGCTCGTCAACAGCGCCCATGCGCGGCATCGAGGACGGATTAACGTTGAGGGCAGCCTTGTGTTCCTGCGCGGTGAGGGGTACCGCAAAGAGCGTTCCCACGATTGCAAGTGCAGCGGATGGTTTGAGCCTTCGAATCATTGCGCCCCGAGTATGCGGCCCATGATACGCGAGTCATCCCCGAATGAGGTGCCGTTACGGCCGCGAGTAATAGCCCGTGCGGGTGCGCGTTACGAGGCCGGGTTTGTCGATCCTCACTTCGATCTGGTGGTACTCGTTCGGCTCGGACGGCACCGGCTGAAACGATATCTCATACCACGCGTCGGCATCGCGAAAGGCCTGCGCAAGCATCGCGGAAACATCGTTGTTTGAGTTGAGAACCAGACCACCAGTCTGAACGGCGAGCACCTGCAGTCCAAGATTTCCCACATTGACCTGATACGGCTTGGTCACGCCCTTGACGAACTGCTGGTAGTAGAAGGCGCGAAAACTGTCTTCGTTGGTTCCAAGTGGGTTGATGCTATATAGGACCACGCGCGCCTGCCTCAGTTGGGTCGAGGCCTCCACAATGGCGGTGAAGAGTTGCTGTTGCTGCTTTCTGTCAAGCTGAACGGCGGGACCGGTAAGCAGAGGCCAGCCTGGCGAGATCCAGAAAATGAGTTTGCGGCCGGGGTGAACGGCCTCATCCGTTCCAAGCTGCTGCAGGGCTCGCATCGAGAGGTCAAATCGATCCTCCGCTCCATAGAAGCCGGCAGCACGAGTAATGCTGCGCAGGGCTACCGTCTCCTGATCGAGCGCGGCGGAGAGCGCGTTGCCATCGGTCGACGGATCTTGCACCATCCTGAGGCCCGTGTCGGTGAAGATCGCCAGGGCAATGGGGTGAGCGAGTTTGCCTCCATTTGCGCGGAGAAACTTGTCGATCTGGCTCCGTGCGTAGGCAATCGTCGTAGCACCCGTATTAACGCCGTCAATTAGGAGAATGACTTCGACGGGAGCGTCAGGTCCGCCGAACGCTTGGAATGAGGTGATGGGTTGCGGCGTTTTGTTGTCGAAAAGCGAGAAGCCCTTCTGCTCCAGGCCGGCGACGGGCGGTCCTGATTTAGGTGCCACGACTACGTCGAGATGAATTGCGGCATCTAGCGATGGAGGTGGTGCCGCACTTTGTTGCGAAAACAGCAGAGGCGTGAAAGACACCGAGAGAAGAATCGAAGCAACAGGACGCAGCGCGATCAACATGAACTTCCTCGTGTGTTCAAGCCCGTAAAGAGCGCTTCAGACACTGAGGGGTAGACGGGCGCGGCTAGGGGCGAGTTTCGGAAGGATCCGGCCGAACTACAACGAAACAGGACTGCGGCGGTTGCGGTGAACCTTTCCCAGTACAAGTCGGAGACGATATGATGCTTTGCCGTTATACCTTGGAGCCTTTGGATGCGACTTATTTCGACCTTATTTGCGACGCTCTGCTTTTCAATTCCGATGTTCGGCCAGATCCCGGCATGGATGCCAGATCCCACTCAGCAACAGACGTACACTCTGCATCGCTCGTCGAGCCGCGAGGCAACTGGGGCGAATGCCGACTTCCGTACCGTCACTCCAGGACAGACGCTGACAATCCTCGATGTAGACGGGCCGGGAATGATCTCGCACGTCTGGTTCACCCTGAATGACTGGGAGCCATATAGCCTGAAGCGCATCGTGCTCAGGATGTACTGGGACGGCGAAGACTCACCAAGCGTGGAGACGCCGATCGGCGACTTCTTCGGGCTCGGCAACGGTGTTTACTACGCGTGGCAGTCAGCGGTCCTCTCGGTCGGACCGGATAAATCAATGAATTGCTGGTTCCCCATGCCGTATGCGAAGCACGCAAAGATCACGATTACCAACGAAGGAAAACAGACTCTAAACAATCTCTATTGGAATATCGATTACCGCTCCGACACAAAGCCGCCCGCTCCAGGGACGCTTTATTTCCATGCGCTATACCGGCAGGCTCAGCCCGCGCAAGGATGGGCCAAGCAGTGGTACGACAATGGCGACCCGCAGATCAATTACCGCCGCAACCTGGATGGGAAGGACGATTACATCTGGTTTGAAGCTAAAGGGCATGGGCAGTTTGTGGGTGTAACCATGTCGATTTTCCAGAACCAGGATGGATGGTGGGGCGAGGGAAATGATGCTTTCTGGGTCGACGACCCGGACAAGATCGCCGTGGTCGGTACGGGCAGCGAGGACTACTTTTTGGGATCGTGGGATTTCGGAGGGGGAGCCCTCTCGTATCCGCTGCACGGCTCTCCGATGATCGGAAAAGAGCTGGCGGGCGAGCGTTGGAGTGTCTACCGGTTTCATCTCGATTCGCCGGTGCCGTTTACCAAATACATGAAGGCAGGGATTGAGCACGGTCACGCGAACGCTCGCTCGGACAACTTCTACTCCGTAGCCTATTGGTATCAGGCAGAGCCACACATGCCCTTTCCTCCGCTCCCGGAGATGAGCGAGCGGATTCCGACGCTGCAGTTTGTGGGCGGCCCAGGAAACGCGAAGGGGCCCTATGAGCCGGGGAATCCGCAGCCTCGATAAGGTGCCCGAAACAGAAAAGGCGGCTTCACGCCGCCTTTTTCTCCGATGATTTCCGCGTCAGGCGCCGGCGACCTGGTTATGCGCGGTGAACTGACGGGTTAGAGCCGGCAGACCGAAAGCCAGGCCGGCGACGAGGGCCGTCGAGATCAGATCGTTGCGGTAGAAGGGAAGTCCGGCAACGTAGGACATGCCAAGTCCCGCAAAGGTTTGCGGGTAGAGCGGTGACCCAACCCACGCTGCGAAGTTGGTGATGAGGAAGAAAGATGTCGGCGCTGCCAGGATGGCCGATCCGACTCGCATTGCAGATACCTGTTTTGAGAGGAGGAAATGTCCGAAAAGGACCACGCCGGCGTACCAGGCCCAAGTCACGAGATAGGCGGTGACGTGAAACGGGTAGCTGTAGGCGTAGACCGTGAGGTAGTAGTCCGTCGCGGCCATCAGAGCGACAGGAATCATCGCTTGGCGAAGCGGACGGCGGGCTCCAAAGTAGAGCAGCGAGCCTCCGACGGCGGTGAAGTTCAGCCAGGCGACATGCGGCAGGACGACGACCCGGCTCAACAAGGCCACGAGAATCAACAGATAGGCAGACATGGAAACCTCGGTGGGATAAGAACTTGGCTCTTATATTCTGCGGAGTGCGGCCGAATAGGGTCAAGGAAACCCTTACGATTAGCCGAAAACAGCTTTTGATGGGATCACGAATCGGGCTCGGATCACTTCTGCTCCCGGCCGCCCATGAATATCCCCTCGACTTCGTTCCCCGGGCCGACGTAAGCGAATCCTCCGAGGGGATTGCGGCCCGGATTCCGGCTGGTTCCATCGCCTAAAGCCGGATAACTGAATCGCATATCGTCAAACTCGACCGTATGCCAGTTGGGCTCAGGATCGGAGCCGTCAGCAATCGGCGCGTTCTTGCCGAGGTCGGTGACCAGGGGAAACTTTGACCAGTCGAGATAGACATGGCCTAGCCAGGATTCCTTAGCTGCAGCGACCGCCGGTGTTACTGGCGGTTTGTAGGTGATGTCAGAGGGATCGGACTGGATGTCGTCCTGCCGGGTCTGCACCTCGGCAGTCTGATAGTAGTCAGGGGTTTCGACGACGACGTGCCATCTGAACGGGTTGAAGGGATAAGGCTCGGCATCAATTTTCACGATGGCCTCGGCTACTGCGCTTGAGTTGCGAACGAGTTCGATGGCATGGGACTTCTCGGCGTTGCGCAGAGACCACCAAAGGACCATGAACGCGAGGGCGGCGATCGACCAGGGTCGTCCGCGAAACAGCGGGCGGCGAGCGCCGATCTCGCGGTCAGTGAGGCCAAAAATCAAGGGCAGGACGAGCGCGCCAATAAGGGCCAGCAACAGATATGGATCGACGATCCAGATAATGCTGCGCTCGTACCACCGCGGGTTGAAGGGAAAGAACGGGCGGACTCCGTAGTTGTTGGTGTAGTCGAGCAAAATGTGGCTGAGGCTCGCTATTAGAGCGAAGACGAA
>Ga0335085_10017676_pt1 | contig 10267 bp, 23 predicted proteins | sample Lox_Sample_45_FD_206712 | JGI IMG/M metagenome (GOLD analysis project Ga0335085, IMG submission 206712) | Soil microbial communities from Loxahatchee National Wildlife Refuge, Florida, United States - Lox_Sample_4.5 | ecosystem: Environmental > Terrestrial > Soil > Wetlands | place: USA...
CAGTCTTCACCTCCCCCGAGATTCTCAACTGTGCCGAAAATCGCCTTTCCTAACAGGTATTATAATAGGCTATTTTGGAGGGGTGTCAAGCGGAATTGTGAACTCCAGTGGACCGACCTTAACGGGTGACGGCGCTTGGCTCATGGCAAGAATAGCGAGCGGAACCGACTGTAAGTTGTCGCCGTAAAGGTCCCAGAAAAACCCTTGCTTTGGACCGTGAGAATACCGGAGAAATGGAGGGTACTTGGTTCCGTCGTTATACTTCACGACCAGAATCGGTCTAGTTTCTGGCCGTGGGAATGGCGGCATGTATTCGCGGATAATCTCGCATCTTCGCATCCACGGCTGATCTAAAAGCAACCCTACTAGATCGCGGCACTCCTCGGAGGACAGTTCGATATCGGTATACGGACTACTCATTTCGGCTTGGCTCAGTGAATCACGCCTTGAGCGGCGAGCACAACCAGCAATACATCGAGGACGTTGCACTTTCCATCCCCGTTTACATCGGCGTTTGCGCATGGCGCGGCGCCGGTTGCTTGGTTCAAAGCAATCGTCACATCGGCGAGATTGACCGCTCCATCGCTATTCAGGTCGTATTTACTGAGGACTGTGAGTATCGCGGGTGAGGTCGTGAGCGCGACATTTAACCCTGTTGTGGATGCGCCGAAAATGCTGGCCAGACTGAGACTATTCGCTCCGACTGTGGCATTCGCCGGGACCGTGAGGGGGAAAGTGGCCACCGTTCCACTGCCTATCGCCGTGGTATTCAGTTGGAAATTGCTGGTTCCAGTGGCGCCGTCCGTACCGGCCAAAATGCAGGTCAGTCCCACACAAGACAACACCTTTTGCGCCGACGTGCCGGCCGCTCCCACCGTGCCAGCGGCCACTGTAAAGCCGGCAGGAAGCGTCAGATTCCATTGCAAACCCGCGGTGTTCGAGCTGGGTGCGGTGTCGGTGAAATTTATCGAAACCGTGGCCGTGCCTCCAGGTGCCACATTAACGGGCGATACCGCCAGAGTGAGCGTCTGTGCAAACACAGAAGCGGACAGCAGAAGAAGAAGCGCGATAGCTTTCATGACAGCAGTTTACACCTTCTCGCTCTAGCAAGAGCGTTCTTTACGGCCTGTAGCGTGACCCCGAAACGGATGGCAATAGCGGAATTGGTGAGTCCCTGCTTTTTGAGTTCCAGCATCTTTTCGAAACTCGGCAGTCGTCGCCTCATTACTTCCATTCCGGGTCGTTCAGCTTATTGCACTCTGAAATTGTACGGAAGTAGCGCATGGAAGAAATGCCGTAATCGCTGAAACCGAGACGGCGATTACACTCAGAAAAAGTAGCATCAGAATAGCCGTCGTTCAGCACGATTCTGAAAGTGATTTTGTCTTCCAAATCCGCGCTCCACCAGATCGATATCACGTCGCCAACTTCCGCGATGGTCTGCGCCACAACCGCATCAATCAGTTTGGTCAATACGCCGGAATCGAGGTTCGAAGCCTTCATCACTCCCGCAATTCAATCATGCGTACGCTTGCATGTCAAGCCACAAAAAAAGGAGGTCCCATCCCGAACTTGACGGGACCTCCCGCATTGAACGATCCATCTAATCTCAAGGAGGTTCTGACTGTATACGCAACCAGAATTGTACGCCTATTTGACGGGGACTGGAAGGACTATTAGTCCCATTAAAACGGTTGCGATGCGAGCGTACGCATGGTACAGTATCGCAAGTCATTGAGAAAACAATATGATTGATCTTCGTTACAGCTTCGAAGGAAAGACGGTTTGGATTTCCGGCCACACCGGATTTAAGGGGTCGTGGTTGTGTGAGTGGCTCCTCGAGATGGGGGCCAAGGTCCACGGATTCTCACTTCCCCCTGTTGATTATTCCATGTTTGACCAGATCGACATCGGCCGGCGGCTGGCGATGAACGAGACGGGAAATGTGCAAAATCGGAAGGCCGTTTGCGGGTCAATCCTTTCGTGCCAGCCGGATTACGTGTTCCATCTTGCTGCAAAGGTGATCGTGCGGGAGTGCTTCAAAGATCCCGTGGACACCTACGCAACCAACGTCCGCGGGACGGTGCATGTGCTTGATGCACTCCGACAGTTGGAAAAACCATGCGCCGCGGTCTTCGTCACTTCCGACAAAGTGTATGAAGTCCCCGCGCGTGACATCAGCTTTATCGAATCGGACCCACTGGGAGGCGCAGACCCGTACAGTAGTTCGAAGGCGTGCGCGGAACTTGCGATTGATTCATGGCGGCGAAGCTACTTCGCGCAAAATCCAATGGTCCGTATCGCCAGTGCGAGAGCCGGAAACGTCATCGGCGGGGGAGATTATGGTATTGACCGGATCGTCCCAGACTGCATGAGAGCGATACAAGACGGAGAGGCTATCCGAGTTCGCAACCCCAACGCGACACGACCGTTTCAGCACGTTTTGGACTGCCTCTGCGGGTACCTGACGCTCGCCGCGCGGTTGCACGACATATTAGGCCAAGGATTCGCAGGTGCCTACAACTTCGGACCGGATGAATCCACGAAAGTTTCGGACGTTGTCAGCCTGATATGCGCACACTGGCCGTATAACATCGGCTGGAACACGGCAATCGACCCCATCAACGTCCCCGAATCGGCGGTACTGTCGCTCTGCTCGCAACGCGCTAAGCGGAATCTCGCATGGTTCCCCCAATACAACATCAAACAGGCAGTGAAAGAGACGGTGAATTGGTACCGTGAGAAGGACAAGCGGGGAATCACGAGGAAGCAGATTCAGGAGTACATGGGATGAGCAAATACAGAGTGAAGTGCGACAGGCACGGAAGAATCTACGGCTACGTGATTTGTTTGTGTCTGCTTAAGGCTCCCCGTCTGGCGTCACACATCGTTCATCCCGACAAAGAGGCTACCGACGCCCGCCAATTGGGCGAGTTGACCTGCGGGAAAAAGCATTCGGTTGACGACCTGACGCTGATTTGCGAACGGTGCGCAGTAGAGAAAGGCTTCGTCCCAAAATCCGCTTGACACCCCTCCAAAATAGCCTATTATAATACCTGTTAGGAAAGGCGATTTTCGGCACAGTTTTGAATCTCGGGGGAGGTGAAGACTGCCCGTTGGTCGCCTTTTTACTTCAAAAAAGGAGTCATCACCCTTGGCCGTCGAATTTTCTGTAGGCACCCGAACATCCGAATACGTGATCCCACCCGAAGAGATCATCATCAAACCAGAATTAAACGGCAGGCACGAAGAGACCGACGTAGAGGACCTGATTGCGTCCTTCGTCGCTATCGGCCAGCTTCAACCCGTCCTGATCGGCCGCGATGGAGACAAACCGGTCCTGTACGCCGGCCATCGGCGATGGGAAGCGGCGATCGAGATCAATAAGCGCAAACTGACGCCCCTTCCCTTCAAATTGCGGTGCGTCTATTTCAAGGGCACTCCCGCAGAAGCCTTCAAGGCTACCGTGCGGGAGAATCACGACCGGAAAGCCACCACACCGATTGACGATGCGCACAACATTGTGAAGCTGGAGCGATTCGGCGCCTCGATCGAGGAAATCGCAGCACTGTATGGAGAGAAGGAATCATGGGTGAAGGACCGGCGGGCGCTCGCCGATCTCGGAGCAGCCGCGACAAAGGCAGTGAGAGAAGGGCGCCTCAAACCGACGCAAGCGAAAAAGCTGGCGAAGTTGAGCAAGGACGCTCAGGCCGAAGCCGTCCGCGGCAAAGAAAAGGTCACGTCAAAAGAGGTGCGAGCGGCCGAAGGGAAAGCGCCTCAATTCGGGATGGCGGAAGTTAAAGACCTTCTGCGCGGTATGGTCAAAAATGACCGGATCGTGAATCCAAAATTATCCTTCAGGATTAGCGAGATTCAAGAATCGGCAGGGGATGCGTCATGGCTCCACTGTTTTGCTGTCGCAGTCCTGGAATTGATCGAAGGTAAGCCCGTATCCGATCAACTTTCCCTCGATCAGAAGGACAGTGCGGCGTAATGGCTAGCTTTACCACATCTTGGACTGCGGCGCTCGAAATGATGGGAGCCGCTGAAAAGCTCACCGAACTAGACCTGCGTCCCGTCCTCTTGATCGGAGTCAGCCGCGCCGGTAGGCCGCGCATCATCCTGATCGGGATCACGCCCGAGGAAGGGAAAAAGCTTATCGGTCGCTTCCACGAATCAGGAAGCGCTACCTGATGCCACACTCCGATAGCGACGTGCCGAAGAGTCCACGCCGAACATGATCTACCTGCGAGTTGGGAAGCATCACTCCCAGTTCGTTTGCATTCACGGGGTTGGATACCCCGATATCTGCGAGGAATGTAATGCCAGCCGTACGCCTCATCTGCGAAGGATGCCGCAAGCCATTCATGGCGAGCCGCAAGGACACGAAGTATTGTTGGCGGAACAACCGGAGATGCCGGTACAAGATCCGCGCTGAGGACGCCAAATTCAAAACGCCACGCATCCCGAAATCCGGTGTGGTAGGCGTGACCTTCAATCGAATCCGGCAGAAGTGGGACGTCACTATACCGGATGAGAAGCGGAGGAAGTACGTCGGGACACGCCGCACGTTGCAGGAAGCAATTCAGCTTCAGAAGGAGATTTTGGGGTGCAACTAATCCTGATCGAAGTTGAGGCGACATATCCGCGAACACTTCCCGCAAATTTTCAGGATGCGTTAAAAGAAGAGATCACGCGGCACCTGAAAGCGTACGGATGCGACGTGCGGAAGTGTGACTTTGTGACATTAGAACACGCGACGATTATTCAGGAGCCGAAGGTATGACCGACACCGCAACCGAACCAAAGCGCATCCCCATCCCGAAGAACGTAACGGACCGGGAATTCTGGTTGGACTGCTTCGCGAGTTTCGCGCAAGTACTGATACAGGCGTATTACGAACACGTCGATATGCTCCACATTGACCGTCCCTCAGAGCAGGAATCGCTAGACGGGTGTGTCCGAATGGCGGCGCATGTCGCCGATACTGCTCTAGAAGAAGCTCTGTTTCGTCAGTGGGTGACGGCTGGAGCGAAACGGAAGCGATCAACAGGGAGGAAACGCAAGTGAAAAAAGAAGAGATCGTAGCGGGCCGCAAGGTCAAGCACTCCGAAACCACCTACCGGGAATCACAATATTCGACGCGGGCGCTGCAAAGCACGTCTTCCGAGGTCCATAAAACGTTCCAGTCCTCGCGCGAACTCGCCGAAGGATTCATTGCAGACCTGGAAAAAGAACAGAGACAACTTGCCGAAAATTTTGGTTCCGTCAGTCGTGCTTTAGATGCGCTTGTCGCCGACCTGCACGCGGACCTTGACTCGGCCAATGTGCCGAAGCTGAAAGACCGTAGTCCCGAATGTCTTCGTGCTCGCGTTAAACTTCTTGCCTCCACTAAACGATTCATCGCTTGCAAGGTCGGAGAAATCATTCAGGACGGCCGCGACGATCAGATTTCACGCTGCTACTACTTCTCCGGTCTGGTATCGCATGGCGCCAAAATCCGCATGGCCCTACTTCCCGGCGTTATTGATGTGCAGGGAGGCAGTGGACAACTCACGGTAGTCCGCGGGGATTCGGCAACGTGGGACAACTTGGAGCCTTTCATCCTGGATCAGATCTCGCGAGAATGCCGGATCGGGGTGTACGCTCCGCGGCAAATTGAAGCGGGAAAAGGCGAGTGAAATTCCTTTCCGTCTGCTCTGGTATTGAAACAGCCACACTGGCGAAGCCTTCCACGTGGGAAGCGATGGGCCATTCTGAGATTGATCCGTTTTGCTCCGGGCTTCTGAAACACTACTACGCAGGGGTACGAAACTATGGCGACTTCACGACGATCCGGCCGCGCATCCTCAGGCGACTCGGGACAGCTTTCCCTGATCTCATCTGCGGAGGCACACCCTGTCAAAGCTTTTCCGTCGCCGGAAAAAGAGCGGGATTGGATGATCCGCGCGGCAACCTGGCGATCGAATTCGCTCTCCTTGTTCGACGCCTGCGCCCGACATGGATCGTCTGGGAGAATGTTCCGGGGATGCTTTCCTCTTGGTCGGATGGTCCGGAGGAAGGATGGGAGCAAAGCGACTTCGACTACTACCTGTCCCTCTTGGGGCAATGCGGGTATGGGTGCGCCTACGGAATTCTTAACGCTCAATACTTCGGTCTGGCGCAACGGCGCAACCGAGTGTTTCTTGTCGGATATTCTCGAAACGTGGGACGACCCGCAAACGCGGTCACGATTCCAGAGCTACGAAGATTTTCAAGCATATCTGCGGGGGTACTATTTGACCTCGAAAGCTTGCAGGGGCATTCTCCGAAGGGCGCACGCAAGAAAAAAGGCGTTACCGCCGGCTCTTCTGAAAATTCTTCTTCAGGTGGCTTTTGGGGACAGATTGCCGCGATTTTTGAGAGCGGCGAGGTATCTGGCGGCGAAATCGCCGGAACGCTTCGGGGGGGGACAACGCGGAAGTGACGATCCCGACCGAATGACCTTCGTACCTGATGTGTCCTACGCAAGAAATGGAAAGCGGGGAACAAGAATCGATGCGGAGTCGGAAACGTTCGTCGCCGATATATGCCCCACGATTGACGCATCGTACGGAAGATTGTATGGGCAAGACAATCAGAATATCGATTCAGGCGCGGAAATGCTGATTCCCATCGCTTTCGGTTGCAAAGACTCGGTAGGTCCTGGAGAGAACGACTCCGACATTTCGCCCACGTTGCGGAAGATGGGACACAACAAATCACACCCGAATGCAGGCGGGCAGATTGCCGTGACGGTAGCGCTTCGAGGACGTGAAGGCGGCGGAACGGCAGAGGTCGGAGACGACGTATCGAACGCGCTTCGCTCTCCACAGGGCGGTAGCGATAAGGCGCATGTCATGCAACCGACGATGGGAGTTCGCCGACTCACCCCGCGAGAGTGTGAAAAGCTTCAAGGAGTTCCCGAAGATTACACCTTAATTCCCTATCGTGGAAAGCTGGCATCGGACGGACCTCGGTACGCCGCACTGGGAAATGCATGGGCAGTCCCTTGCGTGAAGTGGATCTTCGATCGAATCGAACAAATGCGACACATTTTGGAGGAGTACGGTGTCGAATAGCGTTCCAAAGCTTTACGACTCGCGCGACCGCCTGATTCAACTGGTACTCGATTCCCTCCCCTCCCCCACCTCAAAAAAGGCTTACCGTTCGTCAATAGAGCGCTTTCTTACGTGGTTTCAGACTTCCGGCCTCACTGGCTTCACCCGTGCCACCGTAATGCAATACCGCTCCTCTCTGCTGGAAAGCGGCCTATCGTGCGCGACGGTCAATCTGCACCTTTCCGCAGTTCGAAAGCTGGCACAGGAAGCAGCCGACAATCAGCTACTTTCCCCGCAACTCGCTTCCGGGATCAATCGGATAAAGGGAGTCAAGAAAGAAGGGGTACGGACGGGAAATTGGCTGACCGTCCAGCAAGCGGAACAACTGCTGAACTCGCCCGACGTTGCGACACTCGCCGGCAAGCGCGATCGAGCGCTACTCGGCGTATTGGTAGGGTGCGGACTCAGGAGGTCCGAAATCGCGAAACTGACCTTCGCCCACATTCAGCAGAGAGAGGCACGGTGGGTAATCATCGATTTGGTGGGGAAGGGAAACCGTACCAGGTCTATCCCGATGCCGAACTGGACGAAGGCGCAGATTGACGTATGGGGAGCCGCGGCGAGCCTCACAGAAGGCTACGTCTTCCGTCCAGTCGATAAGGGCGATTCGCTCCGCGGCGAGAGAATGACGGCGCAATCGATTTTCGAGGCAGTGAAGAAGTACGCCGGCCGATGTGACCTGCAAATTGCCCCGCACGACCTCAGGCGCAGTTTTGCAAAATTGGCCCACAAGGGGAAAGCGGCACTGGAACAGATTCAGCTTTCACTGGGACACGCTTCGATTATTACGACGGAACGGTACTTGGGAGTGCGGCAAGATCTGACAGACGCGCCGTGCGATCACTTGGGAATTTCAGTCGAAACATCCGAACCAACCTCCAAATAAGTGTTAAGTATTGCTACAATCTCGGGTATGGCAAACCCAGTACTCCAGATCGGAAAATTCGCAGATATCAGCTTTATCGGCGAAGATGACGCAGGAGATCCGATGGCCCTTTCGGCGATCTCCGTAACCATCGACAACTACACGGCTGCATACATTGCACCTACAGGTAACTCGCGGGAGTTTATCGTGGTACCAAAGAATCCGCCTCCCGGCGTGACTACCACGGTCACGGCCACCATCTCCGCAACCAATGCGCTTGGAACTGCGCTACCGCCTGTTCCGGTGCTCCTCGACATTCCAGGGCCTCCGCTGTCGGCGACCAAAGTGGTAATCAACAATCTCTCGTTCGCGGCGGGCGCTCCGTTTGCCGATCCGGGATCGGCGACAATCACCGTTAAGGTGTAAGGTGTAACTTTCTCAGTCCCTTCTGGCGGCGTACGGGGACTCGACCGACGCCGCCCACTTTCAATTTTCTGCCGCCCCTCCAACTTGCGAAGCGCCTTCGATGGGGATCAGGACCTCACTTAGCGTCTTCGGGTGGCAGAACGGGGAACGGGCCTCATGATCGCGGACTAGTGCAGGAGTCATGATTTCCTTAACCCAGACAACGACATCTTCAGCCGTACGGGCCGGAACTTCCACAACCTGACGTTTAATGCCGCACATCACACAGGAATACTGGATCTTAATCGTTGCGATCACGCCTGAAGGTCCTTTTCCAACTGCTCGACGAAGATATCTGCGATGCGATAGGCATCTTGGATCTGCTCGTCCCTGCGGAGTGTCTGGACTCCAAATCGTGTCACAAGCACGAACGCCGCGAGCGACCGAATAAACGGCTTCGCCTCTTTCCACTCTTCAATTGTTTCGGGACTTGCCATTATTCCCCCATCGCTTTTTTGCAAGTTTCCGCATAGCGGCGGACCGCTCCTCTTTGGTCTTGCCGCTCCACCGCTTCTTTGCCATGTCGGACGCAGTTGGAGCTTTTTTACTTGCCACGCGATTCCGCCTCTTTCTTCAGTTCGGGATGGCTCCATCTCTGCTCTTTGGTGAATCCGTGACCGGCGTACGGATGAAATTCCTTCGTGTCGGACTCGGAGTGCCGACGATCTGCTACACAGGATGGGCAGGCAGGGTTGAATGAGGGATCGCGGAGACGTTCAGTCATCAGTCAGCACCCTATCATGCGAGCGTACGCATTGTCAATTCCTTCTCCGTACTACAGTACCAACACCCGCAAAGACGTAGTTGATTTTATGCGAGCGTACGCATAGAGTGAAATGCAATGATAACGAAACGGGAGTATCGAATCTACCAGCGTGGCCCGACTCAGTTTGACGCCGAACTCGCGCAATTACGCGAAGATCAGGACAGAGCACCGCAGATTCTGATTCGAACCATCGGCGAATCCTACAGTTCGCTTCAAGGCGCCAAATCAGCATGTAAGCGGTACGCGCGAAACATGGGGCATCCGTCGCGGGCACTCTTCGAATGGAAGCAGGTTCAGGAGGACTATTGGACTTCGGAAGGGAACGTATGAGCAAGAAATCGAAAGCTGAGAAGCACGCCCGCCGAATCGCCGGGTCGAAGCGGCGGAAGGCTCACAGGCATCCCGGTAAGGGACGTATCAACCCGTCATTTGGTCCGTGGACGGAAGGTAAAGTACCGTCAAACCAGTTCATCACCGATATGGCACTCGACGTTGCAATTCGCGAGGTTGTGCGAAAAATCGGTAGAGAAAACGCGCTGAAAGTTCTGCTGGTATCTGAAGCACTCGGAATCGGCAAGTATCTGGACATGGCAAAAGACAAGGAACCTCAACCACAGACGGACAAGATCCAATGACCGAAACTCCCCGCCGCGCTTGGTACATCAATCGCTCAAAGCGGGTAATCTGCGGATTCTCGTACGAACGTCGTACGCCTACGTATTTCTTCGGTGTCGTCTGGGACGAAAACGAAATTATCGGGCATCGAGACACTCGGCGTAAGGTCCTACGGCGATTCCAAAACGATCCACAAGGGCGGGGAGTCCACATGTCACTCGAAAACGTGGTCAACGCCATGATGCACGATTTGAAACATGAATATGCGGCCAGAGTGTCAGCACTTCGACAGACCGAGGAAGATATCTACACCCTAAAGGGAGTCGCACTATGACCGACGCCTTCGAACTCGCTCCCCGCAACTGGTACGTCAAGAATCCACCGGAGCGGAACGAGGCGTACAAGCGCTTCGTCCGC
>Ga0335085_10017677_pt1 | contig 10267 bp, 9 predicted proteins | sample Lox_Sample_45_FD_206712 | JGI IMG/M metagenome (GOLD analysis project Ga0335085, IMG submission 206712) | Soil microbial communities from Loxahatchee National Wildlife Refuge, Florida, United States - Lox_Sample_4.5 | ecosystem: Environmental > Terrestrial > Soil > Wetlands | place: USA: Florida...
GCTGCCACAGCACCACGTTGTGCCACTCTGTGCGGTCCTGCCACTCTCCGCCTTTGTCTTTGAAGCGTTCATTCGTGGCGATCGTGATCTTGGCCACGGGCGTGCCTTGCGGCGTGTACTTGATCTCCGGATCTTTGCCGAGATTGCCAATTAACTGAACGCGATTCAGACTCTTTCCAGCCATATCAGGCTCCTTTGCGGCTTCACTATAGCAGATGGAGGTCGGTGAATTCGTGTTGGATTTGATTGCGCTGCCCAGGCGCGTTCCGTTTTGGTCGTGATTACCTCCTTGAATGAAAAGCTGAGGTTGACGGAGGAAAAGTCCGGGACGATGGGTGCCCCATTTCTGGCGCGTTTTGTGCGTCAGAAGTGGGGAAGTTTGATTTTGATTTTCAATTTCACTTTCCCAAATCGGGAACGTCCCGAAGCGAAAATCAAATTTGTTTGTTGCGCTACTCCACTTCACCCATAAACTATTTTTGAGCACTTCCAATTCATACAATCTGGCGGAGCCTTCGGGCTCCGCCATTTCATTCTTCCAGGAGTTCTGATGTCGAGTAAACCGTTTCCCAATTCCAAAAACGAAACCAAAACCCAGAAGCCCCAGCACTCCGAACACCGCAAGAACACCAAGATCACCGGAGAGCGCTCCGAAGCCGCCTTTCTCGCCCGTGCCATCGACATGGGATTCGGCATCGCCAAGCCCTGGGGCGACAGCCGCCGCTACGACTTCATCCTTGATAACGGAGAGTGTCTCCACCGCATTCAGGTCAAATGCACCGAATGCATCCGAGCCCGTGCCTATGAAACCCGCGCCACGTACACCACCGGCAAAGGACGCGCCGTCTATACCAAAGCAGACATCGACTTCATCGCCGCCCATGTGGTCCCGCTCGATCTCTGGTACATCATTCCAGTCGAAGTCTGCACGCCCCAACCCATGCTGCGCTTCTACCCACACCGTCAGGCCAAAATCATGCGCCTCGAACCCTACCGCGAAGCCTGGAACTTGATCCTTCCAAAAGAGTCGAATCACGTAATGGACATCCACGCCTCCGCCGACGACTCCGTTTCCTCAGACGATGTCATCCTGACCCTGAGCTCGTCGAAGGGGAAGGACCCATGCACTTTGCCCGCAGCGCTCATTGGCCGAAAGTATGGCGACGGTAGAATTACACAAAGCGACGACCATCTCCTCACAACCTATCGTGGCTTACTCCGAAACACTCCACCAACAGAGGTCGAAACATCCCTGGCCCCATGGCCAATCCCGCCCTTGAAGATCCTGACAACAAGGAAAGGGAAGCACCTGCTGGAGAGAACGTAGCTGCGCTGCGGCTAGGAGGCAGAAATTCGAATTCTCGGGCCGCGGCCCTCTTTTGCTTGAGGTAGGCGTGAGGGCCTCGCGTACCTGTCGTATGTCACGCGCAGGTCGCATGCTCCCAGTGCTATCCCCCTGGTTTTCGAGATTCTTCTGGCCGCATGGACAATCGCAGTTTGCTTCGAATACGAAGCGAACGGATCCTGCAGGCGACGATTGACCCCTTACGGGCTCCCAAAAAGCTTGACATCATTAGCCCTTTCGAGTACACAGAGGCCCTGGCGCGGTAAGTGGTTCCCCCCACTTCTGATTCCAAAAGCTCATTAGGTGTACTCATGAGAAGAGCGCGCTCCGCCATTGTGGCGATGTTCGCCAATGAGCTACTCCCCGCGTTGATGGGCTATCTTGAGCGGGCGGGCGGCGCTGTCGAATGCAGCGTGAAGGAAGAGCGTATCGCCGCGTGGTGGATGAGCGATCCAGATTTGTCCTTGCCGCCGATTGTCGAGTCGGTCAAATGGTCGAAGGACGATGCAGTCTGATCGATTCTTAAGAGATGGCCAGTCCTTTACTTTCAACTACTTAGCTCCGCTCAATCCCTCCACTTCCCGTTAAACCTCAAATTTGCACCGTTCGTTGGGTATTCCGTGCGCAATTCTTTGCAGGCCAATAGGATAAGTTCAGTCACCACTTCAGGGAAATGTGTAGAGTTTGCGGTCTTTAGTCCCATATTGGGAACTGGAGCCGTTTCCCCTGGTTCGCCGCTGTTGTTTGGGTGAGATTTTCCGGGTTCATCCAAAGCGAAGGCCAGAGATTCCTCGCGGCTTTGCCGCTCGGAATGACAAGCAGTTAGAGGGATAGCACTAGTTGCAGAGGCGTACATGCTATCCGAATGAAAAAGCAAGCTCGACGCTCAGAGCACAAAGCTCGGAGCTAACAAAGCTAGGAGCTAAAAAGCACTCATGCACAAGCCGATCAAGTACGTAGAAAAAGCAGCTGTTCTCGCAGCCAAAGGCACGTGGGCGGTTTTCGATCGTATTAATCGTATTAATCCCAATCCTTCGCCCACTCCGAAGTGGTCTGACAAGCCTCTGCTCAAGTCGTACGAGAAGTCGAAGCCGCCGCTCGGATGGCCGCGCTCGACCGATTCGCTGTGCCCGAAGTGCGTACCGGAAATTCGTCAGCAGATTCTCGATGGACATCTGCCGCACGAAGTTTTGATGAACGAAAAAGTCGGCGAGATCAAGGCCACCATCGTCGAGCGCGACGGCAAAATCCTGATGGTGAAGGATTGCCCGAAGCACGGTCACTTCGAAGACGTGATGTCGATCGACAAAGAATTTTCGCAGCACCTGGAAGACGTCTTCCCGGGCCGCGACATCAAGGCGCACAACGACGAGCACCTGCATCATCATGGATCGTCGACGGTGAAGTACGGCCGCGGATCCGTTCTTACGATCGATCTGACGAACCGCTGCAACATGATGTGCGATCCCTGCTTCATGGACGCGAACCAGGTCGGTTTCGTACATGAACTGACGTGGGAAGAAATCAAGACGATGCTCGACAACGCGATCACCATCAAGCCGCGCCGGCAGATGTCGGTGCAGTTCTCGGGTGGCGAGCCGACGCTGTCGCCATACTTCCTCGATGCGGTTCGCTATGCCCGCAAAGTTGGATACAACTCGGTGCAGGCCGCGACCAACGGAATCGAATTCGCGAAGAGCTTTGAATTTGCGCAGCAGGCAGTTGAAGCCGGTATGCGTTACGCGTATCTGCAGTTCGACGGTATCGGCAACGCGGCGAATGCGCACCGCGCCGTCGGCAACTTGTTCGACGTAAAGCTGAAGGCGATCGAGAACCTGCACAAGGCAGGATGCGAAATCGTTCCGGTCATCACGATTGTGAATGGCATCAACAACGAACAAGTCGGACGCATCATCAAGTTCGCGCTCGACAATCCGAAGACGATCAGCTTCCTCAGCTTCCAGCCGGTCAGCTTCACGGGCCGCGACGAAGCAGTCACAGACGAGCGTCGTCAAGCCCAGCGCTACACGCTGTCCCATCTAGCGCACGACGTGAAAAACCAAACGGGGCTCGGCGAGCCCGCCCGCGACTGGTTCCCGATCAGCTTCATGGGAACCTTCAGCGACTGGGCCGACCTGATGCACGCCAAAGACGCCAACAACGACTGGGGCCAACTATCTTGTGGTTGCCACCCGAATTGCGGGACTGGGATGGCTGTGATGATCGACAAGGAGACGAAGGAAGCGGTTCCTGTGACTGCTTTCTTGCATGGCGACCAGCTGGCTAAGGACATCGCTAAGGTGAATGATGCGGCGCGTGGCAAGTTCTGGACTGGGTTTGGAATGGCGCTTTGCCTAATGAAGAACTACGATCCGTTCCAGTCGCCGACGCACTTCAAGCTGATGGATCTGTTGAAGAAGTTCGACAAGAACTATCACATCACGGGGAAGAACTATGGCAAGGTTGGTCCGGACCGCACGATTGATGACGTGATGAAGCGGCGCACGTCGGACCGCTGGAATTTCTTGTTCATCGCGGGTATGTGGTTCCAGGATCTGTTTAACTACGACTTCCGGCGCACGGAGCAGTGCATTATTCCGTATGCGACGCAGGAAGGCGAAATTTCGTTCTGCGCTTACAACACGGGCGTGGGATGGCGGAACATCATCGAGAAGATGCACATGACCGCTACGCTCACCAAGTGGTATGAAGAACATGGACGGCACGAGATTTTCGCGGGCGGCAAGAAAGTGAAGATGGACGAGCAGCACGTCGACTATCTTAGACTGCGCGAAGAAATCGTTACCAACGAACTACAGACCGATCTCGACAAGCTGGGCATCGCTAAAACCGCGCGCGAAGAGAAGAAGCGCGCACGTGATGCGAAGGCCGCCGAGACGGCAGCGCGTGGTCCGCAGAAGAATGATGAAGCGTACAACGCGCGCATGGCGTCGCTGTATCGCGAAGTCGTTCTGAAAGAGAAGCCGGTGCAGTCGCAGGATGGATTCATTCCGCTCGGGGCGTTGGCAAAGCCGAACGGAAATGGCAACGGCAACGGGGAGCATGCTTCGAAGCCGGAGATTGCCGAGCCGGTAGCGGGGGATTAAGCTCTCAGCCGTCAGCCTAATCTAGATCTAGAACACACGGGCCGCCTCTCGGCGGCCCGATTTCTTCGTTTACACGTGCTCTTAGGCGGCGAACTGACGAGCCGCCTTGCGAAGTTTCTTGCCGAGAGTGTGCTGTCCCAGCGGGACGCTGGCTTCCCACGGCTCCTCGACTCCCATCAGTGCTAAGGCTCCGCCAGCCAAGGCGGCATTTTTCATGAAGTTGATCATGTTGTTCTGGCGCTTGTTTGGATCTTCATTGCGCCAGAAATCGTGCATGATTGGGGAGACCCCAGCAAGGAACCCAAGAATTGCCGCGGCGCCGAACTTGGGCTTGATGCCGAGTAACAGGCTGGCACCGCCCGCAATCAGGGGAATTCCCGTCGCAGCTACGGCGAGATCGCCCTTCGGTACGCCTTTCGATTCGGCATAGGGTCCCATCTGATGACGATTCCGGAGATGATTGATGCCGCTGTAGATGAAGAATCCGCCAAAGAGTAAACGGCCGATCAGAAAGGGGGTTTTCATGAGTGTGCCCTCGCAGTAGATTTTAAGATTCGATTCGATCGACACGATCACGGTTGGTTCAGGATTCGCGAAGCGTAGTTCAGGGAGAAGCCAAGAATATTTTTCCGACTAAGCGACGCCCATCGATTTTGACTGATCGGAGTGTATTGGAGCGGTTGCAGGCAACACGACGTGGACGGTGGTTCCTGTTCCGGTGCAGCGAAGCTCAAGATGTCCGCCCAACTGGCGGACGCGCTCGCGCATGCCCGCGATTCCGACTCCGGTAGTGCTTGTCGAGCTTTGGAACTGGCGAAGATGTTCCGGAGGAATGCCCCTGCCGTCGTCGGTGACTTCGAGCTGGACGACATGGTCATCACAGCGGAGTCGAATGGTCGCGGAGGACGCCCCGGAGTGGCGGTGCACATTGGTGAGACTCTCCTGCAGGACCCGAAAGAGCACTAATTCGCACTCCCTGGAAGGACGCTCCGTCTTGCCGGGAATTTCGCAATTGATCTGGATGCCGCTGCGATTCGCAAATCCTTCTGCGAACCAGCGTGCGGCAGAGGCGATGCCAGCCTCATCGAGCAAGGGAGGGTGAAGAAGGTAAGATGCCGTTCGGACTTCCTGCAGTGCGGCATCAGCGAGTGCATTGAGATCATCCACCAATGGCTGGAGCGCAGGACAGGATTTTTCCAATGGCCGGATTACTGCAATGGACATCTTTATAGCGGCGAGAGTCTGGCCGGCGGTATCGTGCAATTCGCGGGCAATGCGGCGGCGTTCCTCGTCCTGGAGCGTCATGAGCCGCAAGGAGAGTCGCCGCAGTTCTTCCTCGGCGCGCTCGCGGACTTCGACTTCGGATTCGAGTCGGGACAAAGCCTGAAAGAGTTCCTCTGTGCGGGCCTGCACTCGCTGTTCGAGTTGATCATGCGCGATACGCAACTCGCGCTGGGCGTCTTGTCGTTCTTCCGCCTCCCTGGTTAAGGCGATTACGGTTTCATTCAGGCGGAGTTGCTTGTTGCGGTTCGCTTCTCCGAGAGCAATTAGCACCCCACTCACCAGAACGAAGCCGACTACACCGTGAATCTCGGAGGCCGGCACTGGAGCAAGAGAGTGCCTCGGATCGACGAACCAGTAAAAGACGCCGGCGAATCCGAGCACCGCAGTGAGTATCGCCGGAGCATAGCCGCAAACGATGGTGCAATAGACGACAGCCATGTAAACGGTGACGTAGAAGGCTACGTGACCGAGTACGGGATCGAGTACCCAGCGCAGAGTGATGGCAAGCAGAGCAGCGAGCGCAGCGACGCTGTGACGGCTCAGAACGCGCTCTTTCGGAATGGGATTGAGAATGGCCGATAGACTTCTGAGAAGTGTTCCTGACATATTGCCTCACTTACAGGCAGCTTGAAGAGATGATCTGGCTTCGCCGATGTGAGAAAGAGTCGGCCTTCGTAATTGCAGCGATAAAGCGGTCCCTATATGGGAGATGCGCGGGCGCTGAAGGAAGGTTGTAAGCTCCGCTCCCCTTTCTGCCTCCGAATGTGGAACCGACAGGCGGTTCAGAAAGCAAGGATTCTTTGCTTGCGATACTCGCTGCACACGCAGCTTAGACCGAAGGAATTCACTCTAACCGCCGACATGGTCAGCCTTAAGAAAGTGTATGCCGAAGGAAATGTGCAGTGGACGATGGCGAGAGTCCAGAATGAGGCTGGTACGAAGAGCACATTTCTTGACTGCGACATGGATGAGCATTACAACGTGATCGATCATACGACCGACCTGTTCAAGCATTTGTTCAGGGGCGGAACGCATCCGATCGACATCCACGAATACATCGTTAGCGCGCAGAAGGCACTTAATTTGGGATACGGGTTAGTTTCCAAGGCCCCTGTCGCATTGGTTGTCGCGGCTTAGGACCACGTCCGAAACAATTCGGGGAGCCGTTTGCTATTTTCCGCCGAAGACTTCTTTTAGCAAAGCGGTCGTCTGTGCGGCAGGATCTTTGCGGATTTTTTTCTCTTCCTGGCCCAACATATAGAAGAGTCCATCGAGCGTTTTGCCAACTACATATTTATCGAGATCGAACTCGTTTGACAAAAAACTTCCGCCAGGAGAGGACTGGACGAAGCGATCGTATTGCGCGACGACGCCGACGTGTTCCATGGATTGATGGACGATTGGGGCGAAGGCGGTTGTAAGGTCGGCCGAACTGGTACGCTTGAAGTAATCGGTTGCCGCTGTGTCGTTGCTGGTGAGAATATGACGCGCGTCGTCGAACGTCATCCTCTTCAAGGATGCGATGAAAATGGTTTTCGCTTGAGGTGTTGCTTGCTCGGCAGCTCGATTCATGCCGACTTCCAGTTCGTCGACCTTTGAGCCCATACCGAACATGCGCATGCCGCGGCCAACTGTTTCCAGCTTTGGCGGCAGCACGATCTTGATCGCCGTGTTCTTCAGGAAGCCGTCAGGTTTGCCCGTCGCTGCCACGGCTTTTCCGGTACTCAGCTGAAGCGCCTGTTTCAAACCGGAGACGATCTTAGTGTCGCTGAGGCCTGAGGTGTCGCGATGTTCAAGGGCCTGATCCGCGTCCTTTATGATCTGCTCGAGCTGAGCTGAAGCACATGCACAGAGACAGAGAGCCAAGACGGCATGAAGAATTGCAGATTTCATCGGAGTCACCCTCAGAACGACGCCCGATTTTACCAAGAAGGGGTTGGTGCGCTCTCATTACCATCGTTTTGTTTCTTGATTCTTGGTGAGCGCTTCTCATGGGTGCCCAACGCGTGTCTCTCGGGCAGAAAATGCAAATTGGTGACACAGCTTTGACAAATCGTTAACGTACGGGCCCTACGATTCATGCGCTAAGAGTTCGGCGGGAAAATGCCGCGGGAACTGGTGCACGCAATACCTTGTCACGCTTTTTGGCCCATTCCACTCCCCAAACAAACGTTCGTAAGAAAAATAAGGAGAAGGTTTCTATGCAGAGCTCTGTACGCAGATTTTCCACCCTGGCCGCAGGCTGCGCATTCGCGCTGATCCTGTGTGGTGCAGCAGCAGCGCAGTCATATACCGTGTCGGCACTGGTGTCAGACATCTCAGGCAAGGGAAACCACACCGATACGTTACTCAAGAATCCCTGGGGGCTGGCATACGCACCGACAGGAGCGTTCTGGATCAGCGACGAGGCTTCGGGATGGTCAACCTTGTACGACGGCAGTGGCATCGCCCAAACTCTGAAGGTCCTCATTCCTTCCGCGTCGGGCTCCGGATCGGGCACACCGACCGGGATTGTTTACAACGGATCGACAGAATTCCAGATCCGCACGTGGACTTCGGTGTTTCTATTTGCCACTTTGGATGGAACGATCAGCGGATGGTCGGCATTCGAACCGAATACGGCTTTAATCGGTGCGAAGCAGGCAGGGGCGGTCTACACGGGCCTGGCCATCACCAGCCATCCTTCCGGAAATTTCTTGTACGCAGCTGACGCCGCCAACAATAAAGTTGACATCTACGACGGACGGTTCAATCTGGTCAACTCTTTCACAGATCCGATCGTTCCCGCAGGCTACGCGCCGTTTGGCATTCAGGACATCAACGGGCAAGTGTATGTGACATTTGCCAGCCAAACCGGCGGCGCCAACGGGCTCATCGACATTTTCACCGAAAGCGGCACGCTGGTGAAACGTTTGGCGCATGGCGCGCCGTTGAACCAACCGTGGGGCCTCGCGATGGCTCCGAGCAATTTCGGACCATTGAGTGGAATGCTGTTGGTGTCGAACAATCTTCCTGCCGGAACGATTAATGCCTTTGATCCAAACACGGGGAAATACGTGGGAACGATCAAGAATTCAGCAGGGAAGGCGATTGTAATTCCTGGGCTGTGGGGCATCGAGTTCGGCGGAGGCGGAGCGCTGAATGGTAAGACGAACCAATTGTTCTTCACAGCTGGACCGAATGATCTGGACGGCTATTTTGGAGTAATTGGCGCGAATTGATTAAGGGGAGGGCTGCTTGGCCCGAGGCCACCCGCGAGGGTGGCCTTTGTGTTTGTCCGCAACAGTTCGGCTGAGAGATCAATGACACTCGCCGTGAATCTCGGATTCGGGATCAGGCATCCATCATCAGATAAAGGAAAGGAACAATCATGGCGCGGGTGTTCATCACGGGATCCGCAGATGGTTTGGGAAGGATGGCAGCGCGGTTGTTGGTCGAACAAGGACACAAGGTGGTGCTTCACGCCCGCAATGAACAGCGAGCAAAAGAGGCGATGACGGCCGTTCGGGATGCCGAGGGCGTGGTTGTCGGCGATCTCTCGAGCATCAAGCAGACACGAAGCGTGGCCGAACAGGTCAATCGTCTGGGTGAATGTGATGCAGTCATACACAATGCGGGAGTCGGGTACCGCTCACAAACCCGTGGAGAGACGGAAGACGGTCTGCCGCGTGAGTTTGCCGTCAATACATTAGCGCCATACATCCTGACAGCACTGATCAAAAGACCGAAGCGGCTGGTGTATTTGAGTTCAGGATTGCATCAGCAGGGTGACACGAGTCTGAAGGATTTACTGTGGCGGGAACGATCCTGGCAGGGACTGCAGGCGTATTCCGATACGAAATTGCATGACGTATTTCTAGCGTTTGCAGTCGCGCGGCGATGGCCCGGAGTTTTATCGAATGCGGTGGAACCGGGTTGGGTGGCAACGAAGATGGGAGGTCCGAACGCCTCGGACGATCTGGATCAGGGACATCGGACGCAGGTGTGGCTGGCCGTCAGCGAGGATCCGGCCGCGAAGGTGACGGGAGAATATTTCTATCACATGCGGCGAAGGACGCCGCAACGCGAGACGCGGGATGTGAGCATGCAAGAAAGACTGCTGGAAGCGTGCGAGGAGATTTCGGGCGTGAAGCTGCCGGCATGAGTGTGCGGCGCGTGCCGACCATTGTGTTACATTAAAAGATTGTGGGCGCGTAGCTCAGTTGGTAGAGCAATGCCCTTTTAAGGCATGGGTCGCAGGTTCGAGTCCTGCCGCGCTCACCAGGATTTCAAAGCACTTAGCAAGTTTCGGCAGGGTCGGTTTCGGGCACCCCCGGACACCCAGAGCAAGCAAGACTCTAGTTTCTACGCCGTGGCGGTAACGCCCCGCGCCTTCAATCTCTCTGGAAATTCCGCTGGAAGCACCATCTGCACGACCTTCTTGTGTGCTTCGTGGTGATCGGATGAAACCGCTTGTGCGTAAAGGTCCAGCGTAATTTTTGGGGTTGTGTGACGAAGCTGCGACTGCGCGACCTTCACATTCTCTCCGTTT
>Ga0335085_10017680_pt1 | contig 10266 bp, 8 predicted proteins | sample Lox_Sample_45_FD_206712 | JGI IMG/M metagenome (GOLD analysis project Ga0335085, IMG submission 206712) | Soil microbial communities from Loxahatchee National Wildlife Refuge, Florida, United States - Lox_Sample_4.5 | ecosystem: Environmental > Terrestrial > Soil > Wetlands | place: USA: Florida...
GGGTTTCGCGCACCCGCGAGTACGAGGCAGATCATAGCGGCGCTGAACTCACCGGCAACCCCTACGCCCTGGCCAGCGCCCTTGAGAAGATCTCGGCCGTCAGCCGCCGCGTGCCTCTGGTCGCCTCACCCAGCTCGGCACACCTTTTTATCGTGCAGCCCCTGCTCTCCGGCGAGACGCTGATGAATCTCTTCTCCACCCATCCGCCGATTCAGAAGCGCATCGAGCGCCTCATTGGCCGCCCGTCGGTGTACGGAAACATGCAGTAGCCAGGCCAGAGACCGAGGAAATGATACGAAGTGCATTTCCTCGGTTGTGACTTTTTGTCTTTTCTGTTCCCCGCTCCCTGCTCCCTATAATCTGGCTGTATGAAGACGCTGCTTCGCTCGCTGCTCTACCTCGCCCTCATCGTTTGGCTGGGCGCGGAGATATTCTTCCCCGTCGTTGCCGCCATCACCTTTGGCACTCTCGCCGGCGATACGCATACCGCCGGCACCATTGTTGGCCAGCTCCTGCGCATCCTTCACAACATCGGCCTGGTCTCCGGACTCGTTGCGTTGGCTCTGCTCGCCCTGGCCCCTGCCTGGGGTCTCTACAAATCTCGCTCGGTATTGCTGCCCATGATTTTTATTGTGCTCATGCTCGCCTGCACCGTTGCTTCGCAGTACGGCATCATCCCCGCCATGGAGCGCGACCGCGTCGCCGCCGGGGGCGCTATCGACGTACAGGACCATAGCAACCCAGCCGTCCTGGATTTCAACAGGCTTCACAACCGTAGCGAAGATGTCGAGCTTGCCATTCTCCTTTTGGGCATCGCCACAGTCATCTTTATCGCGCGTGCAGAGACCACGCGCGTCTGAGCATTGCCCGCGGCTCTCCTGCGCCGGGTCCTCGGCGCCTGTCTTGTATCATCGAAGAGGTCCATGCGCGCTGTTCATCCTGTACGGACCCCGATGGAAAGAACATGAAAACCGGCATCATCGGCCTGCCCCAGGTAGGCAAGACATCCTTATTCAAAATCCTCACCAAGGCCAAACTCGAAGAACGCGGCTACTCGAACCCCCGCGAGGCGCACATTGGCATCGCCCGTGTCCCCGACGACCGGCTCGACAGACTCTCCGCGCTCTACTCCCCGAAAAAGACCACCTACGCCACCGTCGAATACGTCGACGTAGCCGCCATCGGCCAGGAGGCCCTCAAAGAAACTGCCTTCCTCACCAGCCTCCGTAACGTCGACGCCCTCATCCATGTCCTCCGCGCCTTCGAAGACGATTCCATTCCTCACGTCGGTCCCATCGATCCGCTGCGCGACATCAAAAACGTAGAATTCGACCTCATGGTCAGCGATCTCACCCAGGTTGAAAAACGCCTCGAGCGCGTCGAAAAGGACCTCAAGAAAGGCCGAACCGGGGAACTGGAACGCGAGCAGGCACTCCTCATTCGCTCCAAAGATGCCCTCGAGAAAGAGCAGCCTCTCCGCGAACTGGAGATGACGCCAGAAGAAAAGAAGCTCATAAAAGGCTTCATGTTTCTCTCGCAAAAACCTGTTTTGTATGTAGTTAATATCGGAGAAAGCCCTTCGCTCGGCTCCCACCTCGACGCCGCCGTCAGCCGCTTCAAGCTCGATCAAGTCGCGCACCGCCCCAACGCCGGAGCTACCGCTATCTGCGGCAAAGTCGAAGCCGAACTCGCTGAAATGGACGAAGCCGAAGCCGCCGAATTCCTCTCCAGCTACGGCCTCCACGAGAGTGGCCTCGTGCGCCTCATCCGCAAGAGCTACGAACTCCTCGGACTCATCAGCTTTTTCACCGCCGGCGAAGACGAGTGCCGGGCCTGGACGGTCCCCGCTGGTTCCAAAGCCCCGCAAGCCGCCGGCGCCATCCACTCCGACCTCGAGCATCACTTCATACGCGCCGAGACAATTCGTTGGGATAACTTGCTCTCTGCCGGTAGCGAAGCCGCCGCACGCTCCCTCGGCACCCTCCGCCTCGAAGGCAAAGAATATGTTGTCCACGATGGCGATGTCCTCCACATTCGCCACAGCGGGTAAAGCCCGATGCTTAAGATCTCGATCCTGCTCGGACTGCTGGCCGCGCTCGCCGATATTGCGGGCGGCCTGGTGCTGGTCCGCGCGCGCGGCATCGAGCGCTTTCTCCGCTACTTCGTCGCTCTCGGCGCCGGATTCCTGATGGCCACTGCCCTCCTCGAGATGACGCCCGAGAGCCTCAAGGTCAGCCCGGTCCTCGGTCCTGTTCTCATCATGGCCGGCTACTGCATCGTCCATCTGCTCGAGCACACCATCAATGCCCACTTCCACTACGGTGAAGAAACGCACCACGATGAGTTCGTGTCTCACCGCACCGGCTACTCGGTTCTCGGAGGACTAAGCGTCCACGCTCTTTTCGACGGCGTCGCCATCGGTTCTGGATTTGTCGTCAACAGCGCCTTTGGATGGCTGATCTTCCTCGCGATCTTTCTTCACAAGGCGCCTGAAGGCTTCACCATGGCCAGCGTCATGTTGGCCAGCGGCCGCAGCCGCACCGTCGCCTTCATTTCGGCCGTCATCCTTGCCGCCGCCACGCTGGCAGGTGTCCTTGTGATCGAATTGGCCCCACACTGGATGCCCTACGGCCTGCCTGTCTCCGCCGGAGTTGCCCTCTACGTCGGCGCCAGCGATCTCGTACCCGAAGTCAATCGCGAGCCGGGTATCCATATGGCGCTGGTCTTTTTTCTCGGCGTCGCAGGATTTCTATTGTTCCGGACTTTGCTACCGACTCTCTGAGTGCCGTGCACAGACTGCCGCGCAGCGCCGTTCAGACGCCGGTAATCTGGATCGTGCTTCCCTGCTGCGTCGTCCCATTCAGCACCCCGCGGATCGACGCAACCACTCGCTCCGGCGTGATCATCCGCATGCATACCGGGTCGTTGCAGGCCGAATTCTTCTGATTGGCCGCCGTTACACACGGCGAACACGAGAGCCCCGCCCAGATCGCCTCGGAGTTGCCCAGGCTGCCGTAGAGTCTCGGCGTCTCTGGCCCGAACAGCACGATCGACCGGATCGGCGAGATCGCCGAAAAATGTCCCGGCCCGCTGTCGTTCGTTACCAGCACCTCAGAAATCCCGTAGAGTGCCGTGATCATCTTCAGCTTGTGCATGCCCGCAAAGCTCCTGAAGCGCGGATGCCCCACCTGCTCCTGCATCTTCAGCGCCTCTTCCCGCTCAGCCGGCGAGCCGGTGATCAGCACAAGCGCGTCGTCCCACTCCTTTACAACCAGTTCAGCAACTTTGCAGAAGTTCTCGCGCTCCCACCTCCGTTGCGGCAGCAGTTCTGAACTGTTCGGATTGATCAACACAATCCGCTGGCGCCCCGCCTGGTACTCCGGATAAACCTGCCGTACCAGCCCCCGCACATACTCACGATCCGTATCCGAAACCGGCTGGATGGGCACACGGATCTCTTCATCCGACACAAATGTCTTCGAATAGGGCACCTCGGGCGACGGTGCAAGCAGCGCATTGACCATGCAGATGAAGTTCTTTGCCATGTGAATATGGCCGTTATAGTTCACGCGATGCGTTAGCATCTCCCCGCGATACAGCCCTTCGGCATGGAACTTGTGGAAACCCACCCTCCGTTTTGCGCCCGAAAGCCCTGTCAGCAGCCCCGAATACCGCGAAAACAGCTCCATATCTACGACAGTGTCGATCTGGGCCTTGCGCACCCAGCGCAGGAACCGCAGCGAATCCTTCGCCAGCATCCAGATCCCATCCTCACGAATGGTCACGATATTCTCTTCCGGCACGGTCGGCAGAAGGCGCAGGCTATCCGCATTGCGCTTAAAGATGAGGAAAAAGATCTCCGCGCCCAGCGCGTCTTTGGCCTTCTGCAGCGCGGGATTGGCAATCACCGTGCTCCCCATCTCAGACAACTCAATAAAGAGAATCCGCCGCGGCTTGTCAGGCCCCTTTGGAGCGCCCCAAAGCCGCACCCACAGGGTGCAGAGAAAGCAGAGCGGGATGCCAATCCAATAATCGACCGCCCTCATCGTGCTGAGTTTCATCACCGCTGCCCTTTATGCTGATTTTGTCGTGGCACAGTCTAACCTTTTGTATATGATTCAGTTTCAGCCTGGCTGCCACAAACTCTACCGATCCAAAATCCGGTGGAGACATCAAGACCATGCCTCAAATACAATCGCGATTATAGTTCGCGAAATGTCATCGGCATTCAGCGCATTGGGCCCGGAGTGCCCGGCTGGGTACGCCCTGGTAACGGGCTGAGCCAAGGTATGGCTCGTTCGCGATGACTGTGCCCGGCTACTCCCCGCTTGGCGCAAAGTGACACGTTGTGCCTGGGGCGCCTGCAAAGGAATTGTGCTCCGGGCCTGAAGAAGGTGGATTTTCTGCGTATACGCAATGCAATATTGATTCTCTTGTTTTCCGTGCTCGGATTCGTGGTGATGGGCTATCACCCCGGCATCGAGGACGATGGTGTCTATCTGTCGGCAATCAAGAGCGATCTGAATCCGGCTCTCTATCCTCACGACTCCGAGTTCTTTCGCGTTCAGCTTCAGGCCACCGTCTTCGATAAGTGCATCGCTGACTTCATCCGGTTCACCCATATTCCCACCGGCGTAACTGAACTCCTGTGGCAGTTTATCTCGATCACCCTCATCATCTTCGCCTGCTGGTCGATTGCCCGCTTGATTTTTGACAACGAGTTTGCACAATGGGCCGCCGTGGCGATGGTATCTGCCATGCTGACGCTTCCCGTGGCCGGCACAGCTCTCTACCTCGCGGACCAGCATCTCCATCCGCGCAACGTGTCAACCGCCCTCATCCTCCTGGCTGTTTCCCGCATCCTCGTGCAACGCCATCGCCAGGCGATCCCATTGCTCGTCGTAGCCTTTGTCCTCCATCCAATCATGGCGTCCTTCGGCATTGCGTTTTGCCTGGTACTCACCGTCTGTTTGTTGGACCCAGTCAATGTCTGGCTTCGATCCTGGCGGGTAATTCCCGTACGCGGAACGATCGTTTCCGTTATTCCCCTTGCGTGGGTCTTCGAAGATCCGACTCCAATCTGGAGGAAGGCCCTTGCGACTCGTTCCTACTATTTCCTTTATCAGTGGACTTGGTATGAGTGGCTGGGAGCGGTAGGCCCCCTTCTGATTTTCTGGTTCCTTTGGCGAACTGCAGAGAAGCGCGGCAATACCCCACTGGCCCGATTCTCGCTTGCCGTTTTCGTATTCGGCACCGTTCAACAACTCATCGCCATGGCCATCCTTGCGACTCCGCGGCTGGTGCGCCTCACGCCATTGCAACCGATGCGGTTCCTCCACCTCGTCTACTACTGCCTCGCTCTCGTCGGCGGAGGTCTTCTCGGCCAGTATCTTTTGAAATCCTCACGATGGCGCTGGGCGGTCTATCTGCTCCTCCTCAACGTCCCCATGTTCGCCGCGCAGCGGGATCTGTTTAACAACAGTCCACACCTAGAATTGCCCAGCGTCCGTTCCTCTAATCCCTGGTTGCAGGCATTCTCCTGGATTCGTTCCAACACCCCGACCGATGCCTACTTTGCCCTGGATCCTCGCTACCTCGCAGCACCTGGCGAGGACTACCATAGTTTCCGAGCCCTTGCCGAACGAAGCCAGCTTGCCGACATCATCAAAGACACATCCGTTGTCACTCAGGTGCCTGACTTGGGCCCAGAGTGGGAAAAGGAGGTCACGGCGCAGCAGGGTTGGAAAACTTTCAAACTCGCTGACTTCGAACGCCTCAGGGCCCAATTCGGCGTCAATTATGCTCTCGTCGCTTATCCAGCGCCCCCCGGCCTTGCCTGCCGTTGGCATAACGCCACTCTCTCGGTTTGCCAGATTCCATAAGACGCAGAGGCAGCCACCTGCGGCGGCCCAGTGTGCTGCCCCTTCGGAGCAGGCAACTCTCCAGTAACCAGTGTGGCCGTGGCATCCCATTCCCAAGAACGTCATTCGGAAATAAGATCAGTGGCAGGCTGATGCCAAAGCTTCGTCCGGAAATGCGCAAAATATGACGTTGAACCCAATCGAAGCCAAGGCGTCAGAAAATCTCATCGAGCCCAGGCCGATCTCGCTGGGCAAGCGTCTCTCCGCGCACCTGCGCATCACCCGTCTCGATCACAGCATCAAGCAGGCCTTCATCCTGCCCGGCATCGTTCTTGCCATCGCCCTTAGCGGACGGCACCTCAACGCGAAGCTCGCCCTCGACATCGTCGTCGGCCTCGTCGCCGCCACCTTGATCTCCAGCAGCAACTACGTCCTCAACGAGATGCTCGACGCCCCCTTCGACCGTCTCCATCCCACCAAGAAGCACCGGCCCGCCGCCGTCGGCCTTGTTCACTTCGGCTGGGGCTACGCGCAGTGGCTCCTGATGATGCTTGCCGGCATCGCCCTGGCCCGCACCATCACTTTTGGCTTCACCCTCAGCGCCCTCGCCCTCTGGGTTATGGGCTGCATTTACAACATCGCCCCGGTCCGCAGTAAAGACCTTCCTTACGTCGATGTCCTCAGCGAATCCGTCAACAACCCGCTGCGCTTCTGCCTCGGCTGGTACACCGTCACCGCTGTTATGCTGCCGCCGGTCTCGCTTCTTATCTCCTACTGGATGCTCGGCGCCTATTTCATGGCCCTCAAGCGCTTCAGCGAGTACCGCCAGATCGCCGACCACGCCGTGGCCGCCGGCTACCGCAAGTCCTTCCACTACTACACCCAGGAATCCCTGCTCAACTCCGTCGTCTTCTACGCCGCAGCTTCCATGCTCTTCTTCGGGGCTTTCATTATGCGGTACAGGATGGAGCTGATATTGGCCTTCCCCTTCGTCGCCCTGCTCATGGCCATTTACTTCGGCCTCTCTTTCCGCCACGAAAGCGCCGTGCAAAACCCTGAGAAACTCTACCGCGAACCACGCCTGATGGCCGCTCTGGCCCTGTGTATCGCGGTCTTCGTCGTGCTCCTCTTCGTCGATCTCCCGTGGCTCAGCACTCTCTTTCCTCCCTCGCGCCCCTAGCTGCACGCCGCACTCGGCAATTCGCCTCGCGAAAGCTCGCGGTGACTTCAAATTTTGCGAGATGCCGTCTCATCCCACACAATAGAAGTGTCCATGCCTAATCTTCCCGGCGCGGAGTCCGGTCCATGCTGAACCTTGCCCAGCGCTTGATCCTTGGCTGTGTTCTCCTTGCCGCCCTCACCATTGGATTGGCGGTTATAGCACATGGCGCGCTTGCCGCAGCCGGCGATGGGCCCATTGCCCTCGTATTTTCTATCGCTGCGGTTCTCATCGGCCTTTCCGTCATTGTTCTGGTGCTTCAGCCCATCCGCATGCTGGCCCGCGACATCAAAAGGATCGCCGAGGGCAACATGGAGCATCGCGTCGAATGGAACAGCCGCGACAGCTTTGGCATCATCGTCAGCGAACTGAACCGCATCGCTGTCCGCCTGCGCGATCTGCGCGACACCGAGGCTGGCCGCAAGCAGATGGAGTTCCAGCTCTCCGACGCCGTTCTTCAGTCAATTTTTGAACCCGTCATCGTCACCGACGGCAAAGGCCACGTGCTCAAGGTCAATCAGGCCGCAGCCGAGATCCTCGGCGACGCCGCCACCGACCGCATGGCCCTCACCACCACTCCCGGCGGCGACAAAATCCTCAGTGCCATCCGCGACGCCCTCGCCATGCAGAAACCGGTCGCGGCCGAAGGCGATGCCTCCATGCTGCCCATGCGCATTGGCAAGCAGGAGCGCAGCTACCGTCTCCGCACCACACCCATGCGCGACTCCGAAGGCCGCCTGCTCGGGACCGTCACCACTCTCGAAGACGTCACAAGCCTCCAGGACACAGACCGCTTTAAAACCCAGTTCATCGCTGTCGCCAGCCGCAAACTTCGCGATCCGCTCCTCCAGCTTCGCCGCGGACTCTACGCACTGAGCCAGGGGTACGGCGGACCGCTCGAGCCTCTGCAGTCCGAGCTTGTCGTAGCCGCCAGCAACGAATCAGAAAAACTCAACGACCTGATGGCCGATCTCATTGAAGTCGCCGAGCTCGACACCGGCAAACGCGAACTCCACACCGATCGCCTGCGCCCCCTGCCCTTGCTCAACGAAGCCCGCGACCGCTACTGCGAAGAGGCTGCCGCCAAGCGCATTCGGGTCGAGGTCAGAGCCTTCGCCGACCTCTCCTACGTCCAGGCAGATCACCGCGCCGTCCGCTCGGTCTTCGACAATCTCATGACCAACGCTCTTCGGTACACGCCGCCCGAAGGCGAAATTCTGCTCGCCGCTGAGGAGATCAAAAACTTCGTCCAGTTCACCGTCCGCGATACGGGCCGCGGCATTGAAGCCGACCGCCTCAATCGCCTCTTCGACCGCTTCAACAGTGCGTCGGATACCGGAACAGGCCTTGGCCTCGCTCTCGTCCGCCGGCTCATCGAATCCCAGGGGGGCCAGATCGCCGTGGAAAGCCGGCTGGGCCACGGCACCTCTTTCCGCTTTTCCTTGCCGGTGGCCGTTGTCGACACGGCCCATCATCCCGTCGAGGTGGGCTGACCTATGGCCGAACTTCATCTCGACAAACAGCAGGAACCCGCCAGGCTCCGTGTCTATCTCGGTGCGGCGCCGGGAGTTGGCAAAACCTATCACATGCTCAACGACGCCTTGCTCAAGCGCAAGCAGGGTGTCGACGTTGTCGTCGGTCTGGTCGAAACCCACGGCCGAAAAGAAACAGCGGAACAAATCCGCGATCTCGAGATCATCCCCCAGCGGGTTGTTCCTTATCGCGGAGTCGACCTCAAAGAGATGGATCTTGATGCGATCATCGCGCGCCACCCTGACACGGTGGTCGTCGATGAGCTCGCGCACAGCAACGTGCCCGGCAGTAAAAATCGCAAGCGTTACGAAGACGTGCTCGAACTACTCAACGCCGGCATCAACGTCTTGACCGCGGTCAATATCCAGCATCTTGAAACGCTGAACGACGCCGTCAATCGCTCCGCCAACACCGTCGTCCGTGAAACCGTCCCCGACAGCTTCATCAAGCGTGCCGACGAGGTCATCAACGTCGACATCAGCATCGAGGAGCTCCGCTCGCGGCTTCGCGAGGGCAAGATCTATGCCCCGGAAAAGGTCGAGCAGTCTCTGGCCAACTTCTTCCGCAAAGGAAACCTCAACCTGTTGCGCGAACTCGCCCTGCGCGCCACGGCCGAACAGGTGTCCCACCGTGCCGCCGACTATCGCCGCACCCAGGGCCTCGAGCAGGCGCCCATCCCCGACAAAGTAATGGTCTGCCTCAGCACCCGGCCAGGTACTGAACGTCTCGTCCGCGTCGGCGCACGCGTCGCAGGACGCCTTGCCACCAACTGGTATGCCGTTTACGTCGCACGGCCTGGAGAAAACGAAAGCCGCAACGACCCCGAGGCCCACTCGCGTCTCGAGGAGTTTCAGCGCATGGCGCGCGACCTTGGCGCTCAGGTCGTCACGCTTACCGACAAAAGCGTCTCCGATGCGCTCATCCGCTTCGCCCAGCAGGAATCGATCTCGCACGTCATCTTCGGCCAGCCCGTCCGCTCACGCTGGGACATCCTTCTTCGCGGCTCCGTCCTCAATAAGTTCCTCTCGCAGATCCGCGACGTGACCGTGCAGGTCGTGCCGATGCAAAAACCATTGCGCAAAGCCTGATCACAATTACTTCGTCATCCAGATCTCAAAGCCCACGCCGTTTTCTTCAATCTCCACTCGGCGAAACTCCGTCTGCGCCAGCATCTGCTCAAACTCTCCGCGCGTATACGCTGTCCGAATCAGGAACGTCCTGAACGTAAGCTTGGTCAGCAGGCGATTCACCGGCGACAAGCCCATCTCGTCCACCGCACGGCTCACCTCATTCGGCTGCGCATCCCGGCTCAGATCGATCAGCAGCCCGCGCCCTCCCGGCTTCAGTACCCGGCACATCTCCTTTAGCGCCCCCACCGGATCAGCAAAATTCTTGAAAGCCGCGCGGCACAGCAGGAAATCAAAGCTCTCCTTCGGAAACGGCATATTCGAGGCCGATCCCTCTTGAAACTGCACCTTCGCTCCGGCCGCCGCGGCCTTCTCCGCCGCCATCTTTACAAATGTCCAGCTCAGGTCCATCCCCGTAATTGCATACGAGCCGCGCTTCGCCAGCTCGATGCAGAAGTAGCCCGGCCCCGGCGCAACCTCCAGCACGCGGCTGCCTTCAGGCAGCTGTCGCGCAATCCGCGCGGCC
>Ga0335085_10017681_pt1 | contig 10266 bp, 7 predicted proteins | sample Lox_Sample_45_FD_206712 | JGI IMG/M metagenome (GOLD analysis project Ga0335085, IMG submission 206712) | Soil microbial communities from Loxahatchee National Wildlife Refuge, Florida, United States - Lox_Sample_4.5 | ecosystem: Environmental > Terrestrial > Soil > Wetlands | place: USA: Florida...
GGCGTCGATAGTCTGACCGCCGATTCCTACACGGTGCATTCGACTATTGACGCGCAGTTGCAGCGTGACACCGAAGCGGCGCTTCAGGAAGGGCTGGCGCATTACGAAATGTCGATGGGCCGCGTGCAGTTTCGCGGCCCCGAAACCAACATCGCCGACGCCATCCAGAAAATCGGCAACGACAAGCAATCGGGCGCGCCCGCCTGGCAGCAGGCGCTTCGGGCGGTGCGGCTGCCGCTTTACGACGTGCATTGGACGCCCGCGGTCGTGATCGAGACCGGCAAGAACGGCGTCATTCGCGTCGGGCTGCCCGACGGCCGCATCGCACCGCTCACGGGGCTCGTGGGCAACACGAGGCGCAACCTCGGTCTTTACGACGTCGTTTATGTCCACGTCGTCGAATCGAGGATGAGCGAGCCCCGGGTTGCGGCGCCCAATGGAAGTAAGACCAAGTCGAAACCGCAGCCGGTCTCGACCGCGCAGGCGCAGCTACGGGTGCGGCCCGCGGTGCAGGGCGCCGCGCTGGTGCTGGAGAACAAGACCGGCCGTATCCTTGCCATGGCGGGCGGATTTTCCTATCCGGCAAGCCAGCTCAATCGCACGGTGCAGACGCAGCGCCAGCCCGGTTCGGCCATCAAGCCGATCACCTACTTGACCGCGCTGCAAAGAGGACTTCAGCCGAACACGCTGGTGCTCGACCAGCCGATCACTTTGCCGCCGATCGGCAGCGGCGGCTACGGCCGCGATGTCATCAGCCGCGACTACGGCGGCAGCTATCGCGACGAGGATTTCTGGTCGCCGCGCAACGCCGATTACGGCTCCGGCGGCGTCTATACGCTGCGGCGCGGGCTGGAGAACTCGGTCAATGTCGTCACCGCGCATCTGCTCGACGGCGGCATCGATTCCGATCCCGAGCGGAGCCTTGATGAAGTCTGCGCGACCGCGAAGGCGGCAAAAATCTATACCGACTGCGTTCGCTATTATCCGTTCGTGCTTGGCGCGCAGCCGGTGCGGATGATCGATCTTGCCGCATTCTATGCCGCGGTCGCCAATGAAGGGGTGCGGCCGCAGCCGCACGCCATCGATTCCATCGAGAAGGACGGCAAGACGCTGTTCGAATATCCCAAAGTGCCGCTGTTCCCGATGATCCCGGCGGCCGACCATGCGAGCTTCTATCAGCTCAAGACCATCTTGCAGGGCGTCGTGGCGCGCGGCACCGCGCGCGCGATCGCGGGACTGTCGCCCTACGTGGGCGGCAAGACCGGCACCACCGAAGATTCCGTCGACGGCTGGTTCGTCGGCTTCACCAACGACGTCACCATCGCCGTCTGGGTCGGCTACGACAACGGTGACGGCAAGCGTCGTTCGCTCGGCAACGGCGAGACCGGGGCGCGCGTCGCGCTGCCGATCTTCGAGCCGATCCTCCAGGCGATCTGGGCGGAGCACATCGCGCCCAAGGCGCCGCTCAGCGGGCCCTCGCCCGAGGCGCGGCACGATCTCGTCGACATGCCGATCGATTACATGAGCGGCGACCTGATACGCGCGGCGAACACCGCGAATAGCGGCGGCGGATTCTTCGGTTTTGCCATGGCGAGCCCGGCACCCGCGCCGCCGGCCGGGGGCGGCTTCGTCGAGCATTTCCGGCGCGCGTCCGACGGCCAGGTCGACGACACGCAGTATCAACTGGTCTCGCGCGAAGACGCCACCAGTTGGCGCGAGCAAGGCTCGCAATGGGGATCGAACGACCCGAACTCGTACTGGGGCGCGCAACAGGGCGATCCCGGTCGTTCCTATTATCCGAACTCGCCCGATCAGGCGCCCTATCCGGGCCAGGGCTATTCAAGCCCCACTTATAACGGTCAGCCCTATTATCCCCGGCAAAGCTGGCGGGGACAGCCGCCGCCGGCCCCGGCGCAGCCGCAAAGCCGCGGTCTTTTCAGCTTTCCTTTCTTCGGCGATCGCAGCGCGGCGCCCCAACCGCCGCCGCCGAACAGTCTCGGGGGCGGGCGCTATAACTGAGCGCAGCCGAAATCGATTCGTGAAAGACATCTATATGTGGACGCGGCACGCGATCGTGCTCCTGAGCGCACTGGGTTTTGCCTCGGCCGCCGGCGCGCAAGCTTTCCGCATCGAGGATACCGGCGCGCCGGCAAACTGGAACGTGGCGGACCTCAAGCCGGGCACGGTCGAATTCAACGATCGCACCGACACCACCGCCGGCGCTGATAGTGCGTCAGCGCTCATTCCATTCGACGAGTGGTCTAGCCAACATCCGGAGCAAAATAAATTCCTGACGTTGTTTCCCGGTTACGCGCCGTCGGTAAAGCCCGCGTCGGACGGCATGGGGCCAGGGACCAACAAGCTTTACATGTACGTCGCCCAGGCGCGTTTCCTCGTCGGCCGCGCGCCGGGCACGCTCGATCTTTCGCGCTACGTGACGCTTGCGTTCCTGGAAAAGATCGATCCCGCGATCAAGCACGCCCTGATCTCGGCCGCGGACGTCACGCCGTTCAGGCCGGAAACCGCCGGCGGCAACGAGAATCCCGATCGCAAATGGTGCACCGGGCGCGCCACGGCGATCTGCATCCAGTCCACCTACAAGCTCGAAGGCAAGATCCCGATCGGCATCATGCTGGTGAACAAGCTGCGTGACAGCGCCAAGAAGGTCGCCGATCACATCGATTTTCAGAGCGAATTATCGGCGCCGGCGCCGGCCGATCTCGATCAGGACGGGTTGCGGGCCTTGACCTCGATCGACACGCCGGTTGTCGGCGTGCTCGAGCAGAACATCTTCTACGTCAACGAGGTTCTGCGCTTCGCCAAGTTCTTCGCCGTGTTCCAGAACCATCCCACGGACGCCGACAAGACCGTGGTGACGGCTTTCATGGTGCTGGCGATCGAGGGCAGCACGCTCGACAAGAAGCGCGGCTACGACAACGTGCCGGTGCTGCGCAACCTGGTGCCGGCGCAGGTGCTGATGGGCCAGTCCTCGTTCAACTCCGGCAATTCGATCAGCGCCGGCCTGCCCAAATACGCACGCAACGAGATCACGACGGTCGCCGGGCTGTTGCAGCATGACAAGGGCAAGTAGTCCGCGCGCCGCGGCATTCGTTCGGGTAACATCGCCTCTGCGGTAGAACCGTGCGGCCTCGAACGCACACTCGGAGGAAACACCCGCATGCCCGACAAGAAATTGACCGGCCGCATCGCGGCCGATCGCATCCGGATGCAATCGACGCCGAAGCCGCCCGGCGGCGCGGTGGATCGCTTCCTGGCGCTCGGCGAATGCACCAGCCTGATCTCCGACGTGATGGACGAGCTCGGCATCCCCGAGGGCGTGATCGGCGCGACGACGCTCAAGCCGACATTGCCCGGCAAGCTGATCGTCGGACCGGCGCTCACCGTGCGCAATATCAGGCAACGGTCCGATCCTTTGGCGGCGAAGACCCACGTCAACCGCATGGCCGAGTTCGAGGCGCACAACCTCGCCGAAGACGGCGACGTGCTGGTCATTTCCGGCGTCGCCGGCGTGTCCAACATGGGCGGCATTTCGTCGATGACCGGCCAGCGCCAGGGCGAGCGCGGCGCCGTGGTCATGGGCGGCGTGCGCGACGTGCGCCATTCGCGCGCCATCGGCTACCCGATCTGGGCGAGCGAGATCACGCCCGTCACCGGCAAATGGCGGCTCGAAACCGTCGAGATCAACGGCGAGATCGAGATCGACGGCGTGCGGGTCAATCCGGGCGACCTCGTGGTCGCCGACGACACCGGCGTCTGCTTCATCCCGCGCGCCGACATCATGCGGGTGCTGGAACTCTGCGAGAAGAAGAAACGGGACGAGGACACGCGCATGGACGCGATCGCGGAAGGCGTCCCGGTGCCGGTCTTCTACGCCAAGGGCTAGGTTCAATCCGCGCGGATTACTTGGACCATGTCGCGACCGTCATCGCGATCGTGGTGGCGATCTTTTGGACCGACCATTTGTTGTCGCCGCCGGGCACCACCGTGAAGCAATTGGCCTTGGCGTGCTCCCAGGTGGTGCAGAAGCCGGTCGCGGTCAGCCGCCACGTGCCGCTGCTCTTGGCGCCTGCTTGCGCGAGCGGCTCGCGCGTCATTTTGCCGTCCGGCGTGAACGTCATCTTGAATTTGGTGCCGCCCGGCGTTGCGGCGGTGAACGGCTTGCCGTTGAAGAACGTCGCCTGGATATCGTGCGGCGCCATGGCATCGGCCGCGAACGCGGCGCTCGCGGGCAGGAGAATGATGAGGGCACTCAGCAGCCTTGCACGCATCGTATCCCCCGGCACCGAGTGAAAACGCTACGCACTTTATACCAGTTCGGGGTTCAAGTACCGCTCGCCCCCGGCAGCGGCACGAACAGCTTGTCGACGGGGATGGGCTCGGGAATGAAATGCTGCTCGACCATGTATTGCACCAGCGCCTCGAGCGTCGGGCGGTTCGGCTCGACGCCGTAGGGGAACGGGTCGCCGCCGAACACCTCATCGACTTCCTCGATCTCGTCCTGCAACCACGGCAGCATCGCGGCGAGCGAGCCGGCATAGCGCAGCCGCGCGCGGGCGATGCGTTTTGATTCGACGAAGGCCGCGTAGAGGCTGTTGGCGATCCAGGGGTGCTGCTCGTAGACCGCGCGGCGGATGGCGACGAGGTGCATGATCGGAAAAATCCGCTCGCGCTGGTAAAGCTCGCGCTCGAGCGCGTGGTGGTTGGGCAGCAGCCGCGCGACGTCCGGATGGGTGCCGAAGGTCAACGGCTTGCGTGAACCGAGATAAGCGTCGATCTCGCCGGCGGCGAGCAACTCGCCGAGCGGACGGCCGCTGCGGTTCTGCTCGATCCTGGCGGGGCGCAGCAGCGGCAACGTGTGTGGATTGCCGTGCGTGCCGCCGGTCTCGACCGCGCCCTGGACCCACTGGATGGTGTCGATGTCGACGCCGAACTGATGCGCCAGATGGCCGCGCACCCAGATCGATGCGGTCTGCGTGTAGAGCGGCAGGCCGACGCGGCGGCCTTCGAGGTCCTTCGGCGTGCGGATGCCGGAGCGCGTGTTGACGAAGATGTAGCCGTGGCGGAACACGCGCGACGGGAACACCGGAATGGCGACGAACGGGCTCTTGCCGTGGCCCATCCAGGCGATGAACTCCGACGCCGACAGTTCGGAAGCGTCGAATTCCTGGCCGCCGACCATGCGGTCGAAAATCTGCCGGCCGGAGGGGAACACCATGAAATTGAGATCGATGCCCTCGGCCATGACCTCGCCGGAGCGCAGCGCCTCCATGCGATCGTATTTGCAGCTAGCGTAGGTCAAGTTGAGAGGCATGTCTCAATCACGCATTTTCCGTTCATCGCTATGCGCGGTCGGCCGATTGGCAGGCCGGAAATTGTGTGCCATCGGAATACATGACTGCGCAACCGTTCTGTTACGTGCATGCCGCCGCGACCGGGCTAAAATAATAGGAAACGCTCAATGCGTCTTACCGGTGGCCAGGCTCTCGCGCGCCAGCTTGTGCTCGAGGGCATTACCGATGTGTTCGGGATTCCCGGCGTTCAGCTCGACTGGGCGGTCGACGGCCTGCGCCAGCTCGGCAACCAGATTCACTACGTCGTGCCGCGGCACGAACAGACCACGGCCTACATGGCCGACGGCTACGCCCGCACCACCGGCAAGATCGGTGCCTGCATGGTGGTGCCGGGGCCGGGCATGCTCAACGCGATGGCCGGCCTCTCGACGGCTTATGCCTGCAACGCGCGGGTGCTGGCGATCGTCGGCAACATTCATTCCTCGGGCATTGGCAAGGGTTACGGCCTGCTGCACGAAGTGCGCAACCAGTCGGAGATTCTCGGCAGCGTCACCAAGTGGCACGCACAGGCGCGCGCCGCGAAGGACATTCCTGGCCTCGTGCGCGAGGCGGTGCGGCAATTGCACTCCGGCCGGCCGCAGCCGGTCGGCATCGAGATCGCGCACGATCTGCTCGCCGCCAGCGACGACATCGAGTTGCTGCAGGGCGATCCACATGAGGACGGACGTGTGAAGCCCGACGCCGCGGTGATCGAGCGGGCCGCCACGCTGCTGGCGCAGGCCGCGCTGCCGGTCATCTATGTCGGCGGCGGTGCGCTTGCGGCGCGCGCTTCGGCTGCGCTCGCCGCGCTCGCCGAAAAGCTGCAGGCGCCGGTGGTGATGAGCGAGAACGGCCGCGGCGCCATGTCGGATCGGCATCCGCTGGCGCTGACCGCATTGCCCGGGCGCGCAGTCTTTGCGCATGCCGATGTTGCGCTCCTCGTCGGCACGCGCTTTGCCGACACCCAGACTGGCGCGCCGGCTTGGGCGGGCGACAAGATCAAATATATCTGGCTCAATCTCGACACCCAGGCGTGGACGCCGCCGCGCCGCGCCGACATCGCGATTGCGGCCGATGCCGGCCTCGGCATGGAGGCGCTCGCCGCGGCGCTGCCGAGCGGGCGCTCCTCGCGCGACCTTGACCTCGGCCGAGCGCGGGCCTGGGGCGACGAGCAACTCCGCAATGTCGCCGATCTCGTCGCCTGGATCCGCGCGCTGCGCGCGGCCATTCCCGATGACGGCATTTTCGTCAACGAGCTGACCCAGGTCGGCTATCTCACGCGCTCGGCCTATCCGGTCTATGGTGCGGGCACCTACATCACGCCGGGCTATCAGGGCACGCTCGGCTACGGCTTTCCGACCGCGCTCGGCGCTGCCTATGGCAATCCGAACCGCGCGGTGGTGAGCATCAACGGCGACGGCGGTTTTGGCTGGGGCATGCAGGAATTGGCGACTGCGAGCAAATATGGCCTCAAGCCGGCGGTGGTCGTCTTTAACGACGGCTATTTCGGCAATGTGAAGCGCCTGCAGGATGATCAGTTCGGCGGCTCGCTCGGCGCCAATCTGTACAATCCGCATTTCGACCGCCTCGCGGCGGCGTTCGATGTGGCCTATGCCTGCGTCGATAAGGCGGAGGAACTGGAAAAGGTCTTGAAGCGCTCGCTCGGCACCGCGCCGATCCTGATCGAAGCACGGGTCGGCGCACTGTCGTCGCCCTGGCCCTATATGCGGCTGCGCGGCGGCAAAGCGGATGCCGCGCCGCCCGATCCGCGCCGCCGCGCCAACGCCTGACACCGCGCCGCCATGCACGAAGTGGAATTCGATCACGAGCATGTCGAGACGCCGGCCGAGCGCGCTGCCATCGCCCGCTCGATCTGGAACGAGGAGAACGTCGAGTTCCGCACCGTCGGCATCGACATCGGCAGCTCGACCTCGCATCTGTTGTTCGCGAAGGTCGCCTTGCAGCGGCAGTCTCAAGGCCTATCCAGCCGTTTCGTCGTCGTCGGCCGGGAGATCGTGTGGCGCTCGCCGATCCTGCTGACGCCGTTCCTGCCTGACGGCACCATCGACGCCCGGGCGCTCGGCGCGTTCGTGCGCGACTGCTATCGCAACGCCGGCTTTGCGCAGAGCGACATCGACAGCGGCGCCGTGATCCTCACCGGCGAGGCGATCAAGCGCAAGAATGCCCGCGCCATCGACGAGCTATTTGCCGAGGAAGCCGGCAAGTTCGTCTGTGCCACGGCCGGGCACAAGCTCGAAAGCCGGCTCGCTGCGCACGGCTCGGGCGCGGTGGCGCTGTCGAAGGAGCGCGATACCTGCCTCCTGCACGTCGATGTCGGCGGCGGCACCACCAAGCTCGCCTTGATCGACCGCGGCGTGATCGTCGGCCTGTCGGCCTTCGCGGTCGGCGGCCGGCTCGTGGCCGCGGATTCCGGCGGAGCATGGACGCGCATCGATGAATCTGCGCGGCTTGTCGCCGACGATCTGGGATTGGAGATTTCGCCGCAAGCGCTCGCCGATCCCGCGGTCCGGCAAAAGTTGACGCACCGCCTCGCCGTCGCGGCAGCCGATGTCATCACCGGGGCGGCGCTCGATCGCCTCGGGCAATCTCTGCTTCTCACCGAGCCGCTGCCGCACGGGCTGCAGCCTTCGGGCTTGACGTTCTCCGGCGGCGTCGCCGAATACATCTTCGCCCACGAGAGAGCTGAGTTCGGCGACATCGCCGCAATGCTCGCGGCGGCGCTCGCCGGCGAGTTGAGCCGGCGCTCGCGCCTGCCGCTGATCGATCCCGGCCAGCGCATCCGCGCCACCGTGATCGGCGCATCCCAATTCACGGTCCAGGTCAGCGGCAAGACCATCTATCTGCCCGATCCCTACGTGCTGCCGGTGCACAACGTGCCGGTGGTGCGTGTCGGCCTCGACGGCGAGAATGATATCGACCCCGAGCGTTTCGCCGCCGCCATCCGCGCCGGGCTCGAAGAGACCGACATCGACCGTTACGGCCGTCTCGCGGTCGCCTTTCCGTGGCCCGGCGATCCCGAGCATTCCCGCCTCAAGGCGGCGGGCGAGGGGCTGGTGGGCGCGCTCATGCCGCTGGCCGCGCGGATCAAGCTTCTCCTCGTCATGATCGACGGCGATGTCGGCAAGACCTTCGGCCGCATCCTGCATCGCGAGCTCAACTGGCCGGGGAAGGTCGTCTCGATTGACGGCATGGAGTTGCAGGACCTCGATTACGTCGATGTCGGCGAGCTGATCGCCCCGCCCGGCGTGGTGCCGGTGGTCATCAAGTCGCTGCTGTTTGCATAGCTCCTTCGCGACCAGCGGTGTAATCTGCTGCTAACCAGCCGCAGTCGGAGGAAACGATGAATATCCGCGAAACCCCGCAATCCGCCATCCCGACAAGCGGGGGAGGGAAGGATGGGGTCCGTTTCGGCATCGATCCCTACCGCGACTGGCTCGCCGCCGAGGGCATTCCGGTGGTCGAGGATTTCGGCGTCTTCCTGTTCGACGTCAAAACCGCGCCGTGGCCGCGTTACGGCGTCAAGGGCGCGGCTGTGCATCTCAAGGGCCGCGGCGACTTCGCCAATATGTTCGTCTTAGAGATCGCGCCCGGCCAATCGACGGCGCCGCAGCAGCATCTCTACGAGGAAGTGGTTTACGTGCTCGAGGGCGCCGGCTCGACCCAGGTCGAGTTAGCCGACGGCACCAGGCGCAGCTTCGAATGGGGCGCCAAGAGCCTGTTCGCCATCCCGCTCAACGCCAGGCACCGGCACTTCAACGGCAGCGGCACCGAGCGCGCGCTTCTCGTCACCACCACCAATCTGCCGATGGTGATGAACGTCTTCCACAACGAAGCCTTTGTGTTCGGCAACGCCTTTGATTTCGGCGAGCGCGCCGGCAAAAAAGAATATTTCGCCGGCGAGGGCGATCTCATCACGGTACGCCAGGGCAACCACATGTGGGAGACCAATTTCGTTCCCGACCTGACGGCGATCGAGCTGAAAAGCTGGGGCGACCGCGGTGCCGGCGGCACCAACATCATGTTCGTGCTCGCCGACGGCACCATGCACGCGCATATCTCGGAAATGCCGGTCGGCACCTACAAGAAGGGCCACCGGCACGGTCCGAGCTTCCACGTCATGTGCGTGATGGGGCAGGGCTTCTCGCTGCTCTGGTTCGAGCACGAGAAGGATTTCCGCCGCGTCGACTGGAAGCACGGCATGGTCCTGGTGCCGTGCGACCGCCAGTTCCATCAGCATTTCAACACCGGGCCGCAGCCGGCGCGCTATCTCGCGACCGCGGTCGGCGGCTTGCGCTATCCGACCACGTTGGCGAACCGCATTTCGCTGCTTGGGGCCGGCGGTGACGACCTGCCGGCGGTGTCGAAGAGCGTCAAGGAGGGTGGCGACCAGATCGAATACGAGGATCAGGATCCGCGCATCCACCGCATCTGGCTCGAAGAGATGCGCAAGAACGGTGCGCCGCCGAAGATGGAAAAGTTCATCCCGACGCCCGCCGACATGAAGGCGCCGGCCTGATGCGCTCGCGGCTTCCGGGTATCGCGGTTCTTTTCAGCGTCGCGTTCGCGGCGGGTCATGCCACAGCGGCCGATCAGGCGCTGATCGACGCAGCGAAGAAAGAAGGGCAGGTCGTCTGGTACACGACGCTGATCGTCAATCAGATCATCCGGCCGCTCAAAGGCGCCTTTGAGAAGAAGTATCCCGGCGTCACGCTGCAATACTCGCGCGCCGACGATCTCGTGACGTCGGCGAAACTCATCGCCGAAGGGCAAGCCGGCCGAGTGCAGGCCGATATTTTCGACGGCTTAGCCAATATGGCGCCGCTCGAAGAGGCAGGCCTGCTGACGAAGTTCACCGTGCCCAACGCCGACGCCTATCCGGCGCAGTTGCGCTCCA
>Ga0335085_10017682_pt1 | contig 10265 bp, 7 predicted proteins | sample Lox_Sample_45_FD_206712 | JGI IMG/M metagenome (GOLD analysis project Ga0335085, IMG submission 206712) | Soil microbial communities from Loxahatchee National Wildlife Refuge, Florida, United States - Lox_Sample_4.5 | ecosystem: Environmental > Terrestrial > Soil > Wetlands | place: USA: Florida...
CCCGGGGGCTAGACGTCGATGAGCGTGAGATGGGGACCGGGCCGCTCGACTGGACGACGGCTGGAGGTGGCGCGGAAGGGGTCTGGAGATGGGTGGTCCGCTTTCGCCGGTCAAAGAGGACGGATTGTCACGATCTCGGTGTGAGCGGGCTCAGGTGCTCTGAGCTGAGGGCGGGACGGCACGGATTGCCGCGCCATGCCCGGAACCCACGTGCTGTGCCACGCCGGACGCAAGACATGCGAGGTGCGGCCCATCCACGAGCTCGGGCTGCCGGCGCTCGGCCCCTGCGGCCCATTGCATCGGGAAAGTGACACCCGGTCCCTGCGTCCTGAGGCCACGGGACCCGGCGTTCCGGATGCTGTCTTGAACCGCCCCCAGGAACACGCCTCCCGAGGCATCCGGTCCCCTCTTTCGCCTCAAGAGGGGACGAGGAGGCTCGCCCGGCCGGTTCGCGCTCTCAGGGCTCCGGGCACCGGGAAACGAACACCCGGTCCCCCCCTCACCTCACGGGACCGATCGTCTTGCCGGCGTCCCCTGGCGACTCAGTGCTCGGTCGCCGGCGTCCCCGGAACGAGCCGCTCCGTCGGCTCCTCCTCGGGGAGCCGCGCATCGGCCCGGTGGTCACGGGCGACGAGCATGTAGATCACCGGGACGAAGAACAGGGTGAACACCGTGCCCACCGCCATTCCCGTCACCAGCACCCGGCCGATGCTGTTCCGCGCCGCCGCGCCCGGACCGGTGACGAAGGTGAGCGGGAAGTGCCCGGCGATGGTGGCCACGCTGGTCATGAGGATCGGCCGCAGCCGGGTCATGGCCGCTTCCTTCACCGCCTCCAGCTTCGCCTTCCCCGACTCCTGGAGCTTGTTGGCGAACTCGACGATGAGGATGCCGTTCTTGGAGATCAGGCCCACCAGCGTCACCAGACCGACCTGGGAGTAGATGTTGAAGGTGGTGGTGAAGCGGTCGGTGAAGAAGGGAATCTGTGGATTCGGCATCTTCAAGAAGACAGGGATCATCGCCCCGAAGAACGCGAGCGGCACCGAGCCGAGGAGGATGATCAGCGGGTCACGGAAGCTGTTGAACTGGGCCGCCAGCACCAGGAAGATGAGGACCAGCGCCAGGACCATCGCCGGCAGGAACTTGCTTCCCTCGACGCGCAGCTGCCGCGACTCGCCGGTGTAGTCGATCTTGTAGCCCTTGGGCAGGATCTTCGCCGCCTCGTCCTCGAGGAAGCGCAGGCCCTCGTCCACCGAGGTGGCCACCCCACTGATCTTCACCGCGTTGAGCTGCTGGAATCGGTTCAGCGAGCGCGGGGTGACCGTGTCCTTGACCGTGGCGATGGAGGAGAGCTTCACCAGCTGCCCGCTCGGCCCGGTGACGTAGATGTCCTCCAGCTGCTCCGGGTTCAGGCGATCCACGCGCAGGAGCTGGGGGATGACCTTGTAACTCCTCCCGGAGATGCTGAACCGGTTGACGAAGTTGCCTCCTGCCGCAGCGCTCAGGTCCTGTCCCACCTGCTGCAGGTTCAGCCCGAGCTGTGCCACCTTCTCCCGGTCGATCTGGATCTCCGACTGCGGCTGGTCGATCTTCACGTCCAGCTGAGGCGGGAAGTAGAACTTGCCGCTCGCCGCCGCCTTCTGCTGCAGCTGCTTGGCGAACTCGAGGATCTCCCCTTCCTCGGCCGTCGAGGCGATGACCAGCTCGACCGGGAAGGTTCCGCCGCCGGGCAGCGCCGGGATGTTGAAGGGGAAGGTCTGGACGCCCGGGATGACCCCCACCCGCTTCTGCACCTCGGGGAGGATCTGGTCCACCGTCCGCTTCCGCTGATCCCAGGGCTTCAGACCCACGCCCCAGAACCCGCTCGCCGGGAAGGTGATCTGGAAGGTGAACCTGGACTCGGGGACCTCCAGCACCGTCCGGTTCACCTCGCGCGTGGACACCATCAGCTGGTCAAGCGTGGAGTTGGCCGGGGTATAGACCACCCCGAAGATCACGCCCTGGTCCTCGGGCGGCGCGAGCTCCTGGACCTTCATCAGGAACATCAGCACCAGGAGCAGCGTGAAGCCGCCCCAGGCGAAGTAGACGATCCCCCGGTGCTTCAGCGCGGTGTCCAGCCACCCGCCGTAAGCCTTCCGGAGACGGTCGAACTGGCGGTTGATGTGGCCGGGGAAGCCCTTCTCCGCGCCGCCCGGCTTGAGCAGGTAGCGTGACATCACCGGGGAGAGCGTGAGCGCCACCACGCCGGAGATGGTCACCGCTCCGGCGAGGGTGAGCGCGAACTCGCGGAAGAGCGAGCCGGTCAGGCCCCCCTGGAAGGCGATCGGGGTGTACACCGCCGCCAGGGTGATGGTCATGGCGATGATCGGCCCCACCAGCTCGCGCGCGCCGACGAGCGCCGCCTGGTACCTGGACAATCCTTCCCGGAGATGCCGTTCGACGTTCTCCACCACCACGATCGCGTCGTCGACCACCAGACCGACGGAGAGGACGATGGCCAGGAGGGTCAGGAGATTGACCGTGAAGCCGAAGAGCTGCATCAGGAACACCCCGCCGATGAGCGAGACGGGGATGGCCACCACCGGGACGAGCACCGACCGGAACGAGCCGAGGAAGAGGAAGATCACCACCACCACGATGAGCAGGGTGTCCCGCAGCGTGCGCGTCACCTCTCTGATCGCGCTCTCGATGTATTCCGTGCCGTCGTAGGCGATGGTGGCCTTGATCTGCTCGGGGAGCTCCTTCTGGATGGCCGCCATCTCCGCCCGCACCCGCTTCATCACGTCCAGCGAGTTGGCGTTGGGAAGCGCCCAGATCCCGACGAACACCGCCGTCTGGCCGGTGAAGTTCACCGCCGCGTCGTAGTCCTCGGCGCCGAGCACCACGTCCGCCACGTCCGACAGCCGAACCACCGCACCGCCGCTCTGGCGGATGATCAGCTTCCTGAACTCCTCCACCGAGCGCAGGTCGGTGTTGGTGGTGAGATTGACCTGGACCAGCGAGCCCTTGGTGGTGCCCACCGCGGCCAGGTAGTTGTTCGCCGCCAGCGCCTGGCGCACCTGGGCCGGGCTGACGTTGAGCGCCGCCATCCGGTCCGGCTTGAGCCAGATGCGCATGGCGAAGGTGCGCCCTCCGAGGATGTCCGCGCGCTGGACACCCTCGATGGCCGAGAGCCGCGGCTGCACCACCCGCACCAGGTAGTCGGTGATCTCGTTCTGCTTCAGGAACTCGGAGGAGAAGCTGATGTAGGCGGAGGCGAACTGGCTGTCCGCGGACTCGATGTTCAGCACCGGGACCTGGGCCTCCGGCGGGAGATCACCCCGCACCTGGTCCACCTTGGAGCTGATCTCCGCCAGCGCCTTGGTCGAGTCGTAGTTCAGCCTCAGGCGCGCCCGGATGGTGGATACGCCCTGGCTGCTCGTGGACTCGAGGTAATCGATGCCGTCCGCCGCGGCGATCACCCGCTCCAGCGGGGTGGTGATGAAGCCGCGCACCAGCTCGGCGTTGGCCCCGACGTACACGGTGGTGACGGTGATGGCCGCATTCTCGCTGCGCGGGTACTGGCGGACGTTGAGGGTGCGGATGGCCTGGACCCCGGCGATGATGATCACCAGGTTGACGACGATGGCGATGACCGGTCGCCGGACGAAGAGATCGGTGAATCTCATCCTGGCAGTCCCTCAGGGGTCGACCGGCGTGGGGTTGAGCTCGGCCGGCGGTGCGAGCGCATTGTTCACCTGCACCGCCATGCCGTTGCGGAGCTTGAAGGCCCCGTTGCTCGCCACCGTCTCGCCCGGCTTCAGTCCGGAGACGATGGCCACGAAGTCACCCCGCCGCTCGCCGGTGCGCACGAAGCGCTGGTGTGCCACCAGCTTTACCTTCCCATCCGCGCCCTTTTCGTCTTCCAGGACATAGACCGAGTCGCCGAACGGCGCGTAGATCACGCTCGTCGCCGGGACGATGAGCACCTCGTTCTCGTGCTCGGAGAGCACCTCCACGCTGGCGAACATCCCCGGCGTGAGCCGACCATCCTCGTTGGGCACCGTGGCCCGCATGCGGACGTTGCGCGTCCCGGGATCGACCTCGGGGTTGATCGTCGTCACCGTGCCCTTCCACGAGGAACCGGGGAAGACGTCCACCTTGAGCTGGGCGGTCTGGCCGAGCTTCACGTCGGCCAGCGCCTGCTGTGGAAGCTGGAACTCGGCGTAGATCGGCGTCACCGTCTGCAGCGAGACGATGGGCGTGCCGGGCGAAACCACCTGCCCCAGCTCGACCTGCCGGATGCCGGCCCGCCCGTCGAAGGGCGCGCGGATGATCTTCTTGGCGATGATGGCGCGGAGATTGGCCACCACCGAGGTGGTCTGGGTGGCGCGAGCCTCGGCCGCCTCGAGATCGGCCTGGGTGTTGACCGCGTCCTTGCGCAGGGCGCGCGCCCGGTCCAGGGTCTGTCGCGCCAGCTCGGCATCGGCCAGCGCACCCTCCAGCTGCGCCTGCTCCGAGGAGGTGTCCAGCCTGACCAGCACCTGACCCTGCTTCACCGGGCCGCCGTTCTGGAAGGCAATCTCCCGCACCGTGCCGGTGAGCTCGGCACTGAGCGTGGCCCCCCGCAGGGCGACGAGCGTGCCCACCGCCGCGCGCGCCGGGCGCCACTGGGTGAGCTCGGCCTTGGCCGAGGTCACCGACTCCGGCGGCGGGACCATCGCCTTGCCGGCCTTGATCATGACTGCGATCTGGCTGGCCTTGATACCGGCCAGGACGAGAACCAGCAGGACGAAGGCGCCGATGGCGGCCAGCCACAGGCGGCGGCGGCTCTTCACCTCGAAGCGCACCGGAGCACCGGGGGCGATCGAATCGCGGGTCTCGACTTCAGCAGGGCGAAACATGCGTGGGGGTCCCCGAAAAGAATGAAGGCGACGGGAGATACCCGGGTTGCGGTCCGTTGGCTCGGGAATGTGAAGCCGGGAAGTGTGAAGTTCCGTAACCGGAAGGCCGGTCCAGGTGTTGGAGGTGGCGCTCCGGGGCGACCCTAATGATTACCGGATGTTGGCCAACTCGGGCAAGCGTCGCGCTGCCAACGGTAACTTGCCCCGGGCAGGAAGGGGACTCTTAGGTCGGGCTCCGGGCTCCGGCCTGCCCGGTCTGGCACTTCCCCTCGCGCGCGTCGGTCACGCCTCGGCGCGAGGCACCCAGTCTCCGCCTCGCTTCTCGTACCGCCGCTTCACCGCCGCCCAGGCCACGCGGAAGGCAGCTCCCTCGTCGTGTCCGTACTCTTCCCAGGCGTGGTTGAAGGTCTCGCGGAAGATGTCCTGCGCCCCGGGAGGCAGGCGCTGGCGCACGGCGAGGGGCAGCGCCTCGTTCGATGGATAGGGCATGTCCGCCTCCCTCAGCCAGCGGCCGCCGCCCGCCCGGGAAGAGCGCTTCGCCGGCCGGTGGCGAAGAGGCCCCAGGAGGCGATCGCGGCGAGCAGCAGGTACATGAAGAAGCCGTAGACGCAGGCCGGATAGCCGAACACCGTCCCCGGCGCCCCCGGAGAAGGACAGGCGGCCGCGGCCGGGCTCCCGAACAGCTCCTGGTAGGAGAGCACGCCGGAGAAGGCCACGCCAAACAGGCTGACCCCGAGGATGATCTGCAGTGCGCGCTTCATCGTCATGCGCCTCGCACGTTGCAACGCCCGTTCCCGCCCCACTCCGGCGACTTTCCTTCAGCAGCCGCGAACGAGCAGCCGGGATGCGTCATCCTCGCCGCAAACTCTGCGGGTCATCTGAGGTAAGAACCACCGTCGCATGAGGCCCGTCCTTCCCTGCCTGACTCTCTGGCTGGCGTGCAGCTCCGCCTTCGCACAGCCCTCGTCCGCTGCACCGCATCCCGTGTCGCTGCTCGGCCCCGGCGCGACGGGACCCGTGGTCATGGATTACCTCGGCTACGAGCCGGCCACGGACACGGTCTGGGCGCCGGGAGGGAACACCGGCAAGGTCTTCGTCCTCGATGCCGAGTCGGAGCAGGTGCAGGCCGTGGACGGCTTCCCCACCCGGGAGGCGAACGGACGGCAGCTCGGCCCGAGCTCGGTCACCTTCGGCCCACGCACGGCGTACGTCGGGAACCGGGCCGACGGCGCGGTGTGCGCGGTGGACGTCTCGAGCCGCCGTCGCCGCGAATGCCTCAAGCTCGAGGTGCCGCCCGACGGCCTGGCCTACGTGGCCAGCTCGAAGGAGGTGTGGGCGACGCAGCCGCGCTCCAACTCCATCGCCGTGCTCGCCGCCACGGAGAGCGGGCTCACCGCCAGGGCGACGGTGAAGGTGGACGGCGTCCCGGAGGGCTTCGCCGTCGACCTCCAGCGCGCGCGCTTCTACACCAACCTCCAGGACAAGGACGAGACGCTGGCCATCGACCTGGCCACCCGCCAGGTGGCGGCCCGGTGGAAGACCGGGTGCGGGGCGAAGGGCCCGCGGGGGCTGGCGCTGGACGCGGCGCGCGGATTGCTCTTCGTCGCCTGCACCGACGGCTTCGTGGGGCTGCTCCTCGACAAGGGCGGCGCCCAGCTGGCCGGCCTGGTCGTCGGGCCAGGGGTGGACAACCCGGACATCGTCCCGTCGATGAAGCGCCTCCTCGCCGCGGCGGGGGGCGCCGGGACGCTCTCCTTCGTCGGCTACGAGGACACCGGCCGGCTCCAGCTCCTCCGCCGCCTGGTCACCGCGCCCGGGGTCCGGGTGGTGGTGGCCGACAAGCGGGGCAAGGCCTTCGCCGCCGACTCGGCGGGGGGACGGATCTGGATCGCCGGGCCGTGACGCCTCAGGCGCGCCTGGCCCGGGCGAGCAGCCCGAGCCGCACGTGCTCCTCCCGCTCTCGCTCGTCGAGTGTGCGGCGGACGGCGAGGAGCTGACCCCGGAGCTCCGGGGTGAGGCGGCGCTCGAGGCTGTTCACCTGCCGCGACGTCCGGGCCAGCGCCTCGCCCAGCCGCCGGAGCAGCATCTCCCGGGGCGCGGCGGAGACGAGCAGGTCGGACAGCTGCTCGAAGGCCGCGGCCGCCTCCACCGCCGCCGGGGAGGGACCAGGCGCCACTCCGCGGGCGGCCAGGGTGCGCGCGAACTTCGGCGACTCCTCGAGGTCCGAGACCACCACCCCCCACACCAGGCCGGTCCGCACCCGGACCCGCACCTCGCGCGCCGGCCACCCCAGCGCGCGCAGACCGGCCCCGCCCTCCGCCTCCAGCGCGCGGAGGAGCACCGGCCACGCCTTGCGTGCCTGGGCGTCGATCTCGGCGCGGGTGTCCGCCGCGTTGCGGGCGATGCGGAACAGCTCCGCCACCAGCGCCTCTCGCTTGCGGCGGAGCAGCGCCGTCCCTCGCTCCAGCCGCGCCAGCCGCTGCTGCGCCCGGAGCAGCCCCACCCGCGTCGCCGAGAGCCGCGCTCCGACGCTCATCGCCGTGCCTCCTGCCGGTGGCGCTCCCAGGTGTCGTCCCGGATGCGGGCCAGGTCGTCGCGCGGCAGGGCATCGAGCAGCTCCCAGCCGGCGGCGATGGTCTCCGCCAGGGTGCGGCGCCGCCGTCCCTGGCCGATGAACGCGTGCTCGAAGCGGTCGACGAAGGCCAGCGCCCGCCGGTCCTGTGCCACCAGCCCCGCCTCGCCGACGATGGCCGCCATCAGCCGCGCCTCCCGCCCCTGCGCGTAGAGGGCGTAGAGCTGGTCCGCCCACTGGCGATGCTCGGGAACGCTGCGGCCCTGGCCGATGCCGGCGTTCATCAGCCGCGAGAGCGAGGGCAGCACGTCCACCGGGGGAAAGACGCCGCGGCGGTGCAGCTCGCGGCTGAGCACCACCTGGCCCTCGGTGATGTAACCGGTCAAGTCGGGGATGGGGTGGGTCAGGTCGTCGTCGGGCATGGTCAGCACCGGGAGCTGCGTCACCGAGCCCTGGCGGCCGCGCACGATGCCCGCGCGCTCGAAGAGCGATGCCAGGTCGGTGTACATCGTCCCCGGGTAGCCGCGCCGGCCCGGAATCTCCTGCCGGGCCGCGCCGATCTCGCGCAGCGCCTCGCAGTAGTGGGTGATGTCGGCGATGACCACCAGCACGTGCAGCCCGTGTTCGAAGGCGAGGAACTCCGCCTCCGCCAGCGCCACCCGCGGGGCGATCAGCCGCTCCACGGTGGGGTCGCGCATCTCGTTGATGAACAGGACGCTCCGCTCCAGCGCTCCGCTCCGCTCGAAGCGCTCCAGGAACTCGCGCCGCTCGCGCGCGGTGATGCCGATTCCGACGAAGACCACGGCGAACGGCTCGCCGCGCGGCGCCCGCGCCCACTCCACGATGTGGGCGGCCAGCTCCAGCGCCGGGAGCCCCGGGCCGGAGAAGATGGGCAGCTTCTGGCCGCGCACCAGCGTGTTCATCCCGTCGATGGCGGAGACGCCGGTCTCGATGAAGTCCGAGGGCGGAAGCCGCGCGGCGGGGTTGAGCGGCGCACCGGCCAGCGGCCTCAGCGCCTCGCCCACCGGAGGCGGCAGCCCGTCGATGGGCGCGCCGAGCCCGTTGAAGGCGCGGCCGAGCAGCTCCCGGCCCACCGTTGCCCGGGCCACGTCCCCGGTGAAGGTCACCCGCGTCCGGGCCGGCGACAGCCCGAGCGGCTCCTCGAGTAGCTGGACGACGGTGTACCGCTCGCCGGCGTCGATGACCTGCCCCTGCCAGCTCCGCTCCCCGGGCATCTCCAGCCGCACCCATTCCCCGAGGGCCACGGCGTGGGTGCGCTCGACGAAGACGAGGGGACCGGCGGCGCCGGCCGCCCCCCGGTAGCTGCGCGCGATGCCGGTGCTCATCGCCGCACCTCGGCCGACCGGAGCGCGGAGAGCGCCTCCTCGGCTGCCGCGGCCAAGGCCGCGCTCTCCTCCGGAGCTCCATCGCGGAGACGGATCAGCGCCCGGCGGAGCGGGCCGAGGTCGAGCTCGGCCATCGGCGTGCCGGCACGGATCCGCTCCAGGGCCTGCGTGCGCCCGCGCTGGGCCAGCTCGGCGAGGCGAAACGTCTTCGCCGGCGCCGAAGACGCATCGTGCAGGTGGTAGGCGCTCTGGCCGAGCACCACCTCGCGGACGACGCGCGCCACGAGGAGCACCAGCCGGTCCTCGTCCTGGAGCGCCTCTGGGCCGATCAGCCCGGCGATCTCGCGAAGCTCGCTGTCGCGCTGGAGGAGCTCCAGCGTCGCCGCGCGGACCTCGCCCCACCTCGGATCCACCTCGCGCTCGAACCAGGCACGGACCCGCTCCGCGGAGAGGCTGTAGCTCGTCGCCCAGTCCACCGCCGGGAACTGGCGCTGGTGGGCAAGGTCCGCATCCAGCGACCACAGGCTCCCCGCCACCCGCAGCGTGGCCTGGCTCACCGGCTCGCTCAGGTCTCCTCCCGGCGGCGAGACGGCCCCGATGAGGGTCAGGGCGCCCTCGCGCTCGGGCCGTCCGGCGATGCGGGCACGGCCGGCGCGCTCGTAGAAGCTCCCCATCCGGCTGGCGAGGTAGGTGGGGTAGCCCTCCTCGCCGGGCATTTCTTGCAGCCGGGCGCCGATCTCCCGCAGCGCCTCCGCCCAGCGCGACAGGCTGTCCGCCATGAGGGCCACCCGGTAGCCCATGTCCCGGTAGTACTCGGCGACGGTGATGCCGAGGTAGACCGAGGCCTCACGCGCGGCGACGGGCATGTTCGAGGTGTTCACCACCATCACCGTGCGGTCCATGATCGACCGGCCGCTCCGCGGGTCGGTGAGGCGCGGGAACTCGGAGAGCACCTCGGACATCTCGTTTCCGCGCTCGCCGCAGCCGATGTACACCACCACGTCCGCGTCGGCGTGCTTGGCCAGCGACTGCTCGATGACCGTCTTGCCGGTGCCGAAGCCGCCGGTGACGGCCACCGTCCCTCCCTCCGCCACGGGGAAGAGGAGGTCGAAGATACGCTGGCCGGTGACCAGGGGCCGGTCATCCGCCAGACGGGGTCCGGTGGGGCGCGGGACGCGGACGCTCCAGGGGTGCGCCAGTCGGAGCACCGTTCCGTCCTCGAGCCGGCCGAGCGGGTCCTCGGTGGTGAGGTCGCCCGCCCCGAGCTCGACCAGGGCCCCCGACGTCCCCGGGGGCACGAGCACGCGGTGGAGGAACCCGGGACGCTCCTCCACCGTGCCCAGCACGTCCCCGCCCGAGACGCGAACCCCCGGCCGCAGCAAGGGCTGGAAGCGCCAGCGCCGCGCGGCGTCCAGGGTGGGCACGCTCTCCCCGGCGCCGATGAAGTCGCCGGTGCGCTTGACCAGC